>Ga0070726_10000430_pt1 | contig 53034 bp, 39 predicted proteins | sample tdAd471_FD_67275 | JGI IMG/M metagenome (GOLD analysis project Ga0070726, IMG submission 67275) | Marine sediment microbial communities from the Atlantic coast under amendment with organic carbon and nitrate - tdAd47.1 | ecosystem: Environmental > Aquatic > Marine > Coastal > Sediment | place...
TAACCTCCCGTTGGATTGATCAATATCTCACCTTGATCATTGGTACAGGTTACATTGGCCACTTCTTGTGGGGTATAATCCAAAGCTGAACTAGGAGAAACAATGGTTACCGTGCCAGATACTGCTGGACAGAATGGTGCATTGGTTCCCACAATTTCCACGTAGTAGTTACCACCGATCAAAGCCGATGATGGATCTGGAATCTCAAAAGGATTGGTGCTTGTATTACCACTTCCCGTTACCCCAGTTGTTGTTCCGTTTGCATTGAACACTTCATAATCATACGGACCAACATATCCAGTAACATCAATTTCGATGGTTCCTGCATCATCAAAACACATGGCTGGTGCGGTTGCAGTGGCCACTACATCAATGGTATCGAAAGGCGCAATGGTATGTGTTGTTTCTACGTAACAACCTGTTGTATCATTGGTTGCCCTGAAGGTATAGCTGCCTGGTTGTGTCAAATCAAAAGTTGCCGTAGTCGCTGTTGAAGCCGTCATAGCTCCAAAAGGATTTCCTGCTGGCAACAATTCGTAGGTATAGGTATCACCTCCAAAGGTTTCCGTTACATTCAATGTTACTGTTTCAGGGTTGTTACAGGTAATCGCGACATCTTGATTGACATCCAGCGTAAAGGTATTCAACGGTTGCACCGTAATACTATCTGGATATTCACAACCATTGGCATCTCTAACCACATAGTTGATGGTTTGTACACTTCCATTATCAACGATATCGAAGGTAGCATCGGAAGTGAAGCTGTTTCCATTAAAGCTATAGAAATAAGGAGCTGTTCCACCTGTTGCTGTTACGGTTATGGTTGACTCATCAACAGAGTTGCTTGGAGCACACACAAAATCAGTTGCGGTTGCAGAAGCATCCAATACGGTTGGTTCGCCAACAGTGGCATCAAAAGTATCATCACATTCCCTAGATGAGATAACACGTACTCGGTAATCGCCGGCTGGAAGATTATCAAATACCAGACTTGATTGAGCAAATCGATAAGGATTTACCAAGTCGGACATTTGATATAGTTCATAAGTATAGACAGGATCAACAACAGTTGCTGGGTCCATTACTACGGTTAAACTTCCATCGGAACCTCCAAAGCAGCTCACGTCATCCACAATAACATCATCGATAACAGGATCCACCTTATCATCCAACTCTTGTGTAACAACATAAGTACAAGGTTCCGTGGTGTCCAAGTCTGTAATGGTAAATACATATGTTCCTGGTTCGGTCAGGTTAGTGAAAATACCATCATTGTTGGTAATCACGGTTGCCAAAATTGGAGAAATAGTACTGTATTCAAGATTAGCCGAACCACCAGAAACATTAATGGTGATTTGCCCTCCTGGATCCATTGTACAATCAATAGGCTTAACCACAGTAGCATTGGCTGTCATAGCATCCGTAAGCACTACTGGACCAACTGTTGTGTCACAGCCCCATTGGTCTATAATATAAACCTCATAGGTTCCAGCTCCGAGACCGGAGAATATGGTACTTGTTTGTGGAGAACCTACATTAGATCCATTTCTGATCAATTGATATGTATAGTTGCTTCCTTGTCCACCACTTACAGGGTCGGTTGCAGGGATGCCCACAACTTCAATTTCTCCTTGCAGGTTGGTACAATTAGCTTGATTGATTTGCAAATCAGCAACAATAGGATCAGGAGAGGTCAGGTCAACGTCTGGTAACTGCGTGGCACATTCTTCTTGATCCATGATCCAAACCTCATAAGTACCTGCCGTAAGGTTTTCGAACCTTGCGCTGGACACATAGTTGGATGGATCGTTGGGATCAGGGTTTGGTGTGGTGCTCACATAGTAGGAGTATCCACCCCATCCACCTTGCACATCAACAACTTCAATGATACCATCGTTTCCTGGGTTACAGGTTATCGGGGTAACTTCAGTATTTCCTGCAATGGCTGCTGAAGGTCCTGCGATGTTGAAGGCTTCTATGTTTGTGCATTCTGGGAATGCGTCTTGTGATATTTCAACAATATAACTTCCGGCTGGCAACGAAATTGGAGCCGTAGGACCGGTTGTACTGGAATTTCCATTGGTAACTGAAATATCGTCAAGTCTATCGTTAGGGGTTCCATTGGTATCATAAACGGTCCAATCGAATCCATCGGAATATGTGGCATCCAAAAGTTCAAAAGTAACTTCACCAGTGGCGGTACCATAACAGATGACATCACTTACCACATTTACATCTATGGTAAAGGTATTTGGATCTTCAATGGTTTCCGAGGTAGTCACGGTACAACCCGTATCCAGGTGTCGAACCAAGAAATTGTGTGTTCCTGCGCTCAACCCACTAAATATATTGGATGCTTGCCAAGAAGTTCCATTGTCAATACTGTACTCAAAACGAGTTGGGTCTCCTGCTGTTGAGGTTACGGAAATGGTTATTTCTCCATCGTTACCTGGACTACAGCTTATAGGATTGCTTATCGCAGCGGTAGCATTGGTTATTTCATCAAAAGGAGCAATAGTTGCAGTAGTTGTTCCCAAACAGCCATTGTCATCATATACATTGATGGTGTAGTTGCCACCAGCAGTATTTGTTTCGGTATAAACGGGATTACCTCCATTTTGAACCACTACGGAACCAGCATCGTTGATAAACTCATAACGGATATAGTTTCCACTTCCACCGGTTATAGACCCTGTATTTACGGTAATGGTGGCATTGTTCGTGTTGTTTCCGGCCGTACATCCAAATTCTACTACTGTAGGTGTAGGAACTGTAATGGCAGCGGGCTCTGAAATAACAATGTTAAAGATGTCATCAAAACAGCTGTTAGTTCCAACACCGCGAACACTATATATTCCAGCAGGAAGATTTTCGAACGTATTTCCATTTAGAACGGCACCAACAGGCATTGGCGTAAGGGTATAAGTCAAAGGCCCAACCCCATTATCTATTTCTGTTAGTGTAATGCTTCCATCGCTACCTCCGAAACAAGTTACATCTATATGTGTTTCGGTGAAGCTTGGCAGTGGAGCATCAGGAACATCTATAGTGATTGTTTGAGGACAGTTTGGTGGTGCTGTGCCCATATCAAACACAATTACATCATAGCTTCCTGCGGCTGCCGCGCTTGTCCACGTGAATTGGTCGGACGCATCCAAAGTTAATGGAGCTCTGGGTTCATCATTCGCACCAGGACCATCAATCATGTATTCGTAGTTTCCTGAACCAGAAATTACCTCTATCAATATTTCTGCATTTGCAGCTGCACCTGGCTCGCAATCCAAGGCGACAGTTTGCGTTACCGTGAATTCAAGAGGCGGAGCAATATTGAACGTATCCGTATCGGCACAACCGTTCAAATCTCTAACAGCTATAGTCTGGCCCGAGCCCGAGCTTAAGCCTGAAACTGTGTATTGGTTGCTGCCATCAAAAGTAAAGTTTTGATATGCTGATCCATTCACACTGATTTGGAATGGGGACATGGCCACGGCAGGATTGTCCAAAGTAACCAATACCTCGAACAGACCTTCGTCTACACACTCATCGACAACTGTTAAGGTAATTTCGGGTGTTGGGTCTTCGTCAACCGTAATAGGTCTTTGGAAGATACACCCATAATCATCCATTACATAAACAATGTAGTCGCCAGCTTCCACATTGGCAGAAGTACTGCTTGTCCAACCAGCCGTAGCTGCGGTAGGAGCAGGAGCGGAATCCAACAAATATTGATAGGTATATGGGGCTGTACCAAACCTTCCTGTTGCTGTGATTACACCCGCATTTGGGCTACAGTTATCATTTTGTGGGCTTGCCACATCCAAATCCAAAGCATTGGCAGATTCACGGATAGTAAATTCACCACCGTTTACGGAACACCCGTTGTTTGGCCCACCTACTTCAGAAAGCAATAGGTAATATTCTCCTGGAGGGAGTGTTGCAAAATTGTCAACAGTCACCGAAGTTGGCGTATTAACCGTTGCAGTTCCACTATGTCCTGTTGAAACATTGGATTGTCTGTTGAAAATTTCGTAGTCCACTGCGGTTGCTCCTGCGTCGAATCCTGTGAACGTAAATGAAATGTTTCCATCAGCAGAACCAGTACAACTCACGTTGTTCACGGCATCCAAATTCGCTGTCATGTTAGATGGCGTATTGATGGGTGACGCCGCTTCTTCAAAATAGTAGCAATTGGTGGTAAGGTCATAAACCACAAAGGTATACGTGATACCAGGGGTAAGGCCGGTAAAGGTAGCTGTATCTCCTCCAACAGTATCAGGGGTCTGATAGGTAGTTGAATAAGGTGCGGTATAGTTTTCCAAAATCGCAAATTCATAGTTTCCGCTTCCTACGGCAGAACCTACCGTAACAATTGCTGTACCCCCAGAAACGCAATCTGAAGTGGCGGTGCTTACATCAATATCAAGGTCATTTGGCGGTGATGCGATGATTTCCGTCGTAAACGAGGCACAACCATTGGCATCAACTACATCAACCTGATAAATACCAAACTCCAATACAGTGAATGTATGATCTCTTGCACCGGAAGTAGTAGTGTAGGTTTGTGGAGCAATACCATTATTCGCCGTTAATATGTATGTGTATTCAGCTGTTCCGCCAGAAACACCAGAAACCGTAATGGAACCAGGATTGGTAACACCAGTACCGGTATCACAGGTAATAGGAACATCTGTTGTAGTATAGGTAATCGGGTTGGGTTCGGAGATTACAACAGGGAATGGCACAGATACGCAACCTTTATCATCGGTTATCGTAACTTCATAAGAGCCGGCAGGTAATCCTGTGGTTTGACTTCCATAATTGGTTGGACCACTAGTTTCAACAACATTGATGGTATAAGGAGGCACTCCTACGGAAGTATCGATTACCACATCCAAGGCACCTGTACTTTCCCCATGACATAAAATGTCGGTCGGTGTAACGTTACTGATTACGGGCGGTACAGCAGGAGTTATTACAATGCTGCTGGTTACCACGCTACAGGTTGGTGTGGATGTATCGGTTACACGGAAAATGTAGGTGCCATCCGTATTTGTATTGAATACGTTACCAGTAAATCCAGTGTTATTATAGGTAGTTCCACCATCGTTGGACCATTCGTAGGTGTATGATCCCGAACCTCCATTTGCATTTATGGTAATGGTTGCATCAGCCAAACAGGTTAAATCATTGTCCAAGAATGCAGAAGCTGTCAGTGCTGGGTTTATAGTGGCAGTATCCGTAGCAGTACAACCATAGTCATCACGAACATCGATAGTGTAAGTTCCTGCAACTAAGTTTTCAAATGTATATGTTGTATCAGTTGATGGAGAAGGCGTAATCCATGCACCACCGTTCAAACGGAACTGATAATTTCCGTTTCCGTCGGTTACGTCCACTTGGATACTTCCATCATTGTTGCCACTATAACATGCTGTTGGAGTCAAGTCAAAGGCAATAGTTGCTGGCGGGTCAACGGTTATAACTGTAGTGGTATCCTCACAAGCATTGCTATCTCTTGCTCGTATCACGTAATCACCATCGGTTAAACCATTGAACACATTGGATGATTGGTAAGCCGCAAGAACGGTTCCTGCTGTATTTTCCAACTGATATTCGTAGGTAGGCGTTCCTCCCGTTGCTGTTGCCGTTACGGTTGCACCACCGTTGGTACAGGTGAGCTGTGTGGTAACCGAAGCAGAAACATCAACCACATCAGGTTGTGCCAAGGATTGGTTGAGCACCACTGAACACGAAGGGTCTCTTAAATCAACAATTTCAATGGTATGGGCACCTGCTGCTAAACCATTAACGGTAATCGGACTTGCAAATTGAGCAGCGGAAACAGCCCCACCGTCAACTTGAAAGGTAAATCCGGTTGCTGGGTCAAAGTTTTCGGCCTCAAAAGTGATGGTTCCATCGGTATCTCCGTTACAAGTAATATCGGTATAAGCGGTAATGGCTCCATCAAAAGCATGGCCATCCTCAACATTCACGTCCAGCGTGATGAATCCACCACAAACTTCTGGAATTTGAAAAGCTTCAATATCGTCTATAGCTATATCATTACCATTGATTACGGCCGAATTTGTTCTAATGACGATATCCAGGTTCGAATTTGCCCCTGGGTTGAGGTCAACAGAATAATTATGCCAATCATTGGCCCCCGTGTTTTTGGGCACGCTTCCCGTGGTTGTACTTGCAATGATGTTCCCTCCAGCATCCACCAATTGGATTTCAATGGAAGGATCACCTCCACCCGTTCCGCTTCTTAATAAGTTGAAAGCGTGAAGAGAGACGGTAATATCTCTGTTTGGTATTACCTCTACACCTGTTTTTTGGTAAACGATACCGCCAACTCCGGCTACCCCACCCACATTGATGGCGAGGAATCTTCCGCTGGCCAAACCAGTATGATCATTAGGGCTTAGCCAAGAACCATAGGGATTTACAATATTTTGTGTTACGGAATACTCCCCATCTTGAATATGAGTGTCCGTACCAAATCCGCATAGGCTTGCGCTACCATCTTGTGGTTCGTAACAATAGGCAGGATCAATTTCTGAAATACTTGTATTTGGTCCTACTCCAAAATTTTCGGAAAGCAAAATACTTGGACTTGGCGCCGAATTGCTTACGTAGTTTACGGTGATGGTGTGGCTTCCCACAGGTACATCTCCGAACACGTTTGAAGTGTTTGGCGTATTTGGGTTACCATCAATCTCGTAAGTGTAATCAAAATCTGTACTATTAGGTGTAACGGTAATAGTTCCCTCACCATCACACTCATAATCAATAGCAGCTGTTGCGCTTGGAGGTGTTGGTTCTGGGTCTATCGTCACGTTCATTGGATACGTACACAGGTTGGCATCCCTTATGTAAAGGGTGTGTGTACCCGGAAGCAAATAACCAATTGAAGTAGTATCGTAAGTAGAACCTCCATCAAAACTATATTCGTATGGGGCTGTTCCACCAATGGCATTGGTAATACGCACCTCAGCACCCATTCCTGGATAGCATTCCGCCAAAGCAGTAACTGCTGCGGAAGCTGAAAGCGTCAATGGCTCGTTAATAGCGTAAATTTCGGTTACTTCACAGTTATTCGCATCCCTTACACGAATATTGTAGCTGCCTGCGGGAAGGTTTGCAAAAGTATTTGATGTTTGATAAGTAGCACCGTTGTTGATACTATAGGAATATGGCGCTTCACCACCTGTTGGTGTTATGGTAATTTGTGCCTGTGATTCACCGCTACAAAGGATATCGGTATTGGTGACAGAAATTGCCAATGGATCATCTTGAACAATAGTAATGTCGTAGGTGGCCTCACAATAATCGGTGCCACCAGCATTATCCCTTACATAAACATCGTAATCTCCGACACTTGTTACCGTAATTGGATTGGTTGGTGAAAAATCTCCTGCAGTTGGCGTCGCTCCATCTGCGACAACGGCATATACATAGTTTCCATCTCCACCGGCGGCTGAAACAGTTATATCGGTGTCTGTTCCACAAGCTGTAATGTTCGGAGCCGAAGCTACAACACTTAACTCGGGATCAATGGTAATGGATGCTGAATCGGTACAATCATTTCCGTCTCTAACATTAATGGTGTACGTTCCAGAACCCAAACCAGTAAATACATTGCTGGATTGGAAAGGCCCTCCATTCAAATTGTATTCATAGTTTCCGTCTCCACCAGAAGTAATGTTCGCTGTCAGGGTCAAGCCTGTGGCATCATCATAACAAATATTGTTGGGGACAATATCGAGCACTGGTGCAATGGCTTCGTTAATTACAAAGTCATCCGTGAATACACATCCATTGGCGTCGGTTACGGTGAACAGATAGGTTCCGCCAATGTCCAGTCCGCTGAACAAACCACTTGTCTGCGGAGCAGGCAGAGTGTAACTCCCTGGACCGGAAATAATTTCGTACGTATAGCTTCCCCATCCACCAGAGGCAGCAATGTTAACCGAACCATCGGCCAAACAAGTTGGTTGGGTAAGGGTTATTGGTGCTGTTATAGCTGCAGGAGGAGCGGCGATTGTAACATCGGCCGTATCCGTACAGTTGGTAAAATTGTCAGTTACTGTTATGGAGTAGGTTCCTTCGGCCAATCCGGTAAGTGATATGGTTCCGTTGGTTTCCGCAGTTCCTGAAAAATTTGCAGGACCTGTTACAGAATAATCATAATCTGTATTGAAGTTGTTTACGGTGTATTCGATTTCACCGTCGTTATCACCAAAACAAGTAATATTGCCCACCAATTGACCAGATACTGAAATTTCTGTTACCGGGGCAATAGTGAAACTTTCATCATAAAAACAACCATCATTATCAGTAACCCTGAACATATAAGTTCCAGGTGCCAATCCGGCAAAGGTGTTGTTGTTTCCATTGTTTACAGCGCTTCCTGCAGGGGATATAAGCTCATAAACCAAGTTGGGCTCACCTCCTGTTACGGACAAGGTCACATCTGAAACAAATGTTGGACAAAGCGGGTTGGTCGCTGTAAAATCGATATCCGTTGGAGGGTCCAAAGGTTCTATGGTGATGGCATTGGTTGTGAATATACATCCTAAATCATCTCTAACGGTAACCGTGTAGGTTCCGTCAGTAAGGTTGTTGAACGTTGATGCACTACCAAAGTTCACACCATCGATACTGTATTCATAAGGTGCTGTTCCGCCCGTTACATTTTGAGCTTCTATAATACCGTCTTGCAAACAAGTGTAATCTTGTGTCAATACGGCATCAGCATCCAAAGCGAAGGATGGTTCAGAGATACTGGCATATTCAAAGTAATCACAGTCTGCGCTGCCTTTTCGTTGGTTGATGACTACGGCATAATCACCATCAGTCAAACCTGGAAAATAGCCTGATGTGTTGGTAGCCAAGGCAGTGGTTAGATCGTAGTTGTTCTCGTCGAAAGTTGTTGCATCAAACAAATAGTAAGTGAGTTGGAAGCCATTGTCGTCGACCAAATTAAAGGTGATCGCCCCAGAAGCATCACCATAACAAACCACATCGGTAACAGTAGTCGCGTTATACTCTGCTGCCGGCCTAAATTCAATAGAAACTGTGTTTGATATATCGTAACAGTTATTTCTGTCCACAACCACAAAAGTGTAATCTCCTGGATCATAGATATCAAAAATTTGACTGGTTTGATATTCCGAAGCAGGGATATCGTTTACTGATGGATAAGATAGTTGGGTAACGCCGTTCTCATCAACATAAGACCAAATGGCATAGACATGAGGGGTTTGACCTCCTGAAGATTCCATTTGAATGTTACCTTCCCTGCAGGTGATATGCTGGGATATTCTTGCATTAAGTTCAAGGTCGGTCAAGTCGTTAATGGTAACTTGCTCGGTGTAGGCACAACCATCGTCCGTGGAAACGGCAATATCGTATACGCCATCGCTAAGGTTTTCAAAGGTATAGTTGTTGTCGTTGGACGGTCCAAAAGTATCAACTACGGTACCACCAGAAGAGATTTCATAATAGTATTGTGCTTCTACGTTGAGCACAGAAATGGCAATTTCACCCAATCCGTTGCAGTCGGTATCTTGAGGGACTACATCAACTTGAAAATCCCTGTCCAAAATGCCAATGTTATCCAACACAAATACACAACCATCGGCAACGCCCTGCTGTCTCATTTCTACCATATAGGCACCGTTGTTGGCGATGTCGAAACTTGGATTTGAGCTATAAGGAACAACAACATTCCCAGTGGATTGATCTACAAGTTGAAACTCGTAGGTCAACGGCATATTGGTTACGGTAATGTTTCCGTCCGTGTCGCAAATAATATCTCTAGAGGTATATTGCGGGTCAAGTGGGTTTTTGTAAATATCGAAGTAAAACCTACTAAAACACCCATTTTGATAGTTGATTACCAAACGGTATTGACCGTCATTTTCGGCTAAAAAGTCGTTTCCTGTATCAACTGTGTTCCATGTACAGCCAGCGTTGGTGTTGGCACAGCCATCAACAGATGCGCCACAACTTGTTTCATCTAATTGTTCCCAAACAATACTTGTGGCATCCGGGATGTTTATTTGAATGAGCTCTGTATCGTTAAGTCCACATAAGAATATTTCCGGAAGCTCACTACCATCGTTGGGGCATATTTCAATATCACCATCAATAGTGTTGGAGGTGTCGTTTATCAATGCGGTGATCGGGTTGGATTGTACTGAACCGAACAACTCCACCGTAATAATTTCCTGAAAATCTTTACAAGGGTCGGCAACTTGCTTGTCCACCAAATAGGTGCCGATGTCGCTTACCAAAAGTGTACTTGGGTCGTTATCGGCGTCGGCATCTGTAATGACGGTATCCGTTCCTAGATCGATTTGATTGTTTCCGTTCTCATCACGGTACCATACGTAGTTATCAAAATTGTCACCTGCATCCAGCAACACATTTTCGCCACATAATTGAACGGTTCTAGTAAAACTACAAGCACTTAGGTCGTCCAACAAAAAGTTAGTGGCCCCCGGTGTTCCAAAACCACAATCATCAAAATCATATACACTGGGGTCATCCGTAATCTGGTTAGGGTTGATAATACCCTCATATGTGGAATAAGCCAAATTCTGAATGACATCGGTACATGCATCCACAAAATCGAAGCAATTTTGAGCCACTTGTACCCGCATTCTAATTTCTGAAAAGGGGTCTCCTACCTCGATTAGATTGTCTGGAATTGTGAATATAACCTCTCTTGAAACAGGATCGTAGGTATATGTTACTCCAGTTGGAACGGTAATGGATGTTTCGTCTAAGTCAACATTTACGGGAAGGACATCTCTAATGGTATAATTTGTGGCATCGTCGTTTCCGTTATTTTGAAAAGAAAGTACATAGTCCAAGTATTGCCCAAGGTTAACACCCGCTCCCGTAATATCATTTCCGCCAATGTCCTCAACGGTTTTTTCCAATATCATATTGGGTTCTATCACTTCAATACCGAAGGTTACCAAAAAGGCGCCAAAACCATCTCCTTGCGTATAAAGTCTAAGGGTGGCATCGGTCTCTCCATTGGCTATAATACTGTTGGAGGGGTTGTTGATCTCGAAGATATCGGCATCGTACCCCAAAGTATTGGTGGCATAAATGTCTCTGTTCGTAACATCTGCACCATCAATGGTTATGTTGGAATTAAAAAAGTTGTTAGCGGGGTTGGATGCGTTCGAAAGGTTGGTAAAACCAGGATTCATAGGTGTTTCAATACGAAAAGCATCACCGGTTATCCCTCTATCTCCCTCAACAACACTGGCGCCCAATCGCGCTCTTACGGGACCTGCGGGAATTGTGTTAAACCCAGAAACATTGATGTCAGCACTTGAATTTCCGGAAACCCCTGCGTATCCATCAAAAACAGAAATATATTTCCCGGGAAGGTTCGGGTTTTCATAAATAACAACTAAGGTCCATCCACCGGCACCACCAACGCTTCTACCTCTTGTTGCCCGGATATTGGCAACAGTATATTCACCTGCAGGATTAGCCAAGGCTTGGAGTTGATTGGTAACATTGGCAAAACAAGTATAAGGCGAATCTTTAAAATTGACGTCATCATGAATAACGGCATCCTCCTCTCCCACAGGGTCAGGATTGTTGTCGGCAACGATATCGATGTAGCTTCCTCCTGGAACCTTAAATTTTATCTCCCTGAAATCCAATCTTCTTGAATCACTGCTTGGAAGGCTAGAGATTTGACTATTGTTCATCACCTCTTGTTGATAATTGGCGGACCAGTATAGCCCTGCCCAATAGATTCTTGAACAATCAGGAAGTGTCAATGTAGAGCTACTGGAGCTAAATGTTGATGGGTCTCCATCAATATCAATGTAGTCCCTGTGAAAACCATTGTTGTTGCTGGAACCATTATAGGGGTCGTTGGCGGTATTGCTGCCGTCCACCCTATTTAGGATAGAGTTGGCCAAAAAGGTATAATCCCCCTTAATGTTTATATAGGAATTGTCCAACCTAGGGGTAAAGGGCACTTCTACCTGAGCATTAACCGTAAAGCCAAGAAGCCCTATGCCCAATAGGCAAACTAAAGATTTTAGTAAAAGTTTGGTCATGGTTAGCTATTAGTGTTTGGTTTTATTCGCATGATCCACATATCGTCGTCATACGAAGCGTTTAGTTTGGTGTAATAAGAGGTCAAGGCGTTGTTCCAGGTTTCGTGTTTTTTCAAATACACGTACCTGTTTTTGTCTGCCGGGCTGACGAAATAGCTTGCGTGCAAGCCCCTTGCGTTCAGCTCTTTAACAAATTGTTTTGCGCTTGCTGAGTTTTCAAAAACGTTGGCAATGATGTAGTATCCTTCAGGCAATCCATCTCCGGATTGTGTTCTGAGCACTACATGCTTACCGCCTTTTCCAACAGTGTTATTGGTCACATTTTTGGAAAGGACATTGTTATTGTATTTTGAGTTTGATGCTGTTGCGCTTCCGTTGTAACCGGCAATAGGGGAATTACCACCGTTCACGTTCATGACCCAGGCATCGCCTTGGTATTTGCCATTCATTTTGCTGTGATAAGCTTCCAAAGCATCGTTTTTGTTGCCAAAGTCCCCAATGTAAACGTAGTTAAGTCCATTTTTAGGGTTTTGGAAGTAGTCTGCATCTATCCCTTGGGCCCTTAGTTTTTCAATGAATGCATCTACGTTGTCGGGATTTCTAAAAACGTTGGCAATCAAGTAATGACCGCTTTCCACGTTGGGGACTGCGTGTGATTTGAAACCTGCTTTTTTGCTTTTTGAAGGCCTGTAGGTATTGTCCTTTTTAGCACTTGAGTTTGATGCGTAAGCTGAGCGGGTATCACCTTTTGTTTCGTTGATCTTGATTACCTTTTTAGTCGAGGTATTGTTGGACAGTCCGTGGTTGGCCAAAGGTTGTTTCCTCCGGGTCACAATATCTGTGCTGTCCATATTGGCAAAGTATACCGCTTTGGCTTTTTGTTCCAAGGCAGGGTTTTGACCTCGAGTTTCACGTTGAACCATTTTCATTACGGTCTCAAAACGTCTTTCCAAGTCTTGTTTGCGAGTCGATTCTATGGAATCTTGACGCATCAACAATTCATCCAAAATGGCATCGTTTTCAGCCAGTTTTTCTTGTAATTGAGCAATTTCAAGGTCTTTATCGGTAATGTTTAAACTGTCTTGTGGAACATTTTCATCATTGGAAACCATTTCTTCCCCCTCGGCTTCGAGCATTACGCGATCTTCGGTAAGGTTTGGCGTAAAGGAGTAAGCCAAAGAAATTTCGTGGGTAACGCCAAAGTTTTCAAATTCGTTGGACAATCCCTTTTCTACCGTATATCCAAGCGAAATATTTTTGGTCAAGTTGAAACCTAAACCAGCCGATGCTCCGTAGAAATCATCATAACCTGCTTGCACCCAACCTAATTTAGGTAGGTCTAGGATCAGATTTCCTCCCAGTGTTAGGTTTTCCTCACCTACTTTTCTCACCCGTGCCAAAGGCATTAAACGGGCTTTTTCCATAATACCTCTTCCGTTTTCGAACTGATGGGTATATTGTAGGTGTCCAGAGTATGTTTTTTCATTAAAATCGGTGATTGATTCGCTTGTTTTTAGGTTGTAGTCAAAAAGGTTTTCCGCATAACCACCAATGTCAAAACGGCCGACGGAAAAGTTAAAACCTGGCTGAAAGCTTACCAATGAACTACTTTCCAAAGTGTTCAAAAAAGGATCTAATTCAACAGAGTTTACCCTGTCTTGGTTAAAGGCACTTTGGTAATAGCTTATGTTGGCCCCAAAGGTGAAAGTGCTTTTTGGGCTTAAGCGCACACCGTAAGCATAGTTGGCGTGTACACCAAAGTTGTTGAACAGGCCTTCGCGGTTAGTAAATAAACTTACACCGACTCCACTCCGGTCACTAACCCTACCACTATAACTTAAGAAATATACTTGGTTGTTGTCATCAAAAGATACCGACTGGTTTCTATGAAAAAGATTGATGTACGACTTGTCTTCCCTTACCGTTGAAAAGGTAGGGTTAAGCAAGAACCTGTTAAACTTTAAAAGGTTTTGGGAAGGTACGTTATAGGGTATATAGTTACCTTCTTCCTGCCCCCTCATTCCAGAGAAGGCAAGTAGCAAGATAGCAAGTAAAAGTAGAGGTTTTTTAATTTGCATTGCTGCTTATTTAATGACAGTGATAGTTCCTTGTTTCAGGCTTTTGCCACCACGAGTGATCTTGTAATAGAAAATCATGCTTTGTTTGTTAAAGGAAGTGGTGGATTGTGGCCAGTTGTTTTCATAGCCTGCTTGGCTAAATACCTGTTCTCCTCGCTCATTAAATATGGTGACAAGAACATTGGGGTCTCTGGAATAGGAGTTGGGCAATACCCATAGATCGTTAATACCATCGCCATTGGTGGTAATAACATTGGGTATGGCAAACATATCCCTGTAGGTCACAGTAATCACTTTGCTTACAGTACATGTCCCGAAGGAGGCAATCAACAGGTACTCCCCTTCTTCGGTAAAGTCGTAAAAACTGCTCGAAGAAATTAGGTTGTTACCGGCATCATACCATTCATAGGAATCTGCACCGCTAGCGGTAAGAGTTTGGGTCTCTCCCTCAATAATGATGAGGTCTTTGGGTTTGTCGAGCACCAATAGCGATTCATCGAATTCACTAATAGTAATCTCGTTGGACATCAATGCACATTCGTTGGAAGTGATAACAAGCTGATAAACACCTGTTTCGCTAACGGTGAAACTTTCGGATGATGTATCAACCACGGTTCCATCTTTCTTCCATTCAAAAGATTCATTGGTTAAGTCTGTTGTACTTTCAAGAACGATGGCCTCGCCTCCTTCACACAACACGGTACCATTGGCGGTAATCTGCAAGGTTTCGTTTGATGCGAGCTTTATCTGTAGGCTATTGGATGATGCCTCAAAAGCATCAATAGAACCAAACAAATCATATTGGCCATTGTCCTCCTGATCGGATATTGTGATAGTTTTTGAAGTCTCGCCTGAAACATCGGCCCCATTCAATTTCCACTGATAATCAAAAGCGTTTTGTAAATCTTGGGTAACATCGGTTTTGGCACCACTATCACTCACGGCATTTATTGTGGTAAGGCTCAGGGTGGCATCAACACTTTCGCAAGAAGTGTATGTGCCCACATAATCCACGACAAACTCAAAAGAATCTGGGGTCACAACGGTGGTCGTGGCCGATGCTACCGGAGCTGGGGTACAAGGGCCGCCATTATTCGTTACTTCGACATAATATTCTCCTGTTTCACCAATAACCAAGGTGTTGCTGGTTGCATCGGTAATTGCTGCACCATCTTTATACCATTGGTAGGTTGCACTTGATGCCGTGGTACTAACGGACAATGTTTTTGTTTGTGAAGGAAGAAGCACGAAGTTCTCTTCGTTGTTCAGCGTAATGTCAAAAGAACCTGAACTTGAGACCGTCACAGGGTCCGACAACTCGGTACAAACCCCAGAACCAGAGATTTCAACTTCATAAGAGCCTTCGAATCCGCTTATTCCTGCATTAACAGTATAGGTGCTGGCCTCGACGGTTGGACCGCTGACGATGCTTCCGTCTTTGTACCACGTATAAGTATATCCTTGTCCGTTTATGCTGGCCTCCAACAATTGCGTTTCTCCTGGGCAAACCTCTATGTTGCTAGCACCGTTAATGGCCAATCCAGAACTGGTTCCGGTGGATATTTCAATAGTGTTGGATAAGGTATTGGCAGAACCGGAGCAATTTCCATAATCCAGTTCCACATAGTACATGCCCGACTCAGAAACGGTGATGCTTTCTGATTTTTCGGCAAGCAATGTACCACTGCGGTACCAATTATATACATAAGTATCTGCATTAGGGATGTTGTGTGGTTTCAAGGTTACAGAACCTCCGCCACAAATTTGTATTTGACCTCCAGAAGGAATGTCTCCGCTTCCGTCCTCGCTAATCAATAAAGGAGCGTTATAGTCTATGAAGTACATGGAGAAAGAATCAGAAGCTGGACTCGTCTTGGCCGGACTGGTGCTTCGAACCCTCATTTTAAAGTTTTCTCCCCTCATTTCCGCGGGAAGGGCAAACTGGAATTCAAAGTCAAAAGTTGTATTCTTGTCGCTTGCACGTGCAAGTTCGGTAGGGTTGGAAAAGTAACCGTCAGCATCGGATAATTCAAGGATAAATTCGTTATTGCTGTCCACCATGGGAGGATCCCAGGTAAAGTTTACAAAATATTCGTTGAAGCCACCGGATGCACAAACTGCTGTCCAAGCAGAGTTACCGGCAAGGTTGGGGTTGTCCGCCGGTACGGGTTTGTTCAGTACTTGAGCTTGGGATACGAAGGTACCAAGCAGCACAAAGGCAAAGGCCAATACCAGAATGCTATACGTTGAATTACTTTTTTTCATCACCGTTAGATTTTAAGAGGTTACGGGCTTACATAGCCCTGTTAGTTTGTGCCCCTTAATTGTAATTCTTTCTGAAGACGGTGTTCAAGCGTCTTTTTAACATATAGTATTCGAATAACAAATATGTCTCTAATTTGGACGAAAGGAAAGATATTGTTGTAGGCTATACCAAAACTGTTGTGAAATCGCCTACTTTGTATACACGTAAGCACGAAAAATAGCTATCAACAAGGGATTTTACTACATTTGCTCATCAAATAATTGGTATGTCAGAAGAAGCTAGATCGCTCAATTTTATAGAACACATTGTTGAGGAGGACCTTACAAAAGGTTACACAAGGAATGACTTGAGATTCCGTTTTCCTCCGGAGCCAAATGGGTATTTGCACATAGGCCACGCAAGCTCCATTTGCCTCAATTTTGGCTTGGGGCTGCGTTACAATGCTCCGGTTAATCTACGTTTTGATGATACCAACCCTGCAAAGGAAGAGAAAGAGTATGTGGAGGCCATTAAAAATGATGTGTCCTGGCTTGGTTTTGAATGGGATACGGAGTGTTATGCTTCGGATTACTTTCAACAACTTTATGACTGGGCAGTGAAATTGATTCAGGAGGGCAAAGCCTATGTGGACAGCCAATCTTCTGAAGATATTGCGAGTCAAAAAGGGACCCCTACCGAACCGGGAAAGGAAAGTCCGTTTAGAAATCGCTCCGTTGAAGAGAATTTAAAGCTCTTCAAGGGGATGAAGGACGGTGAATTCAAGGATGGCGAACACGTGTTGCGCGCCAAAATTGATATGGCCTCCTCCAATATGTTGATGCGGGACCCAGTGATGTACCGTGTTTTGCACAAAGCGCATCATCGCACTAATACCGATTGGTGTATTTACCCAATGTACGACTGGACCCATGGCGAAAGTGATTATATAGAACAGGTATCCCACTCCTTGTGTACCTTGGAGTTTTTACCGCACAGAGAACTTTATGACTGGTTTTTAGACCAAGTGGTATCTTCCGATAAATTACGACCAAAACAACGAGAATTTGCTCGCAGGAACCTGAGTCATACGGTTGTGAGCAAGCGTAAATTGCTTCAATTAGTGAAAAAAGGCATTGTAACAGGGTGGGACGACCCTCGAATGCCTACCATATCAGGATTACGAAGAAGAGGTTTTACACCCGAGTCCATAAGAAATTTTGCGGACGCTATTGGGATTGCCAAACGCGAAAATGTTGTGGATGTATCCTTGCTCGATTTTCACGTCAGGGAACATTTGAACAAAATTTCGCCTCGTGTTATGGGAGTTCTTAATCCATTAAAGTTGGTTATTACCAATTATGAAGAAGGACAAAAGGAATGGTTGGAAGCGGAAAATAATCCAGAGGATGAATCTGCAGGAAGCAGAAAGGTGCCATTTTCTCGCGAGCTTTATATAGAGCAAGAAGACTTTAGGGAAGAGGCCAATCGGAAGTTTTTCAGATTAAAGCTAGGGGGCGAAGTCCGTTTGAAGAACGGGTATATCATAAAAGCTGAAAGCTGTACCAAAGATGATGAGGGAAAAATCACAGAAGTGCAATGTGTCTACGATCCAAAAAGCAAAAGTGGTTCCGGTACCGAGGAAAGCTTGCGCAAAGTGAAGGGAACATTGCATTGGGTTTCCATACCTCATGCCATTACCGCAGAGGTTAGGTTGTACGATCGTTTATTCACCGATGCTACACCAGATAGCCATAAGGATAAAGATTTTTTGGAGTTCATAAATCCTGATTCGCTTCAAAAGGTTACTGCATATTTGGAACCAAGCTTAAAGGATGCCGAAGTTGGACATAGAGTTCAGTTTCAACGGTTGGGTTACTTTAATGTGGATAAAGATTCAACTCCAGGAAATTTGGTGTTCAACCGAACGGTTACCTTAAGGGATACTTGGGCCAAATTGGAACAAAAAGAGTAGCATAACATTTCTTTATTTTATCGGCTGAGTTTATTGGGAATTCTTATTAGAAAGGAGTCTCCAGGATTTCTTCTGCGGTGGTTTTTCAATTTTCATTGCCGAATCTGTTCCAAGCGGTAAAACCTCTCGTTAAAGGGGCTTATTTGCAATATTTAATCAAATTTTAGCTAAAGCGTCAAGGTTTAGAGCGATTGAATCGATCATTGGACGGACCCCTCTTTATATTTGAATAAATCGATTGGGAAGGGGGAACAAACTACTCCTAAGATTATTGCCAATTGATTTTCACTGAAGTTTAATTAAAATCAAAAACATTATGTCAAATAACACTGGAAACGTATTAACCGCATTATTGACCGGAGCAGTAGTAGGAGCTGGAATTGGAATCTTGTATGCACCGGATAAAGGAAAAAAGACAAGAAAGAAAATCAAAAAAAGTGCTGTTAAGGCTAAAGATGATATTTCCACGAGCTTAAGCAATGCCAAGGAAGAATTCAGTAGAACGGCCGATGCCAAAAAAGAGGAGTTTGAAGAAAAATTGGAAGATACGCTATCCAATATGAGCTACAAGGCCGATGATATATTGGTAGCCTTGGAGAAGAAACTGGAAGACCTTAGAGAAAAGAACGCCCAACTACAGAAATAATATATGGCATTCGAAGACATAAAAGAGCAGATAGACCATGTGGAAGAAGGGGTAAGGTCCTATGTAAAGAACAGCTTGGACTTTTATAGACTTCAGAGTTTTAGGTCTATGATGATGGGCATAACAATGGCCTCCAAAGTCCTGCTTATCGGAGGAGTGGGATTCATTGCCCTACTGTTTCTTTCATTGAGTGCAGCTTTTTGGCTCGGGACAATGCTTGGCAACACCGCCAAAGGCTTTTTACTTGTCGGTGGATTCTATATACTGGCTGGCATAATAATTTTTCTCTTAAGAAGTAAAATCGAAAAGCCGTTATTGAAAAAGTTTTCTAAATTTTATTTTGATGAACTATGATACAAAGACAATATACATCATTCGAGGATATTGATCGTGACCTCAAGGTTTTGAAATTACAACGGCAGATTGAAGAGGAAAAAGTGAAGTTGGCGATTCAGAATACAAAAAAGGAATTGTATCCCACAAACATTCTTGGTGGATTGGCACCTTTGCTTCAAAAAATAGCGATTTCCTTGATAGCGAAAAAATTACTAAAGAAATTAGATTAGGTTAAAACCAACATAAGAACAAAAAGGCTCCTGCTAAGGAGCCTTTTTTCTCTTAAATAGTAGTCTAAGAGTCAGCAGAACCTTTTTCGTTCTGTTTGCGTTTCATGGCCTCACCAATTTGGTTGCTGGCCGTAAAGGAGGCTACCATATTGTTCAGCATATCGCTACCGGCTTGGGGTGAGTTCGGCAACAAAATCAGATTTGTATCGGTTGCTTCGCCAATTGCTTGTAAAGTATCGTAGTGTTGTGTTACCACGATCAATGCAGATGCTTCCTGTGAATTGATGCCGACTTTGTTCAATACCTCAACGGATTCTTCCAGGCCTCGGGCAATTTCTCTACGCTGATCGGCAATACCTTGTCCTTGCAATCTTTTGCTCTCAGCTTCAGCCTTGGCTTTTTCAACTATCAAAATACGTTGTGCATCACCTTCAAACTGGGCTGCTATTTTTTCACGCTCCGATGCGTTGATTCGGTTCATCGCCGACTTCACCTGTGCATCCGGGTCAATATCCGTCACCAGGGTTTTTATAATGTCAAAACCATAATCCAACATCGCATCTTGCAATTCTGATTTAACAGCGATGGCGATGTCATCTTTTTTAACGAAGACGTCATCCAACTTCATTTTAGGAACTTCGGCACGAACTACATCAAACACATAAGAGGTAATTTGATCGTGTGGATATTCCAATTGATAGAATGCTTCGTATACTTTTTCCTTGATGACAACGTATTGCACAGACACTTTGAGCTTCACGAATACATCGTCTAAAGTTTTGGTCTCAACAATTACATCCAATTGCTGTATTTTAAGGCTCAACCTGCCCGCGATACGGTCCACAATCGGTATTTTCATTTGAAGACCGGAACTTCGGATACTGTGAAATTTTCCAAAACGTTCCACAGCAACAGCCGTTTGTTGCTTAACAATAAAGAAAAATTTGAATAGAATGATCAGCGCTACAAACGCAATAGGTATAAAAAGATAGTTGCCCATAGTGTTTAGATTTTATGTTAGAAATGGAAATTACAAAACTTGGCCATAGTATTAGTAGCCATTCGTCAAATAATGTTACACATCTGTCAATTCTAAAGCAGGGCGATCGCTGTTTTAATGCGGTTAATACTTTCCTCTTTACCAATTAACTCCATAATATCAAAAAGGTGAGGCCCTTTCATATCGCCAACAATAACCAAACGTAGTGGTGGCATAACTTTCCCGAAAGAAAGTTCGCTTTCGGAAATCCAGGCTTTCACTTTTTCCTCTATTGTTGCTGATTCGAATTCCTCGATATGATCTAAGACCGTGGAGACACCTTGCATAATTTCAGGGGTACCTTCTTTCCATTGTTTTTTGGCAGCTTTTTCGTTGTAAGACGTGGGAGCTTGGAAAAAGTAATCCGATAGACCCCAGAAATCTTTGACAAACACAGCACGTTCCTTAATGGCCGACACTACTTTTTTAACATATGCTGGTTCTGCTGAAATTCCTTTTTGAGTAAGTACTTCAGTGAACATTTCTGCAAGTTCTTCATCACTTTTTAGCTGTAACCACTGCTGATTATACCAGTTGTTTTTTTCTGGGTCAAAGCGTGCTCCGGACCTGTTAACACGTTCCAAGGTAAAGGCATCCACTAATTCATTCAGACTGAAAATCTCCTGCTCCGTTCCTGAGTTCCATCCCAACAAAGCCAAGAAGTTAACGACGGCTTCCGGGAAAAAACCTGCTTCGCGATACCCTTCGGATTGGTGCCACGTGAGCGGAAATATAGGAAAACCTCCTTTTTCACCATCACGTTTGCTCAATTTTCCTTTACCAACGGGCTTCATGATCAATGGTAAATGGGCAAATTCGGGAGCATCCCATCCAAAGGCATCATATAGTAGGGTGTGCAAAGCTAAGGACGGTAGCCATTCCTCGCCACGGATAACATGGGTAATCTGCATTTGATGGTCATCTACAATATTGGCCAAATGATAGGTGGGCATGCCGTCACTTTTAAACAAAACTTTGTCGTCAAGAATGTTGGTGTCTATTTTTATTTCTCCGCGGATGATGTCCTTCAGCGCTAATTCTTCATTCTCGGGAGATTTGAATCGGATAACATAATCTTCACCTGCAGCTATTTTTTCTTTCACCTCTTCATTGGAGAGTGATAACGAGTTAGTCAACTTTAGGCGGTTATGCCAATTATAGATAAAAGTTTTTCCTTTGGCTTCGTGTTCTTTTCGATGTTGATCTAAAGTTTCAGCCGTGTCAAAAGCGTAATAGGCCTTGTCTTTTTCAATTAGCTTTAGCGCATAAGATTTGTACAATTGTTTGCGCTCACTTTGTCGGTACGGTCCAAAATCACCCTCTTTGCCAGGACCTTCATCAAACGGAATTCCACACCAGTTCAAGGCTTCAATGATATATTCTTCGGCACCTTCCACAAAACGGTTTTGATCGGTATCTTCAATTCGAAGTACAAAATCCCCGCCCTTTTTCTTGGCAAATAAATAATTGAACAAGGCGGTACGAAGGCCTCCAATATGTAAGGGCCCCGTGGGGCTGGGTGCAAATCGAACACGGACTTTTTGACTCATAATAGGGTTTGATTATGTCGCAAAGATACATTGCCGCCAATGAACAGGAAAGCATTTATAAGTTGTCTTTTGTTTGGACTGGAAAGGTTGATAGATCAAGGTTTAACAAAATTTTTCTATTGATTTCCTACGGATCAGGTAATTTGGTAATAATTATACTCCATTTTGAACGCATATAACAACATATTAGCAAAGCTAGAACAGTTTATCAAACGGTTTTACACGAAACAATTGATAAAGGGAATCTTTCTGTTTTTGACTTTGGGTACGTTGTTTTGGATGGCTGTTACGTATTTTGAATATGTGTTGTGGTTAAATGAGTCGTGGAGGCTTACCCTTTTTATCCTGTTTCTTGTGGTGGAACTTTATCTTTTGTATCGGTTCATCTTTGTTCCTCTACTGTACCTTTTTAAGATTCGGTCTGGCATCGACAATAGAGCAGCTTCACAATTAATTGGGAAACATTTCCCCAATGTTGATGACAAACTCCTCAATTTATTGGAGTTGTCCGAGAACCAAGAAAAGTCAGATTTGTTGATCGCCAGTATAGAGCAACGTGCTTCTAATTTAGGGGCCGTTCCTTTTGCCGAGGCCATCAATTTTAAGGACAGTTATAGGTATGCAAAGTATATTTTGATTCCTGTGGTCTTGTTTGCCTTTATTTGGATTACTGGAGATATCGTTTCTTTCTTCAATTCGCACCAAAGAGTGATGCATTACGATATGGCCTACGAACGGCCAGCCCCGTTTTCTTTCCAAGTGATGAATGCCAGTTTGGAGGTAATGGACAATGAACCATTGACGATTCAGGTTAAAACCGTTGGAGAGCTGCGGCCCGACAATGTACAAATGATGGTTAACGGAGAGGCACTGCTAATGAAGCAAAGAGGAGAGGTTTTTGAGTATACTTTTGAAGCGCCTGTTTCAGAAACCAGTTTCTATTTAACTGCTAATGGTTGGGATTCGAGAATCTATTCCGTTAATACTTACCGAACACCAACTGTGGTTGATTTTGCCTTGGAACTGGATTACCCTAAGTACCTTAATTTGATTCCAGAGGTGATTACCGGAACTGGAAATGCTGAGGTTCCAGAGGGGACAAAAGTGACTTGGAAAATACAAGGAGATTATGTTGATGAGATTAAAATGATTGCTGCTGATTCGACACTTTTTTTTAATAAAGAAGACAACTTGTTTAGTAATTCCAAACGTCTGTTCAATGACTTCGATTATGAACTTAGCACATCAAACGAGCGGGTTCGGGATTTTGAAAAATTGGCATATCGATTGAATGTTATTAAGGATGCGAAGGCAACCGTTCAGGTAGATCAGGTACTCGATTCATTGAATCCCAATCAGTCATATTTTACGGGCCAAGCGGCAGATGATCATGGTCTGAAGGAAATACGTTTGGTTAGTTATCCTACGGATGATGTGAAGAAAGTTCAAAGAATTTCACTTGAGGCACCAAACAGGAATGTGTATCAGTTTTATTATACGTTTCCATCGGGATTAAATCTTCAGCCGGGCAAAAAGTATAAACTTTATTTCGAAGTTGTTGATAATGACGGTGTTAGAGGAGGTAAAATTACCAAAAGCGCTGTGTTCAATGCATCTTTGTATGATGATAATGAGTTGAATAACAAGGAATTAGAGTTTCAAAACTCCACTTTAAACAAAATGGGGGAATCCCTGAAGAATTTTAAACGCCAAGAAGAAACACTGTCCAAAATAAATAATATTCAGAAGGAAGAGAAGTCGCTTAGTTTTGAAGAAAAGAGTCAGATTAAAAACTTTTTGCAAAAGCAGAAGATGCAAGAAGAGCAGATGCAGAAATTTAGTAAGGACTTGAATAAAAGCATAGATAAAAATGCTCAAGACTCAGAGATGAAGAAGATGCTCCAAGAACGTTTGGAACGACAGGAGGCCGAGGCAAAAAAGAATGCGAAGTTGTTGGAAGAACTAAACGAGATTGCAGAAAAAATTGATAAAGAAGATTTACAAAAAAGACTTGAAGAACTTGGTAAAAACCAAGGGAAGAACACACGGAACCTTGAACAGATTTTAGAATTGACCAAGCGCTATTATGTGACAGAGAAGGCTTCTCAAATCTCCAAAGAGTTGGAAGAGTTGGCCAATAGGCAGGAGGATTTGTCCAATTCCGATGTTAAGGAGAATAGTGATGAAGAACAGGAGATGCTGAATGAAGAGTTCCAAGGACTTGAAAAAGAAATTCGGGAATTAGAAAAAGACAATGAAGAGCTCCAAAAACCTTTAGACTTTGATACTGATAAAAAGAAAGCTAACAGTATAAAGGAAGACCAAAAAGACGCTTTGGATGAAATCAATAAACATCAGGGCATGGAGGAATCTTCACAATCTAAAGAGAAGCTAGAGGCTGGAAGCAATGCTTCCAAGAAACAAAAATCTGCCGCTCATAAAATGCGAGAGATGAGCCAATCTATGAAATCCAGTTCAATGGGTGGGGGTGAAACGGACGCGGAAGATGCCGAGATGTTACGTCAGATTCTGGATAATCTTGTTACTTTTTCATTTAAGCAAGAGAATCTTTTTGATAATCTTCAAAGTGCTGATGTAGACATCTCCCAGTTTTCACGAACCGTTAAAAATCAGCAAAACCTGAGAAGGTTATTCGAGCACATTGATGATAGTTTGTTTTCACTGTCATTGCGTAGGGTTGAACTTTCAGAATTTGTTAATGAACAGATTACAGAGGTCTATTACAATATTGATAAATCTTTGGAAAGTATTGCCGAGAATCAAATTTATCAAGGGGCTTCGTACCAACAATATGTTATCAATGCCACCAACGCTTTGGCAGATTTCCTGGCTAATATTCTGGATAATATGCAGCAGAATATGAGCCCGGGTCAAGGACAAGGCAAGGGTCAGGATTTTCAATTGCCCGATATCATTAAAGGACAGCAGGGCATTCAAGAGAAGATGAATGGTTCCGGTAAGAAGGGTAAACCGTCTCAGGGTGAAGGCGAAGAACAAGGCGAGAATGAGGGCGGTCAACAAGAAGGTGATAAAGGAAGTGAGGGACAAGGGGAGAATGGCAAAAAGGGAAATAAAGGAAATGGACAAGGTGGCCAAGAAGGTTCTCAAAGGGAAAATGGTTCACAGTCTGTTGGAAACGGATTAGGAGAGATGGACCTTGATGAGGTATATCAAATCTATAAAGAGCAACAGTTCTTACGGGAGAATCTTGAAAAGCAGCTAGAGGATATGATGCGTGAATCCGACAAAAATTTAGCACAGAAATTGATTCGTCAAATGGAAGACTTTGAGAATGATTTGTTGGAGAATGGCATTACAGAGCGTACCCGGAATAAAGCAAATAACATTCAGCACCAACTGATGAAATTGGAAAATGCCTCAATGGAGCAAGGTGAGAAAAAGGAGCGAGAAAGCAATACAAACCTAAATCAGTTTAGTAACCCTATTACCACCAAACCCGAACTGCTTCAAAATTACCAGAATAGCATTGAAATATTAAATAGACAAGCTTTACCTTTGCGGCAAAATTTCGAGGATAAAGTAAAGGTGTATTTCGATAATGATAGCGTTCCATTTTAAAAGTGAATTGGTAATCCAAAAGAAAACCGATTATGCCGATTGGATAAATAGAGTTGTGGATTCGGAAGGATTTTCGGTGGGACAAATTGATTACATTTTTTGTACCGATGATTACTTATTGAAACTTAATAAAGATTATTTAAACCACGACACCTTTACGGATATCATCACTTTTGATTATACAGAAGGCAAAATAATTTCTGGGGATATTTTTATATCTACAGATAGGGTTCAAGATAATGCCAAGAAGTTTGATGTTGAATTTTCAAATGAATTGAAAAGAGTGATGAGTCATGGAATTCTTCACTTAGCTGGATTCGGAGACAAGTCCAAAGAAGAGAAGGATATAATGAGGCTAAAGGAAGATGAAAAAATAAAAATGTTCCACGTGGAACCATAGGTATGTTTGAAAAGGAATATGATGTAATTGTTGTAGGAGGAGGACACGCAGGCGCTGAGGCAACCGCCGCAGCTGCCAATATGGGCTCACGAACTTTGTTGGTTACAATGAACCTTCAGACTATTGGACAAATGTCTTGTAATCCTGCTATGGGCGGAATCGCCAAAGGACAAATTGTTAGAGAGATTGATGCCCTGGGAGGGTATAGCGGGATTGTAACCGACAAGTCCGCTATACAGTTTAAAATGCTTAATAAGTCCAAAGGGCCAGCGATGTGGAGTCCGCGAGCACAGAACGACAGAATGCGTTTTGCCGAGGAGTGGAGAATGGCTTTGGAGAATACACCGAATGCCGATTTCTATCAGGAAATGGTTAATGGTTTATTGATTGAGGGGGATAAAGTTGTTGGTGTAAAAACAAGTCTTGGTTTAGAGATTCGTGGCAAATCTGTAGTACTTACCAACGGTACTTTTTTAAACGGTCTAATCCATATTGGAGAAAAGCAATTGGGTGGAGGAAGAGCCGGTGAAAAAGCCGCTACAGGAATTACAGAGCAGCTGGTGGATTTGGGTTTTGATAGTGGTCGAATGAAAACAGGAACACCTCCTAGAGTAGATGGTAGATCTTTGGATTATTCCAAAATGATTGTGCAGCCGGGAGATGATGTTCCTGAAAAATTCTCTTATTTAAACACTCCCGTTCTTCAAACACAACGGGATTGTTATATGACTCATACCAGCAAATTGGTTCATGATTTACTCCGTGAAGGATTCGAAAGGTCTCCAATGTTCAATGGTAGAATCAAAAGTATTGGACCAAGATATTGTCCTTCTATCGAAGATAAAATCAATCGGTTTGCAGATAAAGATTCACACCAAATTTTTGTTGAGCCGGAGGGGTGGGATACGGTAGAAATGTATGTGAATGGTTTCTCAACTTCCCTACCAGAGGATGTTCAATATAGAGCTTTGAAATCCGTAAAAGGATTTGAGCATGTCAAGTTCTTTAGACCTGGTTATGCGATCGAATATGATTATTTTCCGCCTACCCAGTTAAAGCACACCCTTGAAACTAAGTTGGTGAACAATCTTTATTTTGCAGGTCAAATTAATGGCACTACAGGATACGAGGAAGCTGCTTCTCAAGGTTTGATGGCAGGTATTAATGCCCATCTCAAAATCAATGGAAAGGAACCCTTTATTTTGAAAAGGGATGAAGCTTACATAGGTGTTTTGGTGGATGATTTGATTACAAAGGGTACAGAAGAACCTTATCGAATGTTTACTTCAAGAGCTGAATACCGAACATTATTGCGCCAAGATAATGCTGATTTACGTCTAACACCGAAGGGTTATGAAATAGGTTTGGCCAAAGAAGAACGCCTTAAAAGGATGGAAGAAAAGATGAGCAAATCTGACAGTTTTGTGCACTTCTTTAAAAAGACGAGTTTCACTACGGATGAAATCAATCCAATTTTGGAATCCTTAGATTCATCTTTGGTGAATCAGTCCGATAAGTTGTTCAAGGTCTTTTCTAGACCAAAAGTGACAATGGATCATATGCTTCAATTGGATTCCGTTTCCGAATTTGTCAAGGAAAATGAATTGGATTCCGAGGTGTTGGAGCAGGCCGAAATCCAAGTAAAATATTCAGGATATATTGCGAAGGAAAAAACGAATGCGGACAAGCTTCAGCGATTGGAGAATGTTCGCATCCCGGATAAATTTGATTATTCCAAACTAAAATCCTTGTCCTACGAGGCGCGGGAAAAGTTGGAATCCATACAACCAGTTACCATATCCCAGGCCTCAAGAATCAGCGGTGTTTCGCCCGCAGACATTAGTGTGCTTTTAGTTTATTTAGGAAGATAATTCTTTAACTTGTTCCACGTGGAACACAGTTTTTATTCCGTCATAAACTAAATGGTGTGGTTTTTGATTTCATTTTGGCCTAACACCACACCAAATGAAAAGAGCACTGCTAACCATTTTTGTTTTTGTCTTTTTGAGTTCTTGTATCCCAATTCGGATTGCACCGAACATTAAAGACTATAAAGTGACGAAAGGAAAAAGATTCAAAAAAGGACTACCAAAAAAGAATGTATTTGTTTTTGAAGACCCAAAAGAAACCAACGAGTTTTATGACTACATCAATACAAAATTTCACCTCAACGATTATTATGTAGATGTGCAGGTTCCCTTTTTGGTCGAGGGCAGAACTTTTTATTTTTCTTTTTATGAAATTGAAATTCCAACCAAGACCATAAATTTGATTCCATTGGCTTTGGACGCTGCTTTGAACCAAGCGACGGATATGGAACCGGTTTTTGAAGAGGCACATACCTCACGTGTTGGAAATTGGTATATTGCTATGGAAGTTTTTAGCGATACCGAAGAAGATTGTTTGTTGGAAGGTTCCGTTTCAAGGGAATTGGTTTTATCCTATCTTCGGGAATTGAAAAACGAATATTTGGCTACTGATAATTACAATGAAGTTGTTTTTAAAAACTAAAGATTACGCTATTTCTGGTGAACAGTTCGAATTGCATTGGGACCAAAAATTGGATATGCTGGTTACAAAGCCACAGCCTCAAGATCTGGCACCCTATTATGAAAGTGAGGACTACATTTCCCATACGGACTCCAAAAGCTCCTTCACGGACCGATTATACCAACTAGTAAAGTCAAAAAATCTAAAAAAAAAGATTCAATTAGTTGAAAATCAAGTAGATAAAGTTAAAAATTTACTGGATTTAGGTGCTGGGACCGGAGATTTTTTGATTTGTGCCCAGAATTCGGGATTTAAAACAACTGGAGTAGAACCAAATGACAATGCTCGGCTGCTGGCCCATCAAAAGGGTGTTGAACTTCAGGCAAGTTTAAAAGATGTATCAGGTCAAAAGTTTCAAGCCATCACACTTTGGCATGTTTTGGAACATTTGCCCAATTTGGAACAACAGGTAAAAGCATTGGTCGATCTTTTAGAGGATGATGGAGTTTTGGTCGTAGCCGTTCCCAACTTCAAATCCTTTGATGCAAAATATTATAAAAGCCACTGGGCGGCGTTTGATGTTCCCAGACACCTTTGGCATTTTTCAAAAGCGTCCATTACAAAACTTTTTGCACCTCATAAATTGGAAGTGGTAAAAATAAAACCCATGTGGTTCGATGCTTTTTATGTTTCCTTGCTTTCCGAAAAATACAAAGGCAACAAGTTGTACTTGATCAGCGCATTTTTTGTGGGATTGTGGTCCAATCTTACCGCTATCTTCACAAAAGAACAATCCTCACTGATTTACATCCTCAAAAAGAAGAAATAAGCCGTTTTTAAGCCCGCTCTTGGCCTAAGTGAGCAAAAGGAGCACAATTATATCGAGCAAAAAAGATCTGCCCATATCGCCCTGTTTCTGCGAGCCATTAAAATAAGCGCGTTCAATCAAAGTGATAGTTTTTCATAAGAATTATTTATGGGTTGTTGTGCCCAAGATTTCATATCAGAAAAACTTAATGCCAGCTTTCCAAAAAGCTTTGCTATTTTTGCGCATCGATAAAAATCAAATGATGAAAAAATTAGTAGTGCTTGCGATTGCCATCACCGCAATGGCATGTCAGCAAAACAAAATTGGATATGTGGATAGTGTAAAGATCATGGATGACTATCAAGAAAAAATTGATGTGGATGCCAGGTTCCAAACCAAAGCACAGGCCATGACCAGAAAAAGGGACAGTATTTCACAAGCCTTTCAAATGGAATTGCAAGAATTCCAGAGCAAGGCCCAGAGCATGTCACAGCAAAATGCACAAGAGCAGTATTCCCAAATACAGCAAAGAGGGCAACAAATAGGTCAACAGTTGCAACAAGAGGAGCAACAACTGCAGCAAAAAAGTCAGGCCGAAATGGACACTTTGGTAAGAAAGGTAAAAAAGGAGATCAGGGCTTACGGTAAGGCCAACGGATACACCTATATTTTGGGTGGTGGCGATGGCGGTTCCGTAATTTATGGGGATGACGCCAAAGACTTAACCGACGAGATCCTTAAGATCTTGAACGATAAGTACGAGAACTAAACGCAATAAAACATAAGATAAGAAGACCCACTCTAAAGAGTGGGTCTTTTGTTGTTATGATTTTGTTTTCCGGTAAGAAAGAAACATAAAAATTCCAAACCCAAGCTCTAGTAAGGAACCCGATAGTGCGGATATGGCCGGATTAGCTTTAAAAAAGAACAAAGCAAACGCCGCAGCGCCCAACATACCGCCCAAGACCCAATACGTTTTGATGCCATAAAGCGAACTAAACGTTAAATACCTTCCACCAATGACCAATAGCATACCCTGAAAAAACCAAGCATGTTCCTGTAATGAAAGGAGTAGGGCCAAGGGAATGCACATCAACATAAAAAAGGTCCCTTCCATAATCAATTTTCCCAATGGGTTTTGTTTGGAATGACTGCCTTTAACGCCTATCAATTTAGCCATTAACAGGCCTAAAGGATGAATGAGCATACCACCAAAAAACAAGGTCCATATTGCGGTTTGTGAAGAAACCAAAAAAGCTGCCAAAGCGGCTACCATCCAAACAGTTCCTGAAGCTAAAACCCCCAACGCGCCATCAGCATAGCCTTCACGTAAATCGGCTTGTGCAATTGAAATGGAATCAATAGAAGTTTCCTCTATATTTTGTGTTTGTTTGTTCATTTTTGATGATGAGTTGTAGTTACCTTTTTGACTTTTTCTCTCGAATCACGGCAACCATTGCCACAATCAATAAAATGTTGGAGATGATTCCCCATAGTGCACTATTGCCTTTTTTCAATTCTATCAGGTTGATAACCAAAAGCGCTAAACTAATCACAATAAGAAGTACTGGGGCAATCCCTTTTTTTACAAACATGATTACAGTTACATTTAAAGTTCAATATCAAGTTGTCTTCCCTCTTCCTTGGCCTTGTTATCAATACGTGAACCCATGGCAAGTCCGATGGACATTCCAACTGGCAGGCCGATGCCCAAATAGGCCATATTGTTTAGGCTGAGCCCTAATGCTGCACCAATGGGAATTCCAAAAACCGTCATGCCCAAGACAAACCAGGTTTTTCTGAAATAATTTATGGGAACAATTTTTAGCTTCTGGGCCAACATACCAACAATTTTGGATTGCTCTTTTCGAATCTCGTTCCGCAATGTTTTGTCGGTATCCGTTATGGAATTAAGTTGCGTTATGTGCTTATTTATCACCAATTCAATCTCTTCGGGCAGCTTCTTTTTTTTGATTTCCAGAATCAACCGTTCAAATTGTTCGTAGGCACTTTTGGTTTTATCAGTGAGTTCAGGGCGTTGGATAGGTTCTAGAATCATATTCGGAAAGGTCTTATTGCATCAAATACACTAAAAAAACAGTCGGAATTAAATAGACCACAATGGTTTGTGCTCCAACATAGTCCTTGGCAACCCGCTGGCCCAGCAACAGCATCAATAAGGTTAGGCCTGAAAGCAAGGCTCCGTAGAACCCAAAAACACTTTCTCCATCAATGGCAGATTGAAAAACACCAACGCCACAAAGTATTCCCGAAAGCATTTCGAGCACCAAAACTACACCAAGCAATAACGGAACGGCCCCATTGAAAATCGATTTTGAAAAATGGTCTGTCAACCACCCAAGATTGCCCTTCCAATCCAAAAGCTTATCGATTCCGCTCTGTAAAAAAGTTATGGTCAAAAACAACAACAACAAAATTTCTGTGGCATTGGAAATTAAATGGTTCATGGTCAGTTTTATTTAAGCGGCCTTAGCGTGCAAGAGCCGTGTAAGTTTAATGGACAGGTCTGTGAAAATCAATTTGGAGTTTCCGTTGCGTTCCACGTGAAAAATCGCTTCTTCCAACTCCTCTACAATATCCAAAATATTGTTTTCATGTACAAAAGGGGCAAACTTGTTCAAGTCAAAACCCTCCATGTGCACTTTGGCGTGTACAAGTTCGTTGGCTTTGTAATTGAGCAAAAGCGCCTGACGCATCATGGTTAGGCAATAGTTGAGGAACTTTTTTTGGACCTCGCGACCCGTTTTCGCCACTTCTTCGCTCCACAAAATCAACTCTTGGATGGCACCTTTGTTGCCCTTGGCCTTAAAAGCGCTTCGCACCCATTGTACAAACCAGCGTTCGAACACCAAGTCTTCCGAATCCTTGTTCAATAAATCAAGCGCCTTGTTAAAATTACCGTTTGCTTCCAAGGCAATCGTGAGTGCCTCTGTCTGTGAAACTCCCCTGAGCAAAAGCGTATCGGTAATAACCTGCTCCGTCAATGGCGGGAAATTCAAGATTTGGCAACGTGACCGAATCGTGTTGATGATCTGCTCTTCATCTTCTGCCAAAAGAAGTAAAATAGTTTTGTTGGGCGGTTCCTCGATCAACTTTAACAACTTGTTGGCGGCAGAGGTGTTCATCTTTTCGGCCATCCAAACAATCAAGACCTTGTATCCTCCTTCGTAAGATTTCAAGGATAGTTTTTTAACCATATCCTGGGCTTCATCCACCCCGATTTGGCCCTGCTTTTTTTCAATGCCTATGTGTCGGTACCAATCAAACAGGTTTCCATAGGGCTGTTCTTTTACAAATTGACGCCATTCTTCCAAATAATGATCGCTCACCGCATGCGACTTTACCTTTTCAGAATTGGAAACCGGAAAGGCAAAATGAAGGTCAGAGTGTGTTAATGAATTGCATTTGGTGTTGCAAACCGTATTTCCCCCATCATTTTCACTACCAGTATTGCCACAGAGCAAATACTGCGCATAAGCAATGGCCATGGGAAGTACGCCGGAACCTTCGGGTCCCACGAACAATTGAGCATGCGCCACTCGACCTGTTTCCGCCGTGGTCAGCAAATGGTTCTTGATGTGCTCAAGCCCTAAAACATTTTTAAAAAGCATGTTCCAAAGATACATTTTTAAGTGGTGAAGTTTTGTTATGAACGGACCATGTAGCACGGAATGCATTAACAGATTATACATAAAAGGTTAAAAACCGTGAAACTTTGAAATATTAGGCCCGTCCGACCCTTGAAAAAGCAGGAAATCTTTACATTTGAAATTCTCAAAAAAGACACACTACATGAAGACGATAGACGATTTTAATTTCGAAGGAAAGAAAGCATTGATCAGGGTTGATTTCAACGTGCCGTTGGATGGCGATTTTAATGTGACCGACACCAGCCGTATTGATGCCGCAAAACCTAGTATCCTTAAAGTTTTGGAAGATGGGGGATCCGCCATATTGATGAGCCATATGGGAAGACCAAAAGGAAAGGTAAATCCAGCAATGTCCCTTTCCCACATCACGGAAACGGTATCCAATATTATTGGGGTACAGGTAAAATTTGTAGAAGATTGTGTCGGCACCAAAGCTGAGGAAGCGGTTGCTGGATTACAAAGCGGGGAGGTGCTTTTGTTGGAAAATCTACGTTTTCATGCCGCAGAGGAAGCTGGTGATGAAGCTTTTGCTGAACAATTGTCCAAACACGGCGATGTTTATGTGAACGATGCTTTCGGTACTGCTCACCGCGCGCACGCCTCAACAACCATTGTTGCCAAATTTTTTCCCGAAAACAAATGTTTCGGATATCTGTTGGCCAAAGAAATCAAAGCGATAGATAAGGTTATGGAAACAGGTGAAAAACCTGTTACCGCTATTTTGGGAGGAGCCAAGGTTTCTTCCAAAATCACCATCATCGAAAACATATTGGACAAAGTGGACAACCTGATCATTGGCGGAGGAATGACCTACACTTTTGTGAAAGCAAAAGGTGGTAAAGTAGGGGACTCCATCTGCGAAGATGATAAAATGGAGTTGGCTTTGGAGATTCTTAAACAAGCAGAGGCCAAAGATGTAAAGGTGTATTTGCCAGTCGATGTTTTGGCCGCCGATGATTTTGACAATGGTGCCAACACACGATTTGTAGATGTGGACAAAATTCCTGATGGATGGCAAGGATTGGATGCTGGTCCAAAAACTCTGGAAATTTTCAAGCAAGTGATTTTGGCTTCCAAGACTATTTTGTGGAACGGGCCAGTAGGTGTTTTTGAAATGGAAAACTTTGCCAAGGGCACCATTGCCGTAGGCAATTATATTGATGAAGCCACGCAAAGTGGGGCATTTTCCCTTGTTGGTGGCGGAGATTCCGTTGCAGCCGTGAAGCAATTCGGGTTCGAGGAGAAAGTAAGCTATGTATCGACAGGTGGTGGGGCCATGTTGGAAAGCCTGGAAGGAAAGACCTTGCCGGGCATTGCCGCAATATTAAGCTAAGTCTCACGTTGTGAGTTATTGGGGAAAACGTTAAAAGAGGGGAAATTTTCTCTCTGGGCTTTACTATTTCGGAAAAAAAAGCCATTTTAGTTTATCCCAACAAATCAAACCTTGTCCAAATGAACCAAAAATTGAAAACAGCTGTTCTGGCGGCCATACTGTTCGCAGCTCCATTTTTAAGCGCTCAACAACAAGATAGCCAACCAACCTCCGAGAAGGATTCCACTTTGCTCCAAGAAGAGGAAAAGGGGACCATAGCGGTATCCACGATTGAAATCGACGGTCAACTGATGGCCTTGGAAACAAAAGAGGACGGAAAGTTCAGACTGCGCGATTTGGAAGAAGCTTGGCGATATGACAGTCTTTGGTTGAACGAGTTGCATAGCAATGCAGAGTTGTTCAGCGATATGTTGTTGGAAATCCAGAATGGTCCAGAGCACGATTCCATTGTGGTGGTGGATTTGCCAACGGATACCTTAAAGGCTCGATTGGCTCGCTTGGATGCAAAAACGCCGTTCAAGATTACCTATAATTCATCCTTGGAAAGTGTGATAAAATCGTTTTTGACACGAAGGAGGGATTTGATGCAGCGCATGATGACCGCCAGCCAGTTTTACTTTCCGCTGTTCGAACAGGAGCTGGACAACCAAAACATTCCTTTGGAAATTAAATATTTGGCCATTGTCGAATCTGCCCTTAATCCTAAGGCACGATCACGAGTGGGCGCCAAAGGGCTTTGGCAATTTATGTACAGCACGGGCAAAATGTACGGACTTGACGTGAGCAGTTATGTGGACGAAAGACACGACCCTATTATGGCCACCAAGGCCGCGAGCAAATACCTTTCCAGACTCTATGGTATTTTTGGGGACTGGGATTTGGCTTTGGCAGCATATAATTCAGGGCCAGGAAATGTAAACAAGGCCATTCGTCGTTCTGGAGGATATGAGAACTATTGGAACATAAGGCCTTTTCTTCCACGTGAAACGGCAGGATATCTCCCAGCTTTCTTGGCCACAATGTATATTTTTGAATATGCCGAAGAACACGGACTGCAATACAAGAAAGCAGAACGCCCGTATTTTGAAACGGACACCGTTCACGTGAAAAATATGATTACGTTCGATCAAATTTCCAAGTTGGTGGACATTAGCACAGAGGAATTGGAAATGTTGAACCCAGCGTACAAGTTGAACATCATACCCAAAGTAGAAGGCAAAAATTATACGTTGCGATTGCCAACAGCCAAAATTGGCAAGTTCGTATCCAATGAAGAGGAAATTTATGCTTTTGTAAAGAAGGAACTCGATTCCCTGGAAAAGCCATTGCCGAATATGGTAACGGCGCAAGACCAGATTCGTTATCGGGTGAAGAGCGGGGATTATTTGGGAAAAATTGCGGAGCGATACGGGGTTGGTGTCAGCCAGATCAAAAGATGGAACGGATTGCGAAGCAACAACCTTCGAATAGGTCAACGCCTGACCATTTACCCCAGAAAACCATATATCGCCAAAAACACTAGTTCCAAACCCACTGGAAATGCGGTTGCGGGAGGTTCCAAAATCCATACGGTAAGATCGGGCGATTCGCTTTGGACGATATCCAAACAATACCCTGGAGTTTCCATTGAAAATTTGCGAGAATGGAACGGTATTAGCGGTAATAACCTAAAACCGGGCACAAAACTTAAATTGTGCGATTGTTCTTCGTAAATTTAACACAAGATGAAAAAATTAGGAACACTTTTAGTCGCCACAGCTTTGTTGACATTGGGAGCCTGTAAGGACTCGGGATCAAAGAAAAAATTTTTACCCCCTTCAACTGGGGGAATCAACTCCTTGATGGTTATTATGGACACCGAACTTTGGAGAGGTCCCGTTGGTGAGAAAATCAGGGATGAATTTGCAGCGCAGATTGTTGGTTTGCCGCAAATAGAGCCCAAGTTTTCCATTACACAAATACCACCAAAGGTTTTTAAGGGCACAACTACCCATTCCAGATCCATTCTTTATGTGGAACAAGATTCAACGTCTTTGGCGCATATTAAGGACAATGCGTATTCCAAGCCACAAAAGGTAGCTGTAGTTACAGGCCCAACGGAAGAAATAATGATCAAAAACCTGGATTCTTTGGCGGATAGAGCCATACAGGAATTTAAAGCGAACGAAATAGCCGAAGCACAAAGAAGGTTCGAGCGTTCTTTGAGCAAGGACAAGGCTTTGGAAGAACAATTTGGAATTCAACTGAACGTCCCATCACTCTATAAGGTGGGCAGAAGAGAAGAGAACTTTGTTTGGATGGACATTCAGATTCCGAAGGGAACCATGAACATCATTGCCTACGAAATGCCTTGGGACTACTTTAGCAACGATTCCACATTTGTGCAGGACATTGTAAGAATGCGGGACTCGGTTGGCCAAAAGTATATCCCCGGCCCCTATGAAAACACCTATATGATTACGGAAAAGGCGTTTGCTCCCTACGTTTTTCCTGCGGAAATAGGCGGGAAAAAGGCAGCTGAGGTCAAAGGGGTTTGGGAAATCCATGGATACCCGATGGCAGGCCCATTTTTAACATACATTATCAACGATAAACCCAACAACAGAAAATTGATTCTAGAAGGCTTCACTTTTGCTCCCTCTGAGGCAAAAAGGGATTATATGTTTGAGCTGGAAGCGATATTAAAAACCGTGGATTTTACACCTTCAGATGCCGCATCGGACTAGGGCAGTACAATTTATCAAAAACAAAGAGGCCCGGATCTTACATCCGGGCCTCTTTGTTCTTTAAAGCTTAGGGGGTTAATCAAACGCAAAGCCCGTAGCTATTCTGTACACAAATGCGTAAAGCACTATAAAGAACATAATAAAGCTGAACCAAGCGAATATTTTAAAATATTTTTCTAGAATGATGTGTCCCAAATTGCGGAACCCTTCCAAATAAATTTCTTTAACGAGTAGTAATTTTTTCATAAGTATGCTTTTTAAGATTTAAAGACAGGTCAAAGATTTGAATTCGTCAGGGAGAACCGAAAATATGGGGATGAAAAACAAGAATACTCGGGTGAAAGACTTTGGTACATGGCAATAATCTGCAAGACCGTTGGTTTGATCGATAAAATACATATTGCCCCAAACAGGTCAACGAACAAAAACATCGTTGAAATACGATAATCCACTCAAAAAAAGACTAAAATCTTCCGAAAAAGGAATGATAAGAATACTTTTTATTCGGAAACAAGGATAAATTCGGACCTTCTGTTCAATCGATGGTCATCTGGGGCGCAAGGGTGCCCATTGGAACAATTGTTCAACAAACGCTCTTCGCCAAAGCCTTTGGCACTGATAATTCTTGAAGGGTCCACACCTTGCGAAATCATATAATCACGAGTTGATTTGGCACGTTTATCGGATAAATATTTGTTGTAGGCTTCCGGACCAATGGCATCGGTATGGGATTCAATTTTCAAGGACAGATTTTCGTTTTCTTTTAGCACCGTTATCAGTTTGTCCAATTCTTGTGCAGCTTTTGGGGTAACTTGGTAGCTATCAAAACCGAAATATACATTGCTGGGCTCAAAAACCTCGGCAACAGGCTTTTCCTCAACGATTTGTTTGAGGTATTGGGATACTTGAATGTTTTCGTTGGTCTTGGTTTTAACGGATAGACTATCTTTTGTAAAACCTTTTTTAGTGGCTACGAGCGTGTAATCCGTTGTTGGGTTCAGGTATTTAAAAGTGTAGCTTCCCGTTGTATCCGCAATGGCTTTGTTGATCAAATCCCCATCTGTACCGTACAGGGCAATATTTGCGCTGCCTATGGGCTCCCCAGTGGACAAGTTTTGGACAGCACCGGAAATACCATTCAAATTAAGGGTGTATACAAAGGAATAAATATCATCATCGCCCTTGCCTCCTTTGCGATTGGATGCGAAATACCCCTTTTCTCCGGTTGCATCAACAATATAGGAGAAATCGTCTCTGTTACTGTTGATGGGCGCACCCAGGTTAATGCCGACACTGAATTGCCCGTCCGAGCCATCAGACTTATACACATCCAAACCACCAAGTCCCATCGGCCGGTTGGAAGAGAAATAAAGAGCGTTTTCGGTGACGTAAGGGAACATTTCCTTGGCATTGGTGTTGATGGTCCTTCCAAGGTTTTTTGGCTCGGAGAACGCGCCGTTTTCGTAAATGTCCACAACATAAATGTCCGTGCCACCAAAACCCCCAGGTCTATCGGAAACAAAATACATTTTTTTGCCATCTGGACTGATGGATGGGTGGCCCGTGGAGTAGTCTTCGCTATTGAACGGAAGTTCCTCGGCCTTGGACCACTCATCATTAACGAATCGGGAACGGTAGATTTTTAAATGGTTGATGCCGTTCTTGCCCCTTTTAAGTCGCTTGCCATAGTTGTTTCGGGTAAAATAAATGGTCTTTTGGTCGGGGGAGAAAGCCAAAGAAGCTTCGTGGTATTTGGTATTGATGTTTTTGGAGAATTTTTTGGGGGATGATAAATCTCCTTCCTCGTTCTTGCTTTTTGCTATATAAAGATCCAAAAAAGGCTGATTGGTCCAACGATACTTTCTTGTGGTCAAAACGGAGGAATCCTTTGCCGACGAATAAACAATATCGGAACCATTATGAAACATCGGTGAAAAGTCGGAATAAGGGGAGTTGATGCCCAAATTTTTGATAGTTACCGAGTATGCCCCTTTCCAAGTATTGTTTTTGATTTTTTCTAGCTCGTTTAAGGGTTCTCCTCTTTTTTCTCTTAAGATTTTGGTCAGGGCTGCAGCCCTTCTGTACTTGCCGGTTCCCTTAAGGGTTTGGGTATACTTAAAAAAAGTATCGTCCTGCATCTCATTTTGGTACAATTGATACAGCTCGTTGTACCACTTGTAGGACTTTTCCAAATTACCGATGTAATAATGAGAATCCCCGGCTTTGGACAATAGTGGCAAAGTATGCTCAGCTTCGGTTTTTTCCAGCACAATGTCGAACATACGAGCTGCCTCGGCATACCACATTTTATCAAAGTACGCGTTAGCTTTTTCAATAAGTTTATCCGCAATCCCTTCTTTTTGAAGGTGTTTGCTAAGGTCTGTTTCGCTTAAACCATCTAAATTATCGACTAAACGGGCATTATCGGAAACCGATACATTGGCTTTTTTATGAGGCGTGGAAGGTGTCCCGTCATATTGGGATAGCGCAAGCTCTTGGGAAAATATCCCAAGGGAACAAAACAATAAAATGAGCAAGATCAGTCTTTTCATTACCACTCCATCTGCGCAAACGAACAATTGGTGTTCATTTGGAGGTTAAGCATATAGAGGCCTAACAGTTTAGTTTGAACCGCTAAAATAGGATAAGGTAAGTGGGGTGATAATTTTTTGTTGTGAAAGGGCGAATTTGCGACGTTGAATACCAAAAAAATGTTGTTGTTGGTCGAAAACCATTTAAGAACACAGTGTGTTTCAGGCCACAAGAATCAATTTAGGATTTTGACTCGTTTGCTTCACCTTCCAATTTGTCGTCTTCTTTGGTAGCGTTCTTAAATTCTTTAATTCCGCTTCCAAGCCCCTTCATAAGTTCTGGAATCTTTCTGCCTCCAAAAAGCAAAACTACCACGGCAACGATCAAAACAATCTGCCAAGGACCTAGCATACCAAGAAATATAGTTTGAGCAATCATATCTACAAAACCTTTAATTAGAAATGTAAAAGTACTAAAAAGAAGTGGAAGAGTATGTTCGATTAACGAAAATTAGCATTTCAAAATGAATTTTAAGAACTTATCGGCTTCAGCTTTTTAAAAAGCTTAACATGCATATTAAAATCTAAGACTATCTTTGTTATCCATGGCAAAGGACAAAAAGAAAAGAAAGGAGATAAAACGCAAGCTACTGCACAAGTACCGTTTGGTGATTCTGAACGAAAGCACCTTTGAGGAAAAGATATCCTTTAAGCTGAACAGGCTCAATGTTTTTGTCACGGGGACTTTGTTCATCATTGTGCTGATAGGGGTTACCACCTTGATCATTGCATTTACACCCTTGAGGGAATATATCCCTGGATATTCATCCACCAGATTAAAACGGCAAGCCACCGAACTTACTTATAAAACGGATTCCTTGGTGACCGTACTGAATTATACCAACCGGTATTTGGACAATGTGAGAAAAGTGTTGCGCGGCGATATAGAGAACAACCAAATGAATCGCGACTCCCTATTTGAGCAATACAAGTTAGACCCGGCTTCCGTGGACCTTACCCCTATTCGGCAAGACCTGCTTTTAAGGGAAGAGGTGGAACTGGAAGATAAGTACAATCTTTTCGAAAGAGATGTGGAGAATCTGGGAACGTTGTTTTTTTCGCCTGTAAACGGTACCGTATCCCAAGAATTTGACCAAAAAACAAAACATTATGCGGTAGATTTAGTGGCCCCACGAGAAACACCGGTAAAATCAATCGCCGATGGCACCGTGCTTTTTGCCGAATGGACTACCGAAACAGGGTATGTCATCATCATAGAGCATCAAGAGGGCATTACCTCTGTTTACAAGCACAACGGTTCCTTGAGCAAAACTCAAGGCGATTTGGTAAAGGCGGGCGAAGTAATAGCCTCCATCGGAAATACGGGAGAGCTCACAACAGGGCCACACCTCCATTTTGAACTTTGGAGAAAAGGAAAACCCGTGAATCCTCAGAACTACATTGATTTCAACTAAATGTCCTTAAAAGCATTTGCAGCAAAAATATTTGCCAATCGGATAGCCAAAAAGACCAAAAAATGGGTCGACCAGCCAGTAAAAACCCAACAAAAGGTGTTTAATCAGCTGGTGGCTCAAGCAACGAACACTGTTTTTGGCAAGGAGCATCAGTTCCAAACAATTAAGTCTCATCAGGATTTTGTGGAACGGGTTCCGATTCGTGATTATGAAGAATTAAAAGGCTACGTGCAGCAAATCATTGAAGGGGAAGAAGATGTACTTTGGCCAGGAAAGCCCATTTACTTTGCTAAAACATCGGGCACTACTTCGGGAGCGAAATATATCCCTATTACCAAACCATCCATTAAGAATCAAGTAGAGGCTTCACGCAATGCCATTCTCAACTATATCCACGAAACAGGGAATGCCGATTTTGTGGATGGCAGAATGATTTTTTTACAGGGAAGCCCGATTTTGGAAGAAAAGAACGGCATTAAGTTGGGGAGACTCTCTGGAATATCGGCCCACTACGTGCCCAACTACCTTCAAAAAAACCGATTGCCCAGCTGGGAAACCAATTGTATTGAAGACTGGGAAACCAAGGTCGAAAAAATTGTTGAGGAAACCGAAAAGGAAAATATGACTGTTATTGCAGGGATTCCTTCTTGGGTACAGATGTATTTTGAAAAACTCAACGCCAAGACGGGAAAAAAAGTGGGCGATCTTTTCAAGGAGTTCCAATTGTTCATTTACGGTGGTGTGAATTACGAGCCCTACCGTGCCAAGTTTGAAAACCTGATAGGAAGAAAAGTGGACAGCATTGAGCTGTTTCCCGCAAGTGAAGGATTTTTTGCCTATCAAAACTCGCAAAAGGAAAAGGGCATGCTTTTGCTTTTGGATGCCGGTATTTTTTACGAGTTTGTAAAAGCAGATCAGTTTTTTGACGAAAGTCCCAAAAGGTTGACCCTTGCGGAAGTGGAACTGGATGTGGACTATGCCATGGTAATTTCCACCAATGCGGGACTGTGGGGCTACAACCTAGGGGATACCGTTCGGTTTACTTCTAAAGACCCTTATAAAATAGTGGTTTCGGGAAGAATCAAACATTTTATATCCGCTTTTGGAGAGCACGTAATAGCCAAGGAAGTGGAGGAAGCCTTAAGATTGGCCATGGAACAGACGGATGCCGTAGTCAACGAGTTTACTGTGGCGCCGCAAACGAATCCAGATGAAGGGGAGCTACCCTATCACGAATGGTTTATCGAGTTTCAACAGGAACCAACGGACTGGGATAAATTTTCCGAAATCATTGAGGAAAGCATGAAAAAGCAGAACAGCTATTATTTTGATTTGATAGATGGGAACATCCTTCAACCATTAAAAATCAGTAGCATCAAACCCAATGGTTTTCAAGATTATATGAAATCCATTGGAAAACTGGGAGGGCAAAACAAGGTACAGCGCCTTGCCAACGACCGTAAAGTGGCAGATGGATTGCAACCCTTTAAAATAAGTTGACCTAGAACAGCTCTATTTTTATAGGAAATCACTTATTTTGCCAGAAGATATGACGGCAACAGAAGTAAAACAGACTACCAGGGCACAGGAGTCCACCAATGCAATTGAGCGTTTGTACATTACTATGCGCCATTTGCTCAATCGTGGATTCTATAAACCATCGGGCGTTTCTGGCAATGCTCTTCGGAACGCACTTTTATTGTTAAGGCCCGAAATTTATGGAACTATTGCGGAGGACAAGGCCGAACTCAATGGGTTGATCTATGTATTGGAGCGTTTGCCCGAAGGCATAGAAGAGTGTCGATTCATCAACCTAACATCGGATGAAGGCTTTGCAAAATCTCACCTAATAGCAATAGTGCCCCCAAAAAGAAGAAGAAACTGCTACCGAATCGATGATGAACAGATGAACATCGAGATTACTCGGGGCAGAAGCGATATCTATGATATTTTGACCCACCTTACCTTTTTGTTCGTAGAGTCCGGTAAAATCTCAAGAAGGGTATTGGTCGATGATGGCAATGCCACCATTCGCGATTGGGACAAGCTTACCGAGTTTGTCCTCAGCGAGGAAAAAGACAACGATGAAAGGGAAGTCGCCATGATACATTGTGCCAATATTTTAGGGAGAACCTTTGATGAGGTCGTTGATATTCAAAATAAATTGAAAACTGCCGAGGATCCCGACCGCTTTTTAAATGTAATCTATTGGTTGGGCAAATTGGCGATTGAGGAAGAAACCACGGGGAATAAAAGGACGATTACTTTCAGTCCCTTATTGCGGGAGCGCTTGGGACACCACTTGCACGGAGAAAAATGGGCGGACAAAATCAAGAAGACTTTAAAGGAGAACAACTTAATCCATAGGCCTCTTCATATTATCAGTGCCAATATGCACAGTGTGATGAACTCGTTGTTCGCAAAAAAGGCCTTGGCAAAAGAATTCCCCGACAACGAGTCATTGGATATCTATGAAGCGTTGGGCTCGGCAAAACATAGGATCTTGAACAAAAAGGTGCAAAATCTAGCGGAAAAGAGCGGTATGATTTTTTTGGATGACGAATCAGGTGCCAATATTGATGTGCAGATTTTTGACACGGCCAAGTTCGGAAAACAAAGTTGTTGCTATACCCTGCCCGACAATGTTCTGCAGGAAGAAAAACCCGTTATATTTGTGATGGATTACGCCTTTGGGGAACAGGCCTATGAAACCATAGATGAACTATTGAAACCGATGGAAGAAGGAGATGAAAAGATTTTTCTGAATGTAGATTCAGTTTCCATAATGGGAAAGGCAGGAATTCTGGAAGGAGGCAAGGGTGATTTGATGATTCCATCCGCCCATATTTTTGAAGGGACAGCGGACAACTACCCTTTTAAGAATGAATTGAACGGCTCGGATTTTGAAGGCCACGGCTTAAAGGTAATGGAAGGAACTATGGTCACCGTATTGGGAACATCGCTTCAAAACCGCGATATTCTCCAGTTTTTCCATGAATCCACTTGGAATGTGATAGGTTTGGAAATGGAAGGCGTGCATTATCAAAAGGCAATACAATCGGCATCCCAAATACGAAAAAGCATAAAAAAAGATGTTAAGGTACGATATGCTTACTATGCATCGGACAATCCTTTGGAAACAGGAAGCACATTGGCTTCGGGAGGATTGGGAACAACAGGGGTAAAGCCCACATATTTAATTACGGACAGGATTTTAAAACAAATATTCAACTCATAGGTATGGCAGACCAACCAGTAAATCAGAATAATTCGGATGAAATAGATTTGGGACAATTGTTCCAAATGATAGGAAGGGGCTTTCAAAAGTTCTTCAACTTCATCGGTAGCATTTTTAAAGGAATTTTCCATGTAATCATGCTATTTCTTCTTTTTGTTCAAAAGAATATTATTGTTATTGGAGCTGCAGTAATTATCGGAGGTGTTGGAGGTTTTATTTTAGATAGGGTACTGCCGGAAAAGTATGTTTCCAGAATGGTGGTGGAACCTAACTTTAATAGTGTTCAGCAGCTGTACAACAACATAGCCTTTTATAATGATTTGGCTAAAGCACAGGACTCTGTGGCTTTGGCCACGGCATTGAACATTACAGAGCACGAAGCGGCCAGTATTAAAGAAATTTTCACCGACTCATATTCCGATGAAAACCAGAAGATAAAGCTCTTTGACCAATTTATCCGTGGATTGGACACTACTACGGTAAAGGCAATAGATTATGAGAACTACCTTCGAAACTTTAATTCTATGGATGCGAGGTTTCACCAGATTTCAGTGATCAGCACCGATAATAGAGTGGCCAAGAAAACACAACCAGCAATTATAAACTCTATTTCCGTCAATGAATACTTCAAGTTACAGAAGAGAATCAATGATGAGAACCTGGAACTTCAAGAAGATATTTACAAAAATCAATTGGTGGAAATAGACTCGCTTCAAAGCTTATACAGGACTGTTTTGGTCAAAGAAGCGGACAAACCAATGCAGGGCACTAGCATCAATATGGCAGAGGGAGGAGACTCTAAAGGAAGAGAACTTGCCCTTATACAAGAAAAGGATGTGTTAAAAGAACGATTGGTCGAATTGAATGAAGAAAGGGCCAATAAGTCAACGATTATAAACGTGATCAGTGATTTCCCCACAAGAGGTGTAGAGCAAAAGGGAATCTGGAACAGCTATAAGTTTAAACTACCTATTTTATTATTGATATTGGTGTTCGGCATCTTGGCATTGTTGGAACTTAACAGGTATTTGAAATCCTACAATCAAAAATAATCTAGGTTTTTAGCTTGGGGGAAAATCAAAAAGGGAGTACAATGAGACGAATCTTGGTAACCGGTTCGGGCGGTCAACTAGGACTAACGCTACAGGAACAGGCCCATGATTTTACAGAAGTTTCTTTTGATTTCAGAACATCCAAGGAACTTGATATTACCCGACGCGCCCAAGTAACCCAAGTTTTTCAACAAGGGGAGTATGATTTCTGCATCAATTGTGCTGCATATACGAATGTGGAGGAAGCAGAGAAAAATCCCAACAAGGCATTTGCCGTCAATGCAGAAGGGGTAAAAAACCTTGCTGAGGCCTGTAGAATAAAAGGAACCACCTTAATACATCTCTCTACGGACTATGTTTTTGATGGGGAAAAGAAGGGAGGCTACACCAGTGATGACACTACCAATCCAATCAACGTATATGGAAAGTCCAAGTTGGCCGGGGAAAAATTTATTCAACAGATATTACCTAACCATTTCATAATTCGCGCATCTTGGTTGTATAGCAAAAAGTACGGTCATAATTTCTATCGTACAATTGTTAAAAAGGCTAAATTGGGAGAGGAGCTTCACATTACCGATGCCCAAAAAGGATGTCCGACCAATACAGAGGCATTGGCGATATTTATTTTGAAAGAAATCGTAATGGGGAACAAACCTTTTGGCATTTATCATTTTACGGATGGCAAACCCATGACATGGTTTGACTTTGCAAAACAAATAGTGGATGAGAATGGGCTGACAGGCAAGGTAAAGCTTGTTTTGGATTCGAATTATCGTACTTTCGCAAAGAGGCCAAAAAACAGTGTTCTTTCCTAACATTTTGGGGATACTAAGATTTTAAGGGAGCTTATATGGAAAAGAATACCCGTAAAAATATTTTGATTACTGGAGGAGCCGGTTTTATTGGCTCTCATGTAGTTCGGCAGTTTGTCACCAAGTACGGCGATTATCACATCTTCAATCTGGATGCCTTGACCTATGCCGGGAATTTGGAAAATCTTAAAGATATAGAAAAAACTCCAAATTATACATTTGTAAAAGGGGATATCACCGATGCAGATTTTATAAATCATCTTTTCTTTCAAAATAGCTTTGACGGTGTAATTCATTTGGCAGCTGAGTCCCATGTGGATCGTTCCATTACCAATCCATTGTCTTTTGTGCGGACCAATGTTTTGGGTACCGTCAATTTATTGAATGCCTCTTTGGAACTGGCCAAGGACAATCCAAACTTTTTGTTTTATCATATCAGTACCGATGAGGTGTTTGGAAGCTTGGGCAAAGATGGATTTTTCACGGAAAACACATCCTATGACCCAAACTCTCCCTATTCTGCATCCAAGGCAAGTTCAGATCACTTTGTCCGCGCGTATGGGGAAACCTATAAATTACCATTTGTTATTTCCAATTGCTCCAACAATTATGGTCCCAATCAGTTCCCCGAGAAATTGATTCCATTGTTCATTAACAATATCATACAAAATAAGCCGTTGCCTGTATATGGCGATGGAAATTATACTCGAGACTGGCTGTTTGTAAAAGATCATGCCAAGGCAATTGATTTAATATTTCACGCGGGCAATAGTGGCGAAACCTATAATGTTGGCGGTTTTAATGAATGGAAGAACATTGATTTGACCCAATTGTTGTGCCGATTGATGGACAAAAAACTCAACCGACAGGAAGGAGCTTCAGAAAAGCTGATAACCTTTGTCAAAGATCGTCCCGGACATGATTTAAGATATGCGATTGATGCTACCAAAATCAATCAAGAATTGGGCTGGAAGCCATCCGTAACATTTGAGGAAGGACTGGAGAAAACCATAGATTGGTATTTTGACAATCAGGAGTGGTTGGATCATGTTACCTCTGGAGACTATTTGGAATATTATAAAAGGCAGTATCAAGCATAAATACAATGAAGGGAATCATTTTGGCAGGCGGTACAGGCAGTAGATTGCACCCACTTACCCTTTCGGTGAGCAAACAGTTGATGCCCATTTACGATAAACCGATGATTTACTATCCCTTGTCCACCCTAATGTATGCTGGAATCAGAGAAATACTTATTATTTCCACACCAAAGGACCTCCCGTTGTTCCAAGAACTGTTGGGCGATGGACAAAAGTACGGTTGTGCCTTTTCCTACGCAGTACAAGAGGCCCCCAACGGATTGGCCGAAGCCTTCATTATAGGAGAAGATTTTATTGGTAAGGACAAGGTAGCCCTCATTTTGGGGGACAATATTTTTTACGGGGCAGGTTTGTCAAAATTGTTGCAAGCAAATAATGAACCTGATGGAGGAATTATTTATGCGTACCGAGTCAACGACCCACAGCGATATGGTGTGGTCGAGTTTGATGAAGAGGGAAAAGCCATCAGTATTGAAGAGAAGCCAAAGAAGCCTAAATCCAATTATGTAGTGCCAGGGATTTATTTTTATGACAATGAAGTTATCTCCATAGCCAAAAGCATTAACCCCAGTACTAGGGGCGAATTGGAGATTACAGATGTGAACAAAGAATATTTAAAAAGAGGTAAGCTCAACGTAAGTATATTGGACAGGGGCACGGCTTGGCTGGATACAGGAACATTCCAGGCTTTGATGCAAGCATCTCAATTTGTGGAAGTCATTGAAGAGCGTCAAGGCTTGATTACAGGATCTATTGAGGTGGCCGCCTATGAAATGGGATATATCACTGAAAAGCAACTGAAAGATTTGGCCGAGCCCCTGATGAAGAGCGGTTATGGAGAAAGATTGTTGGGCATATTGAATAAAGAAGCATGATAAAAGCGACTGAGACAAAGCTGAAGGGGTGCTTTATTTTGGAACCCGAGATTTTTGAAGATGAGCGGGGCTATTTTTTTGAGAGCTATAACCACAGGGATTTTTGTGAAGCTATTGGCCGGAAAGTAAATTTTGTGCAGGATAACCAATCTTTTTCCAAAAAAGGAGTGTTGAGAGGTTTGCATTTCCAAAAAGGAGAGCATGCTCAAGCTAAGCTAGTTTCTGTACTGTTGGGAAGAATTCAGGATGTAGTGGTAGATTTGCGTAAAAATTCCCCTACTTTTGGCGCGCATTTATCAATTGAACTGAATAGCGAAAACAAAAAACAATTGTTTGTTCCTAGAGGCTTTGCTCATGGGTTTTTAACTTTGAGTGAATCGGCTAGAGTTTTGTATAAATGTGATAATTATTATAATAAAGAGGCTGAGGGGGGGATTAGATTTGATTGCCAAGAACTGAATTTAAAATGGTTAATCGGTCCTGACAATTTGCTCCTTTCTAAAAAAGATAACAACTTGCCAAATTATTTAAGTACATTAACATAAAAAGACTATAAATTGAACCTCACAGCAATAAAAGAGCAACTTGCCCTTGCAATCAAGGCGTCCATCGAAGCTGGCAACGTCATTATGGAAATATACGACTCAGCTGATTTTGAAACCGAATTTAAAAAAGACGACTCACCACTTACTCTTGCCGATCTTGAATCAAACAAAGTCATTATGTCTTATTTGACCAAAACAGACATTCCCATAATCAGTGAGGAAAAAAAGAATCTAGACTATACCGAAAGGAAAGACTGGGACATCTGCTGGATGGTGGACCCCCTAGATGGAACAAAGGAGTTCATCAAAAGAAATGGAGAGTTTACAGTGAACATAGCCCTGATAAAAAACGGAACCCCAATTTTGGGGGTTATCTATGTTCCCGTAACCCAAGAGCTCTATTATGCCAATGTTGAAGAGGCGAAATCCTTTAAAATTGCGGTTGGTGATGTAAAGGAACTTCCAGACAATCTTTTTGATGAAGGAAACCAAATGCTAGCCAAAGGAAACGGTGATGGAAAAACCAAGGTAGTGGGAAGTCGTTCGCATATGAACGAACAGACCGAACAGTTCATAGAAGAGCTTAAAAGTGACGGGAATGAAGTGGAAATTGTTTCCAAAGGGAGCTCTTTAAAGTTTTGTATCGTTGCCGAAGGAAAGGCGGACATCTATCCAAGGGTGGCTCCAACAATGGAATGGGATACAGCTGCGGGCCATGCCATTTGCACCGCTATGGGTTTAAAGGTCACTAATTGGGAGACAGGCGAGGATTTGGTGTACAATAAGGAAAATTTGTTAAACCCATTTTTCTTGGTTAGGTAAATGACGCAAAAGGTTTCCTATAAAAGACATTTGGCCAAGACCATTACCTGGAGAATCGTAGGTACATTGGATACCATTCTTCTCTCGTGGGTCATTACAGGAAACCCTTTTACTGGCTTGAAGATAGGTTTGGCAGAAGTAGTCACCAAAATGGCCCTTTATTACTTCCATGAAAGGATATGGGTGAAAGTTGGTATTGGTGACAGTAGAAAAAGACACATCATTAAAACCATAACATGGAGGGCCTTGGGCACTTTGGACACCATTCTGTTATCGTGGATTATTTCCGGCAACCCATATACGGGCCTTAAAATTGGTTTTGCAGAGGTCATCACAAAAATGATATTGTATTATTTTCATGAAAGAGGATGGTATAAAATCAATTATGGACTTGATAAAAGAAAGCGAGCAAAAAAATGGAGGAGAACATCATAAAGCACAACTATAAAATTGGAATGAACGAAAGAAGGAAGGCCAATGGCCATAGTTCATTCCTGATATTTTTCACTGGTCTTTCAGGTTCGGGAAAATCAACCATCGCCAACGCTCTGGAGCAAAAGTTGGTGGAAGAGAACATCAAAACCTATACCCTGGACGGTGACAATGTGCGAAAAGGAATCAATAAGGACTTGACATTTTCCGAAGAAGATCGCTCCGAGAACAATCGCAGGATTGGAGAGATAGCGAATCTCTTTGTGGATGCCGGAATGGTGGTTTTCGCAGCATTTGTAGCGCCATTTGAAAAGGACCGAAACTTCATCAAAGAAACCGTTGGGAGTGAAAACTATGTGGAGGTTTTTGTGAACACCAGCTTGGAAGAATGTGAAAAAAGAGATGTTAAAGGACTGTACAAAAAAGCAAGAAAAGGTGAAATAAAGGATATGACGGGTATTTCCAGCCCGTATGAAGTACCTTTGCGCCCAGATATTAGAGTAACGGAAAAAGAGTCCGTAGAAGAAGCGGTTAATAGAATATATGAATTGATTCGACCCAAATTACAATTGTAATGAGCAAGTATTATTTAAATTATTTAGACGAGTTGGAGTCTGAGGCCATCTTTGTGATGAGAGAAGTTTGGGCCCAGTTCCAAAACCCGGTGATTTTGTTCTCCGGGGGCAAGGATTCCATAGTGGTGACCCATTTGGCAAGAAAGGCATTTTACCCCAGCAAAATACCATTTGCATTGATGCATGTGGATACGGGGCACAATTTTCCTGAAACCATCAAATTTAGGGACGACCTAATAAATAGTTTGGGAGTAAGGCTTATTGTGGGCTCCGTCCAAGAATCAATTGACCAAGGAAGAGTGGCAGAGGAAAAGGGAAAGAACGCCACTAGAAATGCCCTTCAGATAACCACCTTGTTGGACGCTATTGAATCCAATAAAGTGGATTGTGCCATTGGTGGAGGCCGAAGGGACGAAGAAAAGGCACGGGCCAAGGAACGTTTCTTTTCGCACAGAGACGATTTTGGTCAATGGGACCCCAAAAATCAGCGACCAGAGCTATGGAACTTGTTCAACGGGAAACAATTTGAAGGAGAGCACTTCCGCGTGTTCCCGATCAGTAATTGGACCGAAATGGACGTGTGGAACTATATCAAACGAGAAAACATCCAAATACCATCCCTTTATTTTGCCCACGAACGCGAAGTGGTTTGGAGAAGCAACTCTTGGATTCCCAATTCGGAATTCTTGAAACTGGATGAAGGCGAAGAAGTTGTGACTAAAAAAATACGATTTAGAACGCTTGGGGATATTACCATTACCGGTGGAATCGAATCCGATGCAGATACCGTTGAGAAAATAGCTCTAGAAGTATCGGCAATGAGACAAACCGAACGTGGAAACCGTAGTGACGACAAGCGCTCAGAAACGGCAATGGAAGACAGAAAAAAACAAGGATATTTTTAGAAAGGATATGGTGGACAACAATCAACTTTTAAGATTTACAACGGCAGGAAGTGTGGATGATGGGAAAAGCACACTCATTGGAAGACTGCTGTTCGATTCCAAATCAATTTTTGAAGATCAGCTGGAGGCTATTGAAAGCACAAGCAAAAAGAAGGGACATGAAGGAGTCGATTTAGCACTTTTTACCGATGGCCTTCGTGATGAGAGAGAACAGGGCATCACCATCGATGTAGCCTACCGTTACTTCACAACACCAAAACGGAAATTCATCATTGCGGATACTCCTGGACATATCCAATATACCCGTAATATGGTTACAGGAGCCTCAACGGCCAATGCGGCCATTATTTTGGTGGATGCACGCCATGGGGTCATAGAACAGACTAAAAGGCACGCGTTTATTGCTTCCTTGTTGCAAATACCTCATGTAATTGTTTGTATCAACAAAATGGATTTGGTGGATTATTCCGAAGAAGCCTATAACAAAGTTATTTCCCAGTTCGAGGAGTTTTCATCCAAATTACTGGTAAAGGATGTTCGATTTATCCCCATAAGTGCCTTGTTAGGTGACAATGTGGTGAATAGGTCAAAAAATATGGACTGGTACCAAGGAGCACCTCTACTTCATACCTTGGAGACGATGCACATCAGCAGTGACATCAACAAAGTGGATGCCAGGTTTCCTGTTCAAACCGTCTTACGACCACAAAATCATGAATACAGGGACTATCGAGGCTATGCAGGACGAATGGCAAGCGGCGTGTTGAGAAAAGGGGACGAGGTTACTGTAATGCCTTCGGGTTTCACATCCAAAATAAAATCCATAGACACCTTTTCGGGTGAAGTTGAAGAAGCCTTTGCCCCCATGTCGGTTTCCATTACCCTGGAAGATGACATTGATATAAGCAGAGGCGATATGATTGTTCGTTCCAATAATAAACCTGAGGCACAACAAGATTTGGAGGTCATGCTTTGTTGGTTGAACAATTCTCCGGCCAAACCACGAGCAAAATATACGATTAAACATACGTCTAATGAGCAAAAAGCGATGATCAAGGAGGTATTGTATAAAATTGATATCAACACCTTGAACCGTAGCTCCGATGATACAGAAATGTCCATGAACGATATCTGTAAGGTGAAAATAAGAACTACCAAACCTTTGATGATAGATCCTTATCGAGAGAATAGGACAACAGGTAGTATCATCTTGATTGATGATGCGACAAATGAAACTGTTGCTGCTGGGATGGTGGTTTAAGGAGTGTTGATTGCTCCTTAACTTTTGAATTTTTCATTTCTTCGATAAATTTCACCATGCACTTAGTTGGCCGTGAACCACATTTTAAACCTTTCTGTATAAGTGAATGTCTTTAAAAAAGAAACTTCATAATATAACCAACGATTTTGACTCAAAGGAAATACTTGAGAAAGGTTTTTCATT
>Ga0070726_10000431_pt1 | contig 52962 bp, 49 predicted proteins | sample tdAd471_FD_67275 | JGI IMG/M metagenome (GOLD analysis project Ga0070726, IMG submission 67275) | Marine sediment microbial communities from the Atlantic coast under amendment with organic carbon and nitrate - tdAd47.1 | ecosystem: Environmental > Aquatic > Marine > Coastal > Sediment | place...
TCCGCCATCGGTGGAATGAACATCACGACGACGGTTGAAGGGCTCGAACGCTATCCGGTCAACCTGCGGTACGCGCGTGAGCTACGCGATGATCTGCCTGCGCTGCGATCGGTCCTCGTGCCCACGCCGGGCGGGCAGCAAATCCCAATTGGGCAGCTTGCCGACATCCGCTATGTCGTGGGCCCTCCCGGCATCAAGAGCGAGAACGCCAAGCCAAACGCGTGGGTCTATGTCGACATTCGCAACATCGATGTCGGGTCTTATGTGGAAGCTGCTCGACAGGCGGTGTCCGACCAGATCACCTTACCGGCCGGATACACGATCGCGTGGAGCGGCCAGTACGAATACATGCAGCGCGCACAGCAGCGCCTCATGTTCGTCATTCCGATCACGTTGCTGCTGATCTTCGTCATTATCTATCTGAACACGACCTCCATCATCGAAACGGCGATCGTGATGCTCGGCGTACCGTTCGCGCTGATCGGCTCGGTTTGGCTCCTCTACGTGCTGGAGTACAACCTCAGCGTGGCTGTTTGGGTTGGAGTGATCGCGCTGGCAGGTCTTTATGCCGAGACGGCAATCGTTCTCCTCCTGTACCTCGACCAGTCGTACCGAGAGCACAAAGAGAAAGGCCTGATCACAGATCGCAATAGTCTAATCCAATCGATCTATGCAGGTTCCGTCCAAAGAGTTCGACCGATCCTGATGACGGTCGCCACCGACGTCATCGGCTTGCTTCCGATCATGTGGAGCACGGGCACAGGAGCCGACGTGATGAAACGGATCGCTACGCCACTGGTCGGAGGCATTCTGACTTCCGGGTTCACCGTGCTCGTCATCATGCCGATCGTCTACTTCCTGTGGCGGGGCGTTGGAGTCCCCAAGGGCGATAAGTTCAGAGGCTTTCCAAGCCTGAAGGAGTTGTCATGATTCTCCGTGCTGCTGTACTCCTGATCGTTTGCACGGTCGCGGGCGCGACCCAGGATTCCTTTGAGGTCATCCGCAAGAGACCGCTTTGGCCGAACTCCCAAGGGACCCTCGTCATCTCCGACGACTCGATCGAGTTTCGTCGAAGGAAGGAAGAGGACTCGAAGCAGTGGTCGTACCGAGACATCCAACACATCGACCGGATCTCCCCCACAGAGATCGAGATCCTCACGTACGAGGACGTCGCTTGGCGGCTAGGGCAGGATCGCTCCTATCGGTTCTCGCTGGTCTCCGGTGAGATCGACGATGCGCTGTTCGATTCGATGGCGGACAAGCTCGGGCTGCCCGTAACGGATCGGATCGTCGACAACACTCTCAACGATCCGGCTCGTTTGCCGGTCAAACACTTGAAGACCTTTGGTGGTAGCGAAGGCGAGCTGGTTTTCGGCGATTCAGCCATCTCCTACGTCACCGATGCGCCAAGGCAAGCCCGCGAATGGCTGCTGGACCGAGACGTGGAGTCCGTATGGGCCGCTAGCCGCTACGAGCTGGAGTTACACGTGTTCGAAGCCGGCCGTCGCGACTTCAACAGCACCCAGGTCTACCGCTTTCAGCTCAAGGAGGAGCTCGATCCAGCGCTATATCGAGACCTCAAGATGCGGCTGTACAGTTTGCGCTCCGACGAGCGCCTGATTCCGTAAATGAACTCAAAGGAGAGCCTCTAATGATCAACAAGAACCAAATCGTTCCGACACTGCTCACGGCGTTGCTGGGCCTTGCCGGACTGGCCTCACTTGGCGCGGCGCACGAGAAGAAGACCGCTGAGAAGAAGACCTTCGTGGGACACGTCGTCGGGGTGGCCTGCTACTTCGGGCATGGCTCCATCGGCGAATCGCATCGTGAGTGTGCGACTACGTGCGCGAAGGGTGGCATTCCCTTGGCGATCCTAGATCAGGAAAGCAACACGCTCTATCTACCCCTCGCCAACGATCATCACGCGCCGGCGAACAAGGAGCTGATGCCATTCATCGAGCAAGACGTGCACGTGACTGGAACGGTGGTCGAGAAAGACGGCTTGAAAGCGATCACCCTGGAGTCCGTATCGAAAGCCGACTGACGAGACCTCGTAACGGCGACTTCCAACGCACATCTACCCCATGAGCAGGCAATCGTCCGTTCGGCTGCTATGAAACACGAGGACCAATACAGCGAGGATAGCCTCTCCCTCGGCGGCGCCGTAGCGATGGGAACCGGCGTCATGGTCGGCGCGGGAATCTTTGCGCTCACCGGACAGGTAGCTGAACAGGCCGGGGGCTTGTTTCCTCTCGCGTTTCTAGCGGCGGCCGTGGTCGCCGCATTCAGCGCATACTCCTACGTCAAACTCGCCAATGCCTACCCGTCCGCCGGCGGGATCGCGATGTTCCTTGAGAAGGCCTACGGCAAGGGGGTCCTCACAGCCGCATACGCGTTGATGATGTACTTCTCGATGGTGATCAACGAGAGCTTGGTGGCTCGTACGTTCGGGACCTATACCCTGCGCTTGTTCGATGCGAAAGACGAGCAGTGGCTGGTGCCAGTACTAGGAGTGGGCTTACTTCTGATTGCGTTCTTGGTGAATGTTGCTGGAAATGAAGTGATCAGCCGCCTATCGTTGGTCAGCGCCTTCGTCAAGATCGCCGGCGTTACGCTTTTCGCTGGCGCGGGCCTGTGGCTCTCTGGGTTTTCTTTCGAGTCTGTTGCCGCAACAAGCGATGCAACAACTCCTAGTCTGCTCGCCTCCGTCGCGATTGCGCTGTTGGCCTACAAAGGGTTCACGACCATCACGAATAGCGGATCGGAGATCACTGATCCGCACCGAAACGTCGGTCGGGCCATCATCATTTCGATCGCGATCTGTGTAGCTGTATACACCGCCGTCGCGCTCGCAGTAGCCGGAAATCTGAGCCTTGAGGAGATCATTCAAGCCAGGGATACCGCGCTGGCGGAAGCCGCGCGACCCGCCTTCGGCAATGCCGGCTTGATCTTCACCGTCGTGCTCGCCATGATCGCTACCGTCTCAGGGATCATCGCCAGCGTATTTGCAGTTTCCCGAATGCTCGCGATGCTCACAGACATGAAACTCGTCCCGCACCGCCATTTCGGCATGCCAGGCCGGATTCAGACCCACACCCTCGTCTATACGGTCGTTCTGGCGGGCTTGCTGACGATCTTCTTTGACCTGTCGCGCATTGCTTCGCTCGGCGCCATCTTCTACCTGATCATGGATGTCGCCATCCATTGGGGCGTATTGCGGCACGTCTGCGAAGAAGTCGAGGCCAAAACCTGGGTCGTCATCACGGCGATCGTCTTGGACCTGGCTATCCTAGGCGGCTTCTTGGCCGTGAAATTGCAGTCAGACCGAGTCGTACTCTATGCCGCAGCGATCGGATTAGCGGCCATCTTCTTGGGTGAGAAGCTCTTTCTCGATAGGACGGCGAACGAATGACGACACTTCAGCAAGATTCACAAACACGAACCCGGGCCTACCATCCCGTCGCAAATCGGATGCCCGCCGCACGGGCTCAGACCCGGCGACAATTCCTGCTCGGAGCATTCGGCGGCCTCTTATTCGCGTGTACGCCCGCTGATTCGCAGGGTTTCTCCGAGATCACCTTCACGGACGCCGATAAGCAGGCGCGGCAGTTCATCATCTGGGAGCGCGAGATAGAGCTGGATCGGACGCAAGAAGCTGTCAAGAAAGCCGCGCTGTCAGTGATTCCCGCCCCATGTTGCAGCGACAACTCGGCCTACACGTGCTGCTGCCCATGCAACATGTCGCGCACCATTTGGGGCCTCGCCAACTACATGATTGCCAAGCAAGACGCTGATGCTGATTCAGTTCGCTCCAAGGCGGAAGAGTGGATCGCATACATCAATCCGAATGGCTACGACGGCAAGGCCTGCTACACCGGACGATGCCCGCGACCATTCCGCGAGGACGGGTGCGGAGGCATGGACCCCTCGCAGCTCAACTTTTGATCGGTACTTCTGACATGAGTCCAGCAACACGGCGTCGATAGGACCGCATCCAGACGAACGGACGAGCGCAATCGCGCCGCCGCCTCAGGGTGTAGTGGTCCAAGCATTGAGCATCTGGACGGCAAGACGTCATTGGAGCTTTTCACAGGGCCGCCTTGCGGGGCCCTCCTCGTCTGCGCGGCTAACTACTCTCGGGAAAGATGCGTCTCGCCGACATCTTCGGAATTGGGTTCTGCACACGGCTGCCACGGCCACAAGCGGCGCATCGCCAAGTAGATGAAAGAGCCCGACCAGGTAATCAACAGAAGACCATTCAGGGCTTCGATTCCTGCGATGAATCGCAGATGCCCGCCCGGGAAAGCGTCGCCGAGGCCGAGCGAAGTGTAACTCACGGTCGAAAAGTAGAGGTAGTCGAGGGGCTCGCGTATGGGAATGCCGCCGAACGCTCCAATCTCTAGATATTCGGCGGCAACCGCGTACGCAACTGCGTAGCCCGCGATTTCTGCTAGATGCGCAACGACGATGGCCAGAAGAATGACCAGCATGCGGATAGAGGCCGACATTGTGATCCGTGACATACCGCCGGAGAGCCATCGGAACGTTGCGAAGTGAAACAGCGACGTCGCCAGGAACAGCGCTGTTGCGAGCGAAACGGCAGCGGTCAAAATGGGGCTCCAGTGGCCGACACCAGGCCGCTAGGGGTGTCTGCGTACGACACTGCGGGCGACTTGATTACGACTCGATCGAATCCGGCGTAGATTTGGCCACGGGCCGCCTCCCCTCTTGGGCCACGTTCTATGAATTTGCCACTACCACCCGAGTAGCACCGACGAGATCACTCTTGCTGTCCAGTCTAGGGTTGAAGCTCCAGGTCCAAGAACGCCGTTGTGGCGACCCAGCGAAACACGCCGCCCTGATCGAGCCCCTCCGCCTCAAATTCGGCCATTCCGTCCTCGCTGGGCATGTGAGTGATGTTCAGTGTCAGAAGTCCGTCGGGCAGAGATTCGAACACATACGTGGGAATACTGAACTCTCCTTTTCCTGCTGTCGTGGCGCATAGGAAGCCCTGCGATCGGAGACTCATGGGCTCCCGGAGCGGCCTTTCGGCGTCATCCGGAACCGCGAACGCGCGGCCATGGATGACTACCAAGTCGTCCGCATTCCCGCCTGCCCATTCGAGCGTCAAGCCCGCAGCCCGACTCACTACGGCCCCGGCTTCGAGACTCGTAGTAACGGCCAACAAAGGTGGAACATCTAAATCTACCGGGCCAAACATCCCAACCTGAGATCCTCCGCCGCCCGAGACGCTATAGGCGCCTTGCTCAAGCGGCGTCGGCAGCGCGTCGACATAGATAGGTCCACGTCCCATCTCAATCGTATTGAGCGTCAAGTCGACTCCTGGACCCCGCAAAGTCAGCTCTCCGGCGTCTAGAAGCTCCATTGGTCCCCAGAACATGTCTGGGATTTCGCTCCCGGGTTGGAAGAAGGATGAGCACGACTCGGACTCGGCTGGCGGAAGCAGAATGTCTATGTCGGCATTCGCAGCCAAACGCACAAATCGGGCCGTGACGACGTCCGGGCCGAGCCCTGGCCCCTGTCCGCCAGAGTGGGGGTGAATTCCCGGGTGCAGGCCGAAGGGGCCGATGCCATCCGGCCCCACGCCGCCGGGGCCTGGCCCGACACCGCCGCCAGGCCCATTCCCATGGAGTCCGCCAATCTGGCTGGGGCCCATTCCGCCAGGTCCCGGACCTCCGCCGGGACCATGATCGCCGCCATGCGGGAATGGGCCACCGTGCATTGCATCAGGACCCAACTGTCCCGGGCCCAGGCGGCCGAGGCCGCTCGCGAGGACGATGGAACCATGGCTGAGCCCGGCGACGATGTCTTCGACTGGTCCGTGACAATGCATCTCGTCATCGCCGATCGAGATCGTTCCGATGTGACCCAATCCTTGCTCAGCCTCAACTCGGACCGGCACCGCGCATCCCCGGGGCGCATTGTCGGGAATCAGAATGTTGACTTGATCGAGCCCTGCGAAACCAGGAGCGCGCCCGGCATAGAGGACTTCGGCTTCGATATCGCCAACGAAGACTCGCGGTTGGTTCACGGCCGGTGCCAGTCCGGATACCTGTTCACCAGCCGCGATGGGCGGATCGGAATCTCCCAGTCCCGTGCACCAAAGCGCCAACGGCTGTCCTGGAAGTGCGGGAGAGGGTGACCCGTGCCGCCGGAACGCGCCAGCCATTGGCCCCTCCTGGACGATGTTCGAGGCTGCAACCGGACCACGTCCGTTGCGATTCACGGTGAACATCCCCGGCATCGAAGGGTGCAACGCCAGCTCGATCTCCGAACTATCGCCCTGGTTGGTTACAACTTTTAGCCGGACGGTTTGGCCGCCGAGGCTGTGAGGTAACTGACAATTGATCTGCCCCTCTGAGACGAAGAAGAGCGGGCAGTCTATCGCCCCGTCGACGATTACTCCGGTACCGAGGCTTCCCAATCTGGCCGGCAACGGGAATCCCTCGCTGGAAACCGGATCACCGATGTGGAAACCTTCTCCAAAGAGAGCTACGATCATGCCCGGGGCCAGACCGCCTCCAGGGAAGTCCGCTGGGCGAAAGGTGCCGCCGTGAACGGCGCCGCCTGTCTTCAAGACCGGCAGGTCCTGGGCGGGAAGGAGAGTTGTAGAGATGGCGCACGCTGCCGCCAACAGAAGAATTGATCGGGACACACCGTGCAACGAGCTGTCAAGCTTGGCGGAATACATGTCGTTGGGCCTCGTAGAGATGGAGAGAATGCGACTTGGCAGCCCTGCAAGCCACCGAATCCACAGCTCTACCATGCAAACCCAGGTCCACTTCGCCACCTTTCCTTGCTCGCTTGGCCTCTGGCATGCATGCGACTGTACGGGAGGTCACTGACATGCGATCCGCGTTAGCCTTCGTTACTGCGTTGTTCGTTTTCGGCGCGCTCGGCTACCTTGGGTGGCGAACCTACGGAACGCAGGAAGCGCAGTCCTGCTCGGCGTGCAGTCGGCCCCTTCACGACGAGTCGGCGGTCCAAGCTACCGTCGACGGTGAACGCCAACAGTTCTGTTGTGCTGCCTGCGCAATCTGGGTGGAGCGTCAAACAGGTGCGGATGTTGAGATCACACAGGTTTCCGACTATGGCTCTCGCGCTGTCCTCGATCCGACGGAAGCAACCTTCGTCGTCGGCAGTGACGTCAACCATTGCCTTCAGCAGCACTCCGTTTTCGATCCCCAGCGGAACGTATTCGACCACGCTAGAGAGACAGGCAATCTTGAGTTCGACCGCTGTTCTCCAAGCATCCTGGCCTTCAGCAATCGGATAACGGCGACTCAGTTTGCCGAGCGACAGGGTGGCGTCCTCGCAACTCTGGACGAGTTGCGAGGACGCCTGCCATAGGCTGCGCTGCCCCAAATCCGGCTCCCTTGGGCATTCACTGCCCCATATCGGGCGTGCTTCGCACAAGACGACGGGACGATTGCACCCCAGCATTGCGAGTATTGCCCCACCGCACCGTGGCTGCACACAGCCGTTGGCTGTCTTTCCGAAAAACCACTTGTCGAGTGGCTCGCTACGTGCACTGACGGTGGACGACGTGCGAGGGCGCCACGTTCGTGCAGACGACCGATCAGATTGACCGCCTACGAGAGATTGTCGAGACGCACGACGTCGTCTACGAAGTGCATCCTCACGAAGACGTCGTCAAGTTCCGCAACGAGTCGAAGCGTGTCAAGAACGGTTTCGACTTGATGCTTTGCGGAACCCATGATCACGGACACAGTACGATGACGCCGGGCTGCGAACGGTGTGTCGACACCTTTCACGAAGTGGAGAGAATCGCTCGTTGGATAATGCCGACCGATCAGCGCGACTCCTACTACGAGATCTTGTCGTTCGACAGGGCCCTACATAGCGTTCGGAGACCACGGCGCCGCCTTGAAGTAGACCTGACGGTTCGGATCAAGCACCGTAGTGCATGGGCGGAGCCGATTGATGAATGCGAGAGGCGCTGTTTAAGGGAGATGGAAGACAAGTTGAAACTGCTCGGTGTTCCACGACGCTGACCGGCAGCCGAGAACTGCAACGTCCGACGAGAACTATGCTTCTACCGTCTATGGTTTTGTCTAACGAATCAACCGTGTCGCACGCGGCGAACACCTATGTCGGAGAGCTATCTACAAGAAACCGCCAGGGGGCCGCATCTCATGGATAACGCCGCCGGACACGACGGGTCTGCCCATCACGACGGCGGCCACTCGCACCACGATCATCACGCGATGATGGTCGCGGATTTCCGAAGACGATTCTTCGTTTCGATCGTCGTCACGATTCCGATCCTGCTGCTCAGCCGAATGCTGCAAGAGTGGCTAGGCTTCGAAGGCTGGCGATTCCCCGGCGACTTGTGGGTGCTGCTAGGCCTAAGCACCTTCATCTATCTCTACGGCGGTTGGCCGTTCTTTACCGGTCTGGTCGACGAACTATCCCGCAAGAGCCCCGGCATGATGACGCTCGTGGCAGTCGCCGTCTCCACGGCGTATTTCTACAGCGCCGCGGTTGTCTTCGGTCTAGAAGGCAAGATGTTCTTCTGGGAAACCGCCACGCTGATCGACTTGATGCTGCTAGGTCACTGGATCGAGATGCGTTCAGTGATGGGGGCCAGCCGAGCGCTGGAGGAGTTGGCAAAGCTCATGCCCGCCGAGGCGCATCGTCTCCAGGAGGACGGTTCCACCGAGGACGTTCCGACTTCTGAGCTAAGGCCGGGCGATAGGATTCGAGTCAAACCCGGCGAAAAGGTTCCCGCCGACGGGAGCATTGTCGAAGGCCGCAGCAGCCTCGACGAAAGCATGCTGACCGGCGAGAGCAAGCCCATCAAGAAGGAGTCCGGCGCTGAGGTTGTTGGTGGTTCAGTCAACGGGACCGGGTCCTTGACCATTGAGGTGCAAAAAACCGGCGACCAGACCTACTTGAGCCAAGTCATCACACTGGTCCGCGAGGCAGAACGATCGAAGAGCCGCACCCAAGATCTCGCCAATCGCGCCGCATTCTGGTTGACCATCATCGGCCTATCGGGCGGAGCGATCACATTCGTCGTTTGGATGTTCCTGATCGGTGAGGATCTGACCTTCTCTCTCGAGAGAGCCGTCACCGTGATGGTCATCACCTGTCCGCACGCTCTGGGACTCGCTATTCCGCTGGTCGTCGCGGTGTCGACGGGAATCGCCGCTCGCCGAGGTCTCCTCATCCGTGACCGCGCCGCATTCGAGCGGGCCAAGGACTTGGACACCGTCGTCTTCGATAAAACAGGCACGCTGACCGAAGGCCGATTCGGCGTGACGGACATCCGGCCTTTCGGCGACGCAACCGAAGCCGAAATCCTGCGATTGGCAGCGGCGGTGGAAGTCCATAGTGAACATCCGATCGCCCAGGGCGTTCTGCGCACCGCGAAAGATCGCGATATCCCGATTCCCGAGGCCAAGGACTTCGACGCGATTGTCGGCAAGGGTGTGCGAGCTACGGTCGAGGGCCACGAGATACGCGTTCTTAGTCCGGGCGCCTTCCGAGACACAAACCTCATGGCCCCGGATCATGCGGCCGACGAGTTGGCAGAGCAGGGCAAAACCCTCGCTTTCATTCTCCGCGACGATGTGCCCTTGGGCTTGCTGGCGCTCTCCGACACGGTTCGTCCAGAATCGAAAGAGGCCGTACAGATTCTGCGCGAACGCGATATCCGCACGTTGATGCTCACTGGCGACAATCGCCAAACTGCGGAATGGGTAGCGCGCGAAATCGGCCTCGACGATGTAATCGCGGAGGTACTGCCGGATCAGAAAAGCGCTAAGATCCGGGAACTTCAGTCCGAGGGGAGAATCGTGGCCATGACCGGGGATGGTGTCAATGACGCGCCCGCGTTGGCGACCGCAGACCTGGGAATCGCCGTAGGAGCCGGGACAGATGTCGCCGTCGGAACTGCCGACGTGATTCTGGTGCGCAGTGATCCGCGTGATGCTGCCCAGGTAGTCGTGCTTTCCAAGGCGACCTACAACAAGATGGTCCAAAACCTGTGGTACGCCGCAGGCTACAACATCATCGCGATTCCCTTGGCGGCAGGAGTTCTGGCGGGAGTCGGGATCATCCTCAGCCCGGCCGTCGGCGCCGTGCTGATGAGCCTGAGCACCGTGGTTGTCGCGATCAATGCACGTCTACTCAAGGCCCAGCAACTCAACTAAGAACCAAGTAGAAACCTAGAATCATGTACATGTCGCAATGGTCCTCGTCGAGGCGGTCAGCCCTCTTTATCCTGTGTTTGGCGTCCTTCGCCTCAATCGCATTTCCCAAGCAACGTATCGAATTCCGACGGCTACCGGCTGGCGGCGTGCAGCCACAGCTTACCGTTGACGCAGAGGATGTGGTTCACGTCGTGTATCTCGCCGGTGAGCCTAAGCAGGCCGACGTGTACTACATTCGCTCGACTAACTGGGGCAAGAGCTTTTCTGCCCCTATCCGGGTCAACAGCCAGACTGGCAGCGCCGTCGCCTCAGGAACTATACGTGGGGCCCAACTGGCAGTGGACGCCCACGGTCGGGTACACGTGGCGTGGAACGGGTCTAGTCTCGCTCAGCCTCGGGGGCCGCTGAACCCCGAAATGCCTGCGGACAGCCCGCACAATGGAACGCCGATGCTTTACTCCCGTATGGCCTCAGAGGGCGCTTTCGAACCGCAGCGCAATCTGATGACAAGAACCTTTGCTCTCGATGGCGGCGGCTCCATCGCCGCCGACAGCAATGGGCGAGTCTATGTCTCTTGGCATGGAAAAGCGCCCGACAGCGATGAGGGCGAGGGGGGACGTCGCGTCTGGCTAACCACGTCAAGCGATCACGGCGAATCGTTCTCTGAGGAGCGCGCCATATCGGATGACTCCACGGGAGCCTGTGCCTGCTGCGGAATGCGCCTCTTCGTCGATTCCGACGATCACCTGCTCGCACTCTATCGTTCTGCACGCGATGTAGTGCACCGCGATGTCTACGTGCTGCGCTCCGAAGACCAGGGCAAGACCTTTGACGACAAGCTCCTGCATCCATGGGAGATCGGAGCCTGTCCGATGAGTTCCATGTCTTTCTTAGAAGCTGGTCATAGCCTCCTGGCGGCCTGGGAAACTGCGCAGCAGGTCTACTGGGCCCCGATAGCATCGGACTCGCCACAGACGTTCGCGCCAATCTCCCCGCCGGGCGACGGCGATCATCGCAAGCATCCCGTCCTTGCCCGCAACGGCGACGGAAGCACCCTGCTCGTCTGGGTATCGGTAGCAGGTTGGGGCAAGCCGGGAGAGCTATCTTGGCACGTCTTCAGCTCCGAAGGTAAACCCGTGCCATCTGCAACAAACGACCTCCCCAAGCAGGCACCGCCGTGGAGCATGGCCGCCGTGTTTTCAAAGCCCGACGGATCTTTCACGATCGTCTATTGAGTTAGAGAGAGACCGCTCGTATTTCGACAGATGCAAGAAGATCGAACTCAACTGCCGCAGGGTTCGCTTTAGCCGAAGGCTAGTCAACCCAGGCGCTCGCCACGCCGCAGGTTTGCATCTCCTTGCCCATATATGGGTTGGCTTTAGGCTCCGAGGCCTGGACCCACTTTGGATAGTGTTCCACCATCGGACACTCAAATACCAACAGACCGTGCGCGAGTCTCGGCTCTGCTGAAATTGCTCCGACGAGGTGCGAACTAGCCTCAGCAAATGCTTTCCGGGCACCCTGCAAATCGCTGTCGGCAACCTCCGCCCCCCTCTCCGCCGCCTCGCTGAGGGTTTTCAGGTCTTGAGCGACCGCAACCGATGCGCTCTGGCCAGCGGCCTCGGCTGCAGCAGTCTTGAGTTGATCGAAGGCGGCGGTCAACCCCTCCGCCTTATCATTTGCAAGCTGATGTCGCACCATCTCGTACGCCGCCACCAAACTCTCTATCTCTCTGCTCTCATTGGCTTCTGCGGCCCCCTTCGCATCCGAGCGGCCATCGTTGGCACACGCAAGAACGACTAGTCCGAGTCCCACGGCTGCTGTGATTCTCTTCAACATCTTTCCTCTCCTAGATATCCGCCGACTGGAGTGAGCTCACCGCGCACGTCAAACCGTCGCGCGCTGTTCTCGTTCCTAGGACTAGCACGCGCTGTGCCAGCTGGAATCGCAGGCCTGGTAAGCCAAAGGCGCAATGCGTTTGGGCGCAGGTGGATCTTTTCAGTCCTAGCTCTTCGCCGACTGGACCAAATCAGGCACCAGTGCGCGCTAGGTTCGACCCTCCTCACGAGGCCACTGTAGGTGCGACTATGGATCGCTGTGAATAGTCGATCTTGACTCCGATGAATAGGCGTCTTTCAGATACAACGACCGTTTGGGCCGTGGATTGCTGCGACGCTGGGAGAACTTGCCCCGATCTCAACGCGGCGACCTGCTAAAGGGAGTCACTAGGTGCCAACTCTGCGTCAACCGGCTCGACTGAGCGCGCTCGCCGTCGTCGGAATGCTGACCCTCAGGACGCCGTCCTTGGACGCCCAGCCGCTAACTATCTTCTGATCCATCTTGAAACCTTTGCTGTGAAGGAGCCGGACCAACTCAAGTCCGAAACGCTGGGTCTTCAGGCGAGAATTCTGATCGTCGAAGATCAAGCGATTATTGCGGAGGACCTCACAGAAATCCTGGGCGATTTCGGCTGCTTGGTCGTGGGCGTTGCTCGGCATTGCGACGAGGCGTGGCCAATGCTCGAAACCGTCAGACCCGACCTCGTACTCATGGACCTCGATTCCCAACGTGAGACGACTGGTCTGCTGGCCGCTGTTCGAATCCAGCAGCAAACTCGCGTGCCGGTCGTTTGTCTGACGGCCTGCACGAGCGTCGAGTTGGGCCCAGCTCTGGAAATGGAGAAGACCTTCGGATTGGTTCACAAGCCGATTCAAGTAGATGAGTTCGCGGCCGCCCTACGTCGTGCGCTTGGGGGGCTGGGCAAACCCAGCCCGAGTTAGAAGTCGATTCGCCTCGAATGGCGCCGCAATCGCCACCGACACCAGTAATCCTGAGCGCTCCGGACATCGTCCCGGCGCCGTGCCTCCCGCAGTCCGCCTGTGCCTCGGTGCGATTGGTCTTTCGATGCCCTTTTCTTGCCGTCTCTCCGAATCGAGGGGTTGGCCGGGACCACCTTGCTTCCGTTCTACCTGACCGCGCCGGGCCGTCAAGGCCCGCGGCATGCCGCGCCTGCGGTGAAGGCCTGGACCGCCCGGCTTCTTCGGTCAGCTCTTCTCTCCGCGCAGTGGCCGCCAAACCACATCGCGTAAGGAGAGACGAAATGCAATATCGCCAATCGAAAGCCCGCCGCAACGGCAACTCCTCGGAGGTGCCTCGTCCGGACGTCTACACTCGGGTCACCGAGCAGATCATCGCTCATCTGGAGCGCGGCGTCCGACCCTGGATCAAGCCGTGGCGCGCCGAGCACACCGACGGACGCATCGTTCGCCCGCTACGCTTCAACGGCTTGCCATACTCCGGCATCAACGTTCTGATGCTCTGGGGAGCGGCTCTGACCGAAGGCTTCAACACCCCGACGTGGATGACCTTCCGCCAAGCGAAAGAGCTGGGCGCGAACGTCCGCAAGGGCGAGAAGGGCAGCCTGGTCGTCTACGCCAACGCCGTGGTTCGCACCGAGACGACCGACGACGGCGACGAAATCGAGCGCGAGATCCCGTTCCTTAAGGGCTACACGGTCTTCAACGTCCAGCAGATCGACGGTCTGCCGGAGCCGTACTACGCAAAGCCGGAGCCCAGACTGACGCCCATCGCGAGGATCGCACATGCCGATGCGTTCTTCGCAGCCACGCAAGCGGACGTTCGACACCGCGGACACAAAGCGTTCTATTCGCAGGGCGCTGACTACATCCAGCTTCCGCCGGCCGAGGCGTTCGTGGACATCGAGGCGTACTATTCCACGCTGGCGCACGAGGTCGTGCATTGGACGAAGCATGCCAGCCGCTTGAATCGTGAGTTCGGCCGCAGGCAGTTCGGCGATGACGGTTACGCCCGCGAAGAACTCGTGGCGGAACTTGGGGCGGCCTTCCTGTCCGCAGACCTCGACATTGCGCCGGAGGTCCGCGAAGACCACGCATCGTACGTTGAGCACTGGCTGAAGGTCTTGGACTCTGACAAAAAAGCGATCTTCCAGGCAGCCTCCTATGCGCAGCGAGCCGTGGACTACCTCCACGGTCTTCAGCCGGCGGCACCTTGAGGGCGGCTTCTCAGCGAATGAGTTTTGCGGGGGCCGGCCCCTCCTATTTCTCCGTAGGGCGAGGTCGGCGATTCCCCACACGACGGTTTCGTCAACTCTGAGTCGCCATGGCCTCGCTCTACTCAATCGCTTGCCCACAGGAGGATTGTGAATGGAGATTCATCAGCGGCCATGGCGGTCCGCTCCATTGGCGCGTATCGCTCGCCAACTCTTAGTCGTGGTGGCCCTTGTGCTTGCCGCCACGCCAGCCTTAAAGGCCCAGGCGTCACCTTGGGAGAACGCGGTGAACGTCTTGCAGATCAGCTTCACGGGTCCGATCGCTCGCGGACTCAGTCTGGTGGCCATTGTCGTCGGCGGTTTGCTCTTCGCCTTCGGAGAGGGCCAGAGCAAGCGCGCGATGGCCGGAATCGTATTCGGCGTTGGTATGGCAATCGGAGCGGTCAACTTCATGGCCTGGCTCTTTCCCTGATCGTCGAGGGGCAACTGTGAAAGAGCCGACGTTTCATACCGTCTACCGTTCGCTGAACCGTCCGCTGACGATCCTTGGGGTTGAGCGTCGGCTCTTCTTTCTTGCGCTCGTCATCGGTGGCACAGCTTTCAATTTCTTCAGCAGTTTACTGACCGGCCTACTCATGTTCTCCGCGTTATTCGTCTTCGGTCGTTGGGCGACGCTCACCGATCCGCAGATCCTACGAATTCTGCTCAACTCGTCGAAGTTTCGGTCCTTATACGACCCGCAGAAACTTGAGCCGGATCACCCGATGGACATCGACCTTGAAAAGACTTAGCCGTATCCACTCCGAGTACCGAGACGCCGGAGCGTTGCACCAATTGGTGAACCTGTTTGGATTCGTCGACTCGGGCACATTCCTCACTAAGAGCGGCGACCTCGGAGTCGTGATCGAAGTACGAGGTGTCGACTACGAATGTCTCGACCCGGACCAACTTGATCGAGTCGCTCGGCGGTTCGAGGCAACGCTGAAGATCTTCGATGACCGCTTCCGCGTCTATCAGTACCTCCTGAAGCGTGAGGACCCAGCCCTCCCGGCTGAGGAGCACCCCCAGAACTCGGTCCTCCAACGGGCCGTCTCGACCCGCTTGGCCCATCTGAAGGCCAGGGCCGCGCGACTCTACTCGATCGACACCTACTTCGTCGTCCTCTACCAGGCGCGACCCAGCGACAGCAGCTTCGCTGAAGCCTTGTCGGCAGCCGCCAATCGCCCTTTGGCTGCCATTCTAGAGGGCCTTTCGACCGGCCGCAAAGTCGATCTTCTTGGCGCTGAAATCGACCGCGACCGCGAGGCCCTCGCCAACCGCGTCGGCAGTTTCCTGGTCCAACTCCGAGACATCGTTAAGCCTAGGATGCTCGAAAAGGGCGAGGCTTTTGCCTTCCTTCGCCGACTGCTCAACTACTCCCGCCGCTGCGAGATTCCAGAGCGCCTCAAGCACGACGTCTTTCTCGACTACTTTCTGTGCGATGAGACGCTGGAGTGCCACCGCGATCATCTCCGCCTGAACGACCGCTACGTCAAGGTCCTGACGCTCAAGGACCCGCCAGCGCAAACCTTCGCCAACCTACTCAAGGGCCTCCTGGAGATCCCCTCCAACTTCATCGTCGCGACCGAGTGGCGTCGTGAAGACAACCACGCTGCGCGCAAGCACATCCAATCGGCTCGACGACATCACCACAACAGCAAATACTCGCTGCTCAACTACATTCTTGAGCCGAGGGACCGCCACCCGCCCGCACCCTCGCAGATGTTGCTGGACGAATCGGCTGAGGCCTTCGTCGGGGACCTCGGCGCCGGCCTCAAAGAAATGGAGGTCGAAGGCCGCCACTTCGGACGCTTTTCCCTCACTGTGGTCCTGCACGACGGCGACCGTGCTGTGCTCGACGCAAGCGTCGCCGAATGCCTCAAGGTCTTCTCGACTCACGACGCCTCACTCATTGAGGAGCGCTACAACCTGGTTAACGCATGGATCGCCGTCCTGCCCGGCAACTACACGCACAACCTGCGCTACCTGTACCTCACCAATACGAACTACGCCGATCTCTCGTTCCTCTTCACCGTCCACGGGGGCGATGTTCACAACGCCCATCTCAACCGTGAGTACCTGGCCATCCTCGAAACCGAGCACCGCACACCGTATTTCTTAAACCTGCACGCCCGAGACATCGCGCATACGCTTGTCTTCGGCGCCACCGGCAGCGGCAAGTCGTTCCTGCTCAACTTCTTGCTCACCAATGCGCAGAAATACGAACCGGCGACCTTCATCTTTGACCTGGGCGGGAGTTATCAACACCTCGCACGGCTCTTTGGCGGCTCGTACCTTCCCGTTGGCGTGGAGCGGCAGGCCTTTCGCATCAACCCGTTTTGCCTTCCCCCAACCAAGGACAACCTTCAGTTCCTGTTCTCGTTCGTATCCGTTCTAGTTCAGGCTGGCGGCTACAAGCTAACCTCTGCCGACGAAAAGGATCTCTTTCAGCAGATCGAGAGCCTCTACGAAGTCGCCCCCGAACAACGCCGGCTCTTCACCCTTGCGAACATTGTGAACCGCAGCCTTCGTGAGCGCCTTCAGCGATGGGTACGGGGCGGGCAGTACGCCGCGCTTTTCGACAACGCCGAGGACAACCTTACGCTGTCGCAGTTTCAGGCGTTCGACTTCGAGGGCCTCGACCAGTACCCGCAGGTGCTGGAGCCGCTCCTCTTCTACGTCCTTCACCGCGCGAACGCGGCCATCCACGACTCCGAGCACACGACGCGCCTCAAGCTCTTCGTTATGGACGAAGCTTGGCGCTTCCTCCGCGATCCCGTCATCAGGCTGTATATCACTGAGGCGCTCAAGACGTGGCGCAAACGCAACGCGGCCATGATCCTCGCCACGCAATCGAGTGACGACATCGCTCGCAGCGAGATCATGCATGTCGTCGCCGAGAGCTGCCCCACTAAGCTGTTTCTGGCCAACCCCGGCATGGACCGAGACGTCTATCGCCAACTGTTCCACCTCAACGAGACCGAAGCGCGCCTCGTCGCCAGGCTGATCCCGAAGCGCCAGATGCTACTGAAGCAACCGAACGCCGCGAAGATCCTCAACCTCAACGTGGACCCAGCCAGCTATTGGCTCTACACGAACGACCCTTACGACAACCAACGCCGCCGCGAGGCCCTCGACGAGCATGGCCTCGAAGAAGGACTGCGGCGGCTCGCACAGCAATCGATCTCAAGGAACAAACCATGAATCCCAACACACTCTGCTTGACGCTCGCTCTTTCTCTTTGTGGTTCTGTGTGGCCCCTTGGGGCCGCTTCAGCACCCGCGCCGGACGCCAACACGGCGCACTCACGCGTCGTGAAGTACACCAATCGAGACGTAGTCCCGGTCAGCGCCAAGTTGCGCTACACGACGCTTATCATCCTGCCGCAAGAGGAGCGGATTCTGGACTTCACCTGTGGCGACAAGGACTTCTGGGCTGTCGACGGCAACGAAAACCTCGCCTTCGTCAAACCAGCCAAGGCGGGTTCCAGCACGAACGTGAACCTGATCACCGAGTCCGGGAGCGTCTACTCGTTCGTCCTGTCGGAGGTATCCGAGCTTGAGGGCTCCGAGCCCGACCTCAAGATATTCATCGAGCAGAGCGATGCTTCGCTGCGATCCGCGCCCCGTGGTCGGCCGCGATACGTATCCGCATCTCAGATTGATGACTACCGGCGGCAGATCGAACTTGCTAAGGCCGAAGCCCGGCAGACGAAACAACAAGCTCAAGAGCTAGTCGAGAAACAAGTCGCGGAGCACCGCTCCAAGTACCCGACCAGACTACTCTTCCCCTATCGGTTCCAGCACGACCGCAAGCCATTCATGGTGGATGCGATCTACCACGACGGTCGGTTCACGTACATAAAGGCCTCGCCACAAGAAACGCCCGCTCTATACGAACTACGAGACGGCAAACCGAACCTAGTGAACTTCCATCTTCAGGACGGCACATTCGTTGTCCCAAAGGTTCTTGAGGCAGGCTATCTGGCGATCGGCAAGCAGAAAATGGGCTTCGAGCGGGAGGAACGCTAGATGTCGGAGAAGCTCCACTCAGACTCTATCCCCGCAATTCGCGACAAAGCGCCCAAGCCTCCCGGCGTCCTGCCCAAGAACGTTCAGGCGTGGGTCCTGATCGGAGTCGCCACCGTCATGGTTTGCGTCCTCGCGCTATCGGGTGGCCGCTCGCCGCAATCGGGATCGAGCGATCTCACGCGTAAGGGCGACGCTGTCGTCGACCCAAACGAGGCGCGGATTCAGGAATACCGCAACCGGCTGGAAGCCGAGGCGCGCAAGCTGGAGGCTGAGCGCCAGAGGCTCAAGCAAGCCACCGCCGCCCTCATGACCGAGCCCTCTGAGCCACAGCCTCCGCAGGGACCGCCGCCATTCTCGTCCTACGGGTACCAGCGACCGCAGACGGAGCCCGCGGTTCCTCGGAAGAGCGCGTTGGAGCAGGAACGGGAACGCCGTGAATACGAGTCACTCTTCGCGTCGAACGTTGCGCTCACCTATCGAGAGGACGCTTCACCGGCCAAGCCTGAATCGGGCAACGCGTCCGGTCAGCAAGCCGCCGCAACCTGGCCGGTTTCCTACCCGACGGCTTGGACGCCCGCTCCGCAGACTACCGCGCCAGTTCCTCCGGCGAAGCATGCCGAGCCCTTGCAACCGGCTCCAAGTCCTTCCCAGGAGCAAGCACCAGACGACTTCAACCGCGCCACGGGCAAACAATACCGGCTCTTCGAGGGCACTTGGATCGAGGCCGTCCTCATCAACCGTCTCAACGCCACCTTCACCGGCCCGGTCAACTGCATGGTCACAACCAACGTCTACTCGCACGACCGCCAACGCCTACTCATCCCCCAGGGCAGCCGCGTGCTTGGCGAAGCCAACCGAGTCGACCAGTTCGGCCAGCAGCGCGTCGCCGTCTCCTTCCACCGCATCATCATGCCCGACGGATACTCGGTCAGCCTTGACCAGTTCCAGGGCCTCAACCAGGTCGGCGAGACAGGACTCAAAGACAAGGTCAATCACCACTACACGCGCATCTTCGGGTCCAGCCTCGCCCTCGGCGCCATCGCGGGGTTCAGCCTCGGCAACACGAATCAGGGACTCACTCAATCGGGCACGGACGCGTATCGTGCCGGAGTCGCCCAGAGCTTCGGCCAGTCGGGAGCGCGCGTCCTCGACCGCTTCCTCAACATCCTTCCTACCGTCACGATCCGCGAGGGCCACCGGGTAAAGATCTATCTCGCCGGCGACCTCCTCATCCCTGCGTACGAGCGCCACGAGATGCCCAGCGATCTGTGATGAGCAGCACCTTCATGACCATTTTTCAGGAGCCTTTCGCCCCCTTGTGTGATAAGCAACTACCTGGAGGCTCCTCCCATGTCCTACCGCCGAACCTTCCAACTCGTTTCCATCTCCATGGCTATCGCTTGCGCCGCCGCCGTCAGCACTGGCTGCAGCGACGCCGTCGTCCAAGCCGACCGCGAGCAACAGAAGATCGAAAGCTCGCCCGAGGCGAAGCGCCGTCAGCGCGAAGCGGCTCAGAAAGGCGTCGACGATACGACCAAAGCCCTGGAGGGGATGGAAGGCGCGTTCGGCGCTGGTTCGCAACCCCAACAGCAACCTAAAGAACCGCCTAAGGAGACTCCCCAATGAAGAAGAAGCTCGCCACCCTCGTCCTTGCGCTCGCGGTTGCCGTCAGCGGCGCCTTCGGGCAGATTCCGGTCTTCGGCGGCCTGCCCGTCTTCGACGGCTCAAATCTGGCCAATGCGATCAAGCGTCACTTTGAGCTGGTGCGTCAGTACGAACAACTGGTCGTTGAGTATGAGCAGCTTGTCCTCGAATACGAGCACTTCCTGTGGATGGCCAAACGTCTCCCGGGCCTGAATCGACACAAGCTGAGCTTCACGCCGTGGCGCTACTCCAGCTCAACGAACATCTACGGGACGAGCGGTGGATGGACGTCGGCGATTAACTCGGGAGGAGGCGTTGTCCCCGGCTATCGCCAAGCGACCGAGCCGTTACGTGCCTTCGGCTCCGCTCTCAGCAGCATTCCGGCCAACCAAGTCGAGCGCGTCAAGAGAGACTTCGCAACGGTCGAGCTGACCGATGCAGCCAATCTACACGGCATGGAGGTTCTCGGGGCTCAGCGAGCAAAGGCGCGCGCCAATGAGCGTTCGATCATGGAACTCGAAGGCGCGACGCTCTCCACCGCGGACGAGATGAACACGCACATCGCTGTGCTCAACAAGATCAATGCCGCCGGGATGATGGCGATCAGGGCTAGCCAGGACACGAACCAGCTACTCGTGGCGGTGCTTGAGCATCAAGTTGCGGAGTCGAAGCGCCAGCGGGACGCGGAGGCTGCCGTTGTCGCGGACAGTATCGCTTTCCATGGCGGCGCTAGAACGATTGCGCGTCGTGCAACCGGCGGAACGACCCAAGTCCTGGCCCAGTTTCGAATTCGCTAGCAAGACCGAGTCGTTAAGTCTCTATTTCAGTCAGAGGAGGTAGAGCCCTTCGAATTTTTTCAGCCAGATCTGAGCCGATGACGTCCCTAGACCTCAGCGTTGCATCGGTCGACAACTCGCATCTGATCACGCGATCGTCGGTTCGTATGTTCACCTGCAACCTGTCGAGCACGTGCTCTCGCTGACGTGTGAAGAGTTGATATGCCTCGCGAATGTCATCGGGGCCAAACATCGTAACTCGCGCCTTGGTGCTTCCATCTAGAGAAACGTCGGAGAGCTGGGCCGAGTCGATCCGAAAACCTTGTGGAAACCGATCTGCAACCCGCTCGGCCCAGCCCAGAACGTCAACCCTCAATGGGGCCAACGTGACTTTGAACTCGCCCGCTTCCGCTATTCTGGAAAAGAAGCTGCGCATGTTTCGTGGAAACTGTCGCAACTCGATCTGTGGGCTCTCCGCTGAGAACACGAAGTCCACCTCTCGGTAGATAACCCTACGGAATTCAGTTTCTCGACCGAACGGGTCGCGAATAACTTCGTCTACGACCACACGTTCGAAGTGCTTACCTTCAATGAATTCGTCACGAACTCGCTCCAGTACGAAGCCATCGGGTACGTCATTCGAAAAACTATACTGCTTTAGTCGAGTGGCCAAACTCCGCATTGCCATCGGCCAACTGGCGCGCAGCCAACGAACGCGGGTCACTCCGAGCCTCCGCCGTCGGGCGCATCACAAGCTCTGCTTGCGGCGTCTTGCTTTATTGCGGCCATTACTCGCGTTGACGCTCCCTCGATCGTTGCCAGGAATGCCCTCTTGTCCTCAGTAGGAATTGGCCTCAACGTTTTCGTATAGTCACCTCCCCTCTGCGTATGCCAGCCTCGGACACCGTACTTAAAACCTCTTCCCTGGGATGGCTCGTCAAATCCAGCCTCAAACTGCACTTGCTGATATGGGGCCTCCGTCCGCTTACACGTCCAGGTGATACTAGAAATAAAGAATCCACGGGAGTGCAGAGACTGGTATTCAGTGGAGGACAGAAGCGATTCGCCTTGCAGGGCGACGGCGCGCACGATTCCGAGCATTTCTTCACTCGCTGCGTCGTTCTCGCCATCGCCATCATCCTCGTCGCCTCCGTCGATTAGGTGCTCCCCCTCGTCGAATCGATCTACTTTTACCCTCGTAACATTAACTAGGCTCAAGTCAGGCAACGTGCTGATCAGATCAGTAAAGAACCTCGTTCGGAGCAGGGGGTCGTGGAGTTCAGAGAGATCTACTTCTTCTGCTACTACTGACTCCGATTTAGCAGCTACAATTCGCGCTCGCAGGTCTTCGGCTACCGAACGTGCCTTTTCGGTAGCCGGCAGCGTCACGATGGTGCAGGTTTCGCCTACTTGGATGTCGATCCTTGCCTCCCTCCGCCTCCGCTGCCTCAACCGCGTCTTGGAGAAATCGGTCTCTACGTACTTGACATCCATTGAGACGTTCGACGGCCCTGCACTGTAAGCCGACGCGATCTCATCTTCTCCTGCCGCATCGCAGTACTCCAGTGCTGCTTTCCTTATCTCTTCCGTCGTAATCGAGCCGTTCAGTCGAAAAGATGTCGTCTTCTCGCCTCTTCCGGTTCGCTCGAATTCCGCCTGTAGTACGCGGATCTCCCGGTAGCCAAAGAGCATTGTCGATAGACGGTCTGCTATTTCTTCGCGACTATCCTGCGGCGACAGCAAGAGACCTCGTAGCCTGGCCACATCCAGCAGCGCAGACTCGCTGAACTGCTGTTTTGAAGACATGAGGATGTCGAAAATCTCCTTGTCAGTGGCGCAGTACAGCATTTGACTCTTAGACATTGTTCATTCCTATTTCGACTTGGGAAAAGGAGCGATGAACTTGGTGTAATTGTCGATAGTCAATCGACGACAGTAGGCCCGCAATTTCGTCGCCTCCCTGAAAATTGTCCCTGTACTCGTCGATCGCCCGCTCGAAGTGGGCCGCGGAATTGCCATCAGGCTCAAGCGTACGAATCCTGATATCCACACCGGGTTTCACCATCTGATAGTGCATGAGATAGTCGATCAGATAGAGAAACTCCTCCGTCGACTCACCGCTCTGGCCGTAAAACACCACAATACCGGGGCGTCGACCGTCGTAGGAGTCGTAAGCCAACGTGATCCAAGGCCCTGCGAGCATCTCCAGTGATGCAGCACGAGCCTTTTCTACCTGAACTTTCTTCTTGCGAACCTGATGTGGATACTGGAAACGGCACTGAGCCTCGGGCGGTAGTTCGCTGATGCCCCGCATGTGAATAATTTCATACCGGACGTTGTCTAACCATCGAATCTGTTGCGGTCCGAAAAGTGCGATCTGGCTGCCCCGTGGCACTCTGATCTTCTCGTGTTTGACCTGTGCCAGGATCTTGTCAAAGTCAGAGTCGTAGTCGCCATCGTGGTTGTAGATAAACAGTAATCCACAGATCGAAGGCGTGCATCCATCATGAATGTACATGTTCCGCCATTCGCTGCTGATTTCGATGCAGCTTAGAGACTGAGCGAGGTTCTCAAGTGCCGCGAGGACGGCGCTGGCCGAAATCGATGCCTTGGCGTAGCTCTTTAGATCGCAGTTAACGTACGTGCGACGCAGAGTGTAAGGCTCGTCGTAGTAGAACACCACGTCCGAGGGGTGAGATGTCCGAGGCGCATGGGCTTCGGTTTCGCAGGGCCAATTTTGGTTCAGAGGGCCAGTGCGGCTCCAAAGAAATCGGGAGAAAACGTCGTCCGATAGAATTTCGGCCATTCTTGCGATGTTGGTTGTTTCTGGCATCGTATTTCAACGTCTTCCGACCAATAGCCCGGGGCTATCGAGGGATCGGCAAACCGACCTGGCGGTAGCATGCCGGTTGGGTGATCGAGGCTGCTGCCAATATTTGAGTTTTCTGCACATTCCGATCTTCATTCTTCTTAGGCACCACCAACATCAGGCCGCCAGGGCCTAAGCGCTATGCCCCCAGACAACTACTTCACCGTCATCGTCCAGTCGATCACCGAACTGCTGACCCGCCACTCCGACATGTTCGTGGCGATGGGCGGCAACCTCTTCCGGGGCTTCGCGATCATCCTGATCAGTTGGTTCGGCGTCAAGGTCGCCCTCTCCAGCTCGCAGGAGCAGCACTCGCTCCACTTCGGCAACTTCGCCAGCATGGTGCTCACGATCGCGTTCGGCTTCACGATGATCACCTACTACGACAGCCCGATGCCCGGTTTCGGCGTCAGCTTCAAGAACCTCGTCATGGACCAATCATTCTTCCTCGCTCGACAGATCGAGGTATCCACCATAGAGGAGATCCAGGGCCGATTGACCGAGGTCTACCTGACGATGGAGCGGCCAAGTCTGCTCCGAGGCGTCTACATTGTCCACTATTTCCTCATCCTCGTGGCCATTATCCTGGCCCAGATGGCGGTTTTCGCCGTAATCGCGTTCGGCTACGTTGCCATGGCCGTGATCGTTCTCGTTGGACCGATCTTTATCCCGTTCTTCATCGTGCCGCGTATGGAGTGGATGTTCTGGGGCTGGCTGCGAGCCTTCATCCAGTACTCGTTCTACCAGGTGGTCGCGAACGCCTTCGTCTTCGTCTTCGCACAGCTCCTGATCCACTTCCTGGACCTCTATCCGCCGCCGTTCGATAGCGCCGCGATCGCGATCCTGTTCGTGCAGCTCGTCTTCCTGCTGCTGTCATTCGTCTACGGCGTGCTGAAGATCCCGTCGCTGGTCAGCAGCATCTTCTCGGGCCGCTCCGGCGAATCGGCACTGCCGCGGTCCATCGGTTAGTCCGCGAAGGAGCGAATATGGAAACCCAAAGCCCAGAAGAGCCGACGACGCGCGTCCCGCTGCCCCGTCCGGCGAAGGAATTCAACACCGCCAAACAGCTCTACATGGAGCAGTTCGGCTCCGCGCTGGTGACGAACAACTACCTGCTGATCGCTCTAGTCGGCATGTCAGTTGTGGCCGCCGGGCTCATCTGGCTGAACATCAGGACGCACCAGACTTTCGAAGATTTCAAGCCCCTGGTGATTCGCATCTCCGACGTGGGCCGCGCCGAGGCGCTCAGCTACGACAGTTTCACCTGGGAGCCGCAGGACGCCGAGATCCGCTACTTCCTCATCCAGTTCGTCACCAAGCACTACAGCCGGCGGCGCGCTACGATCCGTGAGGCCTGGGCCGAGTCGCTCTACTTCCTCGACGGCCGCCTCGCCGACGCCGCCATCGACGCCAACCGCAAGAACAAGACGATTGAGACGTTCCTTGCGGGCGAGGGCGAGGAGATCGAAATCGCGGTCAAGAACGTCGCTATCGACGACCTTCGCAAGCCGCCGTTCAAGACCACGGTCGACTTCGAGAAAGTCTACTTCACTCAGCACGACCACCTTGAGATCCGCCGCGAACGCTACGTAGCTCACTTCGTCTTCGTGGTCAAGGAGCGCGTGCCGAACTCCATGATTCCCATCAATCCTCTCGGCTTGACCATCACCTACCTGCGGGAAGACCAAGCGTTCCAATAGAGGACTTGCCCCATGTTCAAGAACGCGCTCTTCGCCACCGTGGTCGTCTTCATCGCCGCCGTCTACTACCTGATGGACGAGTGCCGCTTCCTGATCCCGTATCGCGACGTGATCTTTGACCGGCACTGGCGCGAGATCAGCCTATTCGCTGGCACGCTCTTCGTGAACTTGCTCGCCGGATTCTTTGTCTTGAGCCGCTGGCTCCTGCTGAAAGACACGGGCCAAAAGCTTGCTCACATCGAGAAGCAGCTACGCGGACGCGAGAGCATCTCCGAAGAGTTGAGCCGCCGTATCGCCGAACAAGAATGAGCCGAGGTCTCGACCGAGACGACGTTGAAGGGCTCCATTGGCGCGGCGGCTCCGCGTCTTCTCAGGGAGATGCCAACGACGACCGGGCAGGGCGTACGTCCAAGGTTGATCGACAGCCATCGAACAGCTCAAAGCCGAGAGATTCCCAGACCGATACTCTCAGCCGCGGAGGATCGTCGAGTCGTCAGCAGCCTCGCTCCCGTGACTCGAATATTAGAGGCGTTGAGCGTCCCACGCTCGCGAACCGGCGACGAACGACAATCCCCTGTGGTTCGAGTTCATACCGTGTGCGCGAGACCGAAATACGATCCATGGAGGAGATCGGCGCCTTTCGCTCCGTCGCAGAGGAAGACCTTCTGCGCTACCGCTACGCCGGGGACTCAAACCGGATGGGCCAGGATCTGCGGTCACTCTCTCGCCAGGGGCTCATCGAGCGACGCCCGGTAACGATCAACAAACACGGCAAACGGGCAAGGGCGGTGACGTTGACATCGGAAGGCAAACGCTTGGTCGAGCAGGAGAGCCGCCTCGGCAACGAGAAGCGTCAGCAATTCCACGCCGGCTTCGTCAAACCGACTGAGCTGGCGCACGATCTCGGCCTCTATCGCGTCTACCAGGCCGAGCGCGAGCGGATCGAAGCCGCAGGCGGCTCAATCGACCGTGTGGTCCTCGACTACGAGCTGAAGCGCGACCTCTACTCTACTCTCGGTCGGCAGGGGGCTGCAGACGAACAGCGCTTCGAGGAGCTTCAACAGGAAGTCGCGGAGCAGCATGGCCTCCGCGTCGTTGACGGAAAGGTTCCGCTGCCAGATTTGCGCATCGAATACCACGACGCCGGGGGTGCCTCGGGCCGCGTTGATGTCGAGCTGACGACCCAGCATTACAAGTCCAGCCAGATCTCGGCGAAGGCGGAAGCGGGCTTCTCGCTCTACGCACTTGGCGGCGACAGCTCGTCCTCCGGATCACCCGTCCGTGACGAGCGCGAGATCACGGCGGGGATTCTGTCGATCTAAAGCGCAGCGTCCGTCGGTTGGAGCAGGTCCATCGAATGCGGGAAGCTACAAGCATGCCTCACCCGATCGGAATCAATTTGCATTCGCAAAGAGTTGGGAGTGTGTCGTTTGTGGAGCCGGATGCAGGCCTAAACGGCTCCCGAACGGCGGACGGGTTCGTCCTTGAGATTCCGGCCCTCCTGACGTTGGAGCGTCCGTCCGAGACCGCACACGCTCTCCTTCTTGAGAACCTGACGGCCTCGTTCGGCTTTCGAAAGGAGCAAGAGGTCGTTAGGCTTGGCGATGCTCGATGTGCGTCACACTTCCAGAGTGACCGTCACGAGCAGCCTATCCACTTCTTGTGGGAATGGTCGTTGACAGCACTAGCCACGTATGAGGCGTTACGCGCTGGAAGCGTTCCGGTGTTTGACGCAGTGATCACCGGCGATCTGCGGCACGTCCTGCCGGGCGACCCTGGGTGCGAACCCATCTCTGTCGCACATCCCGTCTACGAGCACGGGCAGCTGACGTATTCGCGAGATCTCTGGGTCCGAATGCTCCGCGACCTCAACATCCGCGACGCAGTGGTCGTCGAGATTCCGTTCACGAGCGATCCACCCAACGCTTGGGAAGGCGTTTGGTCTGCTTTGGCGGACGCCAGGAACGCCTATGAGCAGGGTGGAGCCACAGGCTGGAAAGGCTGTATCGCCAACGTTCGCCATGCTCTGGAGGAGTGGCGGAAAATCGAACAGGAAGACCAGGGTCCAGGCTGGCAGCCGCCTCCAACCGGCGGCCTACACAGTAGGACGAAAGTCCAGCGCGCGGAGAATCTGCGTTGGCACTTGCTTCAATTCGCACATCTCGCGCCGCATTCCAGCGCGCGAGACTGGGATCGCGACGATGCGCTACTTGCCCTTTCGACGTTGACCGCGCTGCTTGCGTCGCGGAAGCCGTAGGCGGACCTTTGGGCGCGCCTGGCCGCTAGACCCAAGCATCTGAGCCCTTGGTTGGGCCAACAGACCTGATTGGCTACCAATCATCCTTGAGTTCAGAGGGCTCAATTCGCTCCTGAATTTTGGATGGACACGTCGTCAGCCGCAGCAGGGATCTCTCGTGGAATCCCCAGCACGGAGCGTGCCGCTGCTCTAAAGTGCTTTGGGTACTCCGAGTCCGACGCGGCGTTCCTATCTCTGGTGGCAGTGCACAGCGGGTATTTTCTGCGGCGGCAGTACGAGGTCTTCACCGGCGTTGCTCGCGGACGACCATCGAGCCGCTTTCTCGATCAGACGGTTTCGGCGGGTCACGTCCACTCGACCGAATTCGCGAACCGGACGGAGATATTTCATCTGTTTGCGCGCACGATCTATCGCGCTATTGGTGAGGGAGACAACCGCAACCGCCGGCCCCGTCCACCCTTCTCGATCAAGGCCAAACTGATGGCCTTGGACTTTGTGCTCGCGCATCGCGATTGCCAGTTCCTGGCTACCGAGGACGAGAAGGTCAACCATTTCTGCGCAGAACTCGGGATTGCGCAGGCGCTGCTGCCCCGTAAGGCCTACCGGTCGAGGCGAACCTCCGACGAGACGCACCGCTACTTCGTCGAGAAGTACCCGATCTTCTTCGCCACAACGAACCCCCGCATCGCTTCGCAGGTGGCGTCGTTCTGCTACGTGGACGAAGGTGTTCTGTCGACCAGCGGGTTTGCGGCTTTCCTCAAGCGCTATCGTCCGCTCTTCGTCGCGCTACGGCGGTTTCAATTGGTCTACGTCGCCGCAGAGTATCGAGCTTTTCGGACCGCCGAGCGTGCCTTTCTGCGTTTCGAGGAATCACTGAGAACGCCCGAGTTGAACTTGCCGCGTGGTGCGATGGGCGAGTATTTTGGCCTCCGCCAACTCCTCGAAACACGTCAATACCAGAAGCTCGACAAGGCAAAGCTGGATCGACTTCGCGATCTCTCGAACCGCTTCCAACACCCAAAAACCGAGTCGGCATTTCGAGCCTGGGCCGACGAGTTGAAGGCAATCGAGCAGCTCGGACGAGTTGATGCGCACTTCGTGTTTCATCAACTTCCCCACCGATACGACATCTTTTCCCCGCCGAAGAAGACCCACTCGACGGAGTGAGCGGAACACCTATCTGCAGGCGGTGTTCCGCCGAAGTGGATACGAAGCCCCATGAGCAGAATCGCTACGCCATTCATTTTCAGCCGACTACAGGACGCCGCGAGCCCCGCACGGTTCTCGCGGCGAGCGCAGGGTGGGCGGGAGCGACCCCCGGTTTTGGGGCGCTGGTCCGCCCAAAACCCTCTCGGCTGCGCCTCGGGTCGCTCCCGCCCACCCTGCGCCAGATCAGCGTCGCTACCGACATCGACGTCGACATCCCCATCGATACCGACGACAACAGAGACGTTGTCACCGAGCGCTACTCACATGACAGCACCGACGACTTCAACCTTGTCATCGCATTCCAACTAGGAGGGAAACCATGCCTGTGATCGAACCTGAACCCAAACCTGCCAAGAAAGTGGTATTCACAGCTCGACTCGACCCACGCGTTGTCGAGACGCTACGAGCCTACTGTGACTTCCTCAATAGCAGTAGCCAACACCACGTCGTGGAGCAGCTACTCCAGTACGCCTTCAGCTCGGACACGGAGTTCCAAGCGTGGCTTGAGCAGCATGGAAACACGAGGAGAAGGGATCGCTCAACCTCCAAGGCATCGTCGTAGGGGATGACGCGAATGATGCGAACCCTCTGTTCGAATCGGGCGACCGCGAGCGCCGTCGCTGGGGCGACCACGTGGGCCTACGGCTATCTCCAAGCACCGTTCCCTATGGGCAACGACTTGATCGCGCTGCTGGCAGATGGCGCGCCGCATGTCGTCGTCGCCATCCGACTGGCCTATGGCGCTATGTGGTTCACGACTCCCTACATCACGAGTTCTATCTTGCTCTCGTTTGGCTACATCTTCTTGGTCAAACAGCGCGAGGCTTCCAGTTCTATCGCTCTGCCGCGATACCCGGAAGTAATGTGGCGCACGAAGCTGTTCCTCGTGCTCGGAGAGATCCATAGGGCGAGGAAGCCAACCTCCGTGGAGCAACCGAAATGGCTGACGATCCCCCGACGAGCGCTCTTCACCGGCATCGGTATCTTCGGCGCGATCGGCACAGGCAAGACGAGCTGCTGCATGTATCCGTTTGCCGATCAGATCCTCGCATACCACCGCGCCGATCCAGAGCGGCGAATCGGCGGCCTCGTGCTCGAAGTCAAAGGGGACTTCTGCTACAAGGTGCGGGAGATTCTCTGTAGGCATGATCGGGAGAGCGACTACATCGAGATCAGCCTCGACTGCCCTTATCGCTACAACCCCCTTCACAACGAACTTGAGGCCTACACGCTCGCCTATGGCATTGCATCGTTGCTGACGAACCTGTTCGGACGCGGCAAGGAACCCTTCTGGCAGCAGGCCTACACCAACGTCGTGAAGTTCATCATCCTGCTCCACAAGTCGGTGTACGGCTACGTTACCCTCTTCGACGTCTACGAATGCGCCATCAATCCCGACACACTTGCACAACGCGTCGCGGAGGGCGAGGCGCTCTTCGAGCCGGGCGAGTACTTGCTCGTGGCCATGGAGGACTACTCGAAGAATGCAGACCTTGCGACGCTTCCTTTTGCAAAGGACCCGGCCCTCGACGACATGCAGATCCCACGCACCGACGAGAACGAGAAGAAGCTGCGCGCGCTCAATGTCCCGTACTCAATTCAGGGCTCAACAAGTGGGACATCGAATAACAACGACGAACATCGCCGCCAGCAGTTCGAAGCTGTCGGTCGGTGGTTCCATCAAGACTGGATGCGCATCGAGCCCAAGCTGCGCACGTCTATTGTTGAAGGCATCTCAGTTTTCCTCTCGCTCTTCGACGATAATCCTGCCGTCAAGCAAGTCTTTTGCCCGCCGAAGGAGTGCTACGATCCCGTCGCCAATGCTGACAACAACTACGGCATCCCGCTCCCTCCGTTCGCAGAGCTAGTCGAGTCTGGCGCCGTCGTTGCACTCAACTTTCCCGTTGCCGCAAACCCCGGCCTCGCCAAGGCCATCGGTACGTTCCTGAAGCAGGATTTCCAACGCGCAATGCTCGGGCGAATCCCCCAGATCGAGCGCGAGCCCGACCGCGCTTGGCGCGAAGTGTTCTTCCTCTGCGACGAGTACCAAGCCTTCGCCACCGTCGGCGAAAGCGATCCCAGCGGCGACGAAAAATTCTTCAGCCTCTCGCGCCAAGCCAGATGTATCCCAATCATCGCCACTCAGAGCATTAGCTCGCTCGCCTCGGCGCTGCCCGGCGACACGTGGCGCACGTTGCTGCAGACCTTCCGTACCAAGATCTTTCTTGCGCTCTCGGACGACTTCTCGACTTCGATCGCGAGCGACCTCTGCGGTAAGGACGAGCAGCTCAAGGAGCAATACAGCATCGCCGAGAACAGTCAAGACGCGCGCGTCAGCTACTTCTCCGGGCGGACGACCTCGCACCGGTCTGCGATCACCACGACCAAGAGCTACGACGTAAGCAGACTTAGCGTTTTCGAGCCAAAAATCTTCGCTGAGCTAAAGAACGCCCAAGCGATAGTCCTTGCCTACGACGGCCTCAATCCACTGCCGCCGACCTACTGCTACCTGAAGCCCTATTACCTCGATCCCAACCGCTCGTACTTCGAGCAACTCACCAGAGGAGAAATCTAGCCAATGAGCTTCGAGGTCATTCTTCCGTTCCTCCGTCCGATCGAGGCGCTCATCCGTGATGACGAGGTGAGCGAAATCATGGTCAACGGCTCCGCCGCCGTCTTCGTCGAGCGCGGTGGCCGGGTCGCGCCCGTTGAGGGTGTCGGCATCACGGAGCGCAACCTCCAAGTTGCCGCACGCAACATTGCCCGTACTCTCGGCGATGACGTCTCCGAAGAGAAGCCCCTACTCGATGCGCGATTACCAGACGGCTCACGCGTCGCCGTCGTCTTGCCGCCATGCTCGGTCGGCGGCACTACGCTCACGATCCGCAAGTTCCATGCGCGCCGGTTCACAGCCGCCGAGCTTGTGCGCGTCGGAACGCTACCTCAGCCCGTCCTTGAGCAAATACGCGATGCCATCCTCTGGAACGACAACGTCCTCATCAGCGGCGGCACGGGCACAGGCAAGACGACGCTGCTCAACGCCATCGCCGCCTTCATCCCCGACGACGACCGCCTGGTCCTCATCGAAGACACCGCCGAGATGCAGATCGACAAGCCCAACGTCGTCCGCTTCGAGGCACGTCGCGAACAGCCAGACTTGCCGGCCGTGACGATCCGCGATTTGCTGCGCGCATCGCTCCGCCATCGCCCTGACCGCATCATTGTTGGCGAAGTGCGCGGCGGCGAGGCATTTGACCTGCTGCAGGCCCTCAACACGGGGCACTCCGGCGCACTCTCGACCATCCACGCCAACTCGGCGGAGCAAGCGCTCAACCGTCTCGCCAGTTGTGTCCTCCAGAGCGGGGTCGAGCTGCCGTACGAGGCGATCCGCAGCACGATCGCCGACTCCATTCAGCTCGTTCTTCACATCGACCGCCGCGACGGCAAACGCGCCGTCAAGGAACTCATCCGTATCAGCGGCTACGACCACGGCTCGCATACATACGAACTCCACAACCTCTACAAGCGCGCGGAGGAATCGAATGGGTGAATCTGCAGCCGATTCGACCGCTTCTCGCTACATCAACTCGACCTTCCGACCCACCGATCGAGTCGCGCTGCTGCTCGTCCACCGGCGCAACGGCTCGGTCGTGCAACGAATCCACTCCGCGGACAAGATTGCCTCGGACACGACGCAGCGTTGGCTGAGCCGCAAGAACGCTGAAGGCTACGACGTCTACGTCGGCATGAACCCGCTCAAATCCGACGCACGCGGCAGAACGAAGGCCGACATCGCTGAAGTCCGTCACCTCTACCTCGACATCGACCGTGACGCCGAGGCCGTGCTGAAGAGACTCAACGAGCAGTCCGACGTTCCGTCGCCGAATCACATCGTCAACACTTCGCCCGGCAAGCTTCAGGTCGTCTGGGAGGTTCAAGAGTTCTCTCTCGATCAGGCCGAAGACCTCCAGCGTCAGCTTGCTCGCGACTTCGGCGCGGACTCAGCCGCAACGGATGCGGCCAGAGTCTTGCGCCTGCCTGGATTTGTGAATCACAAGTACGATCCGCCGCACGCAGTCGGTCAGGAGACGAAGCACGATCGCACATACCGGCCCACGGACTTCCCTGACATCAGGCCCGTCGAGCTGCGGCCACGTCTCGATGGATCATCCCGCTCAGTTCGCAGCGGTCGGTCCGGACACCTGTCGCAGTCTGAACGCGATTGGGCCGACACGAAGAGACGCCTCTGGCGCGGCGAGAGCGAGCAGTCCATCATCGACCGCTTGGCAGACGCCCGCAAACACGACAAGTGGAACTCGCGAGACTACGCCGAGCGAACGGTGCAGCGGGCCGTAGAAGCCCTCGACGCGGAGGCCAGCCGTCTTCGGGGAGGAATCGAGCGGTGAGCGTCCTCAGAGACAACACGGACCTTTTAGCCAAAGGAGTCGTGCGCCGCGCGCACGGCGCATCGGGTGTCAGCGAACTAGACAGCCCGTCTTCCGCGGCTCATGACTGCCAATTCACCCCCAATGGAGTTCCATTTGCCAATCGCCCGCTCGTCGGACATCGGCTCTGGTTGGTCCGAGCAGCGCTCGCGCCAGCGAAGCGGATCACTCGCGCCGCCTGGCCGGACCTGCCCGGACGCCGCCGTCGACTCGGGCCATCTCCTTGCGGGTTTGGCGGTCCCCGCGACTCCTAGTGAACGGGGACACCCCGAAACCCTAAGAAAAGGAGATGAAAATCATGGCAAACGCAAAACCCATCGCGGAAGTACGCCTCGGAGCCGTCAAGGCCGCCATCTGGAAGAACGAGGCCGGGAACTCAACCCGCCACAACGTCACCTTCCAGCGCCTCTACAAGGACGGCGACGACTGGAAGACGACCCAGAGCTTCGGCCGCGACGAGCTGCTATTGCTCGCCAAGGTCGCCGACCTCGCGCACACGCGCATCTACGAGCTGCAGCTCGAACCCGAAGGCGATTGAGGCCGCTGGGCGCGGGGGGCGGAAGCCCGCCGCGCTCCATGCCATCACTTCGTCTGCCCCCCAATAAGGTTTCCTGTCCGAAGCAGTCGGAGGGCGTTGAAGATGACCAGGAGCGACACGCCCGCATCGGCGGCGATGGCGGCCCACAAGGACGCGTACCCGGCGAATGTTAGCCCGATGAAGACAGCCTTAACCGCGATCGAGGCGACGATGTTCTGCTGAATGATCGAGAGCGTGTGTCCAGCGTGGCGGATTAGCCAAGGTAGCTTGGAAAGATCGTCGGACATCAAGGCGATGTCAGCGGCTTCAATGGCTGCGTCGCTCCCAGCCGCGCCCATGGCGATTCCCATCGAGGCGCGCGCCATCGCAGGCGCGTCGTTCACGCCGTCGCCGGCCATCGCAACCGTCTCATGCTTTTCAACGAGTTCCTCGACGAGCCGCACTTTGTCCTCCGGCAGCAACTCCGCGTGAAACTCGTCAACGCCCGTCGCCGTGGCGATTGAGGCGGCAGTTTCTGCGTTGTCGCCGGTGAGCATGACGATGCTTTCGACGCCGAGTGACCGCAGGTCCGAGACGACGGACGCCGCCTCGGACCGAATCGTGTCGCTCAGCGCTATCAGGCCGCACACATGCGATTCGTTGCCCACCGCCACCACCGAAGCGCCGGCCCGCGATAACTCCACGGCTTGAGCATGAACGTCAGGGGTTTCCTGCCCGCGTTCCTCCAGATAGCGGTGCGAACCCAACCAGAACTCTCGCCCGTCGAAACGGCCGAAGGCTCCCTTGCCCTGAAGGATCTGGAAGTTATCGGCCGTGCCTGCTCTCACTCCTCGCCCCTCGGCGTACTCGACGATCGCTCTGGCTAGCGGGTGGTTACTGTGCGCTTCGAGCGCCGCTGCACGTTCCAGAAGTTCGTCCTCGGAATGGCCGTTGAGCGGAACGACCTGGGTAACCCGTGGACGCCCTTCGGTTAGCGTTCCAGTCTTATCGAAGGCGATCGCTCGAATCTTGGCCGGCGCTTCCATGTAGGCCCCGCCCTTTACGAGAACGCCGTTTCGCGCCGACGCCGTCAGCCCGGCCACAATACTGACCGGCGTCGAGATCACCAAGGCGCAAGGACAGCTGATCACAAGCAGGACAAGCGCACGGTAGAGCCACTCCGACCAGGCTGCTCCAAGTAACAGCGGCGGCGCGAGGAAGACGCCGATAGCCAGCGCCAGCACGGCGGGAGTGTAGATCCGTGCAAAGCGTTCTACCCAGCGCTCGGCCGGCGCCCGGCGGCCTTGCGTCTCCGACACCAAGCGAATGATTCTCGCCAGAGTCGTCTCGTCAGCAGGCTTCGAGGAGACGACGTCCAGAGTTCCATCCCCGTTGACGGTTCCGGCAAAGACCTCGGCCCCCGACTCCTTGAGTACCGGTTGGCTCTCGCCCGTGATCGGGGCTTGGTTCACATCGCTGGCGCCCGCCGCAACAGTGCCGTCGAGAGGAATGCGCTCGCCCGGACGTACCCGAAACTTCGTTCCCGGAGGAGCCTGATCGGGGGACGTGTCGCGCATCTCGCCGTCCGGTTCGAGCACACGCACCACAGCTGGCGTCAGATCCAGCAGCGCCTCTACAGCCCGGCGAGCCCGTCCGACGCTCCAGCTCTCCAGTAGTAGCGAGACCGAGAACAGGAAATAGACGGCTCCGGCCTCAAACCACTCGCCGATTCCGATCGCGCCCATCACGGCGACCGTCATCAGCAGATTCATGTCGGGCGAGAAGCGGCGAAGCGCGAACCACGCTCGGGGTAGAACGAACCAGCCCGCCGCGATTGCGGCTCCGAGATAGAGCGTCTTCGAGGCGACCGGCAGATCGTGCTGGAAAGCGGCCAGAAAGCCGCCTGCTGAATATACGCTCCACGCTACGCCAAGAGTCAGGAAGCCCCCGCTCATCGCGGTTGTGACGGCTCTTCCACGCCGCTGCCACCAGCCGCCGCCCCCGGGCGAATCAGCCTCCCGCGACCAGGGCTCGGCGCGCATCCCCGTCCGGCCGACGGCCGCGACGATTTCTTCCAATTGGAGATCGCCGGACCCGAGAACCGTCATCTTGGCGTTCAAGATGTCAAAGGTCAGATTGTCTTCGCCGCCGACCACGGGACTGACCGCGCGCTTGAGGACCGCCACTTCCTCGGCGCAGTCCATTCCGCTGATTTTGAATTGCCGAGTCGTCGTCTGCGCTTTCATCGCGTCACCTCCGCACTAATTGCCGGTTCTGCGTCGTCTCCCCACCAACGATAGATGGCGGGCAGCACGAACATTGTCAGAAAGAACGAGGTGATCAGGCCTCCTATGACGACTGTCGCCAGCGGTCTTTGAACCTCCGCGCCCGCACTTGTCGCGATGGCCATGGGGAGAAAGCCGAGGGCGTCGGTGACAGCCGTCATCAGCACGGGGCGGAGACGAATCTCAGCACCCTCAATGGCGGAGTCGCGCGCGCTCATGCCGTCGGCGTACCGTTCTCGGATATAGGTCAGCAGGACAACTCCGTTCATCACGGCGATGCCGAACAGCGCGATGAAACCGACGCCCGCCGAGATGCTGAACGGCATTCCGCGCAATGTGAGCGCGATGATCCCCCCAGTGGCCGCCACGGGCACGTTGAGGAAGATTAGCGCCGCCATCTTGACTGACCGAAACGTCGTGTATAGCAGAACGAAAATCAGCGACATCACGATCGGTACGACGATCGACAGCCGCAGGGAGGCCTGCTGCAGATTCTCGAACTGCCCTCCGTACTCAACGTAGTAGCCGGGAGGAAGATCCAAGTTCTCTTCCAGTACGTCTTGGACGTCAGCCACGAAGCCCGCAAGGTCGCGCCCTCGCACGTTGGCTTCAACCGTGATCCGGCGTTGGAAGTCCTCGCGAGTAATTTGGGCCGGACCGTCTTCGACACGGATGTCCGCAAGCTGACTGATCGGAATGAGACGGCCAGTCGGATCAGCGACCTTGATTTGACCGATCTTCTCCGGGCTCAGTCTATGGCGAGCGCCAAAGCGCACCTGAATCGGAAAGCGCCTTTGCCCCTCGAACACCTGTCCCAGAGTTGTCCCACCCACGGCCTCAACGGCATCCAATACATCCGTTGCGTTGATGCCGTAGCGGGCGATCTTATCGCGGCGCACCTGGATGCGGAGAAACGGGAGTCCAGCCGTCTGCTCCGCCTTGACCTCCGCCGCTCCCGGAACGGCACCGGCCAGCCGCACGATTTCGTCGGCTGTCGTTCTAAGCGTCTCGAGGTCTTCGCCGTAGAGCGTGATCGCAAGCTCGGAACGAACGCCGGCGATCAACTCCTGTACCCGAAGCTCGATCGGCTGGGAGTAGCTGAAGATGTTTCCTGGTATTCGCTCTTCCAAAGCTTCGTTGAACTCGCCAACCAACTCCTCTTGGGATTGCGCCGTCACCCATTCCTCGCGCGGCTTCAGGGAAACATAGATATCGCTCGTCTCGACGCCCATGGGGTCGGTGGGGATCTCGGCTTGTCCCGTGCGAGAGACGACACTCGTAACTTCGGGGAAATCGAGCAGGGTCTTTTCGATGAGAGTTGTACTCTTGACGGATTCGGAGAGACTTACGCTCGGTAGTCTCCAAGCTTGGACCGCCAACGTTCCCTCTTCAAGGCGCGGTATGAACTCCGCCCCGAGGTAAGGAATGAGGAGCAGCGAAAGAAGGAAGCTCCCCGCAGCAGCGATCGCCGTCAATCTCGGATAGTCAACAAGGCGTTTGAGCACTGGCGTGTACGCGGCTCTGATCCATCTCAGCAGCCGGGTGTCTTCCTCCTTGATCGGCTTGCGGAAAAACAGTGACGCCAGAACCGGCATGAGCGTAATCGCCAAAATCAGCGACCCGATCAGCGCGAAGATCACTGTCCAAGCCATCGGCCGGAACATCTTGCCCTCGACCCCTTCGAGCGTCAAGATTGGCACGTAGACGAGGGTGATGATACTGACGGCGAAAATGACCGGGCGCGCTACCTCGCGGCTCGCGCTGAGAATCGTCTGATCCCGCTCCTTGCCGTTCTTCGGAGGCGTTTTACTCAACCTTCGAGTGATGTTTTCGACCATCACGACCGCGCCGTCGACGATGATGCCGAAATCCACCGCGCCCAGACTCATGAGATTGCCGGAGTTGCCCGACGCAACCATGCCGATGAACGCGAACAGCATGGATAGCGGAATCGTCGCGGCGACCATAATGCCCCCGCGCAGATTGCCCAGCAGCAGGAACAGAACGGCGATGACGAGGAATCCGCCTTCGAGCAGGTTGTCTCGAACTGTTCTGATCGTGCGTTGGACCAAGTCAGTGCGGTCGTAGTAGGGCTCAACCGTAACGCCATCGGGCAGAGTCCGGGAAATCAGCTCTAGGCGCTCCTTGACTCGCTCGGTCACAACCCTGGAGTTCTCGCCAATGAGCATCATCACGACGCCGGTCACGACCTCGCCGCGTCCGTCGCGGGTCACGGCGCCCTGTCGGACGAGCGGCTCGAATGAGACCGAGCCAACGTTCTTTACATAGACCGGGGTTCCATCGAGAGATGTCTTGATGACGATGTTGCCGATGTCCTCCAAAGTCTCGACCAGCCCCTCGCCCCGCACTACATACTGCTCTTGGTTACGCTCGATATACGCGCCGCCCGAGTTGCGGTTGTTCCGTCGGATAGCCTCGAAGACTTCTTGGAGCGAGACATTTAGACTGGTCAAGCGGTCGGCGTCGAGCGAAACCTGATAGGTCTTGGCTTCCCCCCCATAGGAGTTCACTTCGACTACGCCAGGCGTCGAGCGCAGCTTGAAGGCGATATCCCAGTCGAGGATGCTGCGCAGCTCCATTAGCGTGCGCCCGTCGCCGCGCACTTCGAACTGGTAGATCTCGCCCAGACCGGTGCTGATCGGCCCCATCTCAGGGGAGCCAAACCCCTCGGGGATCGCGTCCCGCGCTTCGGGCATCCGCTCCATCACCAGACGGCGAGCGAAGTAGATGTCCATGTCTTCTTCGAAGTAAATGTAGATTGCCGACAGCCCGAAGCGTGAGACCGACCGAATCTTCTCGATTCCCGGCAGGCCGCTCATGGCCGTTTCGACTGGGAACGTGATGAACTGCTCGACTTCCAGCGGCCCCAGGCCGGGCGCTTGAGTCAGCACCTGGACCTGGTTCGGCGTCACGTCCGGCACCGCGTCGATGGGAAGCTTGAGCATTGCGTTGAAGCCCGCCGCGACGAGCAACCCCGTAAGCACGAGGATCAAGAACTTGAACTTGAGGCAGAATTCGATGAGCTTGTGCATGTCGCCGCCTGTTATTCGTCTTCCCCGATAAACTCGCGGAGCAGCGCGCTCTTGACGTAGAAGCTTCCTTCGGCGACAACCTTCTCTCCTTCGCGAAGGCCCTCCCGAATGGCAACCAGGTCGCCGGATTCTCGTTCGACAGCTACGTCTCGTTTTTCGAATTCGGTGTCAGACTTCCGGACGAACACAACGGGCTGGTCGTCCATCCGTTGAAGCGCTGACTTGGAAACTGTCAGAAACTCGCGCGATTCCCTGGTGGGAATCTCAACGGTTGCGAACATGTCGAGCTTCAGACGCGAACCCGGATTCGGAACGACGCATCGTACCGATGCGGTACGGGTCAGCGGGTCGATCACGTCGCTGATATAGGTGATTCTTCCACTGAACAGCTCTTGGGGATAAGAAGACACACGGATCGCCACATCGCTCCCGAGCCTTACTGCCGCGAGGTCCTCCTCGTAGATGTCGGCGAGAACCCAGACAGTCGATGTGTCCACGATCGTCATCAGCTGATCGGAGGTTTCCACCGCTTCCCCCTCAGCGGTGTTGTATTCCGTCACGATTCCAGTGAACGGCGCGCGAATGACGCTGCGCGAATTGGTGCGATGCAGGCCGGATTCGTCCTCAGCTTCAAGCTTGGCGACATCTTCATCGGAAAGCCCGTACCGATGAAGCTGCTCCTCGATCGTGGCGACTCGTGCTCTCGCGCTATCAGACGCGGCCTCGGCTTCGTGGTGTTCAGCGTTGCGGACGTCGTAGGTGAACTGTGAAAGCGCGCCGATGTCGAGCAGCTTCTTGCTTCGTTCCAGAACCTTCTGCTTGATTTCTTGGTGAACGAGGCTGTGGCGCAACTCCGCTCGCGCTGAGCGATATTCGCCGACGGCCACGCCGAGTTCGATGTTGTCGTAGCTTACGAGCGGCCCCCTGGCCTTGACTCGATCGCCCAATCCGACGTGGACGGCAGTGACGACGCCTCGGGTGATCGTCCGCATGTGGGCTGTCCGAGTGCGATCAGGCGCAATAGTGCCAGTCGCGGCCAATGTGCTCGCGATCGGTTTGTAGGTGGCGCTTTCGACGCTTAGCCCCGCTGCTTCCTGAGCTTCGACGGAAATCGTCGCCACGCCACCGGGCGCCTCTTCTCCTTCCTCCGATACCGAGATGGTTTCAGCAGGATCGGTCGATGGCGTTGAGTTGATTACCAGGCCAATGCCAAGCCCAAGGGCGAATGTCAGCGCGATGGCCAACCAGACGCCTGCGGAGAGCGACTTGCGTGTTTCTGTCATGACTATCGACCTCCAACCCCGACCGCAGCCGCCAGCACAAATCGGCTGACCCGCTCGTCGAAGAGCGCTTGGTTGAACACTCGGATCGTGTCTCGATAGCGTCGTTGTGCGTCGAGATAGTCCATCACCGGAGCGCCCCCAAGGCGGTAAGCATCCAGCGTTACCTGGCTCGCTTTTTCGGACTGCCGAAGCTGTTGCGAGCGGATGTATTCGACTCGCTCTCGATTGACCTGCAGGGCGTTGTAGGCCTGCCGGATCTCAAGCTCGATTCGGTTTCTTGCCGCTGCAGCCAGATTCTCGGCTTGGCGAATTTCCGCACCCGAACGAAGGACGCCGCCTTGGTTGCGATTGAAGATTGCCAAAGGAATCACCATTCGCGCGACGACACTGTTGATGCGGCCGTTGCGTTTGTACCCGCCGCCCACTGTGATGTTTGGGGAAGTGACCGCCCGCTCGAACCGATTCTGGGCCTCCGACCGCTCGATCTCGGCGAGCGCAGCCTTCAAGTCAGGACGAGCAGTGGAGGCGATCCCGTAGAGTTGCAGCGGCGTGGTGTTAAGCTCCAGGCCGACATCCGGGGCGTCATCGAGCAGCCCGTCCATTTCGAGACTCGTCCCAAGGTCCGGCGCATTGAGCAGCGTCAACAGAGCCGCCTTGGTATTCCGCAACTCCAAGCGCGTCTGGAAAACGTCATCGGCAAAGCGGAGTCGCTCCACTTCGATCCGCGTCAGCTCCAGCTCGGAGATCTCCCCGTGCTCGAAGCGGCTGCGATTGAGTGCGATGACTTCGTCGGTTTTCTCCAGGATCGACTCGGCTAGCTGAAGGTTCGACTGGGCGAGGAGCGCCTGATAGAAAGTCGTCTGCACGTCGAGCCGTAACAGGCGCACCACGTCTTCGAGCGAAGCGTCTTCTCTTCGGGCTGCCCCCTCGGCGGCCTTCTGTCGCAACTTGAGGCGGTTCTTTGTCTGAATCTCATAGTCGAACCTGGCCCCAAACTCTTGATTGCTGAAAAAGGGCCCCGCATCGGAACGGAAGTAGGGGTAGTCCTCGGCCGAGACAATGAGCGACGGATTAGGGTGGAGGCCGGCGGTGATGATGTCGGCCTCGGCCATCTCAACGCTGTTGCCTGCCGCCGCAATCGTGGGGTTGCGTTCGATCGCCAGAGCTACGGCCTGTTCGAGGTCCAGCGTTTGAGGAATCGGCGCGCGGTCGGGCGGCGTTTGAGCCGTCAAAAGCGGGCAGACTAAGACTGCGAAAACTCTGACTATTCGTTTTTCCATGACATGTAGTTCTCCGATGCAAATCCCCACGCGTGCAGGCGACAGGGCAGCATCGGCTGCCGCGTCGACACGACGCGAGTTCGACTAAGCAAGCTGACGGGGAACTACGGTCTTGGAGGGTGGTAGAGGGAATTTGCCCGTTGTTCAGGCTTCAGTTGCGGAGAGAGGCGAGGGCCTTCTCCGATCGGCGCCAACTCTTCAATCCCTCGTGTGATCGGCTGCGGACGAAGGTGCGTACAGCAGCAGAAGCAGTCTTCCTCATGCGGCGGCTCAGGCTGCGCCGGTTCCGGAGAGTGCTCCAGCAAGGCCTGTTCGGCGAGATTCGAGGCAATTGGAAGCGATTCGGACTGGCAGACGGACGGTATTCCGAGACACAACGCCGTGTACAGCAGAAGGTTCACGGCTACGAATCGCACTGTGGCGGCCCCGATCACTCTTCTCACCTTATCACCCGCCTGTGACCGAACCGACCAGCGGCCGTCTGCTCTAGAGAGAATCTAGGAATACCAGCAGCGCCGCCTGGTCCTGCGCCGAGAGACTGTTGTAACGCTCTACAACTCCCTGAGCTTCATTCCTATGCCGAGCTATGGCGTCGCCCGGAGTCGCCGCACTGCCATCGTGTAGCAGAGGGCGGCGAAAACGAAGTCCCCAGAGAGCGGGTGTCCGAATCTCGTTCGCCTCCGCAGCTTCTTGCTCGATCCCATCGCCCGTTCCGACATCGTGGAGCAGGAGATCCGAATAGAGCGGAACAGGGCGGGTGTCGAACACGGGGTTGCGATCGCTGGCCGTCATCAACACAGGGACATGGCATGATGCACAGCCGATTTGCGCAAAGATCGTCTCGCCGATTGACGCCTCACTTGTTGGAGCTTCCCGCTCGATCGGAGCCAAGAACTTCATAAACCCTTCGAACGCGTCGATGCCACGCAGACCAGTAAGCGGTTCGATGCCATCCTCCGGGTCAGGCGTCGGGTCGCACAGTGCGAGAGTCTCGGGATCAATTCCAGCTCCCACTTCGTTTCGGAAGAGATCGTTCGTGATCCCCATCTCGTTGCGGTAGGCGTCTGCACCGAACACGAGTAGGGTTGCGTGCTGGGACTTCCAGCCGAATCGCCCAACTCGCATTTCCCCGGTTTCAACGTCCTCGATCCAGCCTGCCCGACCGCTGATGCCGTCCCCGTCCGCATCTTCTGGATCTTCCAGGGCAACGATGGTCTCATCCGAGATCGCTTCGACCAGACCAGCGCCGAACAGAGGAATCGGTACGCGCCGAGCAATCACGTTCGCTTCCGGCGGGATCGTTGGTTGGCACTCTTGATTCGGTAGGGAAAACAGATGGTAGAGCGTGTCGCCGCCCAGTACGTGAAACTCGCCGTTCTCGTCAACGTAGCCTGCTCGGGTCTCGGCAACTGGGCTGATGCCGCCGATAGCAGGGGTGCCGTGACATTGCGCGCAGCCGAGTCCGTTGAACGCGGGGCCGAGCCCTTCGCCCGCGTCTTCGACTTCGAGAAAGTCATCTCGACCGGTCGTAAACAGTTCGAACTCCGCCGGCGTGATACCCGGCAGCGGATTACCCGGCTGAGATGGACGACCCTGCGAGGCTAAGCCGGTCCCTTGTTCGATGGCTGTGATCGCCGCTCGCGCCCGCGCTGGGGCGCGCCGTTGCCCTTTTTGCGCCGGCAAATTGACCGCGGCTACGACCAGAAGACACGACGCTGTCAGTGTGGAGATTCTCATGCTTACTCCACCACGATTCGTCCGCGCATGATCGTGTGACCGGCGCCGCAAGCTTTGGAGCATTCGAAAGGAAAGAGTCCCGCCTTCTGGGCTCGAAAGATCACCCGGGCGTCTCCTTTGCCTCGCTTCGGGACGATGACGTTGACTCCAGCGTCCCTGATTCGGAAGCCGTGGTTGGTATCCAAGCTGCGAATGCGTAGCTCGACGACCTCCCCCAACTTCAGCTTGATCTTAGAAGGCACAAAGGTGAACCGTTCCGCGACGATGTTGATCACACGATCGGGTTTTTCGCCTTCAGCGTATTGAGACGCGTGCGATTGAGAGAGCAGGCCAAGAGCGCCTACCGCTGCAAAGAAGGCGCACAAGGCAAACACTCTGCTGTTGTGAAGATGCTTCATGACTAGAACCACCATCCGATTCCAAGGTTCAATCCGTTCCGCGCCTTGATGAAGCTGCTCTGATTTCTCAGAATCGTATAGTCGATTTTCAGCGCCACGTCTGGTTCGGGAAAGTAGGTGAGGCCCGTGACAAGAGCGTCTTGGTCGAACTCCCCAAGCGGCAAGAAGCCGTTGGCCATCCGATTCTGCGTGTCGAAATTCTCATACCGCGAGAAGACGACCATGTCGTGCTTGTAGCGGTTGGGCAACAAGTGGTACCCGCCCTCCAGGTAGAAACCCCGCATTCGCTCGGCGATGTTGGGGTTGACGCCTGCCGTCCGCTGGAGCAGCGAGTTCAGTCGCCCTGTCTGATCCATTTGTGTCTGGGCGAATTGTCCCCTGAAGTCGAACGGTCCTAGGCTGCCGCGGCCGTCGAACTCGAAAATCGTGAGTCGCGGGTTGATTCCGGGAGTCGCAAAGCCAGTCTTGCCCGTCCAGAAACTCGCTCCAAACGACGCGCCGGGGAAGCCGTGATACTCCAGTCGTCCAGTGTAGGCCGGGTTCTGCATGACCGACTGGAAAGCCTTCTGGCGCCCGTCGCGAAAACCTTCCTCGGCGCTGAACCTCGACGAATCGAGCGAATCCATGAGGTAGGCCTTGTAGGTGAACCCTCGGCCCAGATCGCCGTGCACGCCCACTCCGGGGCCGAACCATGTCGTCGGTAGAATCACCGTGTCGACGAAAGGCCGTTCGACGCCGTTGAACGACGGCGGTTCGTGCCTTTCGTTGACAAGGCCGACCGGCGCCAGCATCACGCCCGACCTTACGTTGAACTTCGGATGGATGAGGAAGTCGAGATACGCCTGCTCCAGCTCCAACTCGCCGCTCTCTTCCGCACCCTCGACCAGTGCATGCTCAAGCTCTAACTCGGACCAAAACTGGATTCGCCGGTTGAAGCTGTGGCCGAAGAGCAGCACGAAGCGATGGAAGTCGGCCGTGCCCGGCTCCCCCTCGGGCTTGTTGAAGTGGTAGTCCATGTAGCCAGAAAACGGCATTCGGAACTCACGGGCGTAGAAGTCGTCTGATTCGGCCCCTGCGGTGGGAATCACCTCGGCCATTGGCAGGACCTCGGGTGTCGGGGCGAGCGGGGGCGCGGCGGCTTGCGTTTCGGGCGGTGGCTCTGGGTCGCGGCGCGGGGCCGCCTCGCCCTTAACGGCGGCAAGCTCAGCCTCCAACTGGCGAATTCGCTCCTCCAGCAGCCGGAACCGAGCTTCAACCTGGTCTGGCGACAGCTGCGCATTCGCCACAACTGAACCCATCAGAAACACTATGATCGTTACAAATTTAGCCATAGCGAATCTTTTCCTTCGGCATTCCGAATACTCTAGCATGGGCGCTGTTGTGTCGGTCCAACCGACGCAGCTCTTGATCCTCTGCGCAGAATGCAGCCCGGTCCTGTCTCCGTCTTTGCGGCTCTGCCTAGACCGGTCGAACGAGGACAACCGCAGCTACTTTTCGTCCTAGTGCGAGTGGCGCTTTAGGTCCCTGCACTTGAACGTGCAAAGGCCCGTCGAACGGCGCCCTCTCAATGAGCGCCAGCTTGGCGCCTGGTGTCAGGCCATGGCTACATACGTAACGGAGCATCTCCCGATCAAGGTCCGAGACGCTTGCGACGGTTGCAGTTTGGCCGACCTCAAGGTCGCCGAGACTCTGATCGGAGTCGGACGCGATTGAGCCGTCCTTGGTTGGAATCGGGTGCCCGTGGGGATCGCGGGTTGGCTCTCCAAGCTTTGCGGCGATTCGAGTCGCGAGTCTTTCCGAAACTGCGTGCTCCAACTTTTCCGCTTCGTCGTGTACTTCGTCCAAACCGTAGTCAAGCTCGCGATGCAGGTACGCCTCCAGGAGTCTGTGAGCACGGACCATCTCCAGCGCTCGTGAACGCCCGGCTTCGGTCAGCTTGGCACCAGTCCTGAGGCGATACTCGATCTTCGGGGATGGCTCCTCCGACAAATCGACGAAGCATGCCGGTGACCGATGGCGGAGTGATCCTCAGTCGCTCCGCGAGTCGGCTCGTTGACGCCCATCCATTGCCGTCGGTGACGTGAAAGATCGCCTTCAGGTAGTCATCAACGGATTCCGACACTTGTTTGGTCCGCGTACAGAGTACCCGGAGTTGATACTAGGGCGCCGCCCAGAATGCAGACTCTTAGCCCGGCCTACTTCCAACCAAAGCACGAGGCTACTCCGGCTACTTACGATGTGCCCGCAGCCGCATGTGCCGTGAGTTCGGCACCTGGTTGGTGCCGAACGGTTTGATTCGCCCTTTGAGTTTTTGCGTTGCAGCAACCTCAGAGCAGTGACGAGTGGTGGTGTGGGTCGGTGCTTTGCTCAGTCCAAAGTGTCGTCCTTGCGCTTGTGACGGTCAGTCTAGCGCCAAGAAACCGCCAGGCATCACCGGAGGCTGCGGATCGAACCCGCGACTTTAGCTTGCGAAAGCGATCCCAGATTGTAATACAGGACTTGCGAGTTCATGGTGTCGTTTCTTGGCCAATGGAACACACCGCTTATTCACGCTTTGCGGGTCAACTCTTCTTAGCGGAGTGCGAATGGAGTGCTCCATTGGATGGGCCCGGCCGGATGTGCACGGGAACCTTTGTGCGACGGTTCTTAGTCTAGGTGCGGGTTCAATGCGCGGTTCACTTCGCCTCGATGCACAGCTGGGCAACCACAACGCGCACTGTTGTGACGAGCACGGGGATGAGAATCCGTCATACGGCGAGCGAAGGAAGCCGTTGCCTAGGATGGTTCGCCTTCTCTTGAGATGCCATGCTTTTCCATGCGGTAAATGAGCGTCTTTCGGCTGAGGTCGAGGTACCGCGCGGCTTGAGTTTGGTTCCAATTCGCCCTGACCAGTGCTTGCACAATCAACCTGCGCTCGACGTCATCAAGGCTGACCCCGTCGGGCGGAAGCTCCTCCAGAATGGTGGCCGTGGATGGGTCTTGTTTTCGCAAGGAAGGAGGTAAGTCGCCGTATTCCACCTTGTCGCCTCTAGCCAGCACGATCAGTCGCTCGACTACGTTCTCTAACTCGCGGACATTGCCAGGCCAGTGGTGTGCGAAAAAGTAGCGCTCTAGAGCAGCGGGTAGTTGCAGCTCTGGCCTGCCGTGTTTCTCCCGACTCTTAGCAAAAAAATGGTGAAGCAACTCCGCGATGTCCTCACGGCGATCTCGTAGGGGAGGCAGTTCGACTGGGATGACAGCAAGTCGGTAATACAGATCTTCGCGGAAGGTGTCCTGTTCGATCATCTTCTCAAGGTCACGGTGCGTGGCGGCCACAATGCGCACGTTCACTTCAGTCGACTCCGTGGCACCCACTTTTTCGATTCCCCCTGACTGGATCAAGCGAAGCACCTTTACCTGGACGTCGGGGGGAAGGTCTCCGATCTCGTCCAGGAATAGGGTGCCGCCATCAGCCATCTCCGCTTTTCCTTTCTTGTGCGTCACCGCGCCTGTGAATGACCCCTTTACGTGACCGAACAACTCCGACTCCAAGAGATCTTTGGGGATCGCACCGCAGTTGATGGCCACGAATGGGCCGGCGCTTCGTGAGCTGTTGAAGTGGATGGCCTTCGCTAGCAGCTCTTTGCCGGTGCCGGTTTCCCCGCGAATCAAGACCGTGGCCTCGGATTGGGCGGCTCGGGCCGCCAGGTCCAGCACGTTCATCAGTGCCGAGGATCGGCCGATGATCGCTTCGAAGCCGAACTTCTCGTCGAGGCTTGTCCGAAGATGCTGCACCTCGTCGCGCAGGGCGCGGTGCCCCAGCGCGCGTTCGAGCAGGAGGAGCAACTCTTCTTGGTTCACAGGCTTCGTGATGTAGTCGTAGGCTCCTGCTTTGACCGCTTCCACTGCCGTCTCGATGCTCCCGTAGGCAGTCATCAGGATCACGATGGTTTCGGGATGCAGCTCTTGAACGGCGCGCAACAGCTCCATACCTGTCATCCCAGGCATCTTCAAATCGGTCAGGACCAGACCGACTGGCTTGCTTTCCAGGACTTCGACGGCCTGTCTGCCGGACGCCGCCGCCTCTGCCGTGTAACCCGCTTGCTGGAGTTGCACCTGCGTTACGCGGCGCAGACTCTCGTCGTCGTCAACGACCAGAATGGTCGTGCGCCTCATTCTTCACTCCCGCGCCGAATAGGAATTCTGACGACGAAGCGAGCGCCTCGGGCGCCGTTCCTCTCGATGTCGATACGCCCCCCGTGCTGGCTTACGATCTGCTGCACAACCGCGAGCCCAAGGCCCGTCCCAGAATCCCTGGTCGTGAAGAACGGCTCAAAGACCCGGCTCCTCATCTCCTCCGGGATGCCCGGGCCGCCGTCAGCGACGATCAGCATGACGTAGCGCCCGTCTCGGCGAGCGCCAATAGTGACGACGCCGCTATCGTCCATGGCTTGCACGGCGTTCATCGTCAAGTTCAGCAGCACTTGCTTAATCTGCTCCTCGTCGCCCTCGATCAGTGGCACGTCGCCGGACATCTGAGTTTCGACCTTGACATTCGACGCAGTTAGGGAAGAACGGGCCAGCTTCACGACATCGTCAACGCTCGCTGCTAGATCTAGGTCTCGGAACTTCGGCTCCCTGGGCCTCGCGAAGTCTAGAAGCTCGGTCAACAAGCCGCCAAGCCGGCGGCACTCCTTCTTGATGATTCCGCGAAACTCGTTTTGCAGATCTTCAGGCGATGCTGGGTTCGCTAGAACGTTGACAGCTCCTTCGATGCTCGCGAGCGGATGACGGATTTCATGTGCTAGTCCGGCCGCAAGTTGGCCGACGGCCGCAAGCCGATCGGCGCGCTTCACTCGATCGAACGATTCCGCGAGGTCGCGGTTTGCTGATTCGAGCTCTGCGGATTTCTGTTCGAGCTGTCGAGTACCGCGACGTTCACGATCCGCGAGTAGCCCCGTCGCAATGCCTACTAGGAAGAACGATCCGAGTTCGGCGTACTGGTTAAGCGCGTAGTCAGGGTTGACCTCCTGCCAATGGTGAATGTGCGGGGCGTAGCACATCGCCGTGCATACGGCAGTCAGCAGACCACCGGCCCAGCCGAAGAACACGGCGCCCAAGATGATGGGTAGGTAGTAGAGATGCTGGAGGGTGCTGTGAAGTAAGACGTAGCTCTTGGGGGTCGACAGATGGGCCACGGTGATGATCGCGACTCCGAACAGTACGATTGCCACCCGCTGTAGCACTCGCTTGTTTACGACGCCCTGTGGCGACACGTTCATCAGCGCAGAGCCAATCGGGTCGTTCCTGCGACGACCGGGCAGCTTCGCGGCCGGAGAGCTCATCTCTGGTCCATCCATCTTGAAGATCCACTTCATCTACGGCAACCGAAGGGCCATCGGTAAATACACGCTTTCCAACTGCTTTGGCTTTGCTGTTGGCCCATTTCGGGCAGTCGATGCCTGATATCGGGCGGCGGTTAGCATTCTCGCAGCCAGGCATCTGACTCGTAAAGGGCTCGTACGGCTCTTAAGCCGCAGGTTAGCGGATCGGATCGTATTGTGGTCTGCCGCTTGCATACATAGCCGCTCCATGCAGACCTCATGCACCGATCGTGTCGCTAGCGACCGCTCACGCTGGCGCGCTGGCCTCGGCGTCAGGGCGAGAGGGCTTTGGATTCCGCTGTGCCTCGACCGGGCCGCGAAGACCCGATGAAGATCAGACTTGCACTACTGGCGAACCTGCTCATCTTTGCCGTTACCGCGCATGCCCAACAGGTCCGCTACTCCGACCTGGGAGACGTTCAACTCAAGTCGCTGATCGAGGACGCACTCTCGCGCAACCCGGGTGTGCACAGAGCGTTCGCCGAGTACCGAGCCACGCTACAGCGAATTCCCCAGGTCACGACGCTCCCCGACCCCATGGTCGGCGTGACGCAATACGCGCGCTCGCCCGAAACGCGTGTTGGACCGCAAAACACGATGCTCAGCATCTCGCAGCGCTTTCCTTGGTTCGGAAAGCTGAACGACCGGGGGAAGGTTGTTGCCAAGGAGGCCGCCGCGCTGGAGCAGATGTACGAGGCGGAGAAGTCCGAGTTGGTCCGCCGGGTGAAGCTCGCGTACTTCGACCTGGGTTACGTGGACCGTGCGATCCAAGTCGTCAACGACGACCTTGACTTGCTGCGCCATTTTGAGACGCTAGCCCAGGCGCGATACTCCCAAGGAGTCGGCCTTCAACAAGCGGTTGTCAAGCTGCAGGCTGAAATTACCCAGGACCGCAACCGCTTGGAGATGCTGAGTCGGCAGCGAACCGATGCTGAAGCTGCACTCAACACGCTACTAGACTACCCGCCACAGCAACCTATCGCCCGTGTGGCGCTGCCAGCCCTTCCGACGACGAACGTCGACTACGACCGACTCTACGCATTGGGCCGCGAGAACCGTCCCGAGGTCAAGGCCGCCTTCTTTCGAATTGAGAAGAACGAAAAGAGCATTCACTTGGCGCGGCGCGACTATTGGCCGGACGTCACAGTAGGCGCTGGCTACGTCTACGTGAATGGACGCCAAGACCCGACCGGAAAGGAGAATCCGCCGCCCGACAACGGGAAGGACGTATACAGCCTGTCTGTGGGAGTCAACCTGCCGATCTACCGGCGAAAGTACGACGCGGGCGTGCTGGAAGCTAGCGAACGTTTCCTCGCTGCTCGCGAGGGCTATCGCGACCTGATCAACTCCGTCGAGGTCTCGGTTCGATCGATCGGATTCCGCATCGGAACGATCCAGAACCAGATCGACCTTTTTGAAAATGCGCTACTACCGCAAGCCGATCAAGCGTTGCGATCGAGCGAGTCAGCCTATTCGACGGGCACACTCGGCGTGCTTGATCTGTTGGACAGTGAGCGACTGTTGCTAGATGTCCGTCTTGGCCTTGCACAGCTTCGCTCTGACTATCTCAAGTCGTTGTCCGAAATGGAGCGTGCAATCGGGTTCGCATTCCCGGGAGACACACCATGACCAATCGATCGAAGCTCACGATCGCAGTTGCAGCCGCTTTCCTCGCTGGGCTGCTGCTGCCTGCATTGGCAATCTGGAACCCGGCCGGATGGACGTGGGTGGAGCACCTTCTCGGTCGCGAACACGTCGCTCACGAAGTCCAGGACTCATCCGGGAAGACGCTTTACACCTGCGGCATGCATCCGCAGGTGATCCAGGACGAACCCGGCAACTGCCCGATCTGTGGGATGCGGTTGACGCCGGTCAAGGATTCGAGTGCTGCCCCGGACCACGACATGGCTGCGATGGACGATAGCGGTCCAGCCGAGACCGCACCGCAGGGTGAACGCAAGGTCCGCTACTGGCGCGCGCCGATGGACCCAAACTTCGTCTCCGATAAGCCCGGCAAATCGCCTATGGGCATGGACCTCGTTCCGGTTTACGAGGACGAAGACGGAGGGGTTAGTTCGCTGAGCGGCGTCCGAGTCGACCCCAGCTTCCTGCAGAACTTCGCCGTTCGCACCGCCGTGGTCGAGAGAGGCGCGATCCCCATTGACATTCGCACGCTCGGCATCTTGCAGCACAACGAGACGAACGTTATATCGATCAATACGAAGTTTGAAGGCTGGATCGAAAGATCCGTCTACAACACCGTCGGCGAGTACATCACCCGCGGCGACCTGCTGTTCGAGATCTACAGCCCTCAGTTAGTAACGACGCAGCAAGAGTACTTGGCCGCGGTCGATTACGTGGAGCGCCTTTCTTCCGGGAACGCCTACTCGGAAGCCGTCGAACGCGCTCGCTCGCTACAGGAGTCGGCGCGGGAGCGACTCCGTTACTGGGATATCACAGGCGAGCAGATCGACCTGCTCAGGGAGCGTGGAAAGCCGCTGCGAACCCTGCCGTTCTATTCCCCCGCGTCCGGCTACATCGTGGGTAAGGGCGGCGAGTCTCTCGAAGGGATGCGGCTGACGCCCGGCATGACCGTGCTCAAGTTGGCTGACCACTCCAAGCTCTGGGCGGAAGTCGAGTTCTACGAAGACCAGTTGCGGCATATTCGCAAAGGCACGCGCGTCTTGGTCGAAGTTGACTCTTTTCCTGGACGCCGATGGGCAGGTCGCGTCGTCTTGTTCGATTCGGCCGTCGACCCAAAGACCCGGACGCTCCGAGCATACGTCGAGGTAGACAACAAAGACCTCAAGCTCATACCGGGAATGTACGCCACGGTCAACGTCGCCGCTGCCGCAGTGTCTACAGCGGTGAAGGTTCCGTCCCAAGCGATACTGCACAGCGGCGAGCGCAGCATCGTCATCGTACAGGCGGCGCGAGGCGTCTTCGAGCCTCGGGAGGTGCAACTCGGAGCGGCAGGCGACGGCGAACAGGAAGTTCGTTCCGGACTCGAACCCGGAGAGGTTATCGTGACCTCCTCCCAATTCTTGATCGACTCAGAAAGCAACCTCAAAGCAGCCATCCAGCAGATGCTCGGCGAACGCTCAAGAGCAGAGAGTCCAGAGCGAGATTCGAAGGCCTCGCCGCCGCTCCATCAGCACTGACAGGAAGCAATCGATGCTCGAAAAAGTCATCCAGTGGTCGATTGATAACCGCTTCCTTGTGGTGCTGGGGACGCTCGCGATCGTTGCGGCGGGAGTCTTTGCCGTCGCCAGTACGCCGCTCGACGCGATCCCCGATCTCTCCGACGTGCAGGTCATCGTCTACACGGAATATCCGGGGCAGGCTCCGCGAATCGTCGAGGACCAGATTACCTACCCGCTCACGACCCAAATGCTCGCGGTCCCCTTCGCCAAGGTCGTCCGCGGCTATTCGTTCTTCGGATACTCGTTTGTCTACATCATTTTCGAAGACGGCACGGACATGTACTGGGCGCGCAGCCGCGTCCTGGAGTACCTGAACTTCGTCTCCGGGCGCTTGCCCGCCGGCGTGACGCCTCGGTTGGGCCCGGACGCCACCGGCGTGGGCTGGGCATTCATGTACGGTCTCAAGTCGGACCGGCACGACTTGAGCGAACTGCGGTCGATTCAAGATTGGTTCCTCAAGTATGAGTTGACCAGCGTGAACGGCGTGGCGGAGGTCGCGTCGATCGGGGGATTCGTCCGGCAGTACCAAATCACTCTAGATCCGAACAAGCTTCGCGCCTACAACATTCCGGTTTCCAAGATCCGCGAGGCCATTGAGATGAGCAACCGCGATGTCGGCGGCAGGCTTCTGGAAGTCGCGGAGA
>Ga0070726_10000434_pt1 | contig 52733 bp, 41 predicted proteins | sample tdAd471_FD_67275 | JGI IMG/M metagenome (GOLD analysis project Ga0070726, IMG submission 67275) | Marine sediment microbial communities from the Atlantic coast under amendment with organic carbon and nitrate - tdAd47.1 | ecosystem: Environmental > Aquatic > Marine > Coastal > Sediment | place...
AATTTCAAGGAACTTAGCGCCCAGTTTTCCGGTGGTAAACCGCTGATACTTTATGCCTGTGGCCAGTCGCTCAACCTGTGCCTGACCCTGTTCATGGCCTGGCTTATGTTCTACAAGGTTTTTCCGGGAATTACCAATGCGCTTTAGTGTCCGCCCGCTGTTGATGCTCTGCCTGTTCGCAGCTGTGCTGGTGTTGTTGCGCCAGGGTATTCTCGTTGCCACCAGCGGAGTTCCGGTACTGCGGGAACAGGTCGAGATCATGCAGCGTCGGGATATCGATCCGGCTGCCCTGTTCTTTACCGACAGCCCCGTTGCCCTGCAGGCGATAAGACAGGCGGAGCTGCGTAACGCCGACTACCAGGCAACGCGCTGAGCAAGTCTCGTTTAAGCCAGTCAGGTTACGCTGCCATTTCACTTCCATTCGCAGTCACTTCGCCAAACCTGCGTCCCTGACCTGCAGTCGGGCTATCCTTCAATCTGTACCATTGCGGGATCGTTTTTGAAGTCCATCACATCTTCCACCTGCTTTACGACATAAAATGACGCTAAGCAATGCCAGCAATTGACAGGAATTACAGCGGCTTGGGAAGTAAAGCTCAATATTGACTGAGTAATAGTGAAACTTATGCGATACAGAAACTGTTGCATCAGCTGGAAAGTACAGGCGTCGATGGTTGAAACGCCAACCAGAGGTAGTTGTTAAACGTGTCTGAATACGCCGCCGTCAAGGAAATGTCTATGCTGAACCGTATCGTCGTGTACACGTTTTCAGTTGTCTCTTTTCTCGGGGCAACCGTGGTTCATGGAAATGGGTTTATGGACTTACTCGTGGCCAGTGGCTATGAGGAAAACCTGCCAAGAGGCTACCTGGATAAGGACATTCAAGGCAGCCGGTTCCTGGGTGCTTCACTCAGTGCGGGAAAGCTGTACCAGCCCCTTGCCAATACTTCCATCGTCTTGTCGGGATCAGCCGGCTACTCAAGTTATCTTGAACAACATGGCTTTGACTACGGTAGTTTGGAGATTGCCACCAGCTTGCAGCAGAAATTCGGCATGGGTGCATATACGCCGCGGATAACACTGGGTGTCGGAGCAGGCAGGGAAGAATCTGAAGGTCTGCAGCGAGACCGGAATCTCTTTCGCTACAGCCTCGGTATATCCCAACGATTAAACCAGGCGCTGGAGATATCTGCCGGATTCAGCCGGGAAATAAGCCGTGGTACCGATGAGCCGGCCATTGACTTCAGTGAGCTGCCCTACCTGCCGGGTATCACCCGGCCTGTCGACCCTATGGATTACAGGAACAGAACTCTGTCGGGGAGCCTGAGCTATACATTGAGGAATGGCTGGCTCTGGAGTGCTGGGTACCGGTATCTGCATGGACACATTGTCTCCAGTGCTGTGCCACCGGTTAAGGAACTGTTTATACATGCGAAAGCCGTAGCCCTGGATCCCGCCTATGACCAGGAGAGATTGATGTATCTGATGAATGCCGATGCTGATATGTGGTCCACAAGCCTGAGTATTCCGTGGGGCGACGATACGGCACTGGATTTCGCCTACCAGTGGCAGAACTTTGACGTGGACGATGTTGGTAGTTACAAAAATTCACAATTCTCTATTACTCTGGTTCACCAGATTTAGCCATGATAAAGAACTCACCAAGCTATTTGATTGCACTGGCAGTCAGCCTGATTTCAGTACCCGGTTACAGCGAGGAACTTCGGGTTTCGATAACAGATCTGCTGGCTGAGTCAGGTCTCGCCGATGCGGTAGTGGAGCTGCAGCCAAAAGAGACGTGGTCAATTGCCGTTTCTCCGGTGGAAACCAGTGTCGATCAGGTGGATAAGGAATTTGTCTCCGGTGTTACTGTCGTGCCCAGGGGCAGTCGTGTCAGTTTTCCTAACAGTGACGATATTCTTCATCATGTCTATTCGTTTTCGCCGGCAAAGACTTTCGATATCCCCTTGTATGGATCCGACGAAAATCGGGAACACTATGAATCCTTCAGCAAGTCCGGAATAGTCGAGATAGGCTGCAACATTCACGATTGGATGCTGGCTTACATTTACGTAGCAGATTCCGCGTTGGTGGCGAAAACCGATAAACACGGTATAGCTGATTTCCGCAGTTTGAAGCCCGGCGCTTACAGCGTGAAAATCTGGCACTCGCGCATGGGCACAGCCGGGTTCGTTACCAGGGACATTGCTATTGGTGCCGATGAAGCCAAGGTGTTATCTGTCACGCTCGACCTTGAACCGGAACGCCGCATCAGGCGAGCGCCTACCTCGACACGCAATCGCTACCGTTGATGTCCTTACCTGGGAACCGGAAAATACACAGCAATCCGCCAGCCTGACAGGGGTGCCCACTATGGTCGCATTGGTACCGGTGAACGGGTTTCGTCGTTTCCGTTCGCGACTGATCGTTTTTCTCCTGTTGTTAATGCTGCCCATTCTCGCCGGAATCTATCTGTTCGTGGTGCGAAATAACAATGTCTATACGGAACAGATGATCAACAGCTATCTGGAGTCGGGCGCAGGCGTATTCGATTACACGTTATCTCAGCAGTCGCAAACTCTGGTTGCCATACTCAGCAGCCTGACCTGGGATTTTGGTTTCCGAACCACCTTTGGTTCCGGTGACGTTGCAACCCTGTTTGACGCCAGCCTGAATGTTCTGGATCGATCCCTGGGAAGCGTCGATATGTTGATGATTGTCGATATGAACGGCGAGGTGATAATCGACACGGCTCTGCAGGGATTCGAACGACTGACTGGCCAGTGGAAAAGATTGCTGTCGTCCGCCGACAGCAGGGTGGATGGAATCGCGGAAGCGGTAATCAGCGTGCACGATATACCGCATCGGCTTATTGCTGTTCCTCTTTACCTGCCCCGGCAGGTAGCCTGGATAATCGGAGGCTATCCGCTTGATCTTGATGTGCTTGACCGGGTAAAGCGAATTACCCTGTCTGATGTTTCCCTGATTCGAATAAGTCAGGGAACAAGCCAGGTTCTGACTTCGACGTTACCCGCATCACTGTGGAATTCTCTTGCCGCCAACTACGACACGACCGCGGCAGGCAGCACAGATCCTCAACAGATTTACCTGGATGGTGAGCCCTACGGTACGCTGACCCGTGTACTTGGTCCGTCAGGTGATGCCGGCGGACAGCTTGTCGCGCTTGTTCACCGTTCCTACCAGGAAAATCAGGCCATAGAAGAGAATTTCCAGCGGTTTCTGCGGCGATTTTACCTGGCGGTACTCGTTGTCAGTATCCTGGCAGTGCTTTTTCTGTCCCGGTCAGTTACACGACCGGTACTGAAGCTGGTTGGCCTGGTGCAGAACATTGAAAAGGGTGATTTCTCCGCAACGGCGAATCTACATAACAGGGATGAATTTGGCCAGTTGGCCAATTCAATTAACAGCATGGCCAGAGGTCTTGCCGAGAAAGAGAAGGTCCGGGATCTGCTGGGGAAAGTGGTGTCGCCCGAGATTGCTGATCAGCTGTTGCGCAAGCCGGTGCATCTGGATGGTGAAGAACGTATTGTCACCATTATGTACGTCGATATAAAAGGCTTTACCAGCTACTGTGAGAGCAGGAGTCCGCGCCAGGTACTCAAGGTACTGAACCGCTATCTCAGTGATATCGCCGGTCAGATCGAGGCGAACAGCGGTGTAGTGGACAAGTTCATGGGCGATGGTGTGATGGCGCTTTATGGTGCTCCGATTCAACAGGCTGACGATGTAGAGAATGCCCTGCAGACGGCGCTGATGATTAAACGACAGGCGCAGCATCCTGTCGATGGGAGGTTTGACTCTCAAGCAGAAGAATCACTGGTCACCTGTATCGGAATTCATACTGGTCTGGTGGTTGCCGGGAACCTGGGCTCAGACTCCAGGTTGAATTACTCCGTTGTCGGCGATTCGGTTAACCTGGCTGCGCGATTGGAGAGCCTGACCCGATATTACGGTGTAGCCTGTATTGTCAGCGAGCAGACCGCGGCGCTTGCCGACGGATTCCTGTATCGCGAACTTGACCAGGTGAGAGTGGTCGGCCGCCGTGATCCGGTGCGGATCTTTGAACTGGTCGGTAAACTTCATCAGGTGACCGACAGGGAGATTACCGATACCCGCCAGTTCAGTGCTTTTCTGAGAGCCTACCGATCCCGGAACTGGGATCGGGCCGAGTCCATGTTGAAAAAATTGGTAGCCGATGGTAATCCCGGCAGGCTGTACTCACTGTATGCCGAACGCATCGCTTATTTTCGACAAAACCCGCCGGGACCCGGCTGGCAGGGTGTGTTCGTCTTCGATAAGAAATAATCCCGACCAGCATTCCACACCGGTTACTGAACAGGATTCAGAACATGGCGATCGGATTCAGTGGTGAGCCCATCCCTCCCGGAATCCGCAGCGGCGATGCCATGAACAGGAATTCGTAGCGTTGCTGCTCCTTCGCCACCTCGGCCACTTCCTCGAAATCGAGGTTGTCGAATATACCGACACCCAGAGAAACCAGTGACAGGATATGCAATGGCAGGCGGATATTGGGCACGCCGCTGGGTGAAACATCGTTCCACATATCGTGACCTATAAAAGCCACGCCGCGTTCCTTGAGAAAATAGGCGACGTCGGCGTGGAAGCCTGCCACGCCGTCGGAGGTTGGCCAGGGACCCAGCGCTGCACGACGCTTCCAGCGACCGGTATAAAGCAGGATGACGTCGCCGGGCTGTACGGTCACCCCCTGAATTCTTTCCAGCTCCAGCAGGTCCTCATAGTGGATTGCCGTGCCGGGTTCCAGCCAGCCCTCTTCCGTGGACCTGCCCGGCAGCAGAGTGGCGTCAAACAGGATTCCGCGGGTGATAATACCGTTACGCTGGGCATGAATACTGCCCTGTGGACAGCCACCGGCTGCCTCGACAGCCTGGTAGCTGACCCCGTTGTAGCCGAAGCCTTCGTACATGATGTGGCAGTCCACCGAGTCCAGGTGACTGTGTATCGTACCGTGATAGCTGCCGTCGTACTGATAGCGGTCCGATGCACCACTGGGGCTGACCCGCAGGACTTCCCGGTTCAGCACTGAAGACGCGTCGATGGCCCGCTCTTCATTGACATCGTGGGCAAGCGAAACGGTAATTCCCTCGGTTACCAGGCTGGCTGCGGCAACCCGCTTTGCGGGGGTAATCAGGTTCGACGCACCCAGTTCATCATCCGCGCCCCAACGTCCCCAGTTTGACAACTCTTCCATTGCCCGTTCGAAATCGGCTTCGGAATTGATGCGGTGATCTCCCTGCGCCAGGACAGGCTGATGAACAGCGGAAAGGGCCGTGTACAGAACGGCCAGGGTGACGAACCGCAGGACTGGAAGACCCCGTGGTCTCAGGATATCTGAATACATGATGCGTTTCTCCTCGTTAGCGCCAGTTGTTACAGTAACGGTCTGGCATCTGTTTTTGGGATTTGTCAGGGTACCTCTATTAACAGCATTAACAGCCAGCTGGTTAGGGCGGGCTCCTGACTTTCTTAGGGTTTTCATCCTCCACTGAGAGCGCCGACAATCTGAATCCTGTCATTGCCGTCCAGCGGGGCAGCCAGGTCCCGAACCAGGTTTTCACCGACAAAAATAGCGATATGCCGTCGAATCCGCTGTTGCTCATCGATCAGCCGGAAGGCCACGCCCGGAAACTGCTGATCGAGGGCGGTGATCACATCCTGCAGGCAGGGTGGTTGATCCGCGGCCAGGGATAGTTGAACTTTCCGTAGCCCGTCGGTGTACTGGTCCAGCTGACTTGGCAGAAACACGCTGATCATGCCGGCAGGGTTTCCACGGAAAAAATTTCCGGAAGGTTAGCGGCAAGAATCTGCCAGGATTCACCTTCATCGAAACTGCCCCATAACTGCCCGCTGCTGTTGCCCAGGTAAATCCCCAGGGGATCACCGGTATCGGTTGTCATGCATTGTCGTTTCACCGTCATCCACGCCTGGGTCGCCGGAAAGCCGCGATCCTGCCGTTCCCAGGAACGACCACCATCGATGGTTCGATAAACCGCGGGCCTGCCATCCGGGCTGGTCCGCGGCCACAGGCCGGAACCATCCATGGGAAATACCCAGGCGGTATCGACATTCCGGGGGTGGGTGACTATCGGAAAGCCAATGTCGCCGACTTCCCGGGGCATGTTGTCACCGATGCGTTCCCAGCGGTCGCCTTTGTCCCGGTCCAGTCGATAGATTCCGCAATGATTCTGGTGGTACAGCCGGTTGGCGTCGAGGGGGTGCATTACCATGCAGTGCGGGTCGTGGCCGAACAGGTATTCGCTGCCGTCTTCTTTTGGCGGATAGAAATCCATGGCAACACCCTTGTTTAATGGAGTCCAGCTGGCACCTTCATCCCGGCTTTCGAAAATACCGCCGCCGGACATGCCTACCAACAGGTGCATCGGGTCACTGTGGTCGACAATGACCGAATGAAGCTTGGGGCCGTCCGGTGTGCCGTCCTTGTCGCTACCACGCCACTCGAAGAAGTCCGGATGGTCGTTGAGGCCGGTCACTTCCTCCCAGTTGATGCCGCCATCCCTGCTGCGAAACAGGCCCTGGGGAGAGGTGCCGGCATACCAGGTTTCCGGTTGATCGGAGTGCCCCGGCGTCAACCAGAATACATGGTCAACTGAACGTCCCGATTCATCTTCGGCCCGGACGAACTGTGGTGGGTGTTCGACCTCGTCGAAGGTCATGCCGGCATCGGTGGATCTGAACAGGCTGGGCCCCAGGTGCCCGCCACCCTCGGCCAGCAGCACCAGCCCCGGGTTCCTGGGGTCACCCACCACGTGATAAACCTTCGAGCCAAGGTGTACCGGGTCGCTCAGCTGCCAGTTGTTCTGCCCGGCCCTGCCGTCCAGCAACCAGGCGCCCTTGCGCGTACCGAGGAGAACGCGGATAGCAGTTTCCATGTTTAACCTCCGGGAGTTGTCATTAGGTGGGTGCCCTGACCGGCGACAATTCCTTGCCCGCACACCTGTGGGTGCGGAATCTGCAATTCATCGTGCACCGGCCATCGTCAAGCCACCGGCAGTGCAGCGGGAATGCATGCTGTCCCATCTGTTCCGGATTGGCAGATTACTACTAATGTCACGGAAAACGAAGTCCTGCAGACTGAACCCGTCCCGCAACTGCTGGGGGGCAGGGAGGAATCAGGCCGCCGTGCCGGAACGGGGAGGGCGGCGGTCCGGGCAAAACCGGGAACTGTCCAAAAAGTGCTATTCAAACCCGGCATGTCGGGGTATGCTCGGGAGCTTTGTTGCTTCAACATGGATTTTTGATGAGTTACTGCCTGGCAGCTTCAGTTAACGACGGCATGGTGTTCTGCTCGGACTCCCGCACAACGGAAGGCGCGGACCGGGTCAGTACTTACAGCAAGATGTTCCGGTTCGGCTGTGACGGTCAGCGTCAGTTTATTGTACTCGCAGCGGGAAAGCTGGCCACCATCCAGGCCACGATCACCCGGGTGCAACTGGATATTCGCGACGGGGCCAGTCTGAATCTGCACAACGTCGCCACGGTGCAACAGGCCGCCGACTATCTCGGTGATGTCAGCCTTACGGAACAACGCCGGCACGGTGAAAAAAAAGGTGTCGAGGCCAGCTTTATCATCGGTGGCCAGATCGCTGGCAGTGAACATGAGGTCGCGCTGGTCTATCCTCAGGGCAATCATATCAACACGTCTCCGGACACGCTGTTTCTGCAGATCGGCGAAAGCAAGTACGGTAAACCCATACTGGACAGGATACTCAAGCCGGAAACCAGTCTGGAGACCTGCGCCCTCTGTGCACTGGTCTCCATGGACTCCACCATGCGTAGCAACCTGACCGTGGGACCGCCGGTGGATGTACTGGTTTATCGCACCAATAGCCTGGTTCTGGACGGCTACCAGAGACTGGACGCCGACAGCAAGTTTCTGCGGGAAGTGGGTCGTAGCTGGGACGAGCGGCTGAAGGAAGCATTCCGGCAGATGCCCTCCCTGACCTGGAGCACGTCCACCTCGGTTCCGCATATCGACGATACCATCAATCTGTGAACGCCTGATCCGGGCCACTCTGCTGTCACGGTTCTGTTGGCAGGATTGAAAAGAGCTGAAATTCGTAATCGACGTTGCTGAAGTCTACTCTTGAGACCAGCAACCCGATGGCTGTTGGCATTCCAGTTGAATGCGCTGTTGTCGGGTTACCAGACCCACGTCAGCCAGGAAGTCATCATGCGCCACGAAATAATCAGCCCCGCGAAAACCAGGAAGACCCTGAATACCGTTACACTAGCTGTCGGCTTGATGTTGTTGCCGTTAGCCCCGATGTCCCAGGGCGCCGGCCCGGCGTCGCCAGACAGGAACGCCCGTGCTTTTCTACAGCAGCTGGATACTCAGCAGCGCGCGGAATTACAGGAATCAATTCGGGCCAGCCTGGTCCGGAAAGCGGGCGTCAATGGCCCGCCTGATTACCTGCGCTATCAGAGTGCGCTATTGGCAATAGTGCTGAACCCTTCGCTGTCGGCCGGCCTGTCCCCGGCGGACCGGGAACAGATCGAACAACTGCCGGCCGGCAATGACCGGCGTTTTATCCGTATTGCCCGCCAGGAAATGTCATCCGCCTGCCGTGTAATCGAAAAACTCTCCGCCAGTAATGCGGCAGCGGCAGCGGCTGCTGCCAATGCGTTCAATCGGGCGCGGCAGTCGGTTCGGCGGAAAATCAATGGATTTTACAGGAACCGGATAAACCGGCTTTCCCGGGAAGGCCGCAGGGTCGTGCAAACTGAACTGGACAGGCAGGCGGAACAGGAATTCCTGGTTCACGCGGAGCTGGATTTCAACAACCTGGGTTTCAACCAGCCGGAATATGTCGTCGTTTTCCTGCGCGATACCTGCCTGAACTCGACGTCAGTCCTGGCTGAAGATCATGCCGGGGATCTTACCATCAAGGACCAGCTGCTCAGCGAACTGAACCAGGAAGTTACCAACATTTTTCAACCCAACTGAACTGCTGGTGGTGTCTCGGCTTGAAAGTACATTGAGAGTCGGACCCCGGCCTCACCCATAACCACTGAACAATATTTCAAACTGAGACACTAATGACCTGCTACGACTTCAAGGAAGAAGCCAATGAAACAGACATTTTTAGGGATTGCACTGGCCAGCCTGTTTTTCTTCAGCCTGTCCGCTCATGCCATAGTAAGTTATTGTGCACCGGGACCTGACTACGACAGTTTCTTTCATCGGGCCAGTCTCGATGTCATGGAAATGTCCTTTCCCTATGTCAGAACTTCCATCGAGACGCACGTCAGCGGACCGATATCTCCCAGCCTGTACTCGACGTTCCATAATACCTGGAATTCCTGGCATTTTTTCGTCGACATGCCCCCGGGCAATTATTACTGGCAGGGTTACTCCCAGTCAGAAGTCGAAGACGGGGATTTTTTAACGGAAGTTTTCGGAGTAAGCCTGTGTAGCGGTACCATGCAGGTAACGGAACCGCCCTTCTGCGATTCCTCGGCAGTGGAAGTTACCGGTTCATCGACACTGACAAGTAATATCCATGGCTACCTGGTATCCGCGGTCAAGGGTGGATTTGAAGCGGTGGAAAAACTTGGTGTCTGCAGTTCTACCGGATCACCCGGGTTTTCCGGAAGTCTGAAACTGGAAAATGTCAGCCAGTGCTGCGAGAACTCCGACACCTACGAAACGGCGACCAGGGCAACCGGAAGGGCGACATTTTCCGTACCGGCGCTCAGCTGTTCCCTGAAACAGATTATCGTGCCGGCATACGGTATCGTACTGCAGGGTTCCGTCGGTGCCGGTGCATCTGCCGCCTTGTCGTATTCCGGCATGGACCAGGGAATGTGTGGTTCGACCTCGTCGGAAATCACGCTGAGTGGTTCCGTCAGTGGCGGCTTTGGCGGTGAACTCGGGGTTGGCGGAATCAGTACCCGCATCGTTGGCGCCGGTGTCCGCCTCAGCGACAGTTTTACCTTGAGCGCCAGCGGTCCGGATGTACAGAACCTTGATATCCAGGGCTGTATAGGTCCGGCTGAAATTACCGGCTGGGTGCGATTCCTTGGTTCGGAAGTCAGGACCAACATCGTTCCAAGGGAATGGGCACAGGGCACATCGCTGTGTTTCTGACGTCCACTGGAGCCAGGGAGTAAAGTGCAATGAAGATTATCACAAGCCTGTTTTTACTTATCATGGCCGGGACAGTCCTGGCGCAGTCCACAGAGCCAGTCTACCGCTTCGAGTTCAGTTCCGGGTCGGCGGCCGATGCTGCAGGCGTTCAACCAGGCAGACTACAGGTTCACGCGTTACCGCCAGGCCGGGAGGTTCAATCCGGGGACAGCGGGGAACCGGCTGAACTGACCCTGTCGGCGGCTGCCACGCTATATCGGGGGTTGTGGCTGACCGAAGTGGAAGACGAAACCGTACTGGCGGAAGCGGAGATGTTCGTACTGGCCAAGTTCCGCCTGTTTCGGACCGCTGGTGATGTTGAAGAATTCAAGCCCTGGCTCGACCGGGCAACGTTTGCCGAGTTTTCACAATCGGTGGCTCGTGGTGATATCGATCTGGCAGCTGATCGCTTGATCTACCGGCAGTATGACAGCATCAGGTTGCTGGGTGCGATACGGTACGGCTACTACACGCTGCTTTATACCCAGTTCAGGTCCGGGCAGGACGGAGAACTGCTGACCTCGGTTATGCCGGTGAGGCGTGTCGGGGGACGACTGGTAACCGCCGGCGCCTTGCATGCCCGTTCCCATGAACTTTACCGTATGCTGTCCCTGGGTACGCTGCAGCGAAGCCTGTTCGACTACCTGGAGGCAGGAATTGATGACTCCCGGTAACCCGGGGCACAGCATGGAGGCAGGAATGCAACGTTTTCGAGGTAAATACGGTGAAACTCCAGTCAGGGACCCGGCGCGGCAGGATGTCCAGGGAGGGCACCGACCGGCTGTTCGCAGGTTGGTCCCGGTATGCCTGGCTTTGACGCTGGCCGCCTGTCATTTGACCGACGCGCCCGGGAACAATTCCCCGGTGGCCACGGAAACCGGATCAGGCCGGCTGGAATCCGCGGCCGCCGGGGGTGGAACCGACAACCTGAAGGTCCTGGTGGGCGATCTGCAGGAACGCCTGGCGCGGCTTGAAACGGACCTGTTGCCACAACAGCAGGAAAGGAGGCGTCCGTTACCCGTTGTCCTTGCCGGCCGGGCTGTGGATGTGGCCAGGCTGCCGTCCCTGGGCAATTCTCAGTCAGGTATCGCCATCATCGAGGTGACGGACTTTCAATGCCCGTTTTGCCGGACCCACTTCAACGATGTATTTCCTGTCATCAGGCGGGAGCTGGTGGAGACCGGTCTGGCGCAGTATTTCGTCATGGATTACCCGCTGCCGGGGCATGAACTTGGGGCATTCGCAGCGGGGATCGGGCGATGCCTTCAGGAGCAGGGCAAGTACTGGTCCTATCACGACGAGCTGTTCCGGATGTCTGCTCTTGACAACAGGGCGGCCATCACTGGGATTCTGGACCGGCTCGACCTGAACAGGGCGGCACTGACCGGATGCACCAGTCAGCTTCCGACGGAAGAATATGTCCAGCGGCAACGTTCCCTGGCGTTGGGACTTGGAGTCCGTGGCACACCAACATTCCTCATCGGCCGTCTGTCCGGGGACGGGGTGGCAAGGAACCTCACGGTACTGCACGGACTGCAATCAGTTGAAGACTTTCACCAGCTGATTCGAAAGTACCGTCACGAGTAATCCGGGACACCCGACTACATGAACCGGTACAACCCGGGCCTGCACGGACACTGCTTTTCGACCTTTCACTTTTGTCGCAATAAGAGTAGGCTAACCCCTGAATGTGCTGTTGGAACCGCGTGCATTTCCGGTCAGCCTGAAGGTCAGAAGCTGCAGATGAAAGACTGCAGATGAAAGACTGCAGATGAAAGACTGCAGATAAAAGGCCGACGGTTAAAGGTTGATGGTTAAAGGCTGGCGGTTAAAGGGTGGCGGTTAAAGGCTGGCGGTTAAAAAAAGTGCCCTGCACGTCTTTAGCCGGCCTGTATACGGGACACCGATCTGCAACAGGCAGGATACTGGTGTTCAGGATGTCACCTGCCGGTGGCCCCGTTCGGGGCCACTGTTCAGCACAGTATAATGCGCCTGTAACCGTGGGACAGCAATGTCGTAAAATGTAGCGAAAATAAAAAAGACACAGGGAACCCGCCGGGCTTTGGCAACCAGCCCCTTAAGCAATCGGTCCCTTAAATAACCGGTCCCTTAAACAACCAGCCCCTTAAACAAAAGAAAAATGATTCGAGCTCTACTCCAACTACTTGGAATCCTGATTCTGATCCCGGCAGTGGCGCTGGGTACACTGCGTTTCCAGAACCGGGATGCCGACGGACCGTCCATCCTGTTTCCCGGCGGCGAATTGGTTTCCGGCGAACTGCACAACGGTCCGGAGCCGGACTGGTCCTTCACCCGGGATATTCAGACCGTTGAGCTGCAGCTGAATGAACCTCTCAGCTCACGGCTGGTCTGGATCCTGGAAGCGGAGGGGCGGATTTTCATCGCCTCCGGGTACATGGGTTCTTTCCTCGGTCGCCTCTGGAAACACTGGGCCATTCAGGCCGACCGTGGGAACGGCCTGGCCGTGGTCAGGATTGATGGAATCCGCTATCAACGACGACTGGTCAGAATTACCCAGGGCCCGATACTGGACAGCGTGGCAGCCACCATGAATGAAAAGTACAACGCCGGAACATCCAGGCAGGACATTGAAGCAGGCAATACCTGGATATTTGAACTGGCGCCTCGTCAGGGATAATTCCATGAGAATGTTCAACTACATCGTCTTGTGTCTCATAGTAGCCATCGCCGTGGCAATCACCGTGATGTACGTCCCCGGCGTGGCAGAGACCATAGAGACCCGGTTGCTGGCCTTCCTGGCCACCAATGCCAGCTAGCGCGGGAGAAACAGAACAACATCATGTTTGCCTGGCTGGAAACCACACCGATTGCCATGTGGGTTGGTCTTTCCCTGTGGGCCTACCCGATGCTGTTGGCAGCGCACATTGTCGGACTGGCCATCGTCGTGGGTATTTTTGCCATGCGGGATTTGCGCCTGCTGGGGTTGTTTCCGGCACTTGATCCTGCAGCCTTTCTGGCGCCGGGGCGGTTGGCCTGGATCGGTTTTATCGTCAACGCCGTGTCGGGAATTCTGCTGTTCACCTCCCAGGCTGTCACCTTTGTCAATAACACGCCGTTCCTGATAAAAATCATGGCCATTCTCACCGGAATGGCCCTGGCCGGGGTGATTCAGTCCCGCTTGCGCAGGCTGGTTACGGCGGTGTCCAATTCCGGTAACGTGCTCGTACCTGCACAAATCGAAGGCACGACCCGGGCAGTAGCTGCCGCCTCTCTTGGCTGCTGGCTGACGGCGATTATAGCCGGCCGGCTCATCGCGTATTTTTAAGGAACTTCCCGGATGCTCGATGCCCTTGCCCGCGCCGCCCTGGACAGTCCCCTCAATCAGTGGATACAGGCTACCTACTGGTTATGGCCAATCCTGGAGATTATTCATTTCGTCGGCTTGACGCTGCTGCTTGGCGGGCTGTTGATTATCGACCTGAGGATTGCCGGACACTTCAGGCGACTGAACCCGCTGGCAATACACGGTCTGTTGCCGCTGGTGCTGGCGGGATTCAGCCTGAACCTGGTCACCGGGGTATTGTTTTTCATCGGCGACCCGATGCGTTACTCCATCAACATCGGTTTCCAGGTGAAAATGGGTTTGATTTTCCTGGCCGGACTGAACGCGCTGCTTTACTACTGGAAAGTTGCTCCACTGGTTCCCCGCCTTGCGGCTGGGGACGGCTCGCCGATGCTGGCCAGGCTGGTGGCCTACGCCTCCCTGGCACTCTGGGCCGGTGTGTTATTGAGTGGACGCCTGATTCCCTATGTCGGTACGGGTTGAGGAAAGCGGCGTAACCGGATGTCAGCCGTCACCTTGCGGACAGTCAGATTTACCGGGGGCTTTTCGCGGCACGAATATCCTTGTCAGGGTTTCGTCGTCACTGAACATCAGGTGCTTCAGGGCGCCGGCAACATGAATAAAGACCAGCAGGGCCAGCACACTGGCGGAGACGCTGTGCAGGGTGAGGGCAATCCGGGTCAGTGTCGGCGAACCCCCGGAGAAAAAGGCCAGCACGGGTCCGGTAACCAGCATTATCCCCAGCATCAGCAGGATAAGGTAGTGTGTTGCCCGGGCGATCCTGTGGGTCAGGACGGTCTGTCCCATCGCCCGGGGGTGGGCAATCTTCAACCGCCAGCCAATGCGCAGTGCCAGTAACAGCCAGACTGTGAGTGCCAGGAATACGTGCTGATCGCGACGCTGGTCCGCGGCATCGGCTGGAAGAAACTGAATACTCTGCCCCAGAACCCACAGGGCGGTAATGGCCACTGCCGACGACCAGTGCAGGCCTATGGAAATCCAGCCGAAGGAATCCGGCTGGTCCCGAAGTGTTGATTGCCTGTTCATCCCCTGGCCGGAACTGCCATCGTCAGCTATCACTGCCCGGTGCATGCCAACGTGGACCGTGGCGGCAACCGGGTTCAGTCGTACTTGGACGGATAGAAGCGCACCGAAGCCCGGGCGGCTTCCGGGTCACAGTCATACGCTGCCAGCTGATAGCCTGCCCGTGCCGGTACCCAGCGAGTAGTGTAGGAAGTGGGTTCGCGAAGGAACATCGGGTCTTCCACTGTTACCGTGGCGTTGAGGTTGTCTCCGTCCATCCAGTACCTCTCGGTTACCACCTTCTGCGACGATGACGGTATGCCGTTGTAGTCGTCAAACCCGGTTATATCAAACACGAAGTGCGTCGTGGTGATATGCAGCGAACCGTCTTCGTAGTAGCCGGAGGAGAATCCCTGGATACCGTAGTCCAGGGACGTGGGTTCGCGACCATCGAGCCATACGGTACGCAACTGGTCATCTTTCTCGTAGCGCAACAGGACCCGGTCCGGCCATTGGGTCAGCTGAAAGTGGTAGGGATCATACTGAATGGCCGGTGATGAGGCGGGCTGGCAGTCATACTTCGGCGAGATGATTTCCTCGAAGGCTTCCTGGTAGGCCAGGGCCCGTTCATTGAGTACCGGAAAATTCTCTTCGGTCCAGGGCATATTGACCCCGTTAACCGGGCGGGCGCCAAAGCCGCCGTCCCAGACTCCGGACAGGTCCGGAATGTCCTGATCAGGAGACTGTGCACTGAGCTGGGGAAGCGTACAGGTCAGGGACAGGCCCAGTGCAGCCAGGATGAAGGGTTTGAATGCGTTGAGTTCACCAGGTTTGCTTGCCGGTTTCATTAATTTTACTGCCTCTCTTCTTGTTCAGCTGGAGTTATTTTGCGTGATGGTCTGGTGTTGAATCAGCGGGCTACTGGGGAGGCGGATTGTCTTCCTGGACCCGACCCCCTTCCAGTACCGGGCTGCCGTCCGGCCTGGTCATGCGTACCGGTCCGCCGATGCCGTGTGAACCCTCGGCCCTGGAGGGCTGTCCGGATACCCTGATCATGGTGCCAACCGACAGGGTGTCCGGTGTCCAGCCGACCCGGCGCAGACTTACCGGCGCCCCCAGTTCAACCTGCCATTCCGTTGTCGCGCCATTGGCTTCAGTCACGTCCACGTAGAGAAAGGCATGGGGATTGCGGAACACGAACCGGGTAACCGTGCCTTCCACCTCGACGCGTCTATCCGGATCGTAAAACGGGGCACTGGCATGGTGAGCCAGGGCGGGATTCGATGACGGAGCGAACAGCAGGACAAGGGTGGCGGCAAAGGCGAAGGACAATGGGCGAATGGGCATGATGATCTCCTGTTGCCGCAATGGCGCGGCTTTTATCAGTTTTGCAGAATAATCAGTATCCCCGGGGGAGTCAACGCGCACCGGTTTCTGGCCGGGGCCCGGTTGATCAGCCGGCAACGTGGCCAGGTGTGGATTTTGGCAATACCTGCGGTTTGGGTTTAAAGTAAGTCCACGTCAGCGGTGGAACCGGTAGAGGGCTGGAGCCTCGATGCACACCGGTTCCGGTGTAGCGGACAGCTGAACCCGAAGCCCCGGGTCCGCGTTACGCCGGGTCTGACTATCACGAAGAAACAGCCAGAAAAGGCAACGAACAGAATCAACGAAAAGAAACTACCAGGAGAAGGAGTGCATAATGAAAAAATCGATAAGAACGCTACTTGCGACGCCGTTACTTGCGCTGCCGGCACTGACCGGCGCCCAGGACAGCGATCAGACCTGGGCCACCTACATTACCGAGGAACAGTGGCAGAAGGTCAATGAACTGCCCGGTGTGGATCGACAGATTGTCAGCCGGGATATCGGTAAACTCAATCTGTCCGTGGGCATCATTCACCGGGGAGCCGTGGAACGCGCCAGCGGCCGGGCGACGCCCAACCCGGAAAGACCCTGTGGCGTGACCACGACCAGTCGTAACAGCCGTGCCCGGGGAATCATGCATTACCATCAGACCGAAACCTATTATATCGCCTCCGGCTCCGGCACCCTGGTCACCGGCGGGGAGATCATGAACGGCAATGAACCGGCACCGGACAGCAACGTGACCACCACCCTCAACGGACCTTCCTGCAGTGGCCTGATAGTCGGTGACTGGGTAGCCAGGCATGTCAAGGAAGGGGATATTATTATCATTCCTGCCGGAACACCCCATGGCTGGCTGGAGGTTCCGGTTCATGTCGACTATTTGAGTGTGAGACCAGACCCGGATCGGGTGTTGCCGGATAATTACATCAACCCGGCCCTGGGCGACGATTTCCAGATGAGGACCGAGGGGGACCAGTAGAGAGCGACTGGTTTTTGACTGATGTTCGTTACTGCGCGAAGAGACGATCACCCTGCAGCGGGCACTGTGCGACCCGGGATGTGGACGATCCCGGTTTGCTTCAGTGAATTGCTTCGACGTTGTTTTCCGGCGATGTATCCCCGCCGTTTATCCACTGTGGCCAGATCGTGGCAGGCCAGCCCGCCGCCAGCCAGTAGCGGTTGAGTATGGTCAACCATTGGCGCAACTGGCGGGAATTCAGGCGCAGTGCGGCCTTGTCGCCATCGGCCAGGTGAAAAGTGATTTTCAGCTTGCCCTGATTGGCGGACAAATCCACCGTTCTGACCAGTGAGTGGTCCTTGTCCGCCTTCGCCACCACGGGTTTCTGAACCGGTTGTTTCTTCAGGGCCTGGTGGGCCTCCTGCTGGGCAAAGCCCTGGAGCATTTCGGTGGCCTGGGTAGTTGAACCGGCGGAGGAGGCGGGTAACATGTTTGCCGATTTATCAAGCCATTTGAATACGTGGGGCAGCACCCGAACCAGCAGCCTCTGGGTCAGCCAGAGACCGACAAATTGACCATCACGGGTTTCACCGGATATGCGAAACCGGTCCTCGATTTCCAGGTAATTGGTGGTAAGTCGCTGAATCTCTAAATCTGATGACACGTCGAGAAATCCCTGGTTGATAAGCAGGCTGTTGAAAGTCCATGGCGCCTGCCGCTACTTCGATAATAACCGGCCCATTGTGCCGGGAGGTTCCTTAATCCGTACTTTTCCCCTGGCGCTTTCCCGGATTTCATTCGGGCTGCCGGGTGAACTACCTCCTGGTCCATCCCTGTCAGCAACTTCGCGTTCAGTCACTTACGCGTTCTCCACGGAATGCCAGTGGGCTGTTGCAGCCTGGCAGCCAGCTGTCCGGCGGTGCCTTAACTGTCCGGACTTTCCAGCCAGCTGCCCACTTCCAGCAGGTCTTCCGGTTGCAGGATACCGGCTTCCCGTTTCAGTTCCAGCAGAAACCTGACGTGATCGTACCTGGCCTGCTGCAGATCCCGCTCTGCCTGGTACTGATTGCGAATTGCGTTCAGTACATCGACACTGGTAACCGTGCCGAGTTCAAATCCACGCTGCATCGCCGTCGCCGAAAGCGTGGCCGATTCAACCAGTGACCTGGCCGCCTCGGTGAGCAGGCGACTGTTCTGCAGCTGCAGGTGAGCAGTCCGTACCCGTTCCGTGACTTCAAGCCTGACCTGGCGTAACTCGTTCTGGGCAATGTTCTGCATGCTGATTGCTTCACTGACCCCCGCGCGGTTGGAACCGCCCGCGAACAGGGGAATGGACACATTGATGCCGACGTAGGTGGTGTCGGTCTTGGCAATGGGCGCGTTGTCAAATCCCAGGTTGGAATTCTGTTGCTGGACTATCAGGTCGACATTGGGCATGTAGGCACCACGACGTTCGGAAACCAGTTCCCGGGATGCGGTCAGCGCGTACTCCCTGGCCTGGATTTCGTAGTTCGAACCCTGGGCCAGTTCGGTCCAGTAGTCCATGCCTTCCTCGATGTCGGGTATTTCAATATCGTCGCTGAGCCGGTAAAGTCGAATCGGTTCCAGTCCGGTAACAGAACGTAATGCCTGACGGGTGATCTGCAGCTGACTTTGAATTTGCAGTTCCTGTGCTCTGACGGCAGCGGCGGATGCCTGCGTCTGATACAGATCGGTAATCTGTGTCATCTGGCGCTCATAAAGGCTTTCCACCTGTTGCAGCTGATTATTCACCGCTTCAAGCTCAGTCTGCACCGAACGCAACGCATCCTCTGCCTGCAATACGCTGAAATAACGATCGGCGACGTCGGTCAACACCATGGCCAGTTCGTTGTAATACTCCGCCTCACTCTGGTCTTCGAAGGCATGGGCCCGTCTTCTGCTGGCAAAAGCCTGCCAGTTGAACAGCAGTTGTCGGAGCTGAATGGAGTAACGCTCACCGTCATAGTTCTGGGGAATGGTGCCGGTCTCCCGACGGTTGTCCGATACTGATCCGTTGGCAGACAGCTGCGGTAACAGCTGGCCGTCTGCAGCCCGTCGCCGTGCCGAACCCACATTCATCGACTCTTCGGCGATTCGCAACCGGGGATTGTAATTCATCGCCGCGGTAAAAAAGTCCTCCAGCGTGCTGCCGCCGGTAAGCGCCGCATTACCGGTAACAGGGTCTGTCGCAATGCTGCTGCCGGTGAATTCCGCTGCGACTGTATCCAGGGAAAAACCACAGATGACGCTGAACGCCAACGCTGGCGTTATCAAGGGTTTCTTCACGGATACTATTCCTCGTTAAAGCTGTTGGCGACGACATTGGATATCGGCCTGATCAGGTATTCCAGGAACGTTCTGGACCCCGTGGTTATGAATACTTCCGCCGGCATGCCTGGAATAAGTACCAGGTCTCCCAGATCTTCCATGCCTTCCGGTGTAACCTCGATCCTGGCGCGGTAAAACGCGACGCCGGTGCTTTCGTCGGTGAAGCTGTCAGCTGAAACAGCAATTACCTCGCCGTAAACCGTGGGCACCGTCTTTCTGCTGAAGCCGGGGAACCTGATCGTGGCCCGTTGACCGATGGCGACCCTGTCGATGTCCATGGGGGAGACATTGGATTCGATAATCAGATCATCCGACGAAGGAACGATCTCGGCGATCTGGGTTCCCGAGGGGATTACTCCGCCAATGGTATGGAACTGCATGCCGTTGACGACGCCATCCGAGGGTGCCCGGATGACGGTTCTGTTGACGATATCCTGCAGGGCGTTCCTGCGTTCCTGAATATCATTCAACTGGCTCTGGGTCTGCCCCAGGAGATCCACGACCTCGGTCTTGAATTCCTTCTCGGTCTGCAGTATCTGCAGTCTCGTTTCACCAATCTGCATCTCCGTGGAGGAGATTGTCGAAGCGATCTCCGCGGCCTCCCCGCTGAAGGAGGCGAAATTCCGCTCCAGTTCGCGAAGCCTGACCTTGTCGGCAAAGCCGTCTTCCAGCAGTGCCCTGACATCGGTCAATTCCTCCTGGTAGGAGGCGGCCAGCTGTTCCTTGCTGGTCCTGATCGCCTGCAGCCCGACAATGCGGGAGCGCAACTGTTCTATCCGTTGCTCCAGCACCTCGATACTGCCTTCATGGGCGTTCTTGCGTGCTTCGAAAATCTGGGTCTGGGAGTTCATCTCTTCCCTGGCCTTGTCGTTCCCGTCAAGCAGGACTTCGGGGAAAACCACGGCGTCGCGATCATCCCGTTCGGCGATGAGCCGGGCTTCCCTGGCCTTAAAGGCGATAAACTGTCCGTTGACGATCTCCAGGTCCGCCCGGGCCTGGGTATTGTCCAGGATGAGCAGGGGGTCACCCAGGGCGACGGCGTCACCGTCCTGCACCAGGATTTCGCCGACTATGCCACCTTCCAGGTGCTGCACCACCTTGGTATAGGACTTGACCGTTACCTGTCCCGAGGCATGGGCGGCACTGTCCAGGGGAGCAACCGCTGCCCAGACGCCAAACACACCGAAAACCAGGAACAGGATGGTCAGTCCGATGCGTTTGGGCAGTTCAATGCCAAAGCCCCTGTTGTCGGCACCGGTGTCCCCGGCCGCTTCAGGTTCGGTTGCCATAGTGGTGCCTGCGCTGGTGTCTGGTACGCTGAGATTGTTATCTGTCACGATTGATAAATCCTGTTTGACTTCATCGAATGCTCCGTCGAAAACTACTGATTGCTGCCTGTTGCCTGCGGGGACGGCCGGTTGTCACTGGCTGTCATCGCCAGCAGCGGTGCCGGCTTCTACAGCTGCACGGCGGTGCCGCCCTTGGTACTCACCTCGGTCTTGTTTCCCTTCAGCTGTGCCATCATGGTGGCCAGGACCTTTTCCTTGGGACCGTAAGCGATGGCAACCCCTTCCTTGAGGATCAGCAGTTTATCCACGCTTTGCAAGACTGCGTTGCGGTGGGTGATCACCACGATGGAACAGCCCTCGGATTTGATCCGCTGCAGGGCCCTGGCCAGGGTCTGCTCGCCCTGCTCGTCGAGATTGGAATTGGGTTCGTCCAGTACCAGCAGGCTGGGATTGCCGTAAACCGCGCGAGCCAGACCGATGAGCTGGCGCTGTCCGCCGGACAGGATGCCGCCACTGCCCCCGATAATGGTATCGTAACCCTCGGGTAGCCTGAGAATCATCTCGTGAACGCCGGCCAGCTTAGCCGCGGCCACTATCTTCTCCGGTTCAGCCTTGCCGAACCGGCAGATGTTTTCCGAAATCGTGCCGTCGAACAATTCGATATCCTGTGGCAGGTAACCGAGATACGGGCCCAGTTCCTCCCGGTCCCAGGCTGCCACATCAGCACCATCGAGACGAACCTTGCCCACCCGGGCAGGCCAGATTCCCAGGATAGTCCTGGCCAGCGTGGATTTACCGGAGGCGCTGGGCCCAAGTATGCCCACGGCCTCGCCGGCTTTCAGGTCCAGGGACACGCCCTTGATAACCGGCGTTTCACTGCCCGGTGGGGCCACCACGACTTTCTCAACCAGGAGATTGCCCTTGGGCGGTGGCAGGCTCATGCGTTCCTCGTCCGGGGGTATCTTCTCCAGCAATTCGGACAACCTTTTATACTGGGCCCGGGCAATGGAGAATCCCTTCCACGAATTGACCAGCAGGTCCACCGGTGCCAGCGCCCGGCCCAGCAGCAGTGAGCCGGCAATCATCATCCCCGGGGAAATCTCCTGGCGCAGGGCCAGCAGCGCACCCAGTCCCAGGGTCAGCGACTGGATAATGATCCGAAAGGCCTTGGACAGGCTGGTAAAGGCGCTGCCCCACTTACTGGCATCGGCCTGAAGTTCCAGAGCCTGGTCCGTCAGTTTTTCCTGTTTACGCCGCACGTTGGAGGTCATGCCCATGGCGGCGATGACCTCGGCATTGCGCAGGCTGCGCACCACCTCGTTATTCACCCAGTTGTTCTGGGTGTTCGCTTCCTGCATTTTCCTGTTGGTAACCAGCTCGTTGATCACCGCCAGGGACACCATGGCAATGCCGGCAAAGATTGCCACTACGCCAAACCAGGGGTGGAACATGAACATGACAAAGACGTACACCGGATACCAGGGCGCATCAAAAAAGGCGAACAGTCCGGGGCTGGTCAGAAACTGGCGAAGGCTGGTGAGGTCGCTGATGGGCTGGGCGCTGGTATTGATGCCGCTGGAGTAGAGCGCGTTCTTGAACGTCGACTGGAACACCCGGTTCCGCAGGATACGGTCCAGGCGGTCGCTGGCGCCAATGACGAACATCGACCTCACCCATTCGAAGGCGCCCATGGAAGCCATCAGGCAGACCATGATGATGGTCAGCATGGCCAGGGTAGGCAGGCTGCCGCTGGAGATGACCCGATCGTAAACCTGGAGCATGTAGATAATAGGTACCAGCATCAGCAGGTTGACGGCGGCGCTGAAAACCCCCGCGTAAATGAAGTATTCGCGCACTGACTTGATGGCCAGGGTCAGTTCTGAGCGGGGTTTCGCGTCTTTTTCTGAATTCTTGGGCATGAGGTGGTTATTCCGGGAGACGGCCTCCACAGTCGGTGCAGCTGCAGTGTGTAGTTACTGTGTAGTTACTTTGTATCGGTTTGCCGGGTCTGGCCAGGCTTACTGAACTGGCCTGGTTCTTGTGTCCTGGTGAGCCTGAGTCGTCCCTTAGTTGGGGTGGCAGCCGGTAATTTCAATCCCGGCCCACCGAATTGATCGTCACCGCCACGGCGATGTGCGATTTTACCCAGCGGGGTCGTGACTAAACAACCTTGACGAGCAAACTCGTTGCCGCCGGTCGAAGCCCGGATGACGGCAATTTCCCGGGATCACACGCATGGGGGCATCACCCACTGGAAGGTACATAACAGGATGCATAAACAGCCACCTCTGTTGGCGCCGGCTCTCCCGACCATTCTGCTGGCAGCAATTGTCCTCTACCAGGTTGCTTCGGATTTTCTGTAGAAAAATCAATCGGCTCGTCAAGAACTGTAAAAAAGAACCGATAAAGGTAGCGGATACTGATCAGAAATCCGGATCAGACAGTTGAAAATTTAAAAAGAAAAATGAGGTGGTTACGATCAAAACCTGATTCACAGGTTTTGCTGAATCCTGTTGTAATGGCAGTGACTAGCAGGTAACATTCGCGCCCATGTCTGCATAGCAGTGCGGGTGGCTAGTGGGCGTGCGTAGTCCTCAGTATTACCCTGGGTTTGCAGCTTTCTTCCGGTCCATGTGATTACAGTCACAAGGGGCCGGATCAGGCTTATGTATGCTAAGCGCACTTTAAACTGCGGTCTAATGCGAACTGATTAGGCAATTTGAAGATTTTGAACAACAATCTGGAACTGATCTGAACAGATCATGATCAATAGGAGCTCTAAATAATGGCGATAACAGCTGACGAAAGAAAAAGCATTGTCGGTTTACCCGTTGCGGCACTGCAGGCCGCAATTCCGGCGGATGCGTTGAACGACCTGGTTATCCAGTATGAAGGCGGCGCCTCGCTGACGGACCTGGCCGCGGGCATCGCGGCCCATCCGGCCTTCACCTCCCAATACCCGGCCATCCTGACCGCGGAAGAATTCGCCGAGCGCTGGGCCGGCAACCTGCTGGGCGGTGAAGTTTCCGCTGCTGCCATGGACGAAGCAGAAGCCGTAATCGTCGGCGCATTGAATGCCGGCACTTCCACTGCCGATCTCATCGTGCAGGCCTCGGAGTTCCTGCTGAACGCCGATACCTCGGATCCCAGCTTCGGCGATGCCGCGGCACGTTTCCAGAACTGGGTTGAAGTCTCCACCGAATTTGCCAAGACCAGCCAAAGTGGCAGCCTGTCAGCTCTGCAGTCCGTGCTTGGCGACGTAAGCAGCGACCCTGACTCCGTACAGGCAGCGCTGGACATGATCGACTCCCTGGAAAACCCGGGCACTACGTTCAACCTCAGCTCGGAATCAGCTGCCGGCGCCGACGTCATGCGTATTACCGGTGATCAGGATGTGCGCATCGACATTACCGCCAACGACAACCAGATTCGCGGTCTCGATCTCAATGGCGACAGCACCATTGCCAACGACGGTGTTGAAAACAACGATCCGACCACACTGGACGATGGCCTCGACTTCGAAATTATCGATGCCTATCGCCGCGACCTGCTGAACGAAGGCAACATCCTGGAAAACTTCCTGGGTGATATCGACTTTGACGGTACCGGTTACTCCGGCGATGGCGTAAACACCGACGGTAACATCTTCCTCGGCGGCCTGGGTGCCGATACAGCTCTGGGCGGCATTGGTAACGATTTCCTGGCCGGCGGCGGTGTATCCAATGACCGCTGGTTCGTTGATCTGCCGGACTGGCTGGATTTCCTAAATCAGAACGGTCCTATCGGACTGGGTATTGGCGGTGTGTTAGGTGGCTTTGTTCCAGGATTCGCACCTATCGACGCCCTGTACGGCGGTCGAAACGCCGACGGTTTCTTTGTCGAGCTGAGCCTGCTGGACAACACTGATGGCAACCGCCTGCTGATCGACGGTGGTTCCACTTCCGACGATGTTCAGGCAGATGACGACGGCGTCCTGGCCGAGGCAGTAGTCGATGAAGTCGGCGAATTCCACTCGTCTCAGGACAGTGACTGGATATTCCTGGAAGTTTCTGACGACGAAGATGGCGTCAACGTCAATCTCGGCGGTTCGCAGGGTCAGACCGTGCAGACTGGCGTGGGTACGTTGCTTGCCTCCATGAATGAAATCGAACACATTGACGCATCCGGTAACCTCTACGGGATGGTCAACGACATTAACGTGTCGCTTGGCGGTGGCGGTCACGTGGTCAATGGTGAAAACGTCGGTATCGGTTCCACCGCTCAGTTGGAAATCGAAGGCTCTTTTGCCAACAACATCATTATCGGCGGTTTCGACAACGACCGGATCGAAGGTGACGACGGTGACGACCTGCTGTTCGGTGGTCGACTGGACTACAACAACAACCCCAACATCCAGGACATCGTCAATGACGGTAAGGACTGGCTGGAAGGTGGTAGCGGCAGTGACAACCTGGTGTGGGAGGCCGACGGCGGCACCTACGAAGGCGACAACGTCCTTGGGGACGATGGCGGTAACAGCGACGTCCTGTGGCTTATTGACCTGTCCACGGGAACACAGTCTACTGACGATCTGACCAGCGACGGCCGTTTCCGTTTTGACCTGGCTTCCAACTTTGAAGGTGGCCTGGGCAACGCGGCCGGTTACGGTGGTGCCGACGCCAATGGCGCCTGGGGTTACACCGCTGACCAGACCAACTACAACAGCAGCTCCGACCGCACCACGGTGCAGGACATGGAGAACATCATCGCCACCGGTCTTGGTGCCGTGGATTACAAGTGGGGCGGTACCAACAGCCCGGAACTGACCTTCAACAACCAGCAGAACCTCATGGGCCTGATGGCTGACCTGGATCTGCGCGGTTCCGACGGTAACAACACCCTGTACGCCTTTACCGGTGACGACGTCGTCGAAGGCCGTCAGGGCAATGACAACCTGTCCGGTGGTGACGGTAACGACGACTTCTTCTTCCAGCTGGAAGACGGCGGCGACGGCCTTGACATTATTCACCGTCAGGCGGATGCCGACGGCGACAACATCTGGGATGGCGGTTTCACCCAGGACTTCGGCGTGAATAACACCAGCATCTTCGGCCCGTCCACCCTGTCGGTGGATTTCTCCGCTGCCGATCTGGAAGAAGCCAATAACGTGATGACTTCGTTCTCCGTGGTCATTGGCGGCATTACCTTTGCCGTGACCGATCTGGCGGCCCTGAACGCGGTAACCAACACCGCGGATCTGGCGGCCCTGGCCAACTCGGCTTTCCAGGCCATCGACCCCAACGTGTCGGTGACTGCAAGCAACGATGAGCTGACCATCACCGACAGCAACCCCGGTGGCGGTCGCGACATCTCCGACACCCAGGCTGAAGGCTACGCGGTAACCATCAGCGTAACCGCACCGGGCCAGGGCGCCCTGGGTCTGCCGGTCTACACGGCACCCGGTGAGTCCCTGTCGCAAGACCGCCTGATTTTCCAGTCCTTCCAGGATCGAGCGGACAACGAGCGGGTTGACGACGACGCCGACTTCGGCGGTGACACTTTGGGCGCTGACGCCTATGCACAGGACCTGGTGGTCGGTTTCGATCAGTCCGGCAGCACTGTGCTGGCCGAAGACCAGGTTTTCCGCATCAACCTGACCAACCTGGCGGTACAGGACGAAGTCACGCTGACGGTTAACGGCGTGAAGTACACCCTGACAGTCGGTCGTGAGTTGGACGGTACGCTGATTGCCAATGAGACCACGCAGGCATTCGCTCAGCGTATGCATGACTACATCAACAACTCTGTGTTGGATGATGACACGGCTGCCGGCGATGTGGCGGCTTTCAATCCAAACACTATCACCAATACAAACCCGGATACCGGTGACTTTTCCATACTGCAAACTCCGTACTCCGGCGAGGAAGTGGTGTTCATGGCGCCCAGCATTGACGTCGCCGACAACAGCTCACTGGGTGAGCGGGCTACCGGTACTATTACCGATCTGTCCGACTCCGAAATCACGCTGTTCCAGTTCGATGGCCGCGACGCCAACCTCAACAGCCAGAACGTGCTGTTCTGGGGTGACCAGGAAATCAATCGCTCCTACCTGCAGACCGCCGAAGAAGCCGGCGATACCCTGCTGGGTACCGACGCTATCGTGGTCAACGTAACGCCTGACATCAATATCACCGGCAGCGCCGCGGAAGGCCTGGGTGGCACCGAGATTTTCTTCAACACCGTTGAAAATCCCACCACCGGCATGGCCAGCAACTACGCGGTACACGGCGACGACCAGCAATTCGGTGGCGCCGGTAACGATACCCTTTCAGGCGGCACCGGTGACGACCGTTTCTACGGTTCCTTCGGTAACGACTTCATCGACGGTGGTTCCGACCTCTACGAAGAAGACGGCGTCCTGCGCGTGTTCAACACCTATCAGGCCAGTCAGTCCACCGGCTTTGTTGTCACTCCGGTGACCCTGGGCATGTTCGATGACACCCTGGTGTACCAACAGTCCGACTTCGGTAACGTGGGCGCTGGCGGTTCATTCTTCGACATCGTTCTGGACCTGTCGCAAAACCAGGCCAACGGCGGTGCCGGTCGGGTAATCGTGGATAACGATGCGGACAACAACACCTCGTTCTTCGTCAACATGGAGAACCTGCGTACGGTTGCCGGCGACGGCACCCTGGCGGGCCAGGGCAATGACGGTCTGGACCTGAGCCAGAGCGTCAACCCGCTGACCGGTGTTCTGTCACCCAACAACGTCGATACCAATTACTACTTGACCCGTACCGGCATGGCCGGACTGGTTGAGCTGGATTTCAATGACGACGATGTAATCACTCCCGCCACGGAAGCATTGCAGACTGTCGACGGTGTCGAAAATGTCTGGTTCGGCGGCGGTGAAGACACACTGACCGTAGACGAGACCGAAGCCGGCAAGAACAACCTGTTCGATGGTGGTTCCCAGCCAGTTCCGGATACCGACAACCCGGACACCGACGACACCCTGAACTACAGCTTCAATGTAGGCGGTGACAACGGTTTTAATCCACGGGTGGTCTTCGCGGTGGAAGGCGGCGGTACCGATACCGATACGGCAACCTTCAGCGGCGGCTTCCTGCTGGCAGCCGACGTCCCGGTTGATACCATCATCAACTTCGAAGAAGTCAATTTCGGCGACACCCTGCACAACCCCATGTTGCGCGATGAGTTGAACACCGAGGCAGTACCCGGTGCCACTATCGACTTCGTCATGAGCGAAGTGCGGGATAGTGCCGGTGACGTGCTGGTGCAGATCGGCAGCATGACCGATTTCGAAGATGTGCAGGCCAACGCGGCCTCCGACACGGTCATCGTGGCGGATAACATGTCCACCAACAACAACTGGAGCACCGATGACAGCACCCTGCTGGCCAACTACGTGCTTCCGTTCGAACTGGTCAACGATGACTTCGAGCGTCGTACCTTTACCCAGATCATCGCTGACGGTGACGGCGCCGACCTGCCTGAGGCAGAAAACATCGGCCTGTTCCACTTTGACCTGGGCAGCGGCAACGGCGATACCGTGGACTACAGTAACGAAACCGGCCTGATCCACGCTGTAGTGGGAATCGACGGCACCACCGCCTCGGTAGGCTCGGTTGTGGTTTCTGACGACGGTGACACGGACTTTACTGACGGCAGCAACCGGGTTGACACCATCTCCAACAACGAGAACCTGGTGGCAGCTCAAGGTCCTTCCACTATCGACCTGACCAATGCCGAAACCGGCCTGAATGTCCGCTTTAACGTGGACGATGGCCCCACTTCCAACGACCCTGCCCTGGACCGTAACGTCTATCGGGTACAGTTGACGGAGCGTAACAGCCTGAGCCCCATTACCGGTCTGAATTTCCTCGAATACGAGGATGCCGGTGACGAGGCCACTGTTACTCAGCCGGGCGCTCACTGGAACAACGTTGAGTTCGGTGATTTCAACGACGGTGTAGAGTTTACCGACCACGAAAGCACCCAGAACCACCAGATCAACATGCGCGGTGGTAACAACGAAGCCAACTTCAACGAGTTGACCCGTTCCATTAATGCCATCTTCGACATTTCTGATTTTGACGACACCAGTGCGGCCACGGCCACAACCACCGGTATCATCGAAGCCGAGGTGACGTTCACCGACGGTAGCGGCAATGCGCTCCCCGGTGGTGGCACAGCGACCATTACGTCCTACAGCCAGCAGAATGAAATTGCTGCAGGCTCACTGCGGGTGGAAGCGTCCCAGGATGCGGAAGACGCCTTCGGTTTCGCCGGCGGCATCAACGACAAGCTGATCATTGCCGGTGAAGTGGTGGACGGTTCCGACCAGACCACGGTGCAGATAGGCACGGGTGCCAGCCAGAACAGCATTGTTCTGACCGGTTTCGAGCGAATCCTGGATTCCGCCCTGAACGACATCTACCGCATGATCGACCTCGAGCGTGTGCAGGATAACTACACGCTGGTGGACTTCCTGGGCGACCAGGATACGATCCAGGTATTTGACGATGCCATCGGCTACGACGGCGGTCCGGCGGCACTGACTGCGCCTAACGACACCATCTCGCTGGAAGTACTGAACGACGTCTTCGGATTCGACTTCGATATCCTGGATGTCACCGGTATAACCGACAGTGGCGTTACGGTAGTTGGTGATGACGACGACCAGGACGACGATGCAACGCCGAACACCGCGGACACCGACTACGTGTCTTCGCCCAACGCATTGAACGATGCGGACGACGACGGTGATACGGACAACGCACGTGACCTGTCCGACGACGGTGGCGACCCCGAGGCGCTGATCATCGGTGATCAGAATCTCATCGACGCCATCAGCCTGTTCGACGAACTGTGGCTGACCAACGATCTCAACGGCGACACCTTCGAAGTCAACACCGCGGTGAACGAACTCCAGGACGGCGGCGGCTCCACTGAGCTGACTTTCGATGCTGCACTGGATACGTTGAACGCCAGTCGTGTCGACGACCGTGACCTGACCCTGTCAGTCACTGGCAGCACACCGTTCACCGTAATCGGTGGTGCCGGCGATGACATGATCACCGGCGGCGGCGGTGCCGACCTGCTGGTTGGTGGCCTCGGCGCGGATATGCTGGACGGTGGTACTGCCGCGGAAGTGCGTCAGTTCAACATCACCGGCGTACTGGCTGCTGACGGCAACAACGCCACCTTCGACTTCCTGAGCCAGGGTAACCTGGTCCTGACCGAAGGTACGGACTTCGTCTCCGGCGCCGGTAACGACGCTGTTGGTGATGCCATCGCGGCCCAACTGGGCAGTGTCGCCGGATTGGTACAGGTCAACCTGGACTGGCAGGCGGCCTACGCGGCGCCGGCGGAAATCGTCACGGGTGTAACCTATGACGACGACACCGACCAGCTGATCTTCGAGTTCGCCACCGGCGTGGACGTGACCAACCCGGTAGACCTGGGTTACGCGGCCAACGGCGACACCGGAACCCTGGGTGTGTCTCTCGAGACGACCCTGGTGGAAGGTAGCGACGGCGGTGCGGATACCTTCCGCTTCGATACCCTGGCCGATGGCGGCGACTCCATCAGCGGCTTCGTTCCGGGTGCGGATTCCATCGCCCTGCTGGACGACGGCACTGGCACTCTGGGTACCGACCTGGACGACGAAACGGCCAACAATGCGCTGGCCTTCCAGAGCGGTGACGCCAACGGTGCCACCACGCAGAATGTAGGCGCGGCTACCGAGGCCCTGTTCCTCAACGCAGCTGACCTGACGGGTGGCTTCGTACCGGGTGACCTGACCAGCCTGACGGCAGTGGCTGCGGCTTTCGAGTCACAGTTCAACCTGGTCTCCGTGACCGGTGCCGACGCAGACCTGCTGCTGGTACTCGAGTCTGACAACCCGGGAGAGTTCGGCGTGTACAACTGGACCAACAGCGACAACGACTTCGTATTCGATACGGGCGAGTTGACACTGTTGACCACGGCCACCGGTGACGACCTCACCAACGTGACCACTGCTGACTTCGGTATCGTGTAAGTCAACAGCCTCGGGACCGCTCTTTCCAGGGCGGTCCTACCGGAAACAGAAAAGCCCCCGCGAGTGATCGCGGGGGCTTTTTTTATCCGAACAATCCACGGTTTTGATCGCTGTTAGAAGCCTTTTGGATGGCTACTCTACGGCTTATTTTCCTGAACCGGCGTGCTTCGCGGAAACTGTCGGTCTCCGCTGGACAACATGGACATAGCTGACTAAACTGCCCGGCTTTCGGACAGAATCCTAAGCAACTGAATCAACCCGAGCTCACCAAAGAGGAAGACACCAATGGCTACAGTAACCATCGATGGCAAGGAATATTCACTGGACGACCTGTCGGACAACGCCAAGGGACAATTGACCGCCCTGCGCATGTGTGACCAGAAAGTACAGAACCTGCAGCGTGAAATCGCCATCATCCAGACCGCCAGGGCAACCTACGCCAAGGGTCTGGCCGCCAGCCTGCCCGGCGATGATGGTGAAGGGGAAGACAGCGCCGCTGAATCTTAACGCCCTCGACCACAGGCTGGCCCGCAGCAGTGCAAGCACCCTGCCGCCCGCTCCGTGTTTTCTGCAAGATTCCACGCGCATTGGTCAATCAGTTCAACAGCACTCGCGGTGTATTTCCGGTTTCATTTTAACGATGGGCTGGAAACGTCCTGAATACCGTCATCGGACCTGACCACCCTCCGCCGTTGATGATAATGGGCCAGCAGTATCGTGTTTCACCGTGGCCCAGCCGTTTGCAACCGACGGTGTCGTTGACAACAGGCCGGCACACGGAGCGTGGCACTTAACCGGGTGGCCGTGCACCCGGCCTATGCTGCAGCTTCAGAGATTCGGTGATACGCGGAAGTACCTGGACTCGGCAAAGTCACTGCAACCGGCCGCGTTACAGGCCTGTACGGTCCAGCCATAATTCCTGCCCCTGACCAGTGGCGGAGACACGTAGTTGGTGCTGCCCACGGTTGCATCCACGACGTGCAGCCGGGTGACCGTGTCCGTCAACACCACGCGGTACGATTCCGCACCATCGACACTGAGCCAGTTCAACGTCGGGATGATACTGCCCACCAGCGGTCCCGGATTGACCGTGGCTCCCGGGTTCTGAATGGACGGCGTTAAAGGAGCCGGTTCCTGCTGCGGCACCTGGATGAAAATTTCCTCGGAAAACCCGCTTGCCGTACCGGTAGCGTTGTAAGCCTTGAGGGCGACGAAGTAATTGCCGGGACCAACCTGGTCCCCGGCGGTGGTGATGTTGCCGACGTCCACTTGATCGATATAGTTACCCGCGGAAAAGCCGAAATGGGCGGTGTAACCCGCTGCATCCTCGGAGCCGGTCCAGTACACGTCAACCCGGGAGCCGGTAACCCGGTGATAAACCAGCGACGGCGATGTGACCGTCGGCTCCTTGATCTGGAAATAATAGTAGGGGCTGTAGCTGCTGCAGCCGTTGACGTTACAGGATCTTACCCGCCAGCTGTAGGCGTGTCCGGGCTCCAGCGCCGGGGTCGTGTAGGAAGGCGAGGGATGGTCTGTCAGGTCGACAATCACTGTTCCAGTGGTGTCGTCCTGCAGGGTCAGCTGGTACCTGGCCGATCCCGGCACGCTGTTCCATTCCAGAACCTGCGTGGTATTGACGATAGCGGGGCCGGGGGGATTCAGGGCCCCGGTCCGGATGACCGTGGGAACGCCGGGCTGGTTACCGGTGTTGTCGAAGGAAACCACCAGTGCCGCAGTCAGCTCGCTGGTCTGTCCGTAGGCATCGTAGGACTGCAGGACGAAATAGTAGGTTGCTTCGGGGAGGGCCACCGAATACTGCTCCACCGGTCCCAGGGCCTGGCCGGAACCGGGCAGGGACGACGAAGTGTAGTTGCCCGGTTGCTCCGCGTAATAGACAAGATATCCGGCGGTATTACTGCTGACAGATGCGTCCCAGCGCACCGTAATGACATTGCCGGTGATAGAGAAACTCAGGTCTGTGGGCGGTTGTGGCGGCTGAATCACGTCGCAGTCAGACTGGGTTTCCCAGGGCGTGTCGAGGCCATAACCGGAAGCCCAGTACCAGGGACCATAGTACTGGTCTGAACCGTACAGGTAGGCGCCTTCCGTCCGCGGCAGGCAGCCCTTGAAAGGATCGAACGGGGGGTGATTGGCCGACTGCCATTGGCTTGCCGAGGCCACGTCCCGCCTGAACTGTGGACCGAAAGAGGCGCCGACTTCACCGACCTCCAGGTCGCTGCCGTTGTTGCCCCAGCGGCCTTCAAACCAGACCCAGGTTGCACTGTTCGCTTCCAGCGGTGCCAGGTCCTCCAGGACATAGTCTTCAACCGGGTCCAGTTGCTGCCGGTCACCGAAATGAAAGGCGTTGACCACCGCGCCATTCTGCTCGGCAGGTTCGTGGGCCGTGGTGCCCGAGTGCGCATAGGAGCCATGGCCTCCGTTGGCCACGTAGACGATGGGGTGAGTACCGTCGAACAGATCGACATTCTGCCACGAAAGCCGGGTGGCCTCGTGGTAATTCAGGTAGGCCACTTCCGCAGGATCCTCGGACTCGTCGAGAAACACCGTGACGGATTCCCAGTCACCCGGATGGCGGTTGATCCAGTCGTTATAGAAATAGAAAAACCAGTACTGGATGGCAACGGGATTGACCTGGTCCGGGTCCCGGAATACCCGGTAGTACACTGTGGGGCTCGGCGACAGGGCCTTGTAACCGCTGGCAATATTGATCTCCCCGTCCCACAACGGGGCGAAGATCAGGCTGTTGGAGGCCCCCCGCACGGGCGCCGAACCGATAAGGTTAAGCGCGCCTTCCGGTACCGCGTACCGGCCGGCGCTGAACGTTTCGCCGTTGAATTCGATAGCGTCGGACAGTTCCAGATCGATTGTTCTGTCAGGGGCCTGGGCAGCCAGCTCGTCCACGTGCATCGGTATGTAGTCGATAAAGGGATAGCCGGAGCTGGTGAGAAATACCCCGGTGGATCCCGGTCCCGAAAGCCGCAGTTGTGGTGCGTACTTCCGCGCCAGTTCGGCATCCTGGGCAGTGGACTGCGCCTGGACAACGCAGACTGTCAGTAACGCGATAAGCGATGGGATAATCTTGCTCAGCTTGCTCATGGGAATGTGCCTTTCTGTCGGGAGTAGTTGAACCTCAATCCGCCGGTGAAGTCGTGGGAATACCGACTACAGTAGCACAATAACCGGGGTCGGAAAGCGACGGTGATCACGTCTGCCGGGGCGGTGTATCCGGCCCGGATCGGGCCCGGGCTCCACCGCTGCCACAATCTCCTGCGCTCCCCCATGATGCCGTCTGGACAAAGACCGCTGTCGCGGATAACGTTGCCCTCTGTACCCGCACGACGTCGACATTCCCGGTGTGATGCCTCGACCCGTTGGGGGAGCCCGTGACGGGTTATTGGCAACAGTCCTGTAGGGAGATGAGTCAACCATGCGAGCCCTGGTAACTGTCCTGATCGTGTTCAGCGTGGCGCCATACCTGGGCGCACAGACCAACCGTATCGACCTGGTTCGTGCCGATGCCCCGGAGCTGGCCCATTTCGGTGACTTTGCCATCGGCGTCAGAACCGTGGCATTCACCGCTGCTGAACGACCGGATGTGCTCAATACCCTGGCGGATGGCAGCATCGCCTACTACGACCGGTCCCTGACCGTGGAGATCTGGTACCCGGCGACCCTTGACGCAGACCAATCGCCCGGCGGTCGCTACCGCAGCACAACCCGCAATACCGCGGTGGAAGCCACGCTGTTCGGCTCGGCGGTGCGTGATGCCGACGTGGCGTCGGCAGCAGAGGCCTTTCCCCTGGTGATCATTTCCCACGGCTACCCGGGCAATCGCTACCTGCTGAGCCACCTGGGAGAAAACCTGGCGTCAAAGGGCTACGTGGTCGCTGCCATCGACCACCGGGACAGTACCTATACCGACCAGCAGGCCTTTGCCAGCACCCTGTACAACCGGGCGCCGGACCAGCGTTTCGTCATTGACAGGATAGCCCGCATGGCCGCTGAACCCGGCAGCTTTCTCTATCGGCGGGTCGCTGCCGGGAGCACCGCGGTGGTGGGTTTTTCCATGGGTGGCTACGGGCTGCTTAATAACCTGGGCGCCGGCTACAATCCTGCCGTGGTCAACCTGCCCATCGCGCCACCCAACGGCCTGCTGGCGGAACACACGACGCTGAATGAATCCTTCCGGGACAACCTGGACAGCAGGATCAGGGCCGGCGTGGCCATCGCACCCTGGGGCATGAACAACAGTATGTGGCGTCCTGAAGACCTGGAGGGCATCCGTCTGCCGGTGCTTTACGTGGCCGGCAGCGTCGACACCACCGCCGGCTACGAGAACGGCACCCGGGCCATCTTCAAGGCGACGCGCAACAGTGACCGCCTGCTGCTGACCTTTGAAAACGCCGGCCACAGTGCCGGGGCTCCCATTCCGGTTCCCGTGGAACTGCTCACTGCCGGCGACGGGGTCGGCGTCAGCCATTACATCGATCCGGTCTGGGATACGCTGCGCATGAACAATATCATGGACCATTTTATTACCGCGTTCCTGGACCTGCACCTCAGGGGCGATGAGGACAGGCGTCGTTTCCTGCAGTTACCGGAACGCTCGGAAGCGGGCTGGACCGGGTTTACCGCGGGCCCGGCCATCGGGCTGCGCCTGGAGCACCTGGCGCCGGGCCAGCCGGACCCCTGAACCGGCGGGAATTGCCCTTTACCCGCAATGTGTGATAAACCCGTGGTCAGACATGGTGCTGAGTTGCGCAGTGTGTTGCACCGGTCCCCGATTACCTGTACTCACTGTCATTATTGGCAGTGGTCCATAACAACAACATCAAGCCGATCGAGGAGACTGAAGATGGACCGACGAGCGTTTCTATCCAACATGAGTGCCGCCACCGTGGCCTCCATCGCCGGCGCTGCCACCCTGTCGGAGAAGGCCGACGCGCTGGAAGAAGCCATGAGCGTGGAGCTGGACAAGCGGATCGCCACGCCGTATTTCTGCAATATCGAACCCACGCCCGAGCCGATCCCCGGGGATACGCGCCCCTACTACATGCACGAAGATCCGCGCCTGCCGGAAATGCCGGCGGCACCCACCCTGGTGGATTTCTTCAAGCTTCGCTTCGCCCCGGCCAGCCACGTGCTGCAGAGCGCCCGCCTGGCGAAAATCAATGGCTACGACGAGAAAGTGGTCCTGGCCTGTCTCCTTCATGATATCTGCGTGTCTAATCTTATCCGTACCGATCACGGCTACTGGTGCGCACAGATGATCAGGCCCTATGTCTCCGAGGAGATTGCCTGGGCCATTCAGGCCCACCAGGCCCTGCGATTCTTTCCGGACGAATCCGTGGGATACGAGTACCCGGAGGCGTATATCCGTTTCTTCGGGGCGGACTACAAGCCCGAGCCGTATATTGTCCAGGCCTATGAGGAAGCGAAAAACCATCGCTGGTACATGACCGCCCGGTTGATAACGGTGAACGACCTGTACTCCTTTGAAGAAGGCGTGAACGTGAGCGTGGACGATTTTACCGATATCATCGGCCGCCACTTCAAGCAGCCCAGGGAGGGCCTGGGATTCGACAACAGTCCGGTGGCACATATGTGGCGCAGTATGATCTGGCCCAATAATTTTCTTTGACAGGCCGCCCTTGGGCAGAATCACCGCCATCGACATGAACAGCGGAGAGCACGTCTGGCAGGTGGCCAATGGCAATTCGCGCAGCGATCACCCGGCCCTGCGCAACCGTCAACGGATAAACCAGACAGAATACGGCGTAAAAGCCAGGCCGAAAACAATTCACCTAACCAGGTTGGCGACCACGATCAAGGCCACGAATAAAGCACAGATTCCTTAAAATCAGCTCAGCGAAAAACAACAAGGGGAAGCCGCATGGACAGGCGACAATTTTTCCGGACAGGCATGGCACTGGGTACTGCCATGTCACTGCCGCCACTGGCCCGACGAAAGCTGTTCGCGGCATCCCTGCCGGCCAGCCTCACCGACCTGACGGCCGTGGAGCTGTCGACGGCCCTGGCGCAGCGTCAGGTCAGCTGCGTCGAGGTCATGGCCGCCTACCTGCAGCATATCCACCGCCACAACCCGGTTTACAACGCCATTGTCGGCCTGGTGGAAGATGACCTGCTGCTGGACCAGGCGCGGGCGGCGGACCGTACGCTTGCCCGGGGTGAAAGTCGCGGCTGGCTGCACGGCATGCCTTTTGCCGTCAAGGACCTGACCGCGGTTGCCGGGCTCCGACACACCAGCGGTTCCCCCCTGTTCGCAGACCGTATCGCCGACAGCGACGCCGGATTTGTCGCCCGGCTCCGACGGGCTGGCGCCCTGTTTATCGGCAAGACCAATTCCCCGGAATTCGGCCTTGGCTCGCAGACCTACAATCCGCTATTCGGGCCCACAGCCAGTGCCTGGAATCCACAGCTCACTGCCGGCGGCAGCAGTGGCGGTGCCGCCTCCGGCCTGGGTACCCGCATGTTGCCGGTGGCGGACGGCAGCGACATGATGGGTTCGCTGCGCAACCCCGGGGCGTTCAATAACGTCATCGGATTCCGACCGTCCGCCGACCTGATGCGGGACACTCCCCCGGCCACCAGGCCGCTTTCCACCAGTGGTCCCATGGGCAGAAACACCGCCGACACCATCCGGCTGCTGCATACCATGGCACCCAGGCCCCTGGAAGGACCGTTTCAGGCACTGAACCTGGATGGCCTGCGCATCGGCTGGCTGGCTGACCTGGACGGCTACCTGGCACTGGAAAGCGGTATTACACCGCTGTGCGAAGCCAGCCTGGGGGCACTGGAGACCGCCGGGGCCAGGGTTGAACCCGTCAAGCCACGATTCGACCCGGCCGATCTCTGGGACGCCTGGACCACCCTGCGTCACGCCGGCAGGGCCAGCATGCGTCGTTATTACGATGATCCGGCGTCACGGCCCCAGTTGAAGCCGGAGCTGGTCTGGGAAATTGAGCAGTCGATGTTGCTGGGCGAGGAGGATGTTGTACGCGCCAACCGGATTCGCGGCGACTGGAACCGGGAACTGGAACGTTTGTTTGACAACGTCGACTTCCTGGCCCTTCCCAGTGCCCAGGTATTCCCCTATTCCAAGCACGTGGCCTGGCCGCGGTATATCGGCAGCCGCCCGATGGATACCTATCATCGCTGGATGGAAATAGTGATCCCCGCCAGCCTGGGCGGCATACCGGTAATCAACGTGCCGGTGGGCTTCGATGCCGGCAATCGACCCATGGGCATGCAGCTCATGGGTCCCTTCGGCAGTGATCGGCGGGTGTTGAATCTTGGCCTGGCCTACGAACAGGTCACCGACTTCCTGGCCAGCCGGCCCATGCTGGCAAGTACATGAGACGCATTTTTCTCACCCCAGGAACTCTTCAGGGACCCTCTGTTTAAGCAGAAGGTCCCTGAACTGAATCAGGGCAGGCAGACGAGCCCTGGCAGGAGCAGCGCATGTCCATCGACATTACCTTCACGTTAAGCAACGATGACCTGAAGCGTTTCGAAGACATCGTGGCCAGTGCCCGGAATCTGGTTGACGACGAACAGAACGCCAGGAAAGTAGAACAGGCTGCCGGGGACATGATAGCCACCGCTCAGGCCGCTGACCTTCCGGATTTTATCAAGGAACGGATTCTGAAACTGGAGACCCTGTTGAACCTGGTTCAGGATGAAGAATGGAATCTCGAGGAAAGTGAACGCAAGCGCGTGTTGTCTGCGCTGTCCTATTTTGCCCTGGCCGACGATCTGATTCCGGACAGTGTGCCCGGTGTCGGCTTCCTGGACGATGCCATTTATACTGAAATAATTATTCAGGAACTGGATAGCGAACTGCGTCTCTATAATGAATTCTGCCAGTACCGTATCGCCGAGGAAAATCGCCGAAGAAACCGTGGTCTCGACACCCGGGTCGGCAGGGAGGACTGGCTGGCGGACAAGCGTTCCGTCCTGCACTCCAGGATGCGGGCCCGCCGCGCCGGTGGTGGCGGCAGTCAGCGCTGGCGGACACGACTTTTCTAGAAAACTTCCAATCAGAGCTTCCCTGATTCTACACAGGAGATTTACCATGCGAATAAAAATAATCCTGGCCGTACCGGTAATGATCGTGGCCGGCGGGCTCGCCGGCCAGTCGCCCATGCCCGCCGGGCATTACACCAGTGCCGACGACATTGCCAGGGCACTGGAACAGTCCGCCGCAGACCGCCCGGCCATGGCGGTAGGTCGCATTACCAACACCGACGACTACCGGATTAACGTCATTCGGCGGACCGATGCAGCCGGCGCCATCGTCCACGACGTGGGCACCGAACTGCACTATATCACCGACGGCGCGGGAACCCTGGTTACCGGTGGCGTCATCGTACGCCCCGCCGATGGCGGTCGGGCGACAATCCAGGGCGGCACGCCGCAGCGGGTCAGCCCTGGTGATGCGGTACTGATTCCCGAGGGAACACCGCATTGGTACAGCGACGTGGAAGGCTCGGTTACCTACCTGGAAGTGAGATTCTGACGAGTCGATAAAGCCTTATCCTGTGCACCCCGGGCGGACATGGGTGCTTTTCTGAGTAAAGGTGCTACCCTGAACACTGGGTCGCGTGATACCGGCCTGCCTGCTCCGGACGACGTCTGGACGACCCCTGGGCCTTGCCACGGAATTCAGCTTGTTATATAGGAGGAGTGGCGGTGACTATTCGCGGCGAATGTTTCTGTGGAGCGGTTGGCTACGCCATCGACGGGCCCTTGCGCGATGCCCGGTCCTGTCACTGCTCACGGTGTCGCAAGGCGTTCAGCGCCCAGGCATCGAGTTACGCGGAAGTGGATGGCGCGGATTTCCGCTGGGAACGCGGCGAACCGCTGTTAACCACCTTCGCAAACAAGGATGGCAGCGGGCTGCAGTTCTGCAGCCGCTGCGGATCGACACTGTGCGGTATCGTCAATGGCCAGGTCCACGGCATTGCACTGGGCTGTCTGAACGATGATCCCGGAATTGACATTGGCCAGCATATCTTCGTCGGCTCCCGGGCTGCCTGGGAAATTATTCCCGACGGAGTGCTTCAGTATGAAGGCGCTCCGCCGATGCCGGATAGCGTGGACCGTGATTAGCCTGCATCAGTGCCCTTGTAATAGTCCTTTAACTCCCAGGTCAGTGCGGGGGAAACAGGGCTGCCCCGCAAATCCAACGGCGTTACATTCGCAGGCAGGCGACCGGTGGTCAGGATGTCGCCTGTCGATAGCAGAATTGGCACCGGGCGGAATCAGTGAGCAACACTGAAACGGTTGGTCAACGCGCATCGACTCTTGCAACCGGGCAGAAAGGGTCTGTAACTTTGGAACAGCAATAATCAGGAGAACAGCGTGTCGGACCAGCGAAAAATAGCACTGCTTATCGATTGTGATAACGTCAGTCACAAGGCGATAGAAGGCGTCCTGGAGGAACTGTCGAAACTGGGCATGGTCAATGTCAGGCATGCCCATGGCGACTGGAACAGCGATTCTCTGTCGGGCTGGATAGAAAGACTGCATCCAAACGCTATCCGACCCATGCAGCAGTTTGCCTATACCAAGGGCAAGAATGCCACCGATGCTGCCATGATTATCGATGCCATGGACCTGCTGTATACCGACTCCTTCGATGCCTTTGCCTTAATGACCAGTGACAGCGACTTTACACCGCTGGTATTGCGGATACTGGAGAAGGGTCTGGCGGTTTTCGGCTTCGGAGAAAAAAAGACACCCAGGCCCTTTGTCGATGCCTGCTCAACCTTTATATTCACGGAAAACCTGGTTCCACAGGTTGAGGACAAGTCCACCAGCAAACCGGCGGAACGCACCAGTCGGGCCGATCTGCGAGCCGATGCGAAGCTGGTAAAGCTGCTGCGCACCGCCGTGGAACAGACATCCGACGATGATGACTGGGCGAATCTTGGCAGGGTTGGGATGTACATCTCCAACAACAGTTCCTTTTCTCCTATCAACTACGGCTACCGCAAGCTGAGTCAGCTGATCAAGGCCAGTCAGCTGTTCGACATGGAAACCCGCAAGGACGGTTCCGGCATGTTTATCAAGGACAAGAACAGTAAAAAGTAACCATGCATGAAATTCGGGAACAGACTGTAGACTGCCCCTACTGCGGCGAATCCATCGGCATACTGATCGATTGCTCGATTGCCGAGCAATGTTATATCGAGGACTGCCAGGTCTGCTGCCGACCCATGGAAATTGACGTGGCCGTGGACCCGGGGAGCGAACCAGTGGTCACTGTGACCCGGGAAGATGAATGATGCTCTGCGGCCCGGACGGTCCGTTGACAGGTCAGCCGACCAGGCTGCCTGTGGCCGGTACCGACAACGGGCTAAATTGATTGGCTAGCCGGGTTGTCAGCTTGCCTTGATCGCCGCAAACTCCTACGCCAATCGGCAGCACGCTCACGCCAGTCGGCATTGACCGGGCAGGGGATCGCCCACAGAATGAGTTGTCTTCAGTCTTCGAGACGGCATGGAATCCGCCGCGTCCGAGTGATGAGTGAGCGCCAACAGAAGATTCCGGCAGCCGACACCCAGCGCCCTGGAGACCGAAGCCATGGTGACCACGACGCCGTGCAGTGATCCGGATATTCAGGCCCTGGCGTACTTAGACAAAGGCGCGACTACGATTTCCGTTACCTGTCGGCATGCGCTCCCGCCATGGCGTTCGTAACCCGGCGGCATATCAAGAAGTATAGATTTTAAAATTTTTCTGATCCTTGATCAGGCCTGTGGGGTTCATCAATGACTGCTGTCTTTCGCCATCCGATTTTGCTGTTGACGCTTCTGGGTATCGCCATCCTTTCCTACATGGTGTTTGCCAAGGCCACGCAGTCCAACGGCCCAGCCCGGGGGTTTCCCGGCGGCTTCGGTGCCATGGCACCCATCGTAGGCCTGGCCGAGGTGGAGAGCAGGGTCGTTGCCGACGCCATCGAGTCGGTGGGCACGGCTATCGCCAATGAATCCGTGGACCTGACCGCGGCGGTGTCTGAAACCGTCAGCGGTATTCACTTCGACGACGGCGATTTTGTCCAGCAGGGCGAGGTCCTGGTGGAACTCACCAACACCGCGGAAGCCAGCAGACTGGCCGAGGCCCAGGCCAACGTGAACGATGCTCGGCGCCAGCTCGCCAGGCTGGAGACCCTGTCTGCCAGCAACCTGGTGGCGGACAGCGAAATCGATCAGGCCCGCACGGCGCTGGAAACTGCCGAGGCCCGACTGGAGGGAGTCCTGGCGGAAATAGGCGATCGGGTGATACTGGCGCCGTTTTCCGGCTTCCTGGGTTTCCGCAACGTCAGTGCCGGCAGCCTGTTGACTCCCGGCACCGTCATCACGACCCTGGATGACGTGTCGACGATCAAGCTTGACTTCACCATCCCCGAAGTCTATCTGGCCGATGTGGCCGTGGGCCAGCAGATTGATGCGGACAGTATCGTCTACGACGATCGCAGTTTCAGCGGCACAATCAGTGTCGTCGGCTCCCGGGTGGACCCGGTGACGCGCAGCGTGTCGGTGCGGGCGCTTATCGACAATCCGGAACTGCAGTTGCGCCCGGGCATGCTGATGACGGTTTCCCTGGCCTTGAATGAAAAGCAGGTGCTGGTGGTACCGGAGCGCGCCGTTATCGCCTCCCAGGGCAGGCAGTACGTGTACCTGGTGGACTCGGAGAATACCGTCAGTCGACAGGAAGTCTCCCTGGGACGAAGACGGGAGGGCATGGTGGAGATCCTGGCCGGCCTGACAAGCGGTCAGCGCGTGGTCAGCGATGGCGTTATCAGGGTACGCCCCGGTATGTCGGTGCGGCCTCAGAGTGAGCAGGCCCTGCCCGGGCAGGGCGGCGCGGCCTTTGCCGTGCGCGGGGAGTAGCGCATCATGATACTGTCCGACGTCTCCGTTAAACGACCGGTTTTTGCTACCGTTATCAGCCTGTTACTGGTCGCCTTCGGCATCATGTCGTTTTTTCAGCTGCCGCTGCGGGAGTATCCCGACACCAGCCCGCCGGTGGTTTCCATCAGCACCAGCTACCCCGGCGCATCCGCCGCCATTGTCGAAACCCAGATCACCGAACCCATCGAAGACCAGATCAACGGCATCGACGGTATCGAGTCCATCAACTCCTCGAGTTCAGACGGCAGTTCGCGGATCTCGGTGGAATTCGCCGTGGGTACCGACGTGGAAGTGGCAGCCAACGACCTTCGTGACAAGGTATCCCGGGTAGTGCGCAGTCTTCCCGAAGACGCCGACCCTCCCCAGATCGCCAAGTCGGACAGTGACGCGCGGCCCATCCAGTATTTCAACCTGGTCAGCAGCCAGTTGTCCTATCTTGAACTCAATGATTACGCCAATCGCTATATCGTCGATCAGTTTGCCGTGCTGGAAGGGGTTTCCAACGTAACGGTTAGCGGGAACGGTGGTTTCGCCATGCGTATCTGGCTGGACCGGATTGCGCTGGCAGCCCGGGGCCTCACCGTCACCGATATCCAGAATGCACTGCGCCGGGAAAACGTCGAGCTGCCAGCGGGCCGGATCGATTCGGCGGACATGGAATTCTCCGTAAGGGTCGAGCGCATCTACCAGTCGGCCGCCGATTTCCAGCGCCTGGTGATCGCCCGGGGCGAAGACAATTCCCTGGTAAGGCTGGGCGATGTCGCCCGGGTGGAACTGGGGTCAGCGAATGACCGGTCCCTGTACAAGGGTAACGGCGTCGAAGCCGTAGGCCTGGGCATTGTCAAGCAGACCAATGCCAACAGCCTGGCCGTGTTGCGGGCAACGGAAGCGCTTGCCGAGCGTATTCGGCCGACCTTGCCGGACCACATGGACCTTGTCATCTCCTCCAGCGACGCCGAGTTTATCGAAAAGGCCATTTCCTCGGTGTACTCCACCATATTCCTGACCATGGTCATGGTCAGCCTGGTGATCTACGCGTTCCTGGGATCGGTGCGCTTCATGCTGATTCCGGTAGTCACCATACCGGTCTGCCTGTTGTCGGCTTTTATCGTCCTGGCCGGTTTCAACCTGTCCATCAACCTGATTACCCTGCTGGCCCTGGTGCTGTGCGTCGGCCTGATTGTCGACGACTCCATCGTCGTGCTGGAAAACATTCAGCGACGGGTGGAAGGCGGTGAGGCACCGCTCCTGGCATCGTTCAACGGTGCACGACAGGTTGCGTTCGCCGTGATTGCCACCACGGCGGTGCTTGTCGCGGTATTCGTGCCGGTGGTGTTTCTGGAAGGCAACCTCGGCGTCCTGTTTTTTGAGCTGGCGGTTACTATCAGCGGGGCTGTCATCATTTCCAGTGTACTGGCCCTGACCCTGACCCCCATGATGTGCTCCAAGCTGCTCACCAATCACGCTCACGAGAGCTGGTTCACTGCCCGGGTGGATCGCACGTTCAGCTGGCTGAAGCGGGGTTACCATGACGCCCTGGTTGTCTGCCTGCGCTACAGCTGGGCGATCCTGGGCGGACTGATGCTGGTTATGGTTGCGATCTACTGGCTGTTTCAGCAGCTGCCCACGGCCTTCGCGCCAGCCGAGGACCAGGGCGTGATCTTTGCCCGGCTGGTCGGGCCGGAAGGTGCCAACATCAGCTACATGGAACAGCAGGTCAACGCTATCCAGGACGAGGTGCTGACCTACGTGGAAGCCGGTGAAGTGCAGAACGTGGTGACCATGACCCCGGGATGGGGTGGCGGTGGCGGCGTGAACAGCGGCATGACCATTATATCCCTGCCCTCCTGGGAGGAGCGGGAAAAAGACACCGCCACGGTAATGAGAGAACTTACCGGAAAGTGGAACCAGGTTCCAGGTATCAGGGCCTTCATGTTCATGCGCTCCGGTCTTGGCCGGGGCGGTGGCGGGCAGCCGGTACAGTTCGTCATCGGCGGGCGCAGCTACGAAGAGCTGGTAGCGTGGCGGGACCTGGTGCTGGACCGGGCGCTGGACAGCGGCCTATTTACCCGGCTGGATTCTGACTTCAACGAAACCAAGCCGGCTCTGGCCATCGAAGTGGACCAGATCCGTGCCGCCGACCTGGGAATCTCCATCCAGGCTATCGGGCAGACACTGCAGGCGATGATGAGTGAAAGTCGGGTCACCACCTTCGTGGAGGGCGGTGAGGAGTACGATGTCATCATGCAGGCGGAGGACTCCCAGCGCGCCACCCCCGACGATCTGTCCAATCTCTACGTGCGCTCCGATACCTCGGGTCAGATGATACCCCTGGCTAACGTAATCCGGGTCAGCAACGATGCCGGCCCAACGTCGCTGAATCGCTACAACCGGATCCGGTCCATCACCATTTCCGGTGACCTGTCTCCGGGTAGCGATCTCGATACGGCATTGACCTTTCTTGAAAATGTCGTTGTCGCGGAACTGCCGGAATATGCCCAGGTCGACTATAAAGGCGAATCGCTGGACCTGAGAAATTCCGAAGGGGGTTTGACAGCGGTCTTCCTGCTGGCGCTGCTGGTGGTATTCCTGGTGCTGGCGGCCCAGTTCGAGAGTTTCATTCATCCGCTGGTCATCATGACCACGGTACCACTGGCGATCTTTGGCGCCCTGCTGGGACTGTTCCTCACCGATAACTCGTTGAATATATATTCCAATATCGGGCTGATCATCCTGGTTGGCATCGCCAGCAAAAACGGCATACTGATTGTCGAGTTCGCCAACCAGCTGCGGGACCGGGGCCTGGCGTTCCGGGAAGCGCTCATCGAGGCCTGTGATCAGCGTCTGCGGCCGGTACTGATGACGGCTCTGTCAACGCTCATGGGGGCGGTACCGCTGCTGCTGGCCACCGACGCAGGTTCCGAAAGCCGGGTGCTGCTGGGCACGGTGATTTTTTCCGGTGTACTGATGACTACCATCACCACGCTGTTTGTCGTACCGGTGGTGTACAGTCTCATTGCCAGGAACACCGGGTCTCCGGAGCAGGTGGCAAGAACGCTGGCCAGACTGCAGCAGGAAGAAAACAGCGGGCAACAGCCAACCGGGCAGGCGGCGTCCTGAGAATCGCTGCCAGGCAACCCTTACCGGAGCCACACTGTCGATGCCGGTTCGTACCGCCACCGGGGCATCAGGACCGGTAGCCTGGGGGGACTGCAGTAATATTGATCTGTGGGGATGTCGCGATACGGCGATTCCCGGAAGTTTATCACGCAGCTGACAACGTTATGCCGGAAGGACCTGAAATTCGTCGCGCCGCCGACCGCATCGCCGCGGTGCTCGAGAACAGGGTAGTGGAAGAAATCAGTTTTGGCCTGCCCGGTCTGCAGCCGCGGGAGGAGGAGCTTCGCGGTCAACGGGTAACGGCCCTGGAAACCAGAGGTAAGGCACTGCTGACCCATTTCGACAACGGCCTTGCAATCTACTCCCACAATCAGTTGTACGGACGCTGGTGGGTGGTACGCCGGGACCGCTATCCCGCCACCGGTCGATCTCTGCGACTGGCCCTGCACACCAGGAACCACAGTGCGCTGCTGTACAGCGCCTCCGACATTGCCGTGCTTGACCGGGATGAGCTGGGTCAGCACCCGTTTCTATGCCGGGTCGGTCCGGATATCCTCGATCGGACACTGCACTGGCGGGACGTCGCCGGGCGACTGGTGGCGCCACGGTTCTGCGGTCGCAGTGTCGCTGCCCTGTACCTGGACCAGTCATTCCTGGCCGGAGTCGGCAACTACCTGCGATCCGAGATTCTGCACGACGCCGGCATCTGTCCACGCAGTCGTCCGCGGGAGCTCACGGTGAAGCGGCGCAACAGCCTGGCCAGGAGTACGCTGGTAGTCAGTGAGCGGGCCTATCGCACCGGTGGCATCACCAACCCGCCACACCGGGTAGATGCGCTGCAACGAGCCGGGCTGCCGCGCAGCAAATATCGTCATGCCGTGTTTGGCCGGGGGGGTAATCCCTGTTACCGTTGTCGACAGCCTGTCGTCAAAGAAATCATTTCCGCACGCCGCCTTTACTGGTGTCCGCAGTGCCAGTCCCGGGACTGAGTTATCTCCATGACACCCACCCACAAGGATTTCTGGTTTCTCCCCCTGGGAGGCTGTGGTGAAATCGGTATGAATCTCAACCTGTACGGTCACGCCGGTGAGTGGTTGATGGTGGACTGCGGGGTTACCTTCGAGAAGCCGCTTCAAGGCGCCGGTGGTGGCAACCGGGTGGAGATGGCCGATCCGGTTTTTATCAGCAATCGTTTTCAGTCCCTGGCCGGCATCGTCGCTACCCATGCCCACGAGGATCACATCGGCGCCCTGCCGCATCTTTGGGAACAGTTCCGGTGTCCCATCTATACGACAGCGTTTACCCGCAACGTGGTGCTGCGCAAGCTGCGTCAGTATGGCGTGGACGCTCCGGTGATCACCGTAAGCCAGGGTGAGACGCTGCAGCTGGGCCCGTTCGAGGTGACCTGGCTGCCCATTACCCATTCGACGCCGGAAACCTGCGCGCTGCTCATTACCACCCGGGCCGGCAGGGTGTTGCATACCGCGGACTGGAAGCTGGATTCAGCACCGATTGTCGGTGCCGCGGTGGAGCCAGGCCGTTTTCAGGCACTGGCGCGGGGGCGAATCGATGCAGTGGTCTGCGATTCCACCAACGCCACACAGGCCGGTCACTCGAATTCCGAGGCGGAACTGTTTGAAGGCCTGCTGGACGTGGTGCGACAGTCCGAAGGCCGGGTAGTAGTAGCCTGTTTCGCCAGCAATGTCGCCCGCCTGCAGACCCTGGGCAACGTGGCCCATGTTGCCGGCCGCTACGTGGGTCTGCTGGGCCGATCGCTGCAGCGCATGGTCAGCTGCGCCAGGGGCGCCGGCTACCTGCAGGAAAATTTCAATACCGTGAACTCTCGGGACCTGGGCTACCTGCTGCCGGCCGAGACCCTGGCAGTCGCCACCGGCAGCCAGGGCGAAACCGGCGCCGCCCTCAATCGCCTGGCGGCAGACAATCATCCCGATCTGAACCTGGCCGCCGGGGACCACGTTGTTTTCAGTGCCAAGACCATTCCGGGCAACGAGCAGGAGGTTGCCGCCCTGATTCGCGCCCTCGAGGCGCGCTGTATCCGGGTTACCCATGCCGAAAGGCATCCGCGGCCCCTCCATGCTACCGGGCATCCCTGTGCCGATGAACTGGAGCTGATGTATGGCTGGGTGCGGCCCAGGGTGGCTGTCCCCGTCCACGGAGAACAAAGACACATGGCACGTAACGCCGATATCGCCCGAAAAGTCGGCATTCCGGTGCAGCTGTGTGGGAAAAACGGGGACCTGTTCGACCTGGTGAATGATCGATTGCAGCCCGATGCCGCCCCGGTGGGCAGACTTTATTTCGACGAGGGGACTAATAGTCTCAGACCCGCAGGCTGAGCGTGATACCATCGTCGACCATGTCCGCAAGGTGTCCAGCTACATGCTGTCGGTCCTGGTTGGCGGCAACCCGGGGAAGTGATCATGCCCAGCAATAAAAACGTTCAGCGCGCACTGTTTCTGGCCCTGCTGATACTGGTTACCCTGGCATTCCTCTGGCTTATCCACGTATTCATGCAGCCGATCTTCTGGGCAGTGGCATTGGCTATCGTGTTTTACCCTGCCCACCGGAAACTGGCAGATTCGTTACCGGACTGGCCCCGACTGACCGCCAGCGCCAGCGTTGTCACCGTCCTGCTGGTGGTGGTACTCCCGGTTGTCGGTATCGCCTTCGCCGTTACCCGGGAAGCGAGCCAGCTCTACCAGCAGTTACGCAGTGGACAGTTCAACCTGTCGGCGGTTTTTGCCGACCTGTCCGATCGCCTGCCGCAGCTGGAGGTTTTCCTGCAGCGCTTTGGCTTGGAACCGCAGCGGATTGTCGAACAGCTGTCGTCCCTGGCCTCTTCGGTGTCCAGCTATCTCGCCAACTGGGCCGTGGAGTTCGGCCAGGATACCCTGCGTACCGCCGTGTTCTTTTTCCTGATGTTGTACCTGCTGTATTTCTTTCTGAAGGATGGCAATCGCCTGGTTGACGGCCTGGTGCGGGCGCTGCCCCTGGGTGACCAGCGGGAAAGAGCACTGCTGGCGCGATTCGAGGAGGTGTCCCGGGCGACTATCAAGGGATCGCTGGTAATCGGCATCGTCCAGGGCACGATCGGTGGCGTTACCTTCGCATTGCTGGGTCTTAGTGCGCCGGTCCTCTGGGGTGTGGCCATGGCGCTGTTGAGCATCGTGCCCGCCGTTGGCCCCATGCTGATCTGGTTTCCTGCCGCGCTGATCCTGCTGTTAAGCGACCGACTGATCGCCGGCATCAGCCTGGTTGTCGTTGGCGCCGTGGTTATCAGCCTGGTGGATAACCTGCTGCGCCCCATCCTGGTGGGCAGGGACACCGGTATGCCTGACTACCTGATACTGCTGTCCACGCTGGGTGGCCTGACCGCCTTCGGGCTGACCGGCGTAATCATCGGACCTATTATCGCGGCCTTTTTCCTCACGGTCTGGGAAATGGCCATCGACGAGTTTGCCGAATAAGAATGATTCACCGTCGCGACGTTACCTGCCCCCGGGCCACAGGGCTGGCTGACATGAAGTGATCGGAAATTTCGATCAGAGCAATCAATATTATTCGTTTTACTCTTTCCCTGGTCCTGCCTACCATGCAGTCATGGATCTTCGTCCGGGAAATCGGCCGGTAGGGGCAGCAGCCTGCAACGGTATGCCCGATCCAGACCGGCTTTCCCTGCGTAGGGACCCGATGAAATTCGAATCCAGCCACAGGCTGGTTGGACATCAACATAAACGAGGTACAACACATGTTAAAACAGACCATTTCTGCACTGACCGTGGCAGCCGTCGGTTTAACACCGCTGTTGCCACTGACCATTGCCAATGCGCAGGATCAGATGATTGGCAACGACTACTGGTGGCCTAACAGCCTGAGCCTGGATCCCCTGCGCCAGGACTCGTCCGCCAGTCCCGTGGGTGAGGACTTTGACTACGCAGAAGCGTTCGCAAACCTCGACCTGGACGTGGTGGTGGCAGACCTGGAACAATTGATGACCGATTCCCAGGACTGGTGGCCGGCGGACTTCGGCCATTACGGGCCTTTCTTCATCCGCATGGCGTGGCACAGCGCCGGTACCTATCGGACCATCGACGGACGGGGCGGTGCCGATGGCGGCATGCAGCGTTTCGCGCCGCTGAACAGCTGGCCTGACAATGCCAACCTTGACAAGGCGCGACGGCTGCTGTGGCCCATCAAGGAGAAATACGGACGCAATATCTCCTGGGCGGATCTGATGATCCTGGCCGGCACCGTGGCCATGGATTCCATGGGCTTCGAAACCCTGGGCTTTGCCGGCGGCCGTGTCGACGCCTGGCAACCGGAGGAAGTGAACTGGGGACCGGAAGGTGAGTGGCTTGCCGCAAATCGGCGCACTCAGTCCGGGGAACTGGAGCACCCGTTCGGCGCCACTCAGATGGGCCTGATTTACGTCAATCCCGAAGGCCCCGGAGGCAATCCGGATCCCCAGGCTGCCGCCGATGCCATTCGCGAGGCGTTCGGCCGCATGGCCATGAACGACGAGGAAACTGCGGCACTCATCGCCGGCGGCCACACTTTCGGTAAAGCTCACGGTGCGGCTGATCCGTCGCAATATGTCGGTGTCGAGCCGGAAGCCGAGGGTATCGAGGCCCAGGGCCTTGGCTGGGCCAGCAGTTATGGCAGCGGCCGCGGCGCCGACACCATTACCAGTGGCCTGGAAGGCGCCTGGACCATCGATCCGGCGTCCTGGACACACAATTACCTGGAAAATCTGTATGCCTACGAATGGGTGCAGACCCGCAGCCCGGCCGGTGCCGTGCAGTGGGAGCCGGCCGGCGGTGCCGCATCCAGTCTTATCCCCGATGCCCACGACCCGTCCCGGCGCCATGCTCCCATGATGTTTACCACCGACCTGGCACTGAAGGTTGACCCGGCGTACCGGGAGATCACCCAGCGCTGGCTGGAAAATCCCGAAGAGTTCGAGGATGCCTTTGCCCGCGCCTGGTACAAATTGACTCACAGAGACATGGGACCCACTTCCCGTTATCTGGGCGACCTGGTGCCTGATGTCGAATTCGTCTGGCAGGACCCGATTCCGGAAGTCAATCATGCGCTGATCGATGCTGGCGACGTGGCGGATCTGAAGGAGGAAATTCTCGACTCCGGGTTGTCGACCCAGGAACTGATACGGACTGCCTGGGCTTCCGCCTCCACTTATCGGGGTACCGACATGCGCGGTGGCGCCAATGGTGCGCGTATCAGGCTGGCTCCACAGAACGGCTGGGAAGCTAATAATCCGGCCGAGCTGGAAAACGTGCTGTCGACCCTGGAAGAGATCCAGAACGACTTCAACAGCGACCAGTCCGGTAACAAGCGGGTCTCCCTGGCGGATCTGCTTGTCCTGGGTGGCGCCGCCGCCATCGAACAGGCTGCTGCCCGTGGCGGCGTGGACGTGGAGGTACCGTTTGTCCCGGGCCGTGGAGATGCCACCCAGGCCCAGACCGACGTGGAATCCTTTGCCGTTCTCGAGCCGACTGCCGACGGTTTCCGTAACTATTTTGCCGAGGGCAACAATCGATCTCCGGCGGCAATGCTCATCGAAAAAGCCGCCCTGCTGGAGCTGTCTGTGCCGGAAATGACCGTCCTGGTTGGCGGCATGCGCGCCCTGGATGCAAACTACGGTGGCGTCGGCCATGGCGTGTTCACCGACCGTCCGGGAACCCTGAGCAGCGACTTTTTCACCAACCTGGTGGACATGTCCACGGTCTGGTCGCGTTCGACCATGAGCGAAGGTATTTACGAGGGCCGCGACCGGGATACCGGTGAGCTGCTGTGGACGGCTACGCCGGTGGATCTCATCTTCGGTTCCAACTCGGAGTTGCGCGCGGTCGCCGAGTTCTATGCCCAGGACGACGCCGGTGAGCAGTTCGTTCACGACTTTGTCGATGCCTGGACCAAGGTCATGACCCGGGATCGTTTCGATCTCGAGTCCTGATCCACGGAACCTATGGGCAACCCTGTCGGGTTGCCGTGTGTATCCAGGACCCAGGGGCCAGCTGTTCACCCGGCTGGCCCCTTTGTTCTGCCGTACTGTCCGCAGCCGTTGACGCGCGGCACACCGAAACTCTAAGCTGCGGAACGAAAGCGATCTGGAGCATTGGACGGGACACTGGACAGGAATCTGTACGGGCAATTCTGAAAACGCAGGTGTGACGGCGTCGACCCAGTTCAGCAGTCGGAACAGGGATGTGTCGCGGCGGCGGTATCCGTCAGGATTTATACGTAGTCACAGCAGACAGGAACAGGCTGGTGTCAGCGCAACAGGAAACTCGCCGGGGCAGCCAGGCCGGGACACCGGACAGTGACGGTCGCCTGCTGATCTGTAACGTCGGCAGCAGTTCGCTGAAGATCAACTGCTACAGGGTTGGTGACAGTACGCCGGAGACCACTTCGGTACTGCAGGGTGATGCGGCCGCCCTGGAAACCGCATTCCAGGAAACCGTCAGGTCACTGTCCCGGGTCACCGCTGTTGTGCACCGCGTGGTGCACGCCGGCCTGGTGGAACAGGAGCTATGCCGGATCACACCTGCCCTGAAGACCACTATCGCCCACTGGTTACCCCTGGCGCCTCTGCACAACCGGCTCATGCTGGATACCGTCGATTTAGTTACCGGAAAATTCCCGGACGCGTTACAGTACGCTGCTTTCGACTCGGGACCTTACGCCCGTTTACCCGAAGTGGCGAGAGTCTACGCCTTGCCGGCAGACCTGCAGAGCAACTGGCCGCTGTTGCGCTACGGCTTCCATGGACTTGCCCACAGGTCGCAGTGGCGACAGGTGGCAACGCCGGAGGAACCCAGGGTGATTACCGTGCAGCTCGGTGGTGGCTGCTCCGTCACTGCCTGGCGGGATGGCCGGGCGGTGGACACGACCATGGGCTTTTCGCCGGCCGACGGTCTGATCATGTCAACGCGCAGCGGTGAGCTGGACCCGATCCTGGTGCTTAAACTGCTGGGTGAAGACAAGTATACCGCTGCGTCACTGGAGTCCCTGCTGCAGCGGGAGTCGGGGCTAAAGGGATTGAGCGGG
>Ga0070726_10000435_pt1 | contig 52697 bp, 47 predicted proteins | sample tdAd471_FD_67275 | JGI IMG/M metagenome (GOLD analysis project Ga0070726, IMG submission 67275) | Marine sediment microbial communities from the Atlantic coast under amendment with organic carbon and nitrate - tdAd47.1 | ecosystem: Environmental > Aquatic > Marine > Coastal > Sediment | place...
AAGTCAGAGATGATCCTATTGCATGGCATGGTCAAAAAGACCCAGAAAACACCGGACAGAGATTTAAAACTCGCCCAGAAGCGAAAGACGGAGTATGAGAGAAATGGCTAAGAGAAATCCTCGAGCAGGTTCAAGTTTTGACGACTTTTTAAAGGAAGATGGTATCTACGAAGATGTTCAGAACGCCGCCATCAAGAAAGTGCTGTCTGCAAAACTTGAAGCTGCCATGACTGACCAGAATATTTCCAAATCCGAAATGGCAAAACGCCTGAAGACCAGCCGTTCACAGCTTGATAGATTGCTTGATCCAGATAACGAGAGCATAACCCTTCAAACTGCGAGCAGAGCAGCGACTGTGCTCGGAATGACGCTGGAAATCAATCTACACCCGATGTAAGCGTCTGGCCTCGAATCGCGCAACATCGAGCCAAGCAAGCATTTTCAAAAAGATGGGGAGAAAATATAATAAAAACAGAGAGTTATGGGGCATGAACGCAAGATCTCGTCCCCTTATGCCCGCGAACCCATATTGGCCTGCACCTGCATCCCATTGCTTATGTTCTCAGAGCCTTCCTTCCACAAACCGGATTGCAGCTGCAATCACCTCGTCTTTTGACTCAAAGTTCAATGCATCCATTGTCGTATCTCGCTCTTCAATAAAAGGGATGAGATACGCCGATGGGACGAATCCCATCGGGGTGGTGCCTTGCGGCGGATTGGTGAAACAGCAAACCCCGGAATCGCTTCCAGGGTTTGCCGGCGAAGCCTAGCTGTCCTCGCTCTCGCGGGGCGGGAACACCACCAGGTCACCTGAGACAGACAGTCCCGGGGTGATCTTGAGGTTGAATCCCTCGCCCTTGTCGTGCGGATAGGCAACGCCCACTTTCGTGTAGTTGCTTTTCAGCTCACCGCCAGACTCGAACTGCTCCTGTACAAACACATTCAGATACTTGGACAAGGTTAATCTCCTTAACGTCAATTAATCCCATGCAGGCTTCGTCTCCGATGGGTCGAAACCCATCGGGGGAGGATGCAGGTTGCCCTGCTACTTAATGCGACTGCGAGTCGCCAGCAAGTACCCACTAGCCTACGCCGACCCCAAAACGCGTCAATATTAAAGTTTTTGAAGAAAAGCCCAGGCACCCGGAGGGGTGACTGGGCAGGGTAGGATAGCGGTGTTACTGGTCGCGGGCGGCATTGGCAAGATCGATACGTGAAACCTTGCCGCAACGGCCCTTTACCAGTTGCACGCGTAGCGCAACGGGTAAATCGCCAATGGACAACGCCAATGTGGGCGCAAAGTCCACGTAGCGACTGCCCGCTTCAAAGCGACCGACCAGTTCGACCGCCGAGGCGGCCGCACTGACCACCGTCGCCACCATAGGCGACGGTTACTGCCTTGGTAATGCTATTCATCAGTTTCTCCTTGGGGTGAAACGTCTAATAGCCTCCCCACCGGGTGAACTACCCGACGGGTTACCACAGGTCATACCAACACCGGTATGCTCACCAACGCACAGTGAGTGAGGGATGCAGGCGAGCCTGCGGCTTGATGCTACTGCAAGTAGCGACAACGCTATCCCAGCCTATGCGAACCGCTGACCGCGTCAATATTCATGTTTTTGAATTGGGGGAGGGGAGGCACCCATCCAACCCGGAGACCGGGCGCGTTACCTATATTTAGGAACCGGCCACCAGGCTGAATGAGCCTGCTAATCATAGCACCTTGCAACACGTAGGCGCCGCGTTTTACCGTCAGTCACAGATGTGGCCTATACTCAAAGTCAGGAATTGCCAGAGGAGGGATCCGGTCATGGCGGAAGTTAACGTCGGTTGGTGGAATTTAGAAAATCTCTTTGATCATGAAACTGCTCCACGCCCGGACGCACTCAAATCCAAACTGAAATCTGAACTGAAAGGATGGACCGCTGCAATACGCGATCAGAAGATTGCGCAGCTGGCGTCTATTATTGAATTGATGTTTGGGGGGCAGGGACCCGATGTGCTGGGTGTTTGCGAAGTAGAGAACGAGTCGGTGCTGGCGAGGCTGGCGAACACCATTAGTGTCCCGGGCAGAAACTACCAGATCGTCTCGCACGCCTCGCCCGATTCACGCGGGATCGATGTGTCGTTTATCATCGATAGCAATCGGGTCACTGCCAGTAACATGGAGCACCAGATCGTCGTCAAACGCGCCCCAACACGTGACCTGTTCTGGGCGACGTTTACCGTAGACAATGCCGTTTCATTTGTCGGCATTGCCAACCATTGGCCATCTCGCAGCGCTGGTCAGTACACATCAGAACCGTTTCGCATACTGGCGGGTGAGGCCCTGGCATTTGTGGTAGACGACATGCTCCGCGGGGAGAATGGCGACAAGGAACTGCCGATTGTAGCGATGGGCGATTTCAATGACGAGCCCTTTAATCGGAGCATGCAGGAGTATCTCCTTGGCACCAGGGACCCGGCACGGGTGCGTTTTTCAAAGTCGGGACACCTCCTGAATTGCATGTGGCCGCTGATGCAAGGGCACGACCCGTGCACCTACCTGTTCTCAAGTGACTGGAATATGCTGGATCAGTTTCTGGTCTCGTACGGTCTGTTGAAGGGTTCTAGCCCGATCAAGGCTAACCTGGGTTCAGTCGAAATTTTCAGACCGGGGGTTATGAAGGGAACCAGCGGCAGGCCCCGACGATTCAGCCGACCTTCGACGAAGTCAGGCGTGGACAACGGCGGCTTCTCGGATCACTTTCCGACTAAAATGAAACTTACGTTCTAGTCTAAATGAGGTCGCTGTAGAGCTAGTGATGGTCACCAGCTAGCTCTCCTTCGAGTGGCCATCGGCCTCAGACGCCTCTCTCGCACGCCCAGAAGTAGCCATCGATTGTTTCTAGAGCCTCCTCGCGAGCAAGCACCGCCAATTGCCTCGCTCTGCCCTCTCCATGCTCCTTCACCGAGAAGGACACGTGGGATTGCTCTCCCTTGCCATTAGGCCAAGTGGCCTCCCACAACGATCCACGACCTTGCCGTTTTTCAAAGTGAACTTCTTGGAGTAGCGGTACACGCCGGTGACGCCACTACGGTTATTGCGACGCAACGAGGTGCAAAACTCCCGCCGAGAAATCGGCGGATGTTGAGAAATCAGTTCATTACGATAGGCCTTAGCCGCGGCCAGGGCTTTACCCTTGCCCCCCAGCGCTTGTCCGGGAAGTTTTTGCAATGGATGTTACCCCGCCTAACAATTTTCACCCGCCAAGCGTGTGTATAGAATTCCTCCGCATCGATTCGAGAAATTCCGTACATAGCTCGACCTGTACCGTTGTTTCGTCTGCCGGCAGGTTTACTTCTCATTTTATACCCAAGATCAGGTTGTCAATAATTCCCAGCTCTATGTTGGAGAGACTAAAAAGGGCCGTGTCCGCAGTGGCTATATTTCACTGCGAAAGGCTGCTTACGGCATCTTCATAGTTCGTAAAGCAAGATACGCCCAAAAAATCCCCAATTCTGACGTAGAGCTGCTGCGCGGCATGTGTGTCTGACAAATGGCCTTTTTCTAAGCCTCGATTGACTGCGCCAAAAGCGAGTCCGTACTCATGTTCGTACAAGTACATTTCAGCCAGCCTCACATAAAGGTCACCAGAAGTTGACTGCTCAGCGAGTTGCTTAAGAATTTTTTTCATTTCTCAGACTCTATCCTGCAAATTTGTTTCCGCTAGACCAGCTAGCGCGGCGCTATGTTGATCGCGCCGAAACAATGACGAAGTCCGTAGGTTGTGTATCCACAATTCTCGCCATAGGACATTACCAATGAGCGCAACTTAGGAGAGGAGATTAGTTTTTGAACATGACTTGCCACGCATCTGTATCTGGTTTAGCTTGCCAGCGTTTGCTTTCAGATAACACAGAAAGCCCTTGCCGTACGGCAGGTCTTTTCTTAATCCGCTGATACCACCTATTTATGTTAGGAAAGTCATCTAAGACCTGACCGTGTAATTTACGGGTTCGTATCCAAGGAAATGTGGCTATATCTGCAACAGAGAATTCTCCGGCTAGATAATCTGTAGGGCCAAGGCGTTTGTCCAATACGCGATAAATCCTTTGTGCCTCGTTTGTATATCGCTCAATGGCATAGTTGATTTCCATCGGTGCATATTCTCTAAAATGATGCGCTTGACCCAACATAGGTCCTACACCGCCAACTTGAAACATTAGCCATTGTAGAGATTCTAAGCGGTTGGTGGGGTCATTTGGGATGAGTTTTCCGGCCTTTTCAGCCAGATACCAAAGGATTGCGCCTGACTCAAATATGGCGATGGGGGAGCCATTCGAGCCCTCATGATCTACAATTGCGGGTACTTTTCCGTTTGGGCATATTTCCAAATATCTGGAATCATGTTGTGCGCCTGCAGTGATATCGATTGGAATCACATTTCCCAGCATCCCGACCTCGGCGAGCATTATCGACACCTTATAGGCGTTAGGCGTAGGCCAGAAATAGAGGTCTATCATTGAAGTATAACCCGTACGTCTAGCTTACGATTTTGAAGTGCGCTGGTCGGTCCAAGATCATGCCGGGATTCATTATCCAGTTAGGATCAATTTCGTTTTTTGCTCCTGCCAGCATTTTCCTAACCAAAGGATCCACTTCTTTATCATACCAAGGTCTAAAGCTGCGCCCGACTGCATGGTGGTGAGTAATTGTCGCGCCTAACTCAGAAATGGCGTCCGAGGCTGTATCCGATAGTGCCTGGTAATCTTCCAGGCTCCTGTCATGGTTAGACGGCGCGACTACCGAGTAATACGGGGCAGGGCCGTCTGGGTAAAGAAATGAGAACCTGCGACAAACGATCCCTCCGCCGGTGATTTCAGCTTGAGCTTGCTTCAAACGCCGAATGATTTCGGTGTCCACTTCTTCAAACTTATCCCATGTATAGGCCGTTTCAAAAGTGAAGCTGACGACGCCCATTGCGGCGCGGGTGTGCATCAGTCGTGGCAAGTATCTGAACTGCTCTCGCCAACTCCCCTGGGCTCCACTACGACTCGTCTTCAAGGCATCACCGGCTGAGCCAGCCTGTTGAATAACTTCTCCACCAAAATCCTGACAGATCTCCAGGCTTCTCTGAAGCCAGGCATCGACGGGGTGGTCCGCAGATTCGAAACCAAGTAAGAGTATGGACTTTTTCCCGTCGCCAGCTCCATAGAACTGCGCATCTTGTTCGTCGAGGTAGCGACAGTTAGCAGGGTAGAGGCCCGCTTGCGTGATCTGACGGATTGCTTGCGCTCCCACATAGAAGCTATCAAATGCAATGCTAGCGTTAGCGCGGAATTTGACTCTCCCCTGAAGTCGCATCCAGGCTTCAGTGATAATGCCGAGGGAACCTTCTGATCCTATGAAAAATCGGTCAGGGTCAGGGCCGGCTCCGGATCCGGGCAGGCGTCTGTTCTCAAGCGTACCAACCGGTGTTACAACCCGTAAGCTCTCGACCATATCATCAATGTGAGTCAGATGGGTGGCGTAGTGACCTGAAGATCGGGTTGCAATCCAGCCCCCAAGCGTGGAAAACTCCCACGATTGGGGAATATGCCGTAGTGTGAATCCGTGGGGCTTGAGTTGGTCCTCAAGCGCGGGCCCGAGCACACCGGCCTGAATCCTGGCGCATCTGGACACTGCGTCGACTTCTAAAACTTGATTTAGATTGCCAAGATCTATGCACACCGCACCGTTATATTCCTCACCCTCGGGTGGGGTAAAACCGTCTGTTACACTCGATCCGCCGCCATACGGTATGGCTGCATAGTTGTTGTCACCGCACCAATCGAGAATGGAAGAAATTTGGTTCTCATCATTGGGATAAGCGATTACGTCGGGGGGATTATCAAAATCCCTCCTATAGATCTTTGTCAGATCCTTAAAACTCTTTCCGTAGGAGTGCGCAACACGATCCCACTTATCGCTTGTACAAAAGTTGGCAAGTGTGCCGGGGATAGTGATCCGAGGGTTGGGTAGTTCGATTTCCTCCAGCTTCGGATCGGGCAAAACTATGGGTTCTTCTATCCCCATTCGATCAGCAACGCGAGCTGCCATTTTCTTCACATCGGCTGCCGGGATATCCTCCCCCTCGTAGCCCCAACTGTAGAACTTTCTGCGTTTGCCAAAATAGCCAGATTTCTTCGTCATCGCTCAATAACCTTTGTAGATCTCAATAGAAAGTATATTTACTCGTTTGTGGTAACATTAAAATGACGATTGTGACTAAAAATGGACATGTTCAGTCATCGCCTACTCCCCAGGTACGACCTGGTAGAGGGCGAAAGTTGTCTTTAGGTCTGCTTAGGCAGATAACGCCGGAACGGATAGCGTCGCGCAGAGGAATCATCAACGCGACGGCGCCAAAGCTGCGAAAGATTAGTCCTCGATTGTTGAAAATTTCTCGCAATATATCGTTAAGGTAAAGGTCGACATGCTGGCGCAGAAAAGTCACTTGAGGGGGTTGGAGCGCCGCGAATACATAGGCGGCGAGCTCAATGAATTGGAAAACTCCAGATGATCCAGTAAGTGACCCGCTTCAGCTGAATTATTGCCAACTTCGAATAGCCGAAGCTAGACGATGCGTGTGCGATCATCGTCTATAACATCACTTAGCAGTGCTTCCGACATGTTGCACAAGTTTGTATCCAAAGGTCACACGATCCTGATCCCTGTTTGTTGTTCTTCGCCTAGCCGAGCTTCCATTAGAAACCCCTGCTCTTGATACACCGCGAGGGATCATCTGATTGCTGGGAGATGCGAAATTTAGACCATGTACGTTTCTGGCCAACCATGCGCGCCAGAGTCGCGAGACGGTCGGGGCCAAAATAATTCTTCTATTAGTCTACGAAGGCAGAAAATCCTCGGCTTCACTTCCTGAGCCCAGCTTCTATTGTTTACGAGCGCGCTCCAGATGCAGTTTAGATGGGCTTGTGCGATACAAGATAGCCGTGCACTGGCTCGGCCACAGGGGCGTAGACAGCTCAATCTAAGGAGAGGGCCCGGTGGTCAACGCTTGCTTGCAGCGGAGAGGTGTTGTCTACGAGTGGCGGCAGATGTGTATGGTATTGCCCTTTGGATCGACGTAAAAAACGAAGATGTCTCTGGATGGCATGCCAGTTGTGGCGCCTTACCCCGCACGGTGCCCCGCTCTCGTTCCTTCTAAACATCAAAACCATCCATAGGGCCCTGTCAGCGGCGCTCCAACTGTAATAGTTGGCGGATATCGCAGCTACTCGGTCACTACCCAAAATCAATGCTCGTTCGATCCATCAAGGTGTTGTGCGGGGCGCTTTTTAAGCACAAAGCTATCATTTACATAAGGATTGAACGGCAACACCTTGATTGGCGTAGAGAAGTTGGGATCTAGGGCGGAAATGATGTAAGATGTCATAATCGAAAATATTCACACCTTAATTTCCCAGTTGTAGTCTGAGTGACGAGTTTTTTATGGATCGCGTTGCCGGCCGGGATATTGGAAATGCCCTAGATAAAGGGACAATTAGCAGTATGGAAATAGAGGCAAAAAGAGACGCAACTACTCTAAGAATAATGCTCGACCTTTGCGAAGAGTTCAACATATCACAAGATACACTGCTGGCGAACACGGGGATTTCCATCAAGAGTATTTACCAGCCAGAAGCGGTAATTGAGATGTGGCAGGAGATGGAGGCAATACGTAATATTTCGGCTAGACACAACGCGTTACAGTTCGCCATAAAAGTGGGAAGTAGGCTTCATGTAACTACGTTAGGTCTGCTGGGTTTCGCAATGCTATCAAGTCGCGACCTTTCCGATGCAATGTACTTTGCCCAACAATTCCATCAAATCTCACTTTGGACGTGTGATCTGGCAATTCGGGCAAACGAAGAAAAAGTAGAATTGTTCGTACTGGCGCATGCACTTCCAGAAGACTGCCAGCACTTTTGTGCTGTGCGAGGTCTCGCAGCGCTCAAAGTATGGCTAACCGAAATGCTCGGTCGAGAAATTGTACCCACTGGCGTGAATTGTCTTGTCGATGCTGGAGAAGGCAGTGCTCTGTTTGAGGAATATTTTGGAATACAACCAAAGTTCCAGGCTGGTACAAACTCCATCTCGTTCCCGGCTTATCTATTTAATGAACCACTGCGACTCGCTGATGAATGGGCCCGAAAGAGTTGTGAGACCCAACTCATAGAGATTAAGGAAAGGAGACGTTTGTCTTTCTCAAATCGAGTAAGGGATATCGTTTCCTTAAGCCCTAGAGCGAGCATCCTCGAAGAAGAAGTCGCAGAACTCCTGAAGATATCAGGAAGTACTCTTCGGCGTCGATTGAGAGAGGAGGGCACGACGTTTAGAGAGGTTCGGGCGGGGACCATACATTCTTTAGCACGTGTCATTCTGTCGAGTTCATCCAAGTCCGTGGATGAAGTGGCCGATATGTTGGGATTCTCCGAGGCGGGAAGTTTCGTACGTTCTTTCAAACGAAGGGAGGGTATTGCGCCAGGAGCGTGGCGCAAGAAGGAACGCTCGAGCTGAGAATCAATAGTTAGGACGGGCTGTTAAAAGTTCTGATATCCATGCTGTTGCAGGCATGGGCTTTGATAATATCCAATGATCGATTAACGGAGGGTGCTTTGCAGGGTGCACACAATTTCAGTCGGAGCTACTCCATACCGTGAACCTTGATGATTTTTTCCAGCAGGTTCACCTACTCCGCAGAATTGGTGCCGTACTTGATCTCGATTTCGTCTATGAGATGACATACCAAGTTTACCGCGCCGATTGCGGGCGAGCGTCAGTCGCTGATTACAGGCTACCTCTGCGGGATCAAATCTGACAGATGCCCATGAGAATAGAATGACTTGAACACGGGCTACTGCTGGTCCTGTCGGCTTAAGCGGGTAAATCGTATTCTTGACCACTCGTGACCGACCAAAATCCGCCAGCATTTTGGTGAACAAATATTTCACCAAGTCACTGAATACCTTATTGATAGATGGGTTGAGGCCGGCCCGGTATATGATACGAAACTTATCCCAGATGCGTGGTTCACTGACAAAAATGCCGGTTTAGACAGTATGGTGGAGCGCCCGGATGGCGATCCAGATACCAGGGCGACAAAGGGCTATCGATCGAGGCATTATGATTAAAGGGACGGTAAGAGGCAGCGTCGCGTCTCAATCCAGAATCATACTAGCTAATCTGACCCAGAAGCCATGTTGTTTTTCAGGAAGGTTACCTACTGCAAGATGGTCTACAAGGTGTATTCGACGATTGACGGTGACATTCAAATCATTACTGACTGTCACGGCACCCTGGGATCAAAGCACGAGCGTAGGATTATGCTTGACCGTACCACATGTGGCGCCAAAGAAGCGGTAGCGAAGCATATAGATGCTTAGATTTAGATTAGAGTGCCGCTAAAAGGCAATCTATCGTGATGTAATCTCATCGACAATTTCGATCCAGTGTCGTACTGAAATTTCCGATTTCGAAGCGAGATGCATCTGACAACCCACATTGGCCGTCACAATTTCATCAGGACCGTCTATCATTAGCGCCTCGATCTTACGATCAAGAAGCCTGTTGCTCAGCGTCGGCTGCAAGATTGAATAGGTTCCGGCTGATCCACAACAGAGGAGCTTTTCGTCAGTCTGGGTAGTCTTAAGCCCCAATTCAGTGAGTATGTTCTCCACCACGTCAGGCAGCTGTTGTCCATGCTGTAGTGAACAGGGACAATGTACTGCCACTCTTTCTGGTATCTCCACTGGATCGAGTACGCTCAAGTCCTCTGAATCAAGAACTTCACTAATATCCCTAGCTAATCCACTGATGACCCGGGCCTTATCGGCATAATCCTTGTCATTTCCAAGAAGCTTTCCGTAGTCCTTTACCATCGAGCCACAACCGGATGCGGTAATGACTATCGACTCCACCCCCCGCTCAACGTATGGCCACCATGCATCGATGTTGCGCCTGGCATGCTGTATTGCCTCGTCATGCGCAGAGAGATGATAGCTCGCAGCACCACAACAGCCATCGCCTTTGGGGGACACTAGCGATACTCCTAGCCTTGCGAGCACTCTTGCAGTCGAGACGTTGGTATTGGGGGTAGCGGCGGCCTGCGCACACCCGTTCATAGCCAACATAAGACGATCGTGCTTATTGCCGGGCCAGGGTTCAGGATGTTGACGTGCTGGAATTTTGTTACGGAGAATCGCGGGTAAAATTGGCCGAAGTAGCTGGCCAATACTTAACAAGAAGCCAAATCGACGTCGATAGGGCAGTATCCTAAGCAGCGCCCAGCGCATCACTCGATCCAGTAAAGATCGGGTAACCTCCTGATCGATGGCATGGCGCCCCAGGTCAACTAATCTTCCGTACTCCACACCGGATGGGCAGGTTGTTTCGCATGCTCGACATGTCAGGCAGCGATCCAGATGCTTCACTGTCCTGGAGGTGGCGGATCCTTCTTCCAGGAACTGCTTAATTAGATAGATTCTTCCTCTTGGACCATCACGCTCATCGCCCAGCTCTTGATAGGTGGGACAGGTTGCGGTACAAAACCCACAGTGTACGCAGCTTCTAAGTATGTCGTCCGCTTCAGAAATCCACTCTGTCTCCAAATACTTGGAATGTATATCGGTCTTCATACCGTCTCTCTCGAGCTAAAGCCAACTATACAGCCGGCCAGGATTGAGCAGAAAATCTGGATCAAAACGTGACTTAAGCCCTTTATGTAGCTGCTGGAGCGGTTCCGCCATTGGGTGACAAACGTCCTCGTGACTCTCGCGGCCCCTAAAAAGACTGACCTTCCCTGCTCGGCCATCACACTCTTTGGCCATATTATCGACGCTACCATCCGCGCGCACCCATCGCTGAGCTCCACCCCAATCCACCAGGCTACTACCATCTTTTTGCAACTCAGTAGTTGATTTGACAGAGTAGCGCCAAATCTTGTCGGGAGACGAAAAAAAGTCGTGCTCATGATCTCTGAGACTTTCCCAGTAGTTCACCTCAGAATGAATCTGGCGGGCATCAGACCTGGATTGCAGTATCTCGCTGATAGCCTTCTCGACGGCGCGGCCAGCGCCCTGAAACCGTACATACTGCCAACCGTTATCCCAGCATGCTCCCGTAATCGGCAATGAAGTTCCGCAGAGCTCATTGATATATCGTATGGATGATGACGGGTCCACCATTTCGATCGCGACGGTTGCGGTCGCATCCGGCTTTGGCATTACCTTGAGAGAAATTTCGGCGATCACTCCCAGACAACCCATGGCACCGGCTTGAAGCCTCGACACGTCATAACCTGCAACGTTCTTCATGACTTGACCACCGAACTTGAGCGATTCGCCACGTCCGTCAATGATCGTCACGCCCAGGACAGCGTCCCTTAGAGATCCCGTCCACGGCCGTCCCGGTCCAGAGAGGTTACAGGCCAGGCTCCCGCCTATACTGCCCTTACCGTCAAACTTTGGGGGATCGCTGGCAAGCATCTGTCCACTTTCCGACAGCACTTTATCAATTTCTTCAATCGCAGTACCCGCTCGCACTGATATCACCAGCTCAGCCGGTTTGTAACTCACAACGCCTGCGTGTTCTTTGAGGCTCAGTTCCTCCCCAACGGTGTCGCGCCCGAGAAAATGCTTACTGTCATGGCCAACAATCTTAAGCTTCTGACGTCGAGCACCGGCGTCACGAATCTGGTCAGCTATATGTTTGCTGCAGTCGGGCACTTATCATTCTCCTCTGCGTCAGCGAAGATCAGGGCTTGGAGTGGTTGTCGATTGAGCGGTACTCCTGACAATTTTTCAGTATCGGTATCCCCTTTCCAGGATTCAAAATTTCCCGGGGGTCAAAGCACTGCTTTATGCTGAGAAACATCGAGATTTCGTGCTCGTTGAATTGGATTGGCATTTGTCGCAATTTCTCTACCCCAACGCCATGCTCACCGGTTATGCAGCCCCCCACTTCAACACAGAGTTCGAGAATTCGACCTCCGAACTCCTCGGTCTTCTCAAACTCTCCTGGAACATTTGCATCGAACAAAATGAGAGGGTGCAGATTGCCGTCCCCTGCGTGAAACACATTGGCGACTCGCAAATCATAATGCTGAGACATGGCTTCCATTCTACCCAACACGTAAGCTAATTGACCACGTGGTATCGTGCCGTCCATGCAGTAGTAATCCGGTGAGATACGACCTACAGCTGGAAATGCTGATTTCCGTCCTTTCCACAGCAGCGCACGTTCTGCTTCAGTTTGTGAGACGCGAACTTCAGCAGCTTGGTGCTGCCGAAATATTTCTCCGACCCGTTCGCAGTAATCGTTGACTTCTTCCTCTACTCCATCAAGCTCACAAAGAAGTAGAGCTTTCGCATCCTTCGGATAGCCCGCATGACAATAATCCTCGGCAGCTACGATGGCATGCCTATCCATCATCTCGAGGCCAGCGGGAATGATGCCAGCTGAAATAACGGCTCCCACTGCGTTCGCAGCACTTTCTACATCATCAAAAGCGGCCATCGTGACCTGGGCCTTTTCAGGTACCGGCAACAACTTGACAGTAATTTCCGTGATGACTCCCAACAGTCCCTCTGAGCCATGAATTAGTGCGAGCAAATCAAATCCGCTCGTGTCTAGGCCTTCGCTTCCCAGGGTGATCAAACTGCCATCGGCGGTAATCATTTCGACCGCCATGATGTTGTGGACTGTTAAGCCATATTTGAGGCAATGTACTCCTCCGGAGTTTTCGGCAACGTTGCCGCCAATCGTGCATGCAATTTGCGAGGAGGGATCTGGAGCATAGTACAGTCCTACTTTCCCAGCCTCTACCGAAATACTGATGTTTCTAACACCAGGCTGTACCCTCGCCGTTCTGGCAAGGGGATCGATATCGAGAATCCGAGTGAACTTTGCCAGAGAAAGCACTACGCCCTCTGCATTAGGCATTGCTCCAGCACACAGTCCCGTACCAGCGCCCCTTGCCACCACAGGGATCTTTTGTTCATGGCAGATTTCTACGACCTTTCTTGCCTGTTCAACCGTGTCCGGAAGCACAACCAGCATTGGCTGCTGACAATACATGGAAAGCCCGTCGCACTCGTATGGACGCTGGGTCTCCTCATCGCAGATCACATATTCCGAGTCAATAAACTGCCGGAAGTGATTGGCCAGATATGCCTTTTTGTCAGCACGCACTACCATGGATCACCTTCGACCGGCCTAGGAACTTTGTCATGATCTGGCTTGTAAAGCCGAGTTCAGATGGTCGATACCGGCCTGTGCACAATCCATATCTTGATCCGGCGTTCCAGAGCTAATGCCGATCCCTCCCACTATGTCTCCATCAATAGCGACTGGGAGGCCACCACCAACCGTACTCAACCTGCCACCTACTTCCGTATGAATTCCAAACGCCAGGTTGCCTGGCACACAGGCGTGATTGTATTCATGGGTCGCCTTGCGGGCTGCGGCAGCAGTATAGGCTTTGTCCAGTGCAATGGTCGCGCTCGTCACCTTACCGCCGTTCATTCGAGTGAAGGTAATCGGCGTGCCAGACTCGTCGACCACTGAGATACACATGGGAACGCCGATTTCCGTGGCCCGCTGTTTGGCCCCTTCTACGAGAAGTTCAGCGAGTTCAAGTGAAAGCCTTTTGATCGTAAGCATCTCTGATTCTCCCCCGTTCGCTAACTGCGAGAACGTTCCTTAAATTTCCGTCGCCAGGCATGCAACGCAGGTTCGGTATAGCCGTTAGGATGCTTACATCCGTCAAACACCAGTTCACAGGCGGCCTGAAAAGCGGTGCTGTCGTTGTAGTCGGGTGCCATATTTGAGTAGTTCGCATCACCCATGTTCTGCCCATCGACTACTTCTGCCATTCGTTTTAACGATTCCATTACCTGATCACGAGTACAGATTCCATGCCGTAACCAGTTTGCAACGTGTTGGCTGGAGATTCGCAACGTCGCCCGATCTTCCATGAGCCCAACGTCGTCTATATCGGGCACCTTTGAACAGCCCACCCCCTGCTCTACCCAGCGAACCACATAACCGAGAATTCCCTGGAGATTGTTGTCAAGTTCCTTACGGATCTGATCTTCACTCGGCATTTCGCTGCTGATGATTGGCGGCGTCAAGATCTCTGTTAGAGAAGCGGCGGCGCGGCCCTTTAATGTTTGCTGTACATCACTTACTGACGTCTGGTGATAGTGGATAGCGTGAAGCGTCGCCGCAGTAGGTGAAGGCACCCAGGCACAGTTTGCACCGGCCAGGGGATGCATGCCTTTCGTCTCCAACATCTGCGCCATCTCATCAGGCTTAGGCCACATACCTTTGCCGATTTGTGCTTTACCCTCAAGACCACTGGACAGTCCCACGTTCACATTGTGATCTTCGTAGGCAGCGATCCAGGGCTCTGCCTTGATCTTTTCCTTCTGGAGGACTGGGCCAGCTTCCATACTTGTATGAATCTCATCGCCGGTGCGATCCAAAAATCCTGTATTAATGAATACCAGACGATCCTTTACAGCGCGGATACACTCCTTCAGATTGACCGTGGTACGACGTTCTTCATCCATTACGCCGACCTTGATAGTAAATCGATCAAGTCCCAGAGCATCTTCGACAGCTGCAAACAGATCATTAGTAAAGGCCACTTCCTTCGGTCCGTGCATCTTTGGCTTAACGATGTAAACACTTCCGGTTCTCGAATTGCGAACTGCACCAGTCCCCTTTAGATCATGTATGGCACACAACACTGTCACCATCGTATCCAGAATTCCTTCGGGAATCTCACACCCTTGGGAATCTAGAACAGCATCGGTCGTCATTAAATGGCCGACATTGCGAACCACCATAAGGCTACGACCAGGCAGCACGAGGCTTTTTCCGGAGGTGGAAACGTACTTGCGGTCCGGGTTCAACCGACGCGTCATCTGCTTCCCACTTTTTTCAAAACTTTCGGCTAGATCACCTTTCATCAGACCCAGCCAATTGCTATAGACACCGACCTTGTCCTGCGCGTCCACCGCAGCAACCGAGTCTTCGCAGTCCTGTATCGTACTCAGTGCAGATTCCAGCACTACATCTTTGATGCCAGACGCATTTGCGGCGCCCACAGGATGAGAGCGATCTATCTGGATCTCTATGTGTAAGCCGTTGTTTTCAAAAAGCAATACGGTGGTCTGATCAACCTTCCGATAACCCACAAACTGTTCGGCATTTGCAAGTGAGACCGTTCTACCATCCGCAAGCTGTACTTCCAGAGTCAGGGCGTCAACCGCACCACCCATTACATACTCCTTTACGTCGCAATGGCTTCCGAAAGACAGCGGCAGTGCCTCATCCAAGAATGCCTGTGCCCTTTCGACTACAATCTCTCCTCTGGCGGGGTTATAGGACGATCCGCGAGTGGCACCCCCTTCTTCGGAGATGACATCGGTGCCATAGAAGGCATCAAACAAACTACCCCATCGCGCATTAGCAGCGTTTAGTGCAAATCGTGCATTACTCACAGGAACAACCAACTGGGGTCCTGCTACTTCGGCTATCTCTGTGTCTACGCCTTCTGTTGCGATTTGAAAATCTTCTCCCTCGGGAACCAGATAGCCGATTTCTCTAAGAAAGTCAGTGTAAGCATCCATCTGGCTTAGGGGGGAACCGTGAGTTTCATGCCAGTCGTCGATTTTTTGTTGTATTGTGTCCCGCTCCGAGAGAAGGCGGCGATTGTCCTCACTAAACCTGGAGACAATGGCTGACAGCCCATTCCAAAACGCGTCTACAGATACGCCTGTGCCTGGAATAGTCTCTTCATTGATAAATCGAAGCAGTGTCTCATCCACACTCAGTTCGGCCATTTTGATTCGTTGAGCCATCGCCCTGTCTCCCAGATTGGTGGTCTATATTGGTGGTTGATTTTTCCCCAGGATCGCTTCAATATCAAGCAATCTTTGTTCTGGTATTACCAGATATATATTGAATTACAACCTAAAATATATACATAGCAGATAATAAATAGCGGCAAATTCTTAAAGAGTAACTGGTAATACCAGATGATTCGAAAAATAAAGCCACGATACAAAGATGATCCGCGCCAGATTAAATGACCCTCTCCCAGGATTCCGATCCATCTAAAAGTAGAATTTCTGGCATGATGAACCCCTTGAGCAAGGAGTCATGCGATGAAGAAATCGCGATACACGAAAGAGCAGATAGCGTTTGCGCTGAAGCAGGTTGAACTGTGTACGCCGGTAGCGGAGGTGTGTCGAAAGATGGGCGCATCAGACGCCACGCTGTACAACTGGCGCAAGAAGTAGGTGGATTAGGTCCATCGGAGTTGAAGCGCCTGAAGATGCTAGAGGCCGAGAACGCCCGTCTGAAGCGTATGGTGGCGGACCTTAGCCTGGGCAAGGCGATGCTGCGCCAGCCGTTGCAGGTGGCGGGCTATCCAAACCAGATCTGGGGTATGGATTTCGTGTCCGATGCGCTGTTCGATGGCAGACGGCTGCGCATGCTAACGGTCATTGACCTGTATACGCGGGAATGTCTGGCCATCGCAGTAGGTCAACGGTTAACTGGCGAAGATGTGGCGAGAACCAGGGAAGTCCACTCGGGCATTGCCATCAACGATCACGTCTACCAGAAAGTCGTAGCCATAGTCTGAGTCACCGGCCAGGTCCTTAGAGCGCGATGTGTAGGGTGCTTGGCGCCAAAGCACTGTACGGCGTGGTGCCCAACCTCTCCCGATTGATTCTCCTGTGGATACGTGCCTTCCATAACACCTTTCTCAAAATAGCCGAATGCAGCGTTTGTCTCTCTCGGCGTAAACTATCGAGATATCCCATTCAGTTTATCTATCTATCTGATTCGACAGAAGAAATATTTGATGTTTCGCTAGCTGACTAGCCAGAGGACCTAGTCTATAATCCGTTAAAAGAGCATTATTACGGATTATATAGGAGGCCCCACCATGGCGAAATCAGGCCAGGCACGCGTCCCTACCCCCGAAGAATGGCAACGGGTCTTTGAGGTTATTCAGGACCACCGCCATCCGGAGAAGAATACCGCGATTATGCAGATCAGCGCGAAGTTGGGACTACGCGCCCAAGAGATCGCCCTGCTCCAGATCAAGGAAGTCGCCCGGCTGAAGAAGTCATCGCCTAGGTTTACGTTATTCAAAGTGATGACACTGCCGGCGGCCTACACCAAGGGTGCCAATGCCATGGGCCGATCGGCACCCAGGTATGTACGACGGACCGTGAGTTTCTCCGTCGAGGAATTTGACCAGGTCGTCGCGCAGATAGAGGATCTGGCCAAAGCCGGTGTAGACATCGATCCCGAGCGCTTCTATCCGCCGGTTAAGAAACGATCAGGTCAGTCTCGGGACTTGCCACTCGTGGACGAGGCCTTGAGGGATGCCCTGACCGCATACCTGGCAATGCGCTTGGAAAAGGATCCCAGCGCAAAGCCCACAGATCCTCTCTTTGTGACCCAGAAAGGTGGCCCCTACTCCCCCAATACCCTGCAGGAACATATGGCCCTGATTCTGAGAGGCTGGGCCGGCATCGAAAAGGCCAGTTCTCACAGCGGGCGACGTTCCGTCATCACGGACATCATTCACAAGCAGAAGAAATCGCTAAAGGTGGCCCAAAAGGTTGCTGGTCATAAATCCCCCAGCACTACTGTAATTTACGATGAGCCCCCCGAAGAAGCCATCAGTGATGCACTTAAAAATCTGACCTAAATTTCTTAAGTATCCGTTCGAATCCTTCTTCCGCACTCAAACTTGAAGATATATAGGCAATACCAACTATAATACTAGCAAGCGACCGCTTCACCTCCGGCTCTGTTTCTACTTTCCAAGCGGATCTTAGTTCGTCAATTACGTTGGGTGATCTTCCGTAAAGATGAATGGCAACCGCTTCAATCGCCTTCCTATTCCAATAGTCTCTTGAATTCCTTGCCAATTCTTTTACGACAGCTCTCACGTTTGTGCGGCCAGTGCCTTCGTGTTGATTGCCCCATGCGATCGCAGCTGCTTTTGACACTTCCTGAAGAATTTCTGTTTTGACTCCCAGTTCCAGACCTGCAGAAAGTGCCTCTACAAAGAAATTAATGGTGTTGGTCGATCGGACGAATTCTAAGTCAACCACTGGCTTCTGTGCATATCGTGCTAACGCCACTAAATGAGCTGATTGAATCCCGGCGCCCAACTCTATCATCCCTCCGCCCAAGTAAGTGTCATCTGATGTATAAAGAACAGGAGGTATATCTGAACTATTACTGGGTTCAATGATTGAAGTAAATAGGTTTGTTTGTTCTTTACTCAACGGATAGCCACTTTTTGCAAGGATGCCCAGAATTTCAATCGCCCCTTCTGTATAAATTCCTTCTCCAATTTTATGAGTCGCAGTACTGAACACTCTGCGAAACTTCATTCTTTGAGCATCGGTAAAAAGCTCATAAGCTTGTGCGGAAATGGCAAGCGCATCATGGGCGACTTGCCAGTTGGCAGTGGAAATATACACCTCCGAAAAATCTAGGAGATAGTCAATCATTTCCGATGAGACGTTGCCCTCTGCCGTTACGTGGAATAGCCAATCGCTTACGTTGTCAAAAGACCATTTTCCATCTGCGTCGAAAAGGCCTACTCCAGCCGCCCTCAACACCCATTCGATCTCAGTCGTGGACAGTGAACCACGATTCGCTAACCGCAGTAATGGAATTCTGCCTTGATCAAATGAAGCTCGCTTGCGAGCCCATTCGATCACAGTACTTGGACTGCCGTACGTTCCCATTCTCGCCAACACTTGAACTAGATTCGTTCGACAGCGCGGCACTAGTGAGAGCAGTCGTGATCGTTCCTCATCTGTTACGGGTGTCTCTCCAGAATGTAGTCTTCTAGCTATGATGGCTTCTGCCAAACGACCGACGCTTTCTACTTCAAAGTCCTTAGGCCTTTCAGAGTAACGTGCGGCAACCCAGGCTGGGCTAATAGGTTCCTCCGGCTCTTTTTGTTCTTCAAACCATCGAGCCCAGTAATCGTTGGCAGAAGAAAACATCTCTAATAACTGCGCGACATACTCTAAACCAAGCTCTGGCTCTCCAAGTGCGATGAGCGAAAGTCCGTCTAACCAAGACTCGAAATCGTCGGGATCGGAAAGGTGTAGATAAAGGCCAAGTTTGGCTTCGTGATTTTGATTGGTGTTCTCTGAAACGCAGCTATTTTGCACCTTAACTACGCGATTCTCCCAATCCAATTTCCATGATTCATTCTGAAGTACGGTCGAATTTAACACACTGGCCCTAGACAAAACTGCTGTGCCAAACGGCTTTAAGACTTTATTTTGAATGCCATACCTACTGTGTGTCTCAGTAAGATGCTCTAGAATGGTCATATCACCTAAATCTACCCTCCACAGTGCGGCACGGCTTTCATTCAAAAACTGGCGGAATACAGTCTCAGACCATCTTCTCACTCCAAAACTTGTAAGACCCGGCCATAGGTAGGCGCCTTCTTCATCTATTATTTCCTGCTGCACCTCTAGTAGGTCATTGTCGCTCCTCAGCTGATCTATCACGATGCCTGTTTCAACTCGTGTCTTCCAGGGACCCACATTGAGAAAAGCAAGCCACTTTGGACCTGCTCGAAGTTCAACCATGCCGGAATTGTTGAGAGCTGGTCGCCATGACACCATGGAGACGATCATGACTGTAAGTAGTGCCATCAGTACCGTGATGGCACCCATTTGGCGAACCCGTCTGATGAGCAGCTGGTGCGTAGAAAAACTATTATAGGAGTTGGATTTTTGTCCGCTGGCGGGAAGAACCATCGGAGTATGCAGAACTCCCCCGCCCACGGGTTCTTGTGCCGCTGATCTCTTCAATCCAAAGGCATGGCTTGTTACCTTTTTGCCGACGTGTTCTAACAGATGATCAGATACCGAGAATTCGTCTCTGAAGGTGCTCGATAATGCCCCAATGAGAACATGTGCGAAAATAGAAAATCCTAACTCTTCGTCTTCCCAGCTCAATTGATTAGGTAGACACGACACGAGACAGAATCGGTTGCCCTTTGAGCCCAGGCTACGAAAATAGCCGCTTTCCTGGATGAAACCGCCTGAATGACAGGAATCTAGAAGCAATAAGCAGTTAGATGGTCCGACATTCTCAATTAGGATCTCTATTTTTTCGGTGCCTACTGCGTTCTCCTCTGCAGTACCGCCGAAAAAAAGGAATCGATACTTATCGTTTTCAATTCGACCGTGCCCCGCCATGTACATAACGAGAAAATCGTAGCGACCAGAGCATTCCGCAGTGGCTTGAAGAAGGGCTCCGTATGTAGCCTGCTTGTCGACGAAGAGAAGATGATGAGAGGTGGTTTCAGGCCATTGTTTGCGGAACAGTTCATTTAGCTTTTCAGCACTGTTGGCTAAATAGTTGAGAGGCTGTTCATGGCCTTTGAGTGCATCTTTGTCGTAATGTGATATTCCGATGCATAACGTGAGTACGCGTTTAGGCTTCATCCTGCCAAAAACTGATATACACTGGCGCTCTGCCCCATAGATCCCGATGACGCTGGCAGAGTCTGCGTTAGTTTTTGAAGGAACATGGGTGCAATCAGCCCAATCTGGAAGGCTATTAGTGCATCCGCTCGGTCCCCGAGTTGCATCCAGGACAATCCACCGCCTAGACCAACCATCGCAAACGTAACCATCCAATATAGAGGGCTACTGGCATATGTAGGAAGATTTACATCCTTTCGTAGTCCCCACCAATGCAGAAGTTCGTTTGCGAAACCTCCAGCCAGTCCAAATCCGAAAACAGCACTTCCAGTCTCAAGGACCATATATCCTCCACTAGCCTTTTGTCTATAATAATGAGAAACAGACGGCTACAAGTCTAGCTCGACTTTAGGTCCTACGTCACTTAACGCTTAGGATTCCAATAGTACTAACCAAATGAGCTTAATTCTTCTTCCCTAGCGATCAATGGAGAGGAAGTTTCTAGACGATAAATCACGCAACGATAACAACCGCAAGCCACGGGTAGCAGTCACATTGAGAATGTGCCAATAATCTATCTTATGTTAAATATATTGTGCATGAATCTCCGATGCTAAGGGGCTGTCGTACTACTACCGAGATTGGCTCCATCACAAAACAAGCAGACGACAGTCCTTCCAATCAACGAGTTATCTTCAATCAGCAAGGTTTGAGAATTTGTCGCAGTGTCCAGGCGCCCTAGCGTACGTCAATAACATGTAACATTCTTGGAAAGTCTATAAGCAACCACAAAATACACGGCTTGATGTGCATACATGTTAGATGGCGTGGTGTAAGCAAAGTATCTTCTCATTGGTGCCAAACATCGACTGTCCCAACTTCAACCTGACAGCATAGTGTTTCGCCCTTGGCTAGTCGAGATCCGGTCTGTCTCACAACTTGCTCAAATCTGTAGCCGCAGGCTCGGACTGCTTTACTATTGGAAAGACGGTGGCAATTATATAACGCCCTAGCGCCCCTCGGAGAGCGAAACCAACAACGGACTTCTCTCAGTGTAGAGCGCCTCCGAGGCTTACGGAAGGGTGCCGCGAACTTTTAACCGGTTAACTCGAATGCTTTTAACGCCCACTGTACTTGAATATGCAGCGCCTAAAGACCCATTGAGGCATTGTCATCTCCCCGCGGATCAGCAGCTCCTTCAAGACTACCGTCTGAATGGACTCGTACGGCATTTACTCGCCCCAGCTCCCAGTTGAACAATGGCCACACAACTGGAATATGCCCGCGCCATAAAAAGCGCAACAGACTAGCTGTATCCATTGCCCCCTTCTCGACCATCACCACGTCCGGTAGCCACTGACTGTGAGTCTTCTTCGCATCAACTGCCGCTTGCAGCGATAAGCCAAAATCGATGACATTACTGATCACCTGGAACACTGTGGTGATAATGGTAGAACCTCCCGGAGATCCCAGCACCATGAACAACTGATCGTCTCGTGTGACTATCGTGGGTGTCATAGAGCTCAACATTCGCTTGCCGGGGGCTATCGAATTGTTCTCATTGCCGACCAGTCCAAAGGCGTTGGGCACACCTGGCTTGATACTGAAATCATCCATTTCGTTGTTGAGAAGAAAGCCCGCGCCTTTCACTACTATTTTCGAGCCGAAGAACCCGTTCAAGGTCGTGGTGACCGAAACAGCATTACCCCAGCGGTCAACAATAGAGAAGTGTGTGGTTTCAAAACTCTCAATAGCAGCCACTTCGCCCGGCTTGACTGATTGACTGTCCGTCTTCTTTGACAGGTCGATATCGGCCATACGTTGATCGATGTAGTCCGGAGATAGCAGCTTGGCAGTATCGACAAGCACGAAATCGCTGTCTCCCAGCCATTCGGCCCGGTCTGCGTAAACCCGGCGCTGTAATTCGGTCATCAGGTGAACATGCTCTGCACTGTTGTGCTGCATGTCAGCTAAATCGTATGCCTCGGCGCCCCTCAGCATCTGTGACAAAGCAATGCCGCCACTGGAAGGCAGTGGCATCGCAATCACTTCAAATCCCCTATAACTGCTGCGTACAGGCTCGCGCCAAACAGACTGAAATTCGTCGAGGTCATCCTGGGTAATCAGCCCACCGCCCGCTTCCATTTCAGCACGCAACAGCTCAGCTGTTTCACCCTGGTAAAATCCCGCCCTTCCAGCATCGGCTATTCGCTCCAATGTCAAAGCAAGTTCTGGGAAGCTGATGTGATCGCCTCCACGCCAGCCACCGTCTTGGACAAAGCGCGTAGAAAATCGATTCCTCTCTGCAAATTCGTTCTGAAATCGATTTATCTCACTGGCGCCCCGCTTTGTAAGTGTGAACCCCTGCCTGGAAAGCTGGACGGAAGGTGCCAGCAATTCGGACCACGCGACAGAGCCCAGCCGCTCATGTAGCTTGACCATGCCATCAACACTACCGGGCACGCCTGATGCCAGGTGACTATTTCGACTCAGGCCATCTATGACATTACCGGATTGGCCCAGGAACATGTCGCGGTGGGCTTTAAGCGGCGCTTTCTCGCGGAAGTCGAGAGCGCCTGACTCACCACTAGCAGTGCGATAGACCAAAAATCCGCCACCACCGATATTACCGGCCTGGGGATAAACCACTGTCAATGCGAAGTTCACGGCTATCGCCGCGTCATACGCGTTTCCGCCCTTAACAAGTACCTCCTTGCCAATCTGGCTAGCCAGGGGGTGGGCACTAACCACCATACCACCACGATATTTCCGTGAGGTCTCCTCGGTGGCATCGGCAGCAGAGGGCTTGTACAGCCACTGCTGTATGCCCAGCACCCCGACAATGGTTGTCGCCGTGATACCGCAAAGTGTCAGGAAAGTGTACTTGACTAACTTCTTCATTGGGCTCGATTTCCGTGTATTCAAAACGAATCTGGCCCTGCTCACAGCTCGGTGGGCAGGGCCAGATAATCTAACAGGACACTACTTAGAAACGATATTGCGCCTGTAGAGCCAGTGTACGCGGCGGAATGATGAACGAGTACTCAGCTGATGAGAAGAGCGGAGGGTTGCTGATAAAGGTCGCTTCGCGCTCATCTGTCAGGTTGCGTGCAATCAGTGACACGTCCCAGTTCTCGTCTGCACCAGTAATCATAAAAGTGGCATCCACCGTGGTGTATCCATCAACCAGTGAACTCTCGGCCAGGCCGTTCGAGACATACTGTTCGCTCCGGTAGTTGATACCCAGTCGACTATCCAGGCTCCAACCGTTCGAGAAGTCGAAATAGTGGGATAGTGCCATATTGAGATTCCACTCTGGAGATGCAATGAGCGGTCTACCGCTCAGGTCCTGCGTACAACTTCCTTCGGCTCCAGACTGCTCGTGCTCCTCACGCTGCTCCAGGGTGCAAGCAGCCCCCTCATACTCATCGTACTTCGCATCCAAATAGGCAAACGAACCATCCAACATCAGTCTGTCAACAATTTGCCAGCGCCCTTCCAATTCGAGCCCCTGCGAGGTAGCTTCACCTGCATTCGTTGTTAAAAAGGCGAGTGTTCCGTCGAAGGCCTGTACCTGCAGGTCTTCATAGTTTCCATGGAAAAGGGACGCATTAATCTCAGCTCGACCATCGAACAGAGTAGTTTTACTTCCGATTTCAAATGCGGTGACTTGTTCGTCCTCATACTGCGGGGCGTCACCTATTCGGTCAGACGCATCGAATCCACCGGCCTTAAAACCACGCGACGCTTTCGCGTAAAGCATCACGTCATCACACATGTCCCATTGAACTGTAAAAGCGGGTGACCAGTCTTCTTCCTCTCGTTTGTCACGAACATCGTGGTTAGCGGTACCTAACAGTGCGCGGTTGATGAATAAGATACTGGGATCAGTTTCGGGAATATTGGTTTGATACTCGTAAATCGTAAGCTGCTTATGCACCTGTTTGTCTTCCTCGGTATATCGAACACCGCCGATAAGACGCAGCGAATCACTTACATGCCAGGTAACCTCTCCAAAGACACTCCAAGACTCAGAATCTTGATCAAACATTCGCTCGTTGGACGTGTTGGGAAGCCCAAGAGTTGAGCCCTGAGCATCGAATAAGGGGCGTGATAAGAACGAATTGTCCTGATAGTATAGTCCCGCTACGTATTCGATAGACTCATTGCCTATAGATTCCAGGCGTAACTCCTGGCTCCACTGTTCGAATTCATCATTTACCCCAAACCAGAGCAGTGGCACCGGTGTAAAATCAGAGTCTTCATCACGAATCTCATTGTCATATGAAGAGTAACCCGTATTGGAGACCAGGTTAAGATTCCCAAGCGCGTACTCAAGCAACACGAAAGCGTTGTCAGTTTGATTAACGTTGTAATGGCTGCGATCGCTGGCACCCAGAGAATTCTGCAAGTTCTGTCGATCCTCGACTTCTGGATCAAATCGTGAGAACAGATCGCCGGCATCGCCAAAATTTATCAATTGCTGTATCTGACCATTCTCCTCAGCGTCACTCCACTCGTACTTCGCCGTAACGGAGAGTTCATCTGTGGGGTCCCACGTCAACACAAGTCGAGCGAGTTCCTGATCGATGGTCTTCCCCTCATCGTCACCCAACGTGTTCTTCAGATACCCATCACTACGTTCGGACTTCTTGACAGAAAGACGCGCGTTTACAGTATCGGATAAAGCACCGCTAACAATAGCAGTGCCTCGCCACTCGTCGTACTCAGACTCCCAATAGGCCGAGACGCTGCCCTCGAACTCCTCCGTTGGGCGGGTAGTAATGACACTCACCGCCCCAGCTATGGTGTTTTTTCCGAACAGGACTCCCTGCGGACCACGCAGAACTTCTACTCGCTCCAAATCAAAAAATGGTGAGGTGAACTGCTTATTTCGACTGCTGTAGATCCCATCAATAAACAAACCAACAGATTGTTCAAAACCCCGGTTGGTACCCGAACCCACACCCCGCATGGCTATACGCAAACCGCTAGAAGATTCGAGTATCATGAAGTTTGGCACATAGGTGGCCAGTTCGTCGAAAGAAGTCAGGCCGAGTCCGTCGATCGTTTCACCACTCATCACGTTGACAGAGATAGGTACATCCTGAAGATTCTCTGAGCGCTTCTGGGCGGTAACAATGACCTCTTCCAGAATTTGCGCATGAATCACCTGAGCACTTGCCGCGAAAGCGATTGCACAGGCCAACGCGAGTATACGTGGTGTAGTATTCATATCGATTGCTCTCAGTAGGTATTGTTTGAATTTCAAATTATTTTTTCGCGCAGAGACATAGCACTAATAATCGCTGCCAATTGGCTCGGCTCGCATAGCACTCAACCTGCGTTGAACATCAGCCTGGTCTTCACGACCCGTTCGCACCTTGCCTATAAAATAGAGGCCAGCGAAAAGAGGAGGGACACTGCCCGCCAGCAACGCAACTATGAGGCCGAAGTCCATGCTCGAGCTGGTGTTCTCTGGGAGTACCCCCTGTTGCAGCCCTATCAGATCCAGACAGATACCGACATATACTGGGCCAAAAACGGTGGACATTTTGTTTGCCAGGTTCATGGCAGAGAAGAAAGCCCCTTCCTGAGCCTTACCAGTTTCCAGTTCGCTTTCATTGCAGGCATCACTGACAAGGGTCGCGGCATTGATCGCACGCAGCATCATGCACCCCATAAAGATCATGCTCTGCACAAAATTCAGGGCATACCAAATGGAATCACCCACAGGAGGTAAAAAACCGGACCACAACAGGGGGTAAAGCCAGACGCTGTCTATAATCATGACAATAACGGCAAAACGAATGAGCTGTTGTTTGGTGAAGCGTTTGCTTAACGGAGTGATGATGCTCATCACCACGATCACTGCAAAGAAGGTCGGCACCGCCAACAGCATCGAGGTCTCTGTCGTTGTGAACTCCCAAAAATAGGTAGAGATGATCATATTCAGGCCATTGACCACGGACAGGGACATCATGGCCATCACCTCGTAGCCAACAACCCACCTGAAGTTCTTGTTCTTTGCAGTCTGTAATATGTCTCCCACCAAGCTTTTTATTGAGACGGTATGCAGGCCTTCGGCCTGGGCATCGCGTTGCGATCTGTAGGGGTAGCTGCCCATTGCGCAATAGGCGCCAACAATCATCACCAAGAGACACGACCCAAGTCCATATATCACGTAATTGTGGGCGACAAGCCGGCCATCAAGATCACCGCTGCCCTTGAAAATGACAAAAAGTCCCACGGCAGGGACCATCAAAGAAGTCATAAACAGAAACGCCATTCGCATGGCCATCACCTGGTTTCTCTCGACATAATCGCCTGATAGGTCGGCACTCAGCGCAAGGTGAGGGATTGAAAAGCAGGTGACGAATGTTCGCAACCACAATGACCAGAATAGCAACCAGGCTGCCAGCTGCCATTGGGATGCCACAACGGCGTCAGGCGGCGAAAATAGACCAATAAATCCGATACCAGCAGGCAGCAGCGCACCAAACATCAGAGGATGGCGCCGCCCCCAGCGGCTTCGCAAGCGATCAGACAGCACACCAACAAGCGGGTCTGACACTGCATCCCAGATCAAGCCAAGGGCGATGGCGGCGCCAGCCAGAGTACCGCTAAGGCCAAGCACCTGCGTATAGAACAGCAACACGAACATCCCGTATGCCGCTTCTTTTGTGGCGTAGACCGCCGCACCAGAGCCATAGGCAACTTTGGCTTTGAGTGGAAGGCTGACGGAAAGATCAGTCAAGCTTCTTAGCTCCCGGAAGTGTCAGCACAAATCAAGGCCCCTGAATTCACAAGTTCGGCGATGCGTTGATCACTGTAACCCAAGTCCTTGAGTATACTCGCACTATGCTCCCCGAACTGGGGAGCTGCACTGCGAATCTCACTTGGCGTCACGCTGAATTTCGCCGCAGGACGGGGCTGACGCACATTGCCGAAACCTTCGTAGTAATCCGTCGTAATGGTTTCGCTCGCCTGAACCTGGGCGTTCTTCATCAGTTCCATGCGATTGACAAGTGGCGCTGCCGGCGCCTGGTATTGCTCAAAGCGATCCAGGATATCTTCGGAGTTGAAGCGGGCGATTTCCTCAGCCATCAGTTTCTTACGTTCCTCACCATTCACGGTGCGGTTAAATGCATTGTTGAATCGTTCATCCTCGATCCAGTCGGGCCGATCAAGGGACTTGCAAATCCCCTCCCACTCAGAGTCTGTCACACAGGATGCAGTGACATGGCGACCATCTTTGGTCGGGAAAATAGAATCCATGGGGTTTTGTGCCGCCCGGATATCAAATTCCTGCTCCTCGTATGTCAGGCCAATCATGCCGTGAGGCCAGATGGTGCTTACTACCGAGTCAAGCATAGACAGATCCACAGCCTGCCCTTCACCGGTCTCGGCACGAGCAACCAGCGCTGCTGTCACCGCCTGTGCTGTCATTAGTGCGGTAATTTTGTCAGCAATCACAAAGTTGATCATGCGCGGATCACCAGTCTCCCGGTCGTACTGGATATCTGTTAACCCGGACAAGGCTTGAATAACGGGGTCATATACGCGCTGGGATGAGTAAGGGCCGGTCTTGCCAAAACCGCTAACTGATACATAGACAATATCGGGCTTGATCTCTCGCACCGCTCTCTCGGAGAAGCCCATTCGATCGATCGCTCCTGGCCGAAAGTTCTGCACCAATACATCTGCAGTGGCTATAAGGTCACGCAGCGTTTCCTTGCCCTCGTCACTCGCCAGGTCCAGCACAATTGAGCGCTTATTGCGATTACATGAGAAAAAAACGGCTGTCAGGCCGTTATGCTTCGGCCCCATCAAGCGGAGACTGTCGCCGGAAGGTGACTCCACTTTGATGACGTCTGCACCCTGATCGGCAAGCAGCATCGTAGACATAGGGCCGGAAATTACCTGTGTCAGATCAATGATTCGCTTGCCCACCAGTGGACCTGTAGGTTTGCTCATCAGAGTTACCACTTTTCCCGGTAGGTGCGAATATCAAGCTCTTGAGTCCAGCAAGTGGGCTTTTGCTGCGACAGGAACCAGTAGGCATCAGCCAGCGAATCTGCATCAATGAACTGGTCAACATCGAAATTATCGACATCTGCCCCAGCACGTTCTTTAAACAAGCGAGCGATATCATCAGACAGAATGGCACCATTGATCATGACATGAGCGACGTGAATCTTGTCCTCAGCGAGTTCTTTTGCAGCAGACTGTGAGAGTGAGCGCAGACCGAACTTGGCAGAGGAGAACGCGGCATAGCCTTCACGACCGCGAATACTGGAGGTAGCGCCAGAAAATAGAATCGTACCGCGCTGGCGGGGTTTCATAACGCGAGCAGCTTCGCGGGCCGCCAGGAAGCCACCGTAGCAGCAAAGCTCCCACACCTTCCCGAATATCTTGCCCGTGGTCTCCTCGAGAGGAAATTCAGTATTCGCGCCGCCGTTGTAGACACATATTTCGATTGGGCCGACTTCCAGCTCAACTTTATCGAACAACTCGCGCATACTGCCTTCATTACGAACGTCGGCGCTAAGTGCCATAGCTTCACAGCCCTGCTCGCGCAGCTCCTTGATCATGTTGTCCGACTTGCTGGCGTCCCGGCGCACAATGACTGTGTTGTATCCACCCAAAGAGAAGCGGCGAGCAATAGCTGCACCAATCCCGGGACCGGCGGCGAGGCAGAGAGCAACGGGTTTCGGTGCTGTCATTTGTAATTCTCCAATGTCAATCTCCCGGGGAGCCAGTGCACGGGTGTAAACCGAACATATCCACTGCCTCCAGAATCAGGCACTACAATAGCGTGCCCCTCACATCTTCAGTGGGTTATATTCTTTCATTTTTGGGGTTAATATATTGCACATTCTCACCGCCGCACTGCCATGATTACAGACCCACATGATCAACTCGTCGATTTGGCGGCCCACGCCGGGCTTTCAAAGGACGAGCTGGAAAAACGACTTGGCGTTTCTCTAAACGAGAACAAGAGACAGGGGCACTTTAGAAGCCTGGTGAGAGCTGCTCTAGACCTTGGACTCGCTCCCGCTATGAGCCTCGATTTTGGTATGGCAAGAAAGCTGACAAACGCCGGCGTTCTCGGGTACGCCCTGCTGGGCGCGTCGACAATACGCGAGGTCCTAATACTCACGCGACGCTACTATCACCTACTGGTGCCTGACATTTCAGTGGATGTGGTCTTTGACGGCACCTACTCTAGACTCCGCTGCACTTCCCATGACCCAGATCCAGAGGTTGAACGGTTTTACATCGAGGCGTTTTTTGCCTCTGTTAAGCAGAATGGTGAATTTCTTGTACGCTCCGGCTCTATCGCGGGGCCACGACACTTCAGCTTTTCTGCCCCTCCGTACATACAACGCTACCGCGAAGTCTTCGGGGACCAGCGCGAAATGATTTTTGATAGCGAATTCAGCGAGCTCGCTCTGGCCATCGAGTCAATAGACACCCCACAGGCCACCCTGGACAGCGCCACTGAAGCACTGTTCAGAGAACATTGTATGACCCTGCTAAGAGGACTGGGTTACAAGCCACAGACATCAGCTCGTGTTCAGCAGCTGCTGATGTCGCATAGAGGCAGCTTTCCAAGCGCACCTGAAGTTGCTGGGCAGTTGGGCATGAGCAACACGACCCTCTGGCGCAAACTTAAAGGAGAGAACACCAGCTACCAGATGCTACTGGACCAGGTGAGAGAACTGCTCGCGCGGCGTTATCTCCAGGATACTATCCTGCCCGTGTCCGAAGTCGCTGAGCTGGTGGGCTTTGATGATCGAACAAATTTTCGCAGGGCTTTTCGACGCTGGACTGGACAAACTCCCTCAGAGATGCGCGAATCAAGCACCTGATAAATACTGATTAACCAACTCTTTCAGGCCCCCTCGATCGATAACCGAGACGTTGCCATACTCCTGATTGATGAGGCCCTGCTCCTGCCGCTCTGCCAAAGCACGATTAAAACTTTGCCGACTCACACCCAGACTTGTCGCAAGGTCCTCCTGCGATAGTGCCAAGGAACGCCTGCTGGATAGCTTTTCAAAACGGAATAAGCCATTTTGGCCCAAACCGCCGTTTGGGCCAAGAAGACCAAATTCAGGAGAACTAGCAGGCCTAAATCGAGAAAATGATCCGCTACGGCTACCTCGTGGCTAAACGGCAGTCAACGCGGTGAGGTCGTTGGAATCGGCGTAAATAATAGGCAGGTCCGATTGACGTTCACCGACCTCACTCAATTACGCGACCCTTTCCTCATTGCGGCCCGAGAGGGCTAAACGCCATCCTTATGTCATCTCCGAGCATTAGCGCCGGGTACTCGGTGATCAGACGTTCGGTGAAGCGACTGGCACCGTATACGACTACGCCAATCTCTCGATCTTTCTTCATGAAAGTTCTTAATGCTTTTGTTATTCCAAAAAGTCTTCACCGTAGCTTAGGGGCCTCTCCGATGTCTCAGAGAACAGCAAACATCCGAACGCGTATCGGGCCAAGCGCGAAATCGCGGCTAATTAGGCGCATCTTCGGCCTGATGATCACACCCGAGGCTAGAAACAAGCTGCCTCAGCTCCTGAAGATGATTTTCATACAGTTCTCGCGGTGTAGCGCCATACTTGTTGCAAAGGGACGCAGCGGCCGCTACAGCAATACCGTGTTGTGCGCCGTTACCCATGAATTTCACGTTTGATCCAGCTACATGCGTGATGCTTATATGCTTCCCAGCCGCCAAGACATTCTCCAGGTCTTTGGAATACAGACATCTGAAAGGAATGGCATAGGCTTTTCCGTCTCGTTCGTCCCAGATCCATTCCTTGATCCGGAAGTCATAGTCGGTTTCGCCTTCTTCGAACGCGCAATGTATACAGAATGCGCCGTCATTTACGACTACCGCATCGTGGAACGCTTTGTGCGTTCGGATATCAGACTCGGTCAGAACGTAATCGCCATGATAACGATGAAATTCACCTTGTGCCGGAACGAATGCTACCCAGTCAAATTCCAAGTTGGCGTACTCCTTAGGTGCGGCATTCTTCACATTCCAGAAGGTGCCGATCAGACTACGGAGCAGGTAGTCGCGAATGTGTTCTGCATCAGCATAAGGGTCTAGCCATTGCCCATATTCCCAAAAATGGGTCGCGGTTATTTCCGAACAATTCATGTCAAAGGCGAACCCTTCAACCTTGGGGACGGTGTCGTCCATGGGCAAGCGCGGGCCACTTCCATTTTCTTTGCCGGGCACAATAAGTTGGCCGGTCAAATCGGTAAACTTCTTGGCCACCTCCGTTGCCCACGGAACGTCTGGAAACCTAGAAGGTTGGTCACCCTCTTTGGTGCGGAAAAGCAGCGTATTTCCGTTATGCATGTGATCTGCTTTTTCCGGGGCCAACTCTTCGCCGAAATCTGCCCTTGATTCGCGCCCGAACAGCGTCTCTGCGTTGGTGTGTCGCGCGAGCAGAGCTGTACCACTTGCATCGATGAATATTTTGCCTTTAAAGCGTTTTTCGATCCCACCGCGTGGTTGTAGCGCTGTTATCGCGACGATCTTTTGCTCTTGTTCTTCAACCGACATGACCCGATGTTCAAGGAAAACGGTACAGGTTGGCTCGGCAACAAGCAAATCATACGCGAGTAGATCACCATTGGGCTTGCGCGCTGAAAATTCCTTGAGCAAAGCGCCCTGAGAACCACGCGGACTAAGCCCAATTTCTGTGCTGGCGTTCCCGCCGAGGACCGGGCGGTCTTGTACAACAGCGACTGTCTGACCAAGACGGGCCGCAGCCAGGGCAGCGGCACAACCAGCTATCCCGGCACCAACCACGACCACATCCCATTCGCCTGCATCCAGGGGCGTTTCCGACAAACCGCGCAGTCGTCGGCGCCACTGCCGGCTTTCATCGTTCACTTTATTCGGCGGTGTCGCGCCTTCAGGGCCAAAGTAAAGCGCATCACAACGCCCATTGAATCCGGTCAGATCGCGAAGGGTCAGTACCACTTCGCCGGCCTGAAGATCGATAGCTCCGACATGTTCCCAGGACCAATCTTCGCCATTTGCGCCGAACTCCTTTCCCACAGACGTTCCATCGACCAGTACTTCGAAACGACCCGGGTGATGAGCCGGAACCCAATCTTTGGCCCTTACCCATAGATGGTAGGAAGCAGCCTGTGTGATGCTAATTGTCGTTTTAGCATCGGCCACGGGTTGGCCGACTCCATGCGCCATCAGGTAAGGCGATCCCATCTGTTGTTCAAACTGAGTATCAAGGATCCACCCGCCGTAGTCATCAAAGTCTTCCGCCTCGATCAGGATATGGGTCGTGGCGGGTGTTAGGTTCATCTCAGCTTCCCTTGGATAGTCCATTTATTGGACTAACATAGTCCATATTATGGACTATGTAAAGGCGATTGTGCTAACCTGCCAAAGTCGGCGGTGTCACTACAGCAACTTGTATGGTCAGAAGTAGCAAATGAAACGAAATCAACTCAGTAACCAGCAGTGCTCGGTGGCGCGTTCCTCGGCCGTTTTAGGAGATCCTTGGACGCTCACATTGCTGAGCGATTGCTTCTTAGGGGTACAACGCTTCGAGGAGTTTCAGGGGCGTCTAAAGATCTCGCGTACTACGCTGGCATCACGCTTGAAACTTCTGGAAGAGCACGGAATACTCGCGCAATATCAATATGAGCAAAAACCTCCGAGATCTGAGTATCGCTTGACACAGAAAGGAAGGGAGCTATTCCCCGTGATTTCGACCCTCGTCACTTGGGGTGATAAATTCTATTCGGATATGGCAGGCCCACCCATTCTCAGACGGCATGAGAAATGTGGCCACGACTATCAGACATACATTGCGTGTTCCGAATGCGGAGATCCGCTTGAGATCAACAATGTTGAAGCGCGCACACGTCCCCACAATGATAGCTACCCGGCAGTTGAGCGAGGACCAATTCAACGCGGGCCCGGGAACAAGCCAGATTAGTAGGGTCCAAGCAAAAAAATTGATTCGAGAACTCTCATTCCAAGCAGTCTAGACAATAGTTGTACCCTGAAGCTTAGGAATTAGGCTACGGAGTGCAAAGCGTGCCGAAAGCCCCGCGAATAATTAAAATGCTGCAGTCATAGGACAACCTGTAATTCCTGGCTTTCATCGCAAAATCCTGGGTGTCAATTGGAGAACGCGGCGCCGAGCCGGCCACCGATCAGTTCAGTACGCACCTGCAGCAGTAAATGCCCCCCCCTTCAAGTGACCAGCGCATCTGCTGCGACTTTGATATCCGTTTGTCGATCAGCTTGTTGCCCGTCGCGCGATATAGACATAGGACTGTGTGATGCCCGCCAGCTGCAAATTGCTTGCCGACGTTACCACCAATGCCAGCTTCCGCCCCAATGACCCTATACACAGTCTTCATGCATTACCGCTATCCACTTCAGTGCCAAAAGCCATTGACCGATGTACTCAGGTTAGTAACCACCCAGTTTTGGGCCAAAATGACCTAGAAGGTCGTTTATGGAAAGTACGTGCGATAGCAAAGCGCCATTGCCGAGTTGCAACGGGTGCCTAGAGATAATGTAAAGTAGGCCTATCTGTTTACTACGTGAGAAATGAGCATGCTGAGAAATCAGGACTTAAACTTACTTCCGATCTTTGACGCCCTCGTACGCGAACGGCAGTTGTCCAGGGCTGCTGAGGCGCTCAGCATGAGTCAACCCGCAGTCAGCAACGCTCTCAAGAGGCTTAGATTGAGCTTCAAGGACGACTTATTTGTTCGCACGCGACAGGGGTTGGTGCCGACCGAGCGAGCGTTAGAGTTACACGCATTGATTGGGCCAGCTCTAAACCTGGTACAACGGAGCTTCGAAAGTGAGCTTTTTGATCCCTTGACATCAGACAGGGTTATTAACATTTCGATGAACACGACTATGGAGACCCTCTTCCTGGCAGACTTCATTAAGCCTCTGCGCCAAGCGGCGCCGCAACTCAGGTTTCGATTTTTTCCCGATTATCTCCCTGAAATTCCGGCCAGGTTAAAGGATGGCAGGTTGAACTACGCGGTAGAGTACATTCCCCTACCGGAGGACAAGTTCGACTCTGTTTGAATCGCCCCGGGTTTGTCGGAGGGCGTTTTGTTTGAGTCAAGCTGCATGAGCTGACTCACTCCGATAGTACATCATTTCGTATTCAGCGGGCGGCCTGTCGCCAATCGGACCGAGCAGTCGCTGATGATTGAACCAATCCACCCAGGTAAGTGTTGCCCGCTCGACATCATCGAGTCCTTTCCAGGGACCGTCCTTGTGGATAACCTCAGCCTTGAACAGGCCGTTGATCGTCTCTGCCAGTGCGTTGTCGTAAGAGTCGCCAACACTGCCGACTGAGGCGTTGAATCCCGCTTCAGCCAGTCGTTCGGAATACCGGATGGATAAATACTGACTGCCGCGATCGCTGTGATGGGTCACGCCTTGAGGCTTGCCACGAGACCACAGGGCCTGCTCCAAGGCATCGAGCACTAGGTCGGTTTGCAGGCTCTTCAGTACGCGCCAGCCGACGATATACCGAGAGAAGACGTCGACAACAAAGGCGACATATACAAAGCCCGACCAGGTGGCCACGTAGGTAATATCGGCGACCCACAGTTGGTTCGGATGTGCTGCGCTGAACTGGCGGTTTACGAGGTCCAGCGGCTTCTCAGCCAGGTCCGAAGGCATGGTTGTTATACAGCGCCTACCTCGCCTGACGCCTTCAAGCCCGAGCTTGCCCATCAGTCGCTCCACTGTACACCGGGCCACAGGGATCGATTCTCGATTGAGTTGCTTCCAGACCTTGTGGGCACCGTACACGCAGTGATTGGCGTTCCAGACGCGCTGGATATCCATGGCAAGATGCTCATCTCGCTTGGTTCTGTCGCTGCGGCGTTCGGGGTGCTGCTCATGATCTTTATGACGATGATAGGTGGACGGTGCAATCGGCAATACCTCGCAAATCGGCTCGACACCATAGTCCGCCCGGTGCTTATCGATGAATGCCACTAGTACTTCGGTTTGCGGTCGAGCTCCGCCTGGGCGAAAAAAGCAGACGCCTTGCGAAGAATCTCGTTCGCTCGCCTGAGTTCGCGCACCTCTCGCTCCAGTTCCTTCATACGGGCGGCTTCGTCGCTGGTCATACCGGGTCGGCGGCCACTATCAACTTCAGATTTGTTGACCCAGGATCTGAGAGTCTCCGGGGTACAGCCGATCTTTGCTGCAACAGACTTAATTGCCGACCAACGAGACGTATGCTCGTGCTCTCCGGTCAGAACCATTCTTACGGCACGCTCCCGCACCTCTGGTGAATATCCAGGTCGTTTGTTCATGGGGTATCATTCTCCTTCTCAAGAATTATACCCTCCGATGAACCCGGGGCGATTCAGTTGTCTTATCTACAGACAAACTCACAGTTATCTGCGCAAAAACCCACCCTACGCTTAAAGAGAAAATCAGCTTACAGCAATACCAGTCGATGCCTCATGTGTCGGTCTCTCCACGCACGTACTCGGACCCTGGCGATAGCTCAAGAGACCTAACACCTGTCGAACGGATCCTCGGAGCCAATTTACCCAGGAGAAACGTGGCCATGCATGTTGGTAGCGTTCTCTCCATTCCCTCGATAGTGGCAGCGACTGATCTTATAGCGACGGTCGGCTTGACTGTCGCAAAACCGTGGATCGATAGAGGAGAAGTGATTCAGATTTCAGCGCCATTTGAAACGGACGAATATGCCATGAACCTGTACTGGCACAAGAGCCGATCCAAAGACCCCGCTCATGTATGGCTGACGCAACACTTTCAAACCTACGCTACTAATATCTAGCGAGTTCAGGGTGATACACCCGCCAACAAATGGCCTCTTAACTTATACGCCTGTCGGGACACCGCCAGATACAATAGTGCGCAGCATCTCGCGGCGTTGTCCCTGGTAATCTGCCATTGGGAGATGCTGGACACAGCGATTGTCCCACATTGCCATGGAGCCCGGCTCCCAGCGGAATCGACAAAGATTTAGGGGGTTTTCGACAATCTTAGTTTGAAGAGTTTCGAGCAGTAGCTGCGACTCATGCAGATGCATGCCTTCAATAGCCAAACTATAGATACCCGTAATGAAGAGCACCTTCTTCCCACTTTCGGGGTGTACGGTCACCATGGGGTGCGTCTTCAGACGATTGGCATCTTCACCGCCGGTTTTGACGTCCATATTTTCCAGCACAGCTTCATATAGGTCGGCCATGTGGTCGCCATACCCAAACTTTGCGGAATGAACGACATTAAGAGATTCGCAGATACCTTGCATTGTCGGAGACAATGACTCGTATGCGTTATACAGGCTGGCAAAGAGTGTATCTCCACCATAGGGAGGGATGTCTTTACCAAAAAGGATAGTGTACGACGGTGGCTGATCCTGAAATGACCAGTCGCTATGCCAGGTTCCACCGAACACGACATTAGTGGACTCATCGGCTTCCTTTAGAAGACGAAGAACATTCGGGTGCTCATCAATGCCTTCAACAAATGGGTCTACGCCGAACTCGCCGAAGTAGGTGGTAAAACGCTCCTGATCCTCTGGTGTTAGATCCTGCCCCCGGAAGAAAATAGCGGAGTGGTCAGTGATAGCCCACTTGATCTCCGCCATTTGTTCTTCCGTTGGATTGCGAAGATCCACGCCCGTAACGACTGCGCCCAAGGCAGCACCATAAGGAGTAACTTCAATGTGTTGATAGTCGCGTTTAACGGCGTTTGTTTCAGCGTTCGGTGAAAACATCGTGGCTCTCTCCCAAAATAAGTCGCGCTTACAATATGGCCATTACAACCTACCTCGAAGATGGAACATTCCACTTTCTGGCAGCGTGTTTGCCCGTGAAGAGGTTGGAATCATCACAAACACCAGAACATTTAACAAGCAAATAAATTGTATGTGAATCTTTCGCGCCATGAATGTTGTATTCCCAGTGGCCACCTCGTACCAACACTCCACCTTGAGCGCCCTTTAGACTTCAACTTCATGGCTGTAGATATTCCTTCAAGATGCTTTTTCCACTTCGTTCATGAAGAGATCAAACTCGTCATCATCAATCTTAAAACCGTAATCAGTCGTGGGGAACACGCCTCCCACTACTTCGTTCCTGTAGGTTGTAAGATGCTCAATACTCTCTTCATGGAACCGGGTGTACACTTTAGAGTGTTTCGGGATATGAAAATTCTGTAGTCCCAGGGTATCCAGGTGTACCTGTACTTCACCATCACAGTCGGGACCGCTGCCTATACCAATGATAGGAATTCCGATCCTCTTGGTAATCTCCGCCGCCACCTTATAGGGCACACATTCAAGTTCGATCCAACAGGCGCCCGCCTCCTCTACCCGTTTAGCCTCTTCATAAATTCTAAGCGCGTCACGGGCGTTCTTACCTTGGCACTTGAATCCACCAAACCAGGTGGTAAATCTTGGCATTAAACCTAGGTGTCCGCCAACAGGTATGCCCTCCTGTGTCATTACCTCCATTTTCTGCAACTTTGTCTTGCTAGCCCCCTGAATTCTAATGGCGTCGGCACCAGCGGCATACAACGTCGCCGAATTTCGCAACGATTGCTCAACACCGCAGAACTCATCAGCGAATGGGGGGAGCATAAAAATGAAGGTGTTTGGAGCACCGTTCCTGACACCTTCCAGCGCCATCAGCGCGTCCTCGAGCGTGTCATCGTTCGCCGACAAGCGCCCTCGTACAAAGAAATTAATGAACGATCCAGCTGCACCAATCGCATCCATCCCGGCCAATTCACACGCTCGAGCATGGAAGTAGTCAAAAGAGCTGCACATGGCTATTTTTCTCTGGCCCTTTAGTTCCTTGAGCGCTTTCACCGTGAGCTTGGACATAATCGTTTACCTTTAGCTATGTTTATCAATAGACGAAATACAAAAAGCACTCCAACATCGCACCTTGCCTGTCGCTTAACAATTCAATATTTCTTAAGATACATATTGGGTTTTTGAATAATCTGTTAGCGCACCATATCTGGAATTTTCCTGACCGTTCTCAGAAGCGATGAATTAACTGATTGGCCCTGCCAGCACACAATCAAAATTTTTGTTGGACACCTTTAGCTACTGTGAAAGACCTTTTTAAACTCGTAGTCAATTGCATTTACTAGAGAGACCTCCAGTGATAGGGTTTCGCACCTACCTCATTTCAACTGAATTGTAAGGACGACTGCCATGGCAACCCCAAACGAGTTCGACATCATTGTCTTTGGCGCGAGTGGTTATACCGGCAGGCTTGTTGCTGAGTATCTCCAATCACAATATGGCGATGGCGCAGACGGGGGACTCACATGGGCAATGTGCGGTCGCAATCTCGAGAAGCTTAAGACCACGCGAGACGAGTTGGGGCTCTCGCCCACCGTGCCTGTTCTAGAGGCTGATGCAAATGATCTATCCTCGCTCAGAGAGATCGCATCCAAATGCAAGGTAGTACTCACTACAGTTGGCCCATACCAACAATATGGTAGTGGGCTACTGGCAGCTTGCGCGGAGGTAGGTACTGACTACGTTGATCTATGTGGTGAGCCACTTTGGATGCAGAGAATGATCAAGGAGTATGAGGAAGTAGCAGCAAAGAGCGGTGCTCGAATCGTCTTCTCCTGTGGCTTTGATTCTGTACCTTTTGATCTTGGCGTCTACTTCTTGCAACTGCACGCACTATCGCAATACTCTGAGCCCTTTTCGAGAGTCAGGGGAAGAGTCAGGAGCATGGAGGGTTCCTGGTCTGGAGGCACTCTCGCGAGCTTTAGATCCACCGTCTCAGTGGTTACCGAAGATCCACAGTTGCTCTCTAGCCTTGTAGATCCCTTTGCACTTACTCCCGGCTATACTGGAGTCAGCCAGCCCCCGGGAAATCAGCCGCATTACGACGACGCTCTACAGACGTGGACCGCCCCCTTTGTCATGGCTGTCATTAATACTAAAACCGTACATCGTTCCAACCATCTTCTCGACCGCATGTACGGGGAAGAATTCGTTTACGATGAAATGTTTGTGACCGGGCCTGGTGAGGAAGGTGAGCAACTAGCAAATGCAATGGCTGCAGATCAATCCATGGCAGAAGACAGCACACCACCGGGTCAAGGTCCTTCTCGCGAGGAAAGAGAACGTGGTATGTACGATATCTTGTTTGCCGGGACTTCAGATAATGGGCGTTTTGCGAAGATCAGCGTTCATGGCGATATGGATCCCGGTTACGGTTCGACTAGTAAAATGATTGCAGAGTGTGCAGTCTGCCTGGCCAAAAACCCTGATCTGGCCGGCGGCGGCATATGGACGCCCAGTGCGGCTATGGGGCTCGACCTGATCAAGCGACTTGAAGATAACGCTGGCCTGCGTTTTGTCATTGAATGATGTGACTGGTCCACTTCAAATTTTCTCTAGGCCTGGTTATTGTAGTACGCTAGGTCCTGGTTCCACTTCTCTACTGAGCACACTCTCCGCTAGCCAGCGGGTTTGCCGCCCAGGCTTGATCACACTCTACAACAAGACCTTATACATAAGGCCTGACCCCGAGGTGGTCTATTGAATTAATGCCTTTGGCAAGCAGTGACGGCTTTTAATTACCACCTTGTATTGCTTTGTCTACGGCTTGAATCATATTAAAACTAGGCGATTGTCGCTGCGGAAACTCTTCGAAAGTGGCAAGAAATTTTTGAATTTCCAGATAGAATAATCCTGTAACAGCCGGCAAGAGCTCGTCGTACCACTCTACGAAGTATCCACTGTCAATCTCTGCTCTCTCAAGCGGGTCCCTACGAAGATTGTATATGGCAGGTAATCTTCGCTGTGTATATGGCTCATTCCAAACGTCAAATCCCACAGCTCGCTGCTGTGCAAACATACCTTTCCAATCTCCAACTCGAACGGCGGATAGCATTCCCCCATCCGTGAAGTAGAAGAACTCCTTCCGTGGCCCGGTAGCCTGAGCGCCCGTCAAGTGTGGGAGAAAGTTATAGCCATCAAGGTGCACCTTGTACCTCTTGCCGTTGGCAACGTATCCCTCAAGAAGCTTGTCCTTTATTTTAGGTTCTCCTACAGCGGCCAAAATGGTAGGTAACCAGTCGAGGTGTGACATCACTTGATTGGATATGCCGGGTTGAATCCGTTTCGGCCAACTCACAATAGCAGGCACCCTGAAGCCCCCCTCCCAGGTCGTGTTTTTTACGCCACGAAACGGGGTCATGCCACCATCTGGCCAATTATGAAGTTGTGCACCATTGTCCGTGGAATAGAACACCAATGTGTTTTCAGTAATTCCCAGCTCATCCAGCTTGTCCAAAAGAGCACCGACGTGACTGTCGTGTTCCTGCATACCATCGGCGTACACACCCTGCCCCGTCTTGCCCTTCCACTTGTCACTCAGATGGGTGACCGTATGCATACGCGTTGAATTAAACCAGGCGAAGAACGGGACGCCCTTATCATGCGAGTCGTCTATAAAGCGCAGCGTTTCAGCAAGGAACTCAGCATCTACACTTTCCATTCTCTTAATCGTCAGTGGTCCAGTATCCTCCACTTGGCCATCGGCGGATGATCGGACAACTCCTCGAGGACCGAACAGTTGTTTGTATAAGGGGTTCTTCGGGTAATCAGGGTGCTCCGGTGCCTGCTCTGCGTTCAAGTGATAAAGATTGCCGAAGAAGATATCGAATCCGTGTTCAGTGGGCAGAAACTCACTTCGATCCCCTAGGTGATTCTTGCCGAATTGCCCAGTGGCATAGCCGAAGTTCTTCAACAACGCGGCGAGAGTCGGATCCTCTGGTTGTATACCCAGTAAGGAACCTGGCACACCTACTCGGGTAAGTCCGGTACGAACGGGATGTTGTCCCGTAATAAATGCAGATCGACCTGCTGTACAGCTTTGCTCTCCATAGTGATCTGTAAAACGGATCCCATGCTCGGCGATGCGGTCTATATTGGGTGTCTGATAGCCCATTAAGCCATCGTTGTAAGCACTGATATTAAGCCATCCAATATCGTCACCCCAGATCACCAGAATGTTCGGCTTTGACCCAGCCAGTACTGTAACGGGGAGTATCCAAAGTAACGAGGTGATGAGGCTTATTACAAGTCTGGTCATAATACGCTTTTCCTGATTGGAGGGAGTAAAACGACTTCGAAGTTTTGCTTTTTCGCGGCAATGCATTCTCTCAAAGGATCGTGCCGCAAGGGCCACGAGGCAATGCGCGTGCATATAACGTTGCTGAGTTTCCCAAATAACACCATTCAGGAGTATGATGATTTGGCTCAGGAATTGATCCTTTAGGCCAAAGGAGCTACAGAAGAGCCCTAAGACCTCCCAGCATCGCGTAGGAAGGTCTAATACTGACTATCAGCCAGATGCTGGCACAGGCAGTTACAACCAGGTGAAATTCCCACAGACGTTACATTGCAACTGGTTTATTTTTCCAATTCAATGAGTTCCTGGTCACCCAGGTTTTTGGAGTACTCCGCCGCTTTCTGTGCATAGTCTTTAGCTGATTGTGATAACGACTCTTTCTGTGAATCAGAGAGAGGCTTTAGTACTTTTGCAGGCGAGCCGACAACCAGAGATCCGTCTGGAATCACCATGCCCTCTGTTACCAGCGCATGTGCCCCAATCAAACAGTGCTTTCCGATTACCGCACCGTTAAGCACGGTCGCATTAATCCCAATCAAGGTGAAGTCACCAACAGTACAGCCGTGAACGGTCGCTTGATGACCCACCGTCACACTGTCGCCAACAATCAACGGAAAACCGGGGTCGCAGTGTAAGACCGCTCCATCTTGTACGTTGGTGTTGGCGCCCAAAGAGATTTGATCATTATCTGCACGCACCACGGCATTGAACCAAACACTCGAATTTTCTCCAAGTGTAATATCTCCAATGAGTATGGCGCCCGGCGCTACAAAACACTGTCCCCGTCTCTTGGGACGCGCGTTACCTAATTGTAAGATCATATGAATAACTCCCTTTGAGGTACGATTACAGTGTGTGGGCTCCGACAAACAATCTTTTTACACAGTTCGGCTAACTGTGGTTTTCCATTACTCCAGTCACTCCCACTTGCCTGTTTTCAGGGTCAATAAGCACTCCGGGGTTAAGAATACCCTGAGGATCAAGAGAAGCTTTTGCTGATGTCAACGCTCCAAGAAATAGCTTAGGCATCTGTTTTTCGTATCCACTGCGATGATCTCTACCAACCGCATGGTGGTGAGTAATTGTTCCCCCTCTCTCAATCACTTGCTCGTTCGCGACTTTCTTTAGCTCACACCAGCGGTCCAACAACTCCTTGAAATCTCCGGTTTTGGTGCCCACTGCTCCGAACGTGATGTACACGCTAGGGCCGTCTGGATAAACATGGGTAAATCGACAGGAAACTCGCCCTGGGCGCCCGGTTACCGACTCTATAGCCTGCGCGATATCAGATTTGAGTCCGGTGTAGAACTCCGGCAGGCGTTCCCAAGTAATTGAAGTCTCGAATGTATCGGCTATCAGCCCATACTGCATCATTCTGTTCTTTAAGTAGGGCGCGCGGAAGAAGGCATTCTTCCACTTGTCTGCTTCGGTACTGACAGCCTCCCGCGGCCCTTGGTCATTACCGTCACTCTTGCGTTCTTTGTATACGACGCTATCGTCGTCGATTTGACCATTCTGAGATCTGGCAATTGTGATTGCTCTTTCCATTAACTCTCGTACCGGGTGATCTGCAGATTCAAACCCAAGCACGAGCACAGACAAGGGTTCACTCACTACACCATTCCCCAACGCTTCATCCTGGTCGAGAAGTCTGCAATTTGTAGGGAACAGGCCGGACTGTGAGATGAGTCTCACGGCTTCTGCAGCCTGGAAAAAATCTTCGAAGGTAACAGAAGCCGTCGCCTTCCAAACCGGCAAGCTTTGTATGCGTACTGAGACTTCGGTAATGACACCCAGAATACCTTCTGAGCCTATCATCATACGATCGGGCGATGGTCCCGCGCCTGAACCAGGCAAACGACGCGTCTCGATTACACCTGAGGGCGTCACCATCCGCACTGATTCAACGAGATCGTCGATGTGGGTGTAAAGGGTCGCAAAGTGCCCCCCTGCCCTAGTAGCTACCCAGCCGCCGATGGTGGAGAACTGATAACTTTGGGGGAAATGTCGTAAAGTAAAACCATGGGGCTTGAGGGCTTCATCAATATCCGGTCCAAGCATGCCGCCCTGTATTCGAGCCGTTCTACTGATTTCGTCGACCTCCAAAATTCTGTTAAATCTCTCCATATCCAGGCATATAGTGGCCGCATAGCCTTCTCCTACCGCAGCCTCGACGCCCCCGCAAACACTGGTGCCACCGCCAAAAGGTATAACGGCAACGTTGTTTTCAGCTGCAAAGGAGAAAATGTCCATGATATCCGCTTCCGTTTCTGGGAACGCCACGATATCGGGTGGGTTCGGTACATCCCGCAACAGCATCCGGGCGGTATCGGCAAACGACTTCCCATAGCTGTGCACCAGGCGATCATAGTCTGAACTAGAGCAGATGCGCTCAATACTGGCCGGTGCGGTGATTCGAGGTGCCGGTAAATCGAAATCTGCCACCTGCGGCTCCTCTGCCAATACGGCATCCGCATTCACTCCCTTCTTAACGAACATGTCGATAAAGTCCTTTTCTGCATCGCTCAGGTCCTCATCAGCGTAACCCCAGCCCCAAAAACGCAACTGTCGACGTAAGGATTTGGTATCCATGGTTGTCATATGCTTTCTCCCGCGTTTACTTCCGCATTTCATTGGTTCACGAATTTATTGTAGACCGAGCTCCATCACTACTTGGCAATCTGATCCACCAGCTCAATCCAGTGCTTTACTGGAACCTCGGCCGCAGAGCCTAGATGCATCTGACAGCCCACATTAGCTGTAAGAATTTCGTCCGGCTTATTAATGTTTAACGATGAAAGCTTGCTATCACGCAGCCTTCGGCTCATTTGTGGCTGTAGGAGCGAGTAAGTCCCTGCAGATCCACAGCATAGATGATCATTCTCCGACTCTACAGTCTCAACCCCAAGAGAGTTCAAAATTTTGGGAATTGCATTTGGTAGATTTTGTCCATGCTGCAAGGAACATGGACAGTGAACTGCTACCCTACTGTTATATGCGTCAATTGGTAAACTCTCTAGATCCTCAGATAGCAATACCTCGCTGAGGTCCTTGGCGAGAGTGCTAACGGCCTTAGCCTTATCTGCATACCGGGGATCATCTCGAAGGAGCTTACCGTAGTCTTTCACCAGAGAACCACAGCCACTGGCGGACATCACGACTGCCTCAGCACCTTGCTCTATTATTGGCCACCAAGCATCGATATTTCTTCTTGCAAACATTCGCGCCTTATCATGATCAGAAAGATGATAATTTGCTGCACCGCAACATCCAGCGGAATCCGGTTCGATCAACTTGATCCCTAGTCGGCCGAGTACGCGCGCAGCCGCTAGATTGGTGTTTGGCGTAGCCGCAGGTTGTGCACACCCACTAAGTGCTATCATGCTGCGCGTGGTTGAATACTCCGCAACTCGAAGGCGTTTTTGTCGGGCAGGGACTTCCCTGGCGAGAACACGGGGAAGAAGTGGTTGTAGTATTTGACCGATGCGGAGCAAAATCCCAAATCTTCGACGATACGGTAGAACTTGCAGGAGTATCCACCGAGACAGGCGTTCGTGTAATGGTCGCTTTACATGCTGCTCCAAGGTATGACGGGCCAAATCGGCCAGGCGGCCATACTCTACACTTGAGGGGCAGGTCGTTTCACATGAACGGCAGGTCAAACAACGATCAAGGTGCCTAACAGTATTACTCGTAGCATCCCCTTCTTCTAGAAGCTGCTTTACCAGATATATTCTTCCTCTCGGCCCATCCCGCTCATCGCCTAGCTCGAGATAGGTTGGGCAAGTTGCATTACAGAAGCCGCAATGTACGCAGCTTTCAATGATATGTGCGGCTTCCAACGCCCATTCCGATTGAGAATATTTTTCCGTTATATCGGTTTTCATCGAGTAAAATGAGCTCTATAGCCAACTATACATTCGGCCAGGGTTAAATATCCGGTCCGGATCAAACTTGGATTTCAGCGCCACATGCAGACGCTGCGATCCCTCGTCCATCGGGTGAAACACATCCTCTTCACCGATTCCACCCTTAATCAGACTTGCGTTACCACCTATGGGTGATAACGCAGCCACCATCTCGGTCATGTTGTGCTCTCCCGGGATCCAACGCTGGGCACCAGACCAATCGATAAGCCCTGGTTCTAGCTCCGAATACTGCGCTGTCGGATGGATTGATAGACGCCACAAACGTCGCGACGACCTGAAGAAACTGTGGTGGTGATCACGCACGCTACCCCAGAACGAGGAGCCGTCACGCAATTCATTCGCATCTGGAAACAAACGAGCATAGTCCTTCGCTGCCTTCTCTACGGCACTATAAGCACCCTCAAAGCGGACGTACTGTATGCCATCAATCCAGCAGTTACCTGAAATGGGATAAGCCGATCTAGCCAATAGACTCATGTGCTCCAGGGCGTCGATATGGCTGTTGATTTCCAGCTTCATTGTCAATGAATGAGCAGGTCGAGGCATTACTTTCAGGGACACCTCCGACACTATGCCCATGCAACCCATGGCACCGCACTGAAGGCGGGAAACATCGTAGCCTGCGACGTTTTTCATCACCCTTCCACCGAACTGAAGCTTGTCGCCTTTGCCTGTTATCAACTGAATTCCAAGCACGCTGTCACGAATCGAGCCGGTCCAAGGCCGCCCAGGTCCTGAGTCATTACACGCTACACTGCCACCTATGGTCGCTGCACCGTTGTACTGGGGCGGGTCACTCGCTAACATCTGGTTCTTCTCAGCCAATAGCGCTTGGATCACTTCAATCCTCGTCCCGCATCGAACGGTAAGAACAAGTTCATCTGGCTGATAGCTTATGATCCCCTGGTGACCGGATAGCTCTATTTTGCTGCCTCGGGAGGGCCTTCCATAATGCTCCTTGCTGCCGCCGCCGACTATCTGAAGGCAGCGGCGTTCTAACCGTGCTTCCAGCACCTGCTCCAACAATTGACTCGTAATATCTGGCAAGTCGGCTGCCTCCGATTATCGACCTAGGCGAACTGCCGCGCCGCTCTATATTCCTGACAATGTTTCAAGAGCGGAACGCCTTTACCAGGGTTAAGCAGCCCGGCAGGATCAAAGCAGTGCTTCAGTTCATGAAAAAGTGCAATCTCTGAGTCACTAAACTGGATTGGCATCTGCCTGATTTTTTCCATGCCAACACCATGCTCCCCAGTGATGCATCCGCCCACAGATACACAAAGCTCCAGAATTGAAGCCCCGAAAGCCTCTGCTCTTTCAAATTCTCCCGGTACACTATTGTCAAAGAGAATCAAGGGGTGAAGATTGCCATCCCCAGCATGGAAGACGTTCGCAACCCGAAGACCAAAGTGATCTGACATTTCTGACATGGCTGTCAGAACCGCCGCTAACTTACTGCGCGGAATAGTGCCATCCATACAGTAGTAATCAGGGGATATTCTTCCAACGGCCGGAAACGCGGACTTTCTCCCCTTCCACAAGAGAGTACGCTCCTCCTCCGACGCAGAGATTCGGATGCTGGTTGCTGCATGCGTCTTAAAGAGCTCAGCCACTCTCGCGCAGTGCTCGTGGACCTCAGACTCGCTACCGTCGATCTCGCAGAGCAACAATGCCTCTGCGTCTTTAGGATAGCCTGCACTACAGAAATCCTCTGCCGCGGAGATCGCGTATCGATCCATCATCTCCAGACCAGCAGGTATGATGCCAGCGGCAATAATTGACCCAACGGCGTCTGCTGCTTGTGTCACATCATCGAACGCGGCCATCACCACCTGCACACTTTCAGGTCTGGGCAGTAAGCGTACGGTAATTTCCGTCACAACACCGAGCAGTCCTTCAGACCCGATAATCAGCGCGAGCAGATCGAATCCAGGCACATCCAGCCCATCACCGCCCAGCGTTATCTCGGTCCCATCGACCAATATCAGCTCAGCTTTCTGTACGTTGTGGACGGTAAGTCCGTACTTGAGACAATGTACTCCCCCAGAGTTTTCTGCGACGTTACCACCGATACTGCATGCGATCTGGGATGATGGATCGGGCGCGTAATAGAGACCATAACGGCCGGCAGCTTCGCTGATACTGATATTGCGCACGCCTGGCTGCACACGTGCCGTTCTGGCTTTTTCATCAATCGCTATTATTTTGTTTAGCCTTGCGGTCGACAGGACGATCCCATCGGGCGCGGGCATGGCCCCCGCACTTAGTCCTGTGCCTGCGCCGCGAGTGACAACTGGGACTTCATGTATACGGCAGAGCCTTATGACTTCTTTTAGCTGGTCAACGGTGCCCGGCAGGACCACAAGCATTGACTCTTCGCAATACATCGAAAGCCCGTCACATTCATAGGGTTTCTGTGTTTCTTTGTCTGAGATTACGAAGCCCTCACCGACAATCTGCCGGAAGGCCATCTCTAGAACTGCTTTTTTATCTCTGCTCACCTTCACCCTTCTCCCAGCATGGCGGGATAACCTAAACCGAGAATCCAACTGGATGTGCAGTCAATGCTGTGGCTGGCTTATCCCTATCTGCTTGTGTTCGCAGTCTAGACGTTAGCTGGCGATAGACAACCCTTAATTCCTGTGGTAATACCAGTTTGTGTTTCCATTTATTTTCTTTAGAGCTCTATTTGAATGAATACGTCTATAGTTTCTCATTATGTAAAAACTGGTAATACCAGATGATTAGCGCTAACGACCCGTTCTATCAGGATGTGGCCAGGCAGTTGGAAGCCTTGATTCTAGACAGAACATTGCTCCCGGGGAGCAAAATCCCTTCCGAGCGCCAGTTGGCCCAAAGACTCTCTGTATCGCGGCCGGTAGTGCGTGAAGCGCTGAAGGAGTTAAGAGGCAGGGGAATTATCGAGACTCAACGTGGCCGGGGATCCTTTGTATCAGAAATGTTACCGGCAGCGTCCGATCAGTCGCCGCTTCGGCACCTATTTCGAGACCACTCAAGGGCCGTATACGATCTCCTTGAGGTCCGAGAGTTACTGGAGGGACAATCCGCCTTCTACGCTGCTTTACGCCTGACGCCGGCTGATCGCTATCGTATTTCCAAGGCCTATGAAGCAATGGACCATTCGACCTCGGGTGAGATTGACGTGAACATCGAAGCAAAGCTGGATCACAACTTTCATCAAGCGATATCAGAAGCAACCCACAATCCCTTCCTGGCATACACGTTGCGTAGTTTGTCCCAACTGCTATTAGATTCTGTTATCACATCAGTAAATAATCTCTATCATCGGCCAGAACAGCGAATGATGTTGAGTGCACAACATCACTCTATCTTTGTGGCCATTATGGACCAGAAGCCAGATGAAGCACGTGCCGCAGCAGTTCTCCACATTCAGGAAATTCGAAAGAGCCTGCAAGCCATTGAAATGGAAAATCAACGGCTGGAGCGCGCTGGAAAGTGGGAACTAATAAGGGAAAAACAATAGCTTGCAGATTCAGTGTAATCTTAGTTCCTCTGACCTCGAATACTATTTTGGTGTTCAGCAAGCTCGTTGATAAACCATTGATGAAATGGATCTTTAGACCGACTCTTATGCCAGTACAGACGAAACTCAAACCCTATATTGTTGAAAGGCGGATCGAAACGCTGCAGTTCCCCCGATTCAACAAGCGGTAAAACTAGTCGGGTAGACAGCGTGGCAATAAGGTCTGTTGTCGCGACGATCTCAGGAATAGCGAGCGAACTGGCCACCCTGAGACCAATATTCCTTGTAGGCAAGTCACCTCCGACGATGTACTCAACGGGAGTTACTTCTCCAGCTGTTTGACCAGCAGAAAAGCTGGGGCGTGGGACCAGCGACACATGCGGAAGCGACGTGTATTGCTCCAGGGAGAGACTTCCCTTGATGCTCGGGTGACTCTTGGCACAAATAACTGACAGGGTTTCGTCCGCAAAATGAGCCGAATCAAACTCATCGGATAAGACTGGCCCATACTCCAATGCATAGTTCAAACGCCCATCCTTCAAACGCCCAGCAATGTCCGGAATATGGTCAGGATGGAACCGAATCCTAAGGTTTGGAGCCACCGGAAGCAGTATCCCTAGCACATCAGGAGCGAAAACATACTCCGCTGCAATATCCATGGAGATATCCAACGTCCTATCTGATACTTCTGGACTAAAGGTTTGATCGTCGAACGTATGGCTGAGTGACTCCAGAACAGGTGCTATAGCCTCATGCAGCTCCACTGCGCGCTGGGTTGGCTTCAGCCCCCGTCTTGTCCTGACAAATAGATCATCCCTGAAGCTGATTCGGAGACGTTTCAATGCATTACTAACTGCAGGCTGGCTCATACACAACCGTTCCGCCGCCCTGGAAAGCTGCTGCTCCTGCATCAATGCATCAAATATGGGCAAGAGATTCAAATCCTGGTTTCGAAGCACCGACCACCTCTTATTCAAATAACTGATAATACTCTTATATATTATCTATTTGAATTAATATCAACTCCTTGTACTCTCCATAGTATGTGCTTCGTTTAAGACGGGGCGACATGTAAAGCAACCGTAGCTTCAAAAACAATATTAAACTTTTGAGTCAAGCGCTGAGACGCGAGGTGAAATATGAATGCAATTACTAATGTCGTTGGTCAGTCACTGGAAGATGGTGCTCGAGTCGCTCGCCTGAAGAAAGCTGTCGACGAGGCTACCTACGGTGGCTGCATCGAGCGCGCAGTGCTTTGGTCAGAGTATTACATGGATGAGGCCAACGATGGGAAATCTACGGCCGTTCAGATAGCTGAAGCGACACGCCACGTCCTGGCCAACAAAACGGTGAAAATCTATCCTGACGAGCTGATTGTTGGCAACTTCACCGCCAAACGGGTCGCCGGCATCTGTTATCCGGAGTTGGGCGGTCTGGGCATAATGATTGGTGTCGACAAACTACCCACCCGCAAGGTCAATCCTCTCGAGATCAGCGAAGACGAGCAGGCAAAACTCCAGTCATATATTCCGTTCTGGATGGACAAGAATATGGCTTATCTTGCCTTTGACGGGCAGGAAGAGCAGATGCGCTTTGTTAAGGAGCAGAGTGAAGCACTGCAGTACCAATTGTATGAGGCTGGTGGTATTGCTCACCTGGCACCCGGCTACGAGAAAGTGATCAAACTGGGTGCCGAGGGCATCATCGCCGAGGTGGAGGCCTTCGAGGCACAAACCAACGATCCCTCCAAGCTGGACTTCTACCAGTCTGTGAAAATCTCAATGAATGCGCTGGCAGAGTTTGGTGACCGCTATGCGACCGAGGCGCGTAGGCTGGCAGAGGCTGAAGCGGACCCTCAGCGGAAACTTGATCTAGAGCGGATTGCGGAGGTCTGCGCTCGCGTACCACGTTATGGCGCAACCAGTTTCTATGAAGCGGTCCAATCAATGACCCTCACCCACATCGCCATTTTCCAGGAGACAACAGGTGAAACCACCTGTCCGGGCCGCGTGGACCAATTCCTGAATTCCTACTATGAAGAGGATTTGGCGGCTGGACGTATTTCAAGACAAGAGGCGAAAGATATTCTGGGAGCTTTCTGCGTAAAGGTATGCGAAACCATCCCCATGTACTCCGACAAGCTGACCAGCATGCTCGGTGGATTGACCAGCTGGGAGGTAGTGACCATCGGTGGTCAGGACTCCGAGGGCAACGATGCGACCAATGAACTGAGTTTCATTTTGTTGGAGCTCGCCGATGAGTTGCGCATGCGCCAGCCCAACTTCCACGTCCGTCTCCACGAGAACACACCCAAGGCATTCTACGATGAGGTCATCCGGGTGAACTTCGGCCCGGGTTCGGCGCCCGCCATGTATAACGACGAGACCATCATCGAGTCCATGATGAATGTCGGTTATTCCCTGGAGGATGCCAGGGACTATGTCGCCATCGGCTGTGTTGAGCCCACGGCGCCGGGCAAGACCCTGGGTTCCACCGACGCCGGGATGTACAACATGGCCCTGGCCCTGGAAATGGCGCTCAACGAGGGGTGCCAGTTTGGTTCTGACCGACAGATCGGTGTCAAGACACCCCCGGTCTCCAGCATGAAGAGCATGGATGACGTATTGGACGCCTACAAGGTGCAGGTGAAGCATCAGCTGGGCAAGCTGCACGCGGATTTGCAGAAGTGTGAACAGTTCCACGCCGAGTACCACCCCACCCCGATCAGCAGCGCTACGCTGGAAGGCTGTCTCGAGCAGGGTGTTTGCTCTACACAGGGTGGCGCGAAGTACAATTTCTCCGGTATCCAGGGCACCGGCATGGCGGTCGTGGCCGATTCCCTGGGGGCCATTGAGAGTGCTGTGTTCGAGGACAAGTGGCTCACCCTTGAGGAGCTGGTCGCTCACCTGAAAGACAATCTCTCGGATGAGGTTGTGCGGACCAGGCTGGAAGGCATCGATAAATTTGGCAACGATATTCCCAAGGCGGATGCCTGGATGAAGTGGGTCGGGGATCACTACTCCGATTCCATTCACGCCCTGGGCAAGAATACCCGCGGTGGCCAGTACCTGGCGGGCGTGTACTCCAACACTTCCCACACCCACTTCGGCGGGCTGATCAATGCCACACCAAATGGCCGTCGTGCCGGCGAGACCTTCGCCTCGGGTTTTGCGCCGGAAAACGGTGCAGACAAGCGTGGCTCCACCGCCTTGATCAATTCGATGAACCGGATCGATTTCAAGAAGTTTGCCAATGGCATCAACTTCAATATCAAGCTGGATGCCTCCAGTTACGAGTGTGACGATGGTAAGAGTGCACTGGGTAGCATGTACAAGGTGTACTTCAAACGGCACGGTATGCAGGTGCAGGCCAATATGCTGGATCCGAAAATCCTGATTGAGGCACGGGACAACCCGGAGTTGCACCCCAACCTGCTGATTCGGGTATCTGGCTACTCGGCGTACTTCAACGATCTATCACCTGAAATGCAGGATGAGGTGATATCCCGGAGCAGTAATGGGGCCTGATGCAAGCCTGAT
>Ga0070726_10000436_pt1 | contig 52637 bp, 53 predicted proteins | sample tdAd471_FD_67275 | JGI IMG/M metagenome (GOLD analysis project Ga0070726, IMG submission 67275) | Marine sediment microbial communities from the Atlantic coast under amendment with organic carbon and nitrate - tdAd47.1 | ecosystem: Environmental > Aquatic > Marine > Coastal > Sediment | place...
CAAGCTCGCACAAACGTTGTTTAAAACTGCGCCCGACCACTGCCATCGCACTGCCAATCATTTTGGAGTTGGCGTCCTGGTGCACCATACGGGTAAAACAGCCTTGTACTTCCGGTGTAAGGGCGGCCAGCTCGTCAACGTTTTGAGCATTGAAAATGCTTTTCACCACAAATAAGCTGTTTTGCGATTCGTAACGCAAAATATCGTGGTGACTAATCAGGCCGATGGGAAGCTGTTTTTTCAGCACGGGCAAGTGTTTCACATTGTGCTTGAGCATCAGCATCATGGCGTCAAACACAAATTGATGGCTTTGCACATAAATCAATTCTGTGGTCATGATATCTGCCACAGGCATGTCACTGCTTAAGCCTGTTGCAACCAGCCGCCTACGAATATCAATATCCGTCACAATGCCGATAACCTGAGCGGGTTGCTCTGTTTGGTCTGATTCAGATTCAGTAATTAACAGTGAGGAGACGTTTTCCTCGGTCATGCGAATGGCGGCTTGTCGCACGGTGGTGGAGCTGGATACGGTGACAGGTAACGTCGTGATTAAGGCGCTTATTTTAGCGGTTAGTAACGTATCATCGTCTTCGCGCTTGGCGATTGATTGACGTAAACGGGTTTGGTCTTCTATTTCTACAAAATCTGCAAAATGCTCGAAATTATCAAACAAATAATTAAATGTCTGTTCGTCTATAATGTAGACAAGTGTGTCTTCAAGGGCGGTAACAGGAAAGCGCACCGGGCGATTCAGCATCAAGCTTTGTTCGCCGAAAAAACCGCCGGTTTCCAAGCGATTATATAACTGCCCGTCCCGGCGAAAAACCTCTACCGCTCCACTGCGGATCACATACCAATCATGATTGTCTTGCCCTAATGGCAAAATAGCCGATTGGGCCCGGTAATAAGCAACTTCAACACTATCGGCAACCTGGCCCAGCACCTCTTCAGGTAAATTTGAAAATGGCGGGTGGCGCTGGAAAAAATCCAGTACCTCGGAGTGTTCAGCCTGCATAATTCTGCTCCGTGATTTTCTAGTTAGGTCCGCCCTGAACTCATCCTTAGCTCAAAGCGAGCACAGACCCGTTCGCGTGTTATCTCGGCTCTGACATCAAACCTTTAATGATAGAGAATGAAGCAACCAGAAGCACCGCCGTAAAAGGTAAGCCGGTCGATACCGCCATAGCTTGTAAAGCGACTAATCCGCCTCCCAAAATAAGTGCTACGGCAACCAGACCTTCAAATAAACACCAGAATACCCGCTGCGGCGTTGGCGCAGCGACCTTGCCTCCTGCTGAAATGACGTCAATCACCAACGATCCTGAATCAGATGAGGTCACGAAAAATACGATCACCAGTACGATGGCAATAAAAGAGGTGATACTGGACAAGGGGAGTACATCGAGCATGGTAAACAGCTGCAACGGTAAATCGGACTCCACCACTTTTTGATAACCGTCTGTCACCACCTGTTTGATGGCGGTTCCGCCAAACACTGTCATCCAGAATACACAGGCCGTAGAGGGTATTAACAGTACTGAAATAATAAATTCCCGGATTGTGCGGCCACGAGAGACCCGAGCAATGAACATGCCTACAAAAGGACTCCAGGATATCCACCAGGCCCAGTAAAAGGCTGTCCAGCCTGAGGCAAAGTTACTGTCTTCGCGCCCCACGGGATTGGCAAGTTCCGGTAAATAACGCAGATAGGCTACGATGTTTTCTATAAACCCGCTGGCAATTGCCAGGGAGGGCCCTACGATGACCACAAAAACCAATAACAGTAGCGCCAGCACCATGTTGATTTCAGATAATTTTTTGACTCCGGCATCCAAGCCCCTAACCACTGAAATCAGTGCTACCGCAGTGATCCCGGTGACTAATAGGATTTGGGTGGTTTCCCCTAAAGGAAAGCCAAACAGGTAGTGCAGACCGGAAGCGGCTTGAGAGGCCCCCAGTCCCAACGACGTAGCCAAACCAAATAAGGTCGCCAGCACGGCTAAAATGTCGATGATATGACCGGGCCAGCCCCATACCCGCTCCCCTAACAATGGATAAAATACCGAACGGATAGTCAGCGGCAAACCTTTGTTAAAGGAAAACAGCGCCAAACCCAGGGCCATCACCGCGTAAATAGCCCAGGGGTGCAATGCCCAATGATAAATGGTGGCTGCCATCGCCAGACGTTCCGCAGACTCGGCATCACCTGCTGCGCCTCCCAACGGCGCCCAATCGGTGCGCATACCGTTTTCTACTGAGGTGCCGGCAAAGGAGGTGGCAAAATGTGTCAGGGGCTCGGAGACGCCATAGAACATTAAACCAATGCCCATTCCGGCGGCAAATAACATCGAAAACCAGCCAAGATAACTGTAATCAGGTGTCGCCTCGGTGCCACCCAGGCGCACTCGCCCCAAGGGAGAAACCACCAGCAGCAGACATATCAGCACAAAAACATTGCCTGCACTAATAAAAAACCAGTCCATATTGCTGGTCAACCAGCCACGCAGGCCGCTAAACATAGGCTCAGCGTGTTCTTGAAATAAAATCGTCAGAGCGACAAAAGCAATGACCGCCAGTGCAGAGATGGCAAACACCCGGTTATGTATATCTAAACCAAAGGGCCCTATATTAATGAGAATATTGTCTTGGCCAACTTGATAGTCGGTATCTATTGGATTGACCTTGCCATCAGGAACCATTGGATCGTTACGATCTGTCATCAAATCATCCTTAGTACGCGTGTTAGTTAAAGAGTGCGGTGTTCAACGGGCTTAAAAGTAGTAACCGATATTGATATTAAAACGCTGCTCAAAATCACCGCTATCTCCGGCTATACTGCCGCCCGCAAAAGGCTGGTTCTTGGCATGCACCCAGTCAAAATAGGTAAACAGCCCGCCTGCCGCGACCGACATGCCAGTCACATTCATGACTGTATTAGCGGTGCCATCCGACTTGTCGTAAAGGATACTGTAGTTATTATAAAACTGCAGGCCGGTCACCGGGCCAAAACTTACCTCTTTATCGTAAGCCACGTTAAAGGTGGCAGAGGTCGCTTCGGCAGCAATGGTGTCATAAAAGGAATAGGCGCCTAGGGCAATTTGCTCGACCTGATCAACGTCATACTTATACTGGCTGTGCTGCAGCTGCACATGCCAGTTTTGGTAGTGGCTGCTGGCATGTAGTGCCCAGGCCTGGTAGTCGCCAGCGCGCCTCATGCCATCGTGCAGTCCGCCGTGCAGGGCTGATGCGCCCACTTCGGTAGCGAATTCACCCACATCAAAGTGGTAGGCAAAGCGGCCGCTGAAAGTATTGTATTCACCTAAAGCCTGGCCTGGCTCATCAAAAATCCCTTCGCCTGCAGACCTAAGGCCAACAATATCGTAGGAATAACGATCGGTGCGATCGTCTACAAAACCATCGACACCGCCTAGTTCATCGTTTTTAAAGAAGGCTAAATCCAGCTGCCAATTATCGGCAACCTGGCGTTTGAACACGACGCCTAGATCAAAGTCGTCTTCCAGCCCAATGTAGTAATTGGTACTGAAAAAGTAATTATGCGAATTATAAGGATTGTTACCAAACGGCACTTGGGTGATGCCGGCCTGCACTTGCCAATTCTGGCTGAACTGGTAGCCCACATAAGCGTATTTAACTGCCGTCATATAGTCGAAGAAGCGAATCTCGCCATTTAGCGAGACATCGCCGATTTCGCCACTCAGATTCAGTCGGAAAATATCAAAGTCGAAATCTCCGTAACGATCTTTGTTGTCTTCGTCATAGGAGGTGTAGTTGTAATTGGTACGAATGGCGCCGCCTACCTTGATGCCATCGGTAGATTTGGCCTGCACGGGCGTTGTATCAACCGCTTGCTGATTGCTTAGGGTTTGGGTGTTTTCTGCCACTTGTATAGTAACGGCGTCCTTTTGCGCCTCAAGCTCTGTTACCCTGGCTTGCAGAGCTGAGATTTGCGCTTTAAGGGCTGCCAGCTCCGTTGCCGATAGCTCTATGGTTTGTGCATATAAGGCACTGGAAAATGCACTCGTGAATATAATGGGGAGTAAATAATGTCTGGCTTTCATGACGGTATCCTGTGCTGAAAAGATTGGCTGAATCGCTACCAACTCACTAGATACATATCAGCCATTCTTGATAATGCTGTCCATACTCTACAGGCGACAGTTGATGATTGAAACCATGCGGCCCTTACAGTTCTTTTTTTAACCGTCGTACCTCAAGCTGTTCTCCAGCACGCGCTTGCTGCTCATATTCACTTTTCTATTAGGTCATATTACCTGTCTTTTGCTGGTGATAATCGGCGGCCTCTTATCTTGATTTTTATTTTGGATTAAACCAGATTGTTTTTTTATTTTTATATTTAATGATATTAGCCGTTAAATTGGCGATCTTTTGTCTATTTTATGGGTTTTTAATAAAGCTAATTATCTATTAAGTATTCTGGTATATACCAGTTTAATAAAATTGTCATAATCCCTCCCTACAATCCCCCTTACATTGCACATGGAGTAGCAATGATATCGCGCGCTATGTCGCAGGTTGTCATCGGTGGTTCGTTATCACTTCTTGGGGAAACTTAGCGCCTGTCGTCATTGCCATTCGCGAAATACAACACGTTCTTAGCTGGATCAGGTTTTAAAACTATTACTTCTATTAGGAGCTAAACATGAAAAAAAATGCAAGATTTCGTAAAAAGGTGCTGATGACGGCTATTGCCAGTACTTTTCTTGTGGGTGGAACGACAGCTTCAGCGAATATGCTGAGTGAGTTGCGCGCAGAAATGCAGGCAATGCAGGAAAAAATTGCGCAGTTGGAAGAGAAGCAGAAAGCTTCTGAAAAAAGTGGTGGCGATAGCATCAAAGTAAAATGGGAGCCAGCACCTAAATTCACCAGTGCTGATGGCCGTTTTCAAATGAACATCCGTGGACGTTTGATGCTGGATTACAATAATCTCGATGATGATGACGACACAATTGATGTCGATGCAACGGAAACCCGTCGTGCGCGTATTGGCATCCAGGGCAAAATGTGGGATGACTTCAAATATAAGTATGAAGCAGACTTTGCAAACAATGATGTTAGCATCAAGGATGCTTTAATCGCTTACACCGGAGGCCCTGTAGATGTGACAGTGGGTCAATTCTCTACAGCTGCTTTTATGGAAGAGTACGAAAGCTCCCGCTTCACTACGTTCATTGAACGCGCTGGGTTCTCAGGTGCTTTTGGTGCTGATCGTGCTGTTGGTATTCAGTTGAGTGATTCGATCGGTAATTTTGTCTGGAATGCTTCCTATAACCGCGGCAATATCAGCGACGACGATGATAATGAAATGAAGCAGCTATACGCGTCAGGACACTTCTTTGGTGTTAATGACAACAGCCATTATCACATTGGCGCAAGTGTGCGTGATCGTAGCGCCGGTGATACTGACTTCCGTTATCGTCAACGACCACAAAATGCTCACCTGTCACCAACACGTTTTGTAAATACTGGCCGAATTGCTGATGGAGATCGCTACTATGGACTTGAGCTGGGTGGATCGGTTGGTAGTTTGGGCTTAAAGGCGGAATACGGGCAATTAAATGCTGATTTGGTTGCCGGTGGTGATGCTGATTTTTCTGGTGGCTATGTTGAAGCCAGTTACTGGCTGACAGGTGAATCTGTATCGGCTTCCTATGATGGTGGTGATGGCGGTATCGGCCGTCCTAAGGTTAAGGCACCATTCGGCGATCAGGGTCATGGTGCCTGGCAAATTGCTACGCGTTACGAGACGCTTGATCTCAATGATGGCGCGGTAACTGGTGGTGAGCAGGATGCCTGGACTATTGGTTTAAACTGGTGGTTGAATAAATATACGCGTATTAGCGCAAACTTCTCCCGTACCGAAGTTGATAATGGTCCCGTGGCTGAGAACGGACCTGACGGTGAGAATGAAATTGATTCTTTTGCTTTACGTGCCCAGGTTGACTGGTAAGCCATTAGCACTTTTTTCATAGTACTTTCCCGTGCTATTTGAGCCCCCACTCGCGTGTGGGGCTCTTTTTTTTGCACTGTTTAATCGACTTTACTCTCTATCTTTCAAATCAAGCGGCTGGTATATGGCTAAGCTCTGAAAACCGGCAAACCTTCAGTGTCGATCAACTGGCTAGTCGTCCTTTCTATGTGGTTGTCTAGATTGGTTAACAGAATTTCTACGACTGCAATAACAGCGTTATCAACAGTACCCTACCCATAAAAGACTGCGTTTAGCGATAAACCGTAGAGATTGGCTTTCTTCGTCAGGGCGGAGATTGCGGTCAGATTACAAGCGCCCAGTTATGTCAAAGCATGCTTATTCGGCACACTGCGGATTTTTGAGTGGCTTCGATTTGAGCTTCTTATTCGTCATCATTACAGGGCGAATTCAGCCAGTTTTTGATATAGACAAAGAGCTTGTGATGGATGTGACCCTATATGGGCAGTGATTTGTCGGTGTTAGGGACGCTAAAAATCAGGCGGTATGAGTCGATCAGCGGTGCTGTGCAGGTGTTTTTCGGGTACCTTTTCGGGCGTTAAAACAGTCTGTTTAAAGTCAAAAAAAGGGAGGGAGTTAATCCCCCTCCCTTCTCCCTTTTTTATTATCGACGCCAAGCTTGCGTTCGTTTTAGCACGCCGTGAGATAACGCACCGTAGAGTATTTTTGCAGCTGCAGAGGTAATAAAAATCATGGTAGCCATGGCCGCGGCGGGTGCAATGTCACCGGCATCATCCATGTTCAGTACGGCAACCGATGCCAGCATGGTGTCGGATGAGTATAAAAATACTACTGCAGACACGGTGGTCATTGCGTTTACAAAGTAGTAGAAGCCAATATCCAGAACTGCTGGCAGGCTCATTGGCATTGTTACCTTAAAGAAGGTCACCCATTGCGGTACTTTGAGCGAAGCGGAAACGCTTTCGATTGCTGAGTCAACCTGCTTCAGAGAGGTTGTCGCTGTCATATGGCAAACCGTGTAATAGTGGATGACGGTAGAAATGACCAAAATTGCCATTGAGCCATATAGAAAATTCAGAGGGTTATCTGGGTGATTAAAGAAAAAGATATAGGCCAGGCCCAGCACCATGCCTGGAATTGCCATAGGCATTAACGCTAGCCCTTGGATGCCGCGGCGTAACCAGCTCGAAACTTTAACCTTTTCAGTCATGTAGACTGACAGCACAACAAAGCAGGTGCCGAACAGGGCTGTCCATGCGGCCATTTCAAGAGAGTTAAAATAGGCGCTCCAACCACCACCATCCATAAACTCAAACTGATAGTTTGCTAGTGTTAGGTCCATGTTATAGGGCCAAAAGCTGATAAAGGAGGCGTAAATAGCCGTGCCAATAAAGGCTAAAATAACGCCGGAAACCAGCAGGCAATAGATGAATAGCAAGGTGTCGCGCAGGTGATTTTTTTCTGGCTGGTAGGGGGTGGCGCGATGATCGACCATATCTTTTTGCTTACTGCGTAGATAGCGGTCAATGGCAAAAGTCATTAGTGCGGGAAGTAGCAATAACATGCTTACCACGGCACCGGTTTGAAAGTTTTGCTGGCCGACGACTTGCTTGTAGATATCGGTTGCCAACACGTTAAATTGACCACCAATGACCTTAGGTACACCAAAGTCGGTGATAGTGAGTGTAAAGGTCACCAGTAGCGCGCTAATTAGACCGTATTTTGCTGACGGTAACGTGACGGTGAAAAAGGTTTCCAGTTTACTGGCATTCAGGGCTTTACAGGATTCGTAGAGCCGTTGGTCGGTTACTGAAAGTGCGGTATTGATGATAATTAGGGCGTGGGGAAAGCACCAAAAGGCCAAGCCCATAGCAATGCCGATAGGGCCGTAAATGCTTTCACCCATGAGAATTTCTTTTATTAGGCCCTGATTGCCAAATAGATATACCAGGCTAATTGCTGGCATGAGTGACGGTGCCAGAATGGGTAAAAAGGCCACCAGCTTGAATATTTTCTTACCCGGTATTTGGCTTCGGTTAAGTGCGTAGGCATAAATAAAAGTCAATGAAATGACTAGCAGGGTGGTGATTATGCCGATTTTGAAAGTATTGCCAATTGAATACAGGGGCGATTGAGTTGAGAAGTACTCTAAAAAATTAGTCAGCCCAATAAACTCACCTGCCTTATTGGAAAGGCTGAAGTCTCCAATCATCAGCATCGGCAGAACTAACCCCAATACCAAGAGCAGTAAAACAAATAAAAGAATTAAGTTGCCCGGAGTAAATGCTTTTTTAGGCACTACTTTAGGCACTACAGAAAAGGTTGCGGCGATATTGGTCATAAAGATTCACCCTGCTGTGGGTAAAAAGCCATAGCCTGTTGTTTGAGCGTTAGCTCAACAGCCATATTTTCTTTATAGCCATGCTCCTGATGGAGCTCGTTATTCACATCAACCATGACACGAACAGGTGACATATTTTCGTCATTGAGGTGAATATAAAGCCTCACGTAGGCACCCATAAACTCAATTTTTTGCACTTTTCCGCTTAGCGCTTCCTGCTGGTTGCCCTTTGCAGGGAGCGCGGTGACACTTTCTGGGCGAATTCCTAACTGAATAGTATCGCCAACAGTGACCCATTCAGGCAGTTTACAGGGCAGGTTTTGTTGTTTGACGGTTAAGGTGTCATTTGCACAAGCTGTTACGGGGACAAAGCTCATCGAGCCAATAAAGTTCGCTACAAAAGGTGACGCCGGGTTACTGTAAATTTCGCTAGGGGTTCCTATTTGCTCAATAAAGCCATCCTTTAGAACCACAATACGGTCAGCCATACTCATAGCTTCGTCCTGGTCGTGGGTCACCATAATGGTTGTAATGCCTAGTTCGCGTTGCAGGCTTTTTATTTCCTGGCGCAAATGCTGGCGCACCTTTGTATCCAGCGCTGAAAGAGGCTCATCGAGTAGCAGCAGACCTGGTGATATCGCCAGCGCGCGGGCCAGAGCAACGCGTTGCTGTTGGCCGCCTGAAAGTTGGGAGGGGTATTTGTCAGCATGCTCTTCGAGCCCTATGGTCTCTAAAAGGGCGTTGACGCGTGTCGCTTTTTTAGTCTTGGTTTGCTTCCGTAAACCGTAGGCAATGTTTTGTGCAACGGTTAGATTAGGGAAAAGCGCGTAGGACTGGAAAACGATACCAAAATCACGTTTTTCAACAGGTAAGTTTGAAATATCCACTCCATTTTGAATGATGTTTCCCTGATCCTGTTGTTCCAGGCCGGCAATAATTCGCAGCAAGGTTGTTTTTCCACAGCCGGAGGGGCCAAGCAAACAAATAAGCTCGCCTTGCTGGCAGTTTAGGGAAATATCATTCAGTACATTAACGTCACCGAAGGACTTGTTAACGTTCTTTACCCGCAGGTAGATTTGGTGTTTGCTGTTAGCCATAAAAATAACCTGAAAAGTTGTCTTCTTGATAATGGAAAGGCCTCGCACTTAGTGCGAGGCCCGAGTTCAGCCAAGAGAAGTAGAACTAACTTACTAAGGCTCTTATTTTGGTTCAGACTTACCGTCGTAACGTCTCTGCCATTCGGTCAGAATTTTCTTGCGGTTCTTAGCTGCCCATTCGAAGTCGTTATCCATCATCAGACCATTGATGTTGGCAGGGTAGTTATCAATTGGTTTGGCAACGCCATCAATTGCTACGACCGCATAACCTTTGCTGTAGAGTGCGTTAGCCTTTGGTGTTACTGACCAGTCGATTAGTTTTTGGGCCGCTTCCATTTTTGGCGTGCCTTTAATAATGGCGGCGGCTTCCATGTCCCAGCCTAGCCCCTCTTCAGGGAAAACAAGTTTAATTGGTGCGCCTTTGTTGATCAGCTTGGCACCGCGGAATGCGAAGGAAATACCAATTGAGGTTTCGCCAGAGGCCGCTAGTTTGCAAGGTTTTGAGCCAGAGTGAGTATAACGGGATATATTTTCATGCAGACCGTCCATAAATGCCCAGCCTTCCTGCTCACCGAAGATTTGCAGCCAGCTTGACACGTCCAGAAAGCCCGTGCCTGAGGAGTTTGGATTGGGCATGATGATGTGACCCTTATAGACAGGGTTTGTCAGGTCTTTCCAGGACGTAGGTGCTGGCAGATTGTTTTTTTCTGCTTCTACAGTGTTCATACAGATAGAGGCAACCCAGGCATCCATGCCTGTCCAGTAGGGTACTTCTGCACTGTCGCGAAATTTGTCGTTTAGCTGATTCAAGCCCTTAGGTGCGTAAGGGGCCAGCATGTTTTCATCTTTTAACTGCATCAGGGAGGTGGCTGCCAAGCCCCAGACCACATCTGCTTTGGGGTTGTTTTTCTCCGCCAGCAGTTTTGCCGTCACGATGCCGGTGGAGTCTCGAACCCAGTTAATTTTAATGTTCGGGTAGTCTTCGTTGAACTGTGACGCGTACTCACTCAGTATATCGGCTTCCAGTGCCGTGTAGACGGTCAGTTCTTCAGCTGACGCGCTCTGTGTGCCGAAGACGGCAGCGACAGCGACAATCAGGCTGTTTAGGGAAAGTTTTTTAATCATTGTTAGGCCTCGCTTGGGAGTTGAGTAATTCAGCGAGGCCTATTAACGCATATTAATATGACAGTTTTATTAAACTGGTATATACCAGATAGTGTTAGTCGCTCTCGAATGTCATGGCGAGTTCAATAACATCATGACGCCAAAATTCCTGATCGTATTCGACCAGGTTGCCATACTGGTCGTAGCGTTGCTGGGTAATAGACAGTCCGGCAGTTCCCTCGCTGACCAATAGGCTTTCTGCCGCTTTGCCCATTAAGACGCAAGGCTGCACGCGAACGTCGGAGCGTTTAATCTCCAGCTGGTATTCGCGACGCATCAGCTCAGTGAGGGATTGATCTAAACTGTGCTTAAGAATACCAGGGGTGAGGTTGGCATTGAGCCATATCGTTTCGTAGAGTGCTGGGTGTGCATCTAACTCCCTCAGGCGAATAATTTTATGGGCCGCCAAACTTCCGCGCTCTACGCCCATATTTAAAGCTTCTTTCCCTGTTAGTTCCGCTTTTTCTGAAAAAAGAACTTTAGTTTCTGGTTTGCGGCCTTGAGCTAAAGCCGTTTTTATAAAATGCGATTTATGATTTGGAGAGTACCTGATTCTTGGTGGTGCTATAAACCAGCCGCGCCGGTTCAGGCGATAAATGGCACCTTCCTTTTCCAGACGTATCAGTGCTTCGCGTACCGTAATTCGAGAGCCATTGAGGTCGGCCATTAGCTTTCTTTCGGATGGCAGGCTGAGTGTTGGGTAGGCGTTATCGGCAATGGCCTGTTTAATTTTTTCGTAAATTCTTAAATAGGTGGGTTCAGCTGTCATCGATGGTTCCATTTGCTGCAGATATTTGAGCATTTTGAGTTCTTCATTGTGACAAAGCTTGACCTGCCGCCGGAACAATTTATACTTTTGCTCTGGTATATACCAGTTTAATATTTCTGTAATAAATCACCGGCATACTCGCAAGCTCTTTAAATAATCACCTGGAAGAACGTATGAACTTTATCCCTACTTCTATAGAAGCTGTAATTTTTGACTGGGCTGGCACTACTGTCGACTTTGGATCTCTGGCACCGATCTGCGCCTTCCAGCGTCTATTCAAAGCCAATGGCGTTGACATTACTACTGCTGAAGCTCGTGAGCCCATGGGTACTGAAAAGCGCGAGCATATCACACGGCTAACGCAAATGCCGCGCATTGCTTCCGTGTGGCAGGAAAAGTATGGAAAAGCAGTTAGTGAGAGCGATATCGATCGTCTTTATGAGGAGTTTGTGCCCTACCAGATAGAAGCGATCCAGGAGCGAGCTCACCTCATTCCTGATGCTAAGACTGTGATCCAGTCTCTTCAGGAAAAAGGCGTCAAAATTGGTGCTAATACTGGTTATAACCGGGAAATGTTAGCGGCGTTGTTGCCCGTTGCTGCGGATTATGGCTATCGGCCGGACTCCTCTGTTTGTTCGGAAGATACTCCTGTTGGGCGCCCGGCTCCTGCAATGTCGCTGTTGAATGCTGTGCAGCTTGGCGTTAGTCATATCGCCCATTGTGTAAAGGTCGATGATACAACGATGGGCGTTGAAGAGGGTGTCAATGCAGGTATGTGGTCCGTGGGAGTTGCTATTAGCGGAAATGAAACGGGTTTGGACCTTGACGAGTGGCAATCTCTACCGGAAGCGCAGCAGCAGGCCTACCGTGAAAATGCGACAGCTAAATTGAATAATGCCGGGGCTCACTATGTGATTGACAGTATCGCAGATCTGCCAGCAGTGCTCGTAACGATCGAAGAGCGTTTGGCGAAGGGAGAGCGCCCCTAAATGTACCGGGTTGGTAGTTCATTGCATGATGTTCTTGAGCTGTTCGATAAGCATGGTGCAGAGGGTTACGGTGAGGCCGTAACCCAGCTTGAACATGCGTTGCAGTGTGCCGTACTGGCACAGCGGGCAAATGCTAGTGATGCGCTGGTGGCAGCGGCGCTGTTGCATGATATCGGACATTTTTTGAGTGGTGCAGCGCCAGAACAGTGTGATCCAGATATTAAGCATGAGTTGGTTGGTGCCCAGTTCCTCAGTGGCCTATTTGGCCCTGAAGTTACGGAACCTGTTGCTCAGCATGTGATGGCCAAGCGTTATCAATGCACGACGTGCCCTGGTTACCATGACAAATTGAGCCCTGCATCGAAACGGTCGCTGGTCCAGCAGGGCGGGTTTTTATCTGCTGATGAAGTGAGCTTATTTACTGCTAACCCTTATTTTAAAGAGGCGCTACAGCTGCGAGCTTGGGATGATAGTGGCAAGGTAGATGATATGCAGTTGCCGGCGCTGGAGAGTTTTACGCCGCTGCTTGAGCGCCTATTAAAGGGTTGCAACCCTGGTAGAGAGCACGCATGAGCCTGGTGGCAGCTGCGTTAGTGCTGCTTTCCGCGGTGCTGCATGTTGTTTGGAACATTATGGGTAAGCGTGATTCCGGTAACCTGCTGTTTGTCCCGCTAGCGACACTGGCTGGTGCCAGCGCATTACTACCGTTTGTGTTCATGGCTAGCGGTAGTTTGTTTAGTGGGCCGGTTATTTTGCTGTTGTGTGCAACGGGCCTGTTTCAAGCGCTCTATATCAGCAGCCTTTCATTAAGTTATGGACATGCGGATATCTCGGCTAGTTATCCCTTAATTCGTGGTTTACCAATCCTGAGTGTTGCATTGATTAGTGCCGCTATCATGCCTTCTTCACCCTTACCGGTATTAGCGTGGGTTGGTGTCGTTGTCATGGTTTTGGCGAGCTGGTTTATGGCGCAGAAAAGGGATGGGCACACTCATTTGAGTGGTGCGGCGCTCGGTTACATTGCGCTTGCTGTTATCGGCACCACTGGTTACTCGCTGATTGATAGTGAAGTGATGGAACGCATAACGGTTGATCTGGATGGCGGAAACTGGAATCAGTGGATTATCAACGGATTGGCATATGCTTCGTTACAGGGCTTGGCTGCACTGGTTTGGTTGATAGTCGTTTATGTGATTTTTTATCAACGATTGCCGTGCCAGATGGGGCGCTTGATTGCCCGCCGTGATACTTGGGTGGGTGGCGGTATCATGCTCGGTAGCTATGCGTTAATTCTGTGTAGCATGCCGTTGGTTGAAAACGTCAGTTATATCGTTGCGCTGCGGCAAATTAGCATTCCGTTGAGTATTTTTGCTGGCAGCATATTGCTGGGTGAAGTGCAAAGTGTCCGCCGTTGGTTAGCTGGGCTGGGAATGCTTGCTGGCATCATTATTTTATCGTTTTCCTGAATGGCAGGATGGAGTAGCCCTTATGAGTAATAATGTTGAACAGCCCACGGGTATTCAACCTTTCTGGTTTGACGATGCGCTACGACATGAGCCTCCAGAGGACGTTGTCCCTTTGAATAGCACTGTCGAAACGGATGTGTGTATTGTGGGCGGTGGCTATACCGGCCTGTGGACTGCAATTAAGATCAAGCAGCAAGCACCGCAAACGGATGTCGTTATATTGGAGGCAGGCTTATGTGGCTGCGGTGCATCCGGTCGTAATGGTGGCTGTATGCTGACCTGGTCTACCAAGTTCCCTACCCTGATGAGGTTGTATGGTATTGAGCAGGCTATTAGCCTGGTTAAAGCCTCCGAACAAGCCGTCTGGGATATTAAGAGGTTTTGTGAAGCGCAACAAATAGAGGCTGAGGTGCGTGTTGATGGTGCCTATTACACTGCAACTAACAGCGCACAGTTAGGGGTGCTTGACCCTGTCGTTGGATTATTAGAGCAACACAGCATTAATCATTGGCAAGCTGTACAGAGCGAGCTGCTGGAAAGCCTGACCGGTTCAGCAGTTAACTTGAGCGGTTTATATACGCCTAATGCTGGCAGCCTACACCCTGGAAAATTAGTGCGCGGCTTGGTGCGGGTTGCACGCAAGATGGGAGTGAAAATTTTCGAAAACAGTCCCATGGAAGAGCTGGCTTACGGAGATCCACACCAGGTGAAAACTGCGCAGGGGCGTGTAAGAAGTGGCAAGGTGGTTATGGCTACTAATTCTTGGATGGCGCGCCAGTTTTCAAGCTTCAGGCGCTCTCTGTTGCTGGTATCCTCGGATATGGTGATTACCAAGCCCATACCTGAAACACTGGCGGAAATAGGGCTGGATCATGGTCGTTCCGTCATCGATTCACGTACCTTTGTACACTACTATCGCACCACCATGGACGGTCGGCTTATGCTAGGAAAGGGTGGAAATACCTTTGCCTTTGCTAACCAGATGTTAGCTGTTTTCAATCGCGCCAGCCCCTATGAAAAACTGCTTAAAAGAACCCTAAATCGCTTTTTTCCTGCTGAGGATATGGCCATCGAACGAAGCTGGAATGGTGCTTCAGATCGTTCGGTCAGCGGATTCCCCTTCTTTGGTGAAATGAGTGGCAGCAAGAATGTTTTTTATGGCCTTGGCTACTCCGGGAATGGCGTGGTGCAAACCTATCTGGGCGGTGAAATTCTTTCGTCGCTGGTGCTCGGCAAGAAAAATTCGTGGTCCTGTTGCGCGCTGGTTAATAAGCCGATCGAGCGGTTTCCGTTTGAGCCGGTGCGCTATCTGGGCGCGAATATGGTGCGCAATGCGATCCGTCGTAAAGAGTGCGCTGAAGACTCTAATCAAACGCCCAAATGCTGGGATGTTCGACTTTCACGGTTTGCTGGCAATGCCGGTAAGGCTGATAAAATTTAACCCTAAAATTAGAGATGAACTCATCCATGAATGATTACTTGCTGTTAACTCCTGGACCATTGACAACGTCGGATACCGTTAAGCAAACGATGCTGAAAGATTGGTGTACTTGGGATGATGACTACAACCTGGGAATTGTGCAGAAAATCCGCCAGCAGCTGGTGGCGCTGGCTGGTGATAGCCCGCTATATACCAGCGTATTGATGCAGGGTAGTGGTACGGCGTCGGTAGAGTCGGCTATTGGCTCTATGGTGCGTGAAACGGATAAGCTGCTAGTGATTGCCAACGGTGCCTATGGGGATCGTATTGCTGAGATTGCCAGTTATCTAAAAATTGACCACCAAGTGCTGAATTATGGTGAAACCAGGCAACCGGATAGCAAAGAAATTGACCAGCTACTGACTGCTGATAAGGCCATTACGCATGTGGCTATGGTGCACTGTGAAACAACCACGGGTATTCTTAACCCAATTGACACGATTGTCCCGTTAGTTAAATCACACAACCGTATTTTTATCCTCGATGCCATGAGCAGCTTTGGTGGCATTCCTCTGAATATGGCGCAGCTGGGCATTGATGTATTGATTAGCTCTGCCAACAAATGTATTCAGGGTGTGCCTGGTTTTGGTTTTGTTATTGCTCGCCGGTCGTTGCTGGAGCAATGTGAAGGTGTTGCTCGTTCACTCAGTTTGGATCTGTACGATCAGTGGCGGTGCATGGAAAAAAACAACGGAAAGTGGCGCTTTACTTCACCGACACACACTGTGCGGGCCTTTGCGCAAGCGCTGCAGGAGCTTAATGAGGAAGGAGGGGTTGGCAAGCGTCACACTCGTTATCAGGAAAACCAGCGTCGTTTGGTAGAAGGCATGGAGAGGCTGGGTTTTAAGCCCCTGCTACCGCGTGAGTGGCACTCACCGATTATTACCTCCTTTTATTCACCGGAGGCCGATGCCTATGATTTCAAAGAGTTTTATTCTTTGCTTAAAGCGCGCGGGTTTGTGGTTTATCCCGGTAAAGTCTCGGATGCCGATTGCTTCCGTATTGGTAACATTGGTGAAGTTTATCCAGACGATATTTCTCGGTTACTGGACGCGGTAGCCGAGAGTCTATATTGGCGTTAGCCTTTACTGCGGTAGGTCTGCCAGATTAGCTGTAGTGTCTTGGTGATGTTGCTGTCTTCATGTACAACCAGTCGATCCATTTCTTTGACGTCCACCCAGCGGCCCTCATCCACCTCTTCTGCTTGCAGAGAGAAAGGGCCGTTATGCTCCACCCGATAGACCCAGCAATGCTCTAAGCAGGTCGTTGCTGAGGCTGCCAGCTTGAAGAGTGGCACGCAGGGTGCTGCAATCCCCAGCTCTTCGCCCAACTCACGCTGTGCGCAGTCGTGATAGTTTTCGCCGCTGTCGACATGTCCGGCTGCGGAGCTATCCCACATACCGGGGTTTTCATCTTTGCTTAACGAACGCTTTTGAAGGAACAGTTGCTGCCTGTTATTGAAAACCAGCACGTGGACAGCACGGTGTAGCAAGGCCAGCTGATGTATTTCATCGCGAGAACGGGTATCAATCACGCGATCGTGCACATCAACAACGTCAAGTTGCTCGCTGCTGACAATGCTCGACTTTATTGAGTGTTCTTTGGTCATTAGTTGATTATATAACTTGTTTGATTTGCTGGCTTGGTTTGAAAGATCAGAAGCGTCAATAGAGTTATTGGTTTCCGGATTATTTTACTGATAGGAAGGAAAGGAAGAGACGTTTTGGCCATTTTTTTGGTTCTGTGGTGATGTGGGCATCTAACGACAATAATGCTTGCCAGCAGAGGCCTATAGATTTCACTGTTGAATGAAACCAGCACCCAATAAAAAACCCCGGACACGTTAATGTCCGGGGTTTTTATACCTATGATTACCGGGGAGCGTAAACATAGGCGGAGGAGATTGTTACGTTTTGCTTAGAATACTAGCTGTAAGCGGCCAACAATCGCGTCACCGTCGTCTTCTGTACCGATTTTTGCATCGGTTTCTGAATTAACATAGTTCAGAGCAAATTTTACATTGCTGTTCATGTAGTAGTTCACGCCCAGAGTAGTTACTTGAGCATCTTCGCCACCAGTCAGGGTGATATTGCTACCCATGTCTGTGTTCAGTTGGCTCATGCGACCAAAAATTTCCCATGCTCCGCTAGCGTTTGAAGGCTTAACTTTGTCAAAAGCAGCGCTGCCAGTCTTATATTTGCGGCTTTCACCGGTCAGGAAGTAACTGGCTTGTACATAGTAACCGTCAACTTCGATGTCATCAGAGCCAGCTACAGAGCTAGGAGCTTCAACTTCACCGTCGAAGTATTCAGCCATGATTTGCAGAGGGCCGCTGGCGAAAGCCAGTTCGATGTTATGCGCAGACAATTCTTCACCAGGAATGATGTCTCCGCCAGCTGTAGCTGTAAATTCTGCTTTTAATTTGTTAGCAGTTTTATCTTCGCCACCGCGAACACCTAGACGACTTGAAATGTCTTCAAATTCACCGTCACGTTGAGTGAAGCCGGCGCCAATGTGGAAAACAGTACCGTTTGAATAAATGGGACGGATAACAACACGGCCAGTAGTTGCAGTATCGAGATCGTTGTCGCTATCGGTACCTTCTTTATAAACACCCAGGCTGTAAGTCAGGAAATCATTGGCACCGTGTAATTTGATACCCATATTGTTACCAGTGTCGAAAGCATCTGATACGAATGAGCGCTCAACACCTGCAGTCCATTTAGATGACCCAGTATCGTCTAAACCGAAGTTTTCTTTTTGCTGACCAATGGTTAGGTTAGCCATTTTTCCGAAACCAGTGTAAGTGGTTTTCAGTTGGTCAATAGAGCCACTGCCAGTCAGGTTATAAGACAGGCCATATTTCCAGTCTTCAATGTGGCCTTTCATTTCAATACGTGCGCGACGGAAAAACAAATCGCTACCAGTTTCTCCAGTAGCTTTGTTGATTACGTCGTCGTAGCTGTTGTAATCAATCATGGCGCGACCGCCAATTTTGAAAGAGTATTTACCGTCAGTCGTTTTGGCTTCAAAACCACCTTTGGTTTTGATAACGATGTCAGCACCGTCAGTTGTTACAGTTCCGGCGTTTGCCTGGCTTGCGATAAGGCCCGCTGCTGCGAGAGAGATCAATTTAAGTTTCATAATATTTCCCAATGTTTAGCTTATAAGATCAAATAGATGTTATTTTTTTGGTATATCCCTTAAGTCGAAGGCGATTGTGGGGGCGGAATGTGACAGCGGTATGACGGCTTTATGACAGTTACATGACAACCATAAAAATGTTTATTTTGATGGTTAATGCTGAGTTGTGAGCCTGCGCTGTTTTTTGACCAGGTTATCTGAGGAGTGCTAAGCGGTGTTTTTAGGAATACGCAATCGACACATTCTTTTGCTGATTTTAGTGATGGCAGGCATTGCGCTGAGTGTCAGTGGCACTGCGATTACGATGCTCTATCAAACGGCAATTCAACAGCAGGCAATGCGTTTGGCTGAAACGGTGCAAAGCCAGGCACGTTTTTTGGAAGCCGTTGCCCGCTTTGATGCTCGTTTTAGCCGTGAAGATGTGCCCGGTGGCGCGTTTGCCGCGACTTTCCAGCAAATCCGCGAAGCCCATGAGCTGTTTAAAGGTTTTGGTAAAACCGGTGAATTTGCGCTTGCCAAACGAGATGGCGAGCAGATGGTTTTTTTATTAGCTCAGCGCGATGAGTCGTCAAAAAATGCCGATATTTCACGGATTGTGCCCATGCACGGTGGACTGGCCCAACCCATGCGCGAAGCGTTGAAGGGGCACTCTGGGACACTGGTTGGGCTGGATTACCGAGGTTTTAAGGTGTTGGCCGCCTATGAGCCGGTGGCTGAGCTTGATCTGGGCATTGTGGCTAAAATTGATTTGGCAGAAATTCGTCAGCCTTTTTTCCAGGCTGGCCTGTTGGTGATTATGATCACCTGGCTGTTGGTCTTTATTGGAACCTTTTTTGTGCGGCGTATTGGTAATCCGCTGGTTAATCGTCTGCAGGAAAATGAACAGCGATTAAGGGGCATTCTTGATACGGCGGCTGACGGCATTATTACCCTGGATGAGCGGGGGGTGATACGTTCCTTTAATCAGTCGGCAGAACAGATTTTTGGCTGTGCTGCTGACGAGGTGATTGGCGGAAATATTGACACCTTGATTGTTGAGCCTTACCCCTATCCGTCATCCGCTGAGGGTGCTGAGAGCGCTGGTAGCGTGAGTCAACGGGGGGATGCGGGACGGGAAATTACGGGGCTGCACCGCAGCGGTAAAGAAATTCCGTTAGAAATTACGGTGAGTGAGGTACTTGATCAAGATAGCCGTATTATCACCAGCATAGTGCGTAATATTACTGAGCGAAAAGAGGCCATGGTGGCTTTATATCAGCGTGAGCAGGAGCTACGTTTGACCTTTGAAAACGCCCCCGCCGGTATTTATACCGTTAGCCTGTCCGGACAAATTTTAAGAGCTAATCATGCCTTTTGTTCGATGCTGGGCTATACGGAGCAGGAGTTGTTAGGCCGAGTACACGATGAGCTGATTGAGCAAAGGGATCGCAATAAATTGGCGTTATTCGGGCGGCAGCTTGTGAGTTATTCCCTGGATATCGCTTTTCTTACCCGTAACGGCGATCAAGTACCCTGCAAGTTGCGACGCAGTGTTATTCTCGATGAACAGGGCACGCCGCAACTGTGTATTGTGCATATTGAAGACCTGTCGGAACAATTAAAGAATGAACAGTTGGTGAGCGAGCACCGCGAGCGTTTGGCGCAGGTTACCAGGCTCAGTACGCTCGGTGAGATGGCGGCCAGTATTGCCCATGAGATTAATCAGCCGCTGAGCGCTATTGCAACCTATGCTTCCGCCTGCCAGCACATGACGGATCAACCTAATCCCGATAATAGAGAGATATCAGACACACTTGGTAAAATTCGTAATCAGGCGTTGCGGGCAGGTGATGTGATTCACCATTTGCGAGAGTTTATCCGCAATAGGAAAACGCACCGTGAGGCGGTTTCCTGTAAAACACTGATTGATGATGTATTGGGATTGGCCGAGGTTGATGCTCACTTCCATCAGGTGCTTATCAGTACAAATTTAGAGCCGCAATTGCCGATCATTAACGTCGATGTTGTGCAAATACAGCAGGTGATGCTCAATTTATTGCGTAATGCGATCGAGGCGATGGCTCATATCGATAAACAGGAGCAGCGCCTGGTACGTTTGGAGGTTAAAAGACAGGGGACTGACTTTGTGGAAATTGCGGTTATTGATCGGGGGGTGGGTTTATCGGCGGAGTCGGCGGCTCAACTCTTTACCCCTTTCTTCACGAGTAAGCCAATGGGTTTGGGTTTAGGTTTGCCTATTAGTCGCTCTATTGTCAATGCCCATGGCGGACAGTTGGATTATACTCCTAATCCTGAAGGTGGAAGTATTTTCAAATTCACCTTGTCGAGTAAAGGCTAATTCGAGGTAAACAATATGAAGGGGACAGTTTTCATCGTAGATGATGATGAGGCGATGCGGGATTCTCTGGGTATGTTAATGAGGTCGGTTGGCTTTGATTATGAGGTGTTTGCCGATGCTCAAAGTTTCCTTGATAACTATAAGGATGACCGCAGTGGCTGTTTAGTACTGGATATTCGAATGCCGGGTATGAGTGGACTCGATTTACAGCAAAAGCTGCAGGACATGAAGTTAGATATTCCTATTCTTTTTATTACCGGGCATGGTGATATACCGATGGCCGTCGAGGCGATGAAGCGTGGTGCGGTGGACTTTTTCCAAAAACCGTTTCGTGATCAGGCGCTTCTGGATCGTATTGGACAGGTGTTGACTAAGGCAGACGCAGATCGAGAAAAGTTGGTGGAGAGCCAGGAGATCCGGATGCGGCTAGAGAAGTTAACGGCTCGAGAGCGCGAGGTGATGTCTCTTATTGTTGAAGGTCTTGGCAATAAAGTTGTTGCTGCCAACCTTGGCATTAGCCAGCGGACCGTTGAGCTTCATCGGGCCCACGTTATGCAGAAAATGCAGGCAATGTCGTTGGCCCAGTTAGTGCAAATGGCAATGGTCGCCGAATAAAGAGGTGGTCAAAAATATTTGCTATGGCTGGAATTAGGCTTGTTGTGTGGCGATGGCCGGCAATGCGCATGAAGCCTCTAAGCATCGAAAAGTTTGATACCAACACCGCGTATAAGTGGTTTAATCGGAGCCTCTATAAGTAGTTACCGTAATCGAATAGGTAAGTGCGCGAATTGTTTGCCAGGCTAGCAGCGTTTCTAATGAGCGGATGCTAGCAGGCCCATATCAACGGCTTATTACAAACGCTCCTATCAAAAGGTGAGGTGTGTTTGACCGTAGATTGTGGGCTGTGCCGTTGCACCTACCCCCGGGGTAAATAGTAGATTACCCCTGTTTCGAGCGCGACTAACCATGTGTTATTCGCGCTTTTTTTTTGCCGTCAGTTTAGCCTCTCAGCGAATCAGCTTTTTGAGGCTATAGCTGGCTAATCAGAGGCAGTTTTTGCCTCATACACTGCCAGCCGGACGCGTGCCCACTTGTAGGCGTCCATCACCGAAATTGAATAGATAAACAGACCTCCAGCAAAACGGCCAAGAACCGAGTGATCCGGTGTGGTCAGTTGATAGGATACGACGGCCAGGCAGAGCATGAAAAAAAGCATCAGCAGGCCGCGTGAGGGCGTGTTATTTAACACTTGCCCCATACCGGGTAATAACGCAGCAACAAGCATGACCAGGTAGGGGGAGCGTGGTTTATTGGCAAGCGGCTTTGAGTTCGGTGAAGTGTTCATAGTGATGTTCGTTGCTTTCATGATTAGGGCTCTTTGTGTCAGTGAGATCTTGGTGAATGGCAATCGCCGTATTTAACAAGTGAGAAATGCGTTCGGGGTTAAGGGATAAATCATCAAACGCCAGGCTGCGTAATGTCCGGTAAGTACTCTGGTTTGCCTGATTGGCTTGATACACGATTCTAACGCCCTTTTTGGTGATCAATAATTCTTTGGTTTTATCATCCTTAAACAGGGTGATGTGTTTATCAACCAATTCGATGGGAGGCATTTCTTCAATATTATCGGTTTTTAGCGAGGCATATTGAGGCCAGTGTTCAGGGGGCTTAAGTTGATATTCGAGGTGCTCATTGGGAGAAAAAAATTCAATATTCTGTGGTCTAACCAGAAAATCAAATATGCCCTGATAGGGAATATCGGCTTTCACTGTAATTAACAGCCAAAGCGACGGTAGCTTGCGATAACCGACGTGGTCGGCAATGGGCTCGAGTTTGACAGAAAAACCTTGGTAATTGCCGGTCAGGATCGGGAAATTAACATCATCTTGGGTGATGTTAACGTCGCTAAGTAGTGACTGGCACTCAGCAAACATCCCGGCTCGCCGAGCCTTAACCTTTTGTCTGTGTCGAATATGCATGACAGCCATAATTAGGCCGATAATGCAGGTGATTACAATTGAGGTGCTAGACATTCGATTGGATCCTTGTTGAAGGTTGTCGCAGTTAACTGCGACAACCTTCGTAAAGCCCGTTAACGGACAATTGTGACCGGGCAGTGGGCCTTGGCAACCACTTCGTAAGCGATGGATCCCAGTAATAAACGGGAGACACCGGTTCGGCCGATAGAGCCTGTGACGATGTGGTCATAGCCTGATGATTCAGCAAACTCAATCAGTGATGCGGCGATGTTCTTGCCGTAAACAGTTGCTGAACTGTAGTTAGCTAACCCTGCGGCCTTGGCTTTGGCTTCAGCGGAGGAGAGCTCTTTATCAATTTGAGCATCTCCTGCTCTGGCGACATCAGAATCCCAGAAATAGGATTTTGCGGTGGCATCGCCGGCAACTAAGCTAACCGTGACAAAGGTTAGCTTTGCTGACTCTCGTTGAGCGAGCTTGATGGCAAAGTCGACCGCTTTTTCTGACGATTTAGAGCCGTCTGTGGCACATAAAATATTATTTAACATATGCGTTGTCTCCTCAGTAGCCAACAGGGCGTGGCCAGTTCATGGTGAATTGGTCGCCACGTTTGACGAACTTGTAGCGGTGCGTTGCGAACCAGATCGAGGCCACAATGTAGAAGGCCAGAATTGACATCAGTGAAACCCCGTAACCCAGGAATGTCGCGAAATACACGGCAACACAGAGTATGAACAGAGCAATCGCCGGTAAGGGGTGGAAAGGGTGAATATAAGCCCGGTGAATTGAATCGAGAGGCCATTGCTTGCGGAATTTCATCATATTGATTGGCATAAAGGTGTAGCCTAAAACGCCAGATAAAATTGAGAAGGTGATGACCTGATCCAGTAAACCTGTGAAGGCAAAGGATATGGCAATTGGAACTAGGAAGATAATGGCTCGGAAGGGCGTTTTGTAGCGCGGATGAACCGCACCAAACCAAGCGGGCATATAACGGTCTCGGCCCATTGAGAACCAGGCGCGAGAGGCGTCATTAATACAACCATTGGCTGAAGCAATCGCAGCAAACATAGTGCCAATGAACAGCAGTACCTGTAGCGTCGGTGAGCCCACCATGCGCGCTGTGTCATATAGCGGTACAGCGGCCTGTCCCAGATATTCCCAAGGTAATAGGCCGGTGGCCATGAACCAGGTGAGTGATGCGGCAATGAGCAACGTGATCATGCCGGTCATTGTTCCCAGGGGAATTGAGCGGCCTGCAGAGCGGCATTCTTCGGCTGCCTGGCATGTACCTTCAATGCCAAGGTAGTACCACATACCGAATTGCAGGGACGCAATGACGCCAATCCAGCCATAGGGCAGATCCGTTAGCAGCTCGCTGTGTTTCAGTATTTCGCCCGGATTCCATGGACTAACGTTGAAAAACAGGATCACAATGGCAGCAAAGGCGGCAGCAGTCAGCACGAAGTTAATACTCAACGTCATGAACACGCCGCGGTAGTTAAGCAGTGCCAGCGTAGCAATGGTTAATACCACAAAGGGTTTAGGATCGAGGTCCATATGGCCAAATTGCGCGGCAACCACCACCAGCAGGTCTCCGACCACCAATGCGTCGGCAGCTTCGAGCATGGTATAGGCCATGACCAGGTATAGGCCGACATTAAATGCCATTAAGGGGCCCATAATGTGTTTTGCCTGCGTGTATTGCCCTCCCGCTGCGGCCACTGTTGATGTTACTTCGGAGTCGATCATCGCCACGCAGGTATAGAGCAGGCCGATAACCCAGCAGGCAATCAGGGCACCAAAAGCGCCCCCTTTGCCAACCGAGAAGTTCCAACCCATATATTCGCCGACGAGCACGATACCAACGCCGAGAGCCCATACATGCACGGGGCCAAGCACCTTCATCAGCGCAATGTGCCCACCCTCTTTTGAGCTTGCTCCTGCAGCAGCTGCAGGGGTTACATTATCAGTCATCTTTTTCACCCTTTAGCAGTTCGTCTACACCTTCTTTGGAGCTCATTAACAAATCTTCATCGTATTCACGGCTGACTCTAAACGCATCAAGCGTGATAAACAGCAACATTCCACCCGCTATAATCCAGGCGGCATAAGAAGCAATATCCCAGAAATCCATAAAACACCTCGTTAGTATTTAATGCTTAAATTTGAGTGGCGGCCAGCTACTCGCGCTTGCCAAATTTTTCGTTAATGACTTCCCGGTATTCTTTGTCTGAAACCTTTATCATGAAGATCCAGTAGCCCACTAAAACCAGTAGCGTGAACAGCAGTGACATAGGGTCAATAGAGTAATCAAACTTATCGTTAATGATTACCGCAGCCTCTTCCACGCTGATGTCCAGTTTTTCCCACTGGCCTTGCATGGTTTCATTTTGACCCAGTGATTCCCATGTCGGGGCGACTTCCTCGACGGTGACTTCTGAGGTGACGTCATCGGCGTCACTAAAGTCCAGAACGAGTGGTGCCATCAGGGCCAAATACACCAGTACCAAAATAAAAATACTGTCAAAAAACTGCCCAAACCCGGCTTGGACGGGTGGTTTGTATCGATTCGACATAGTTAATCTCCAGAAGACTTTTGGGGTGCCTGAGAAGCAAGGCTATTGTTCGCTTTACGGGCTTTAGCCTCATCCAAGTGACGAATATCAATTTCATAGATGAAGTCCTTGTCTTGGGCGTAGTGCCTCAACATGGCAATGATGGAAGCGGTATTGAAAAGCAGAAGTAATAGCGCGCCGATGGTCAGGGTGATCTGAATGTTGCTATCAGTTACCTGCTTGCTGATTTGGATGTAAACAAAAGCAATGGTTATCCACAGCGCCACTAGGATCAGCGTGGCAAATAACCTGTCTCTGTTAAACATCGAGTTGATGCGGTCGTTAATGTTATTAGACATTTTTCCCCCTTGATTTAGGAATAACTCTTGTAGTGTTGAAATAAGTTACTGCTTGGTTAATGCCCCCCTTTTTTTGCAGCATTAAAATCTGGTTTTTCGCTAATAACTGGTTTTATGAGCGTAAGAATTAATGCTTTGTAATTAATAAAAAACCTCGGATCACTAACCTATCCGCAGTAATGGCACTATCACAATTGGTGTATACCGTAATGGGATAGGTATTTTTACGTGGTTAGGTAGAGGTTTTCTGGGGTAGTGTTTAGTCGTTTTCAGGAACCAGCACCGATCTTAGTTAATGCCCCGAAATAGCTGAGGATCAAAGTCTCGCACCAGGTATAAAGCATGTGCTTATTAAGACTTTTATATAAATAAAGGGGGAGATGAATAGGTATTTATACGAGTTGTTCTTTTTGTCAATACCTCGTTTTATTAACGGGATCGTGCCTGGTTGTGGGGTTTATCTTGCCGGGTTGCGGACTCCTCACCTTATGAGCAAGCGAAAGCGATTGGTATTTGTTTGTTGGGTGAAAGTGCGTGCCGGTAACGCTAAGCAGTGCAAGAAGGGGGGGTGATTTTCACCAGCGACTTAAGTGCCAGGAAGTGATTGGCACAATAATTAAAAAATAATATGAGGGAATGTGTATGTCAGAACAAGCAAGCGTGCCAGCCGGCGGTGTCGGAGGTGCAAGCGGCTCAGGTCAGGAGGGGGGGTTAAAACGATCTATCTCTTGGCAAGGGGCGTTTTGGGTGGCTGCCGGTGTTCCAGCACTGGTGTTGTTTTCAATTGGGGGCATTGCCGCGACGGTGGGTGTGCCGTCCTGGTTAGTGTGGACGATTTCAGTATGTTTCGGTTTTTTACAGGCCTTTACTTACGCTGAAATTGCCGGTCTGTTTCCGAACAAATCAGGTGGCGCATCGGTTTACGGTGCCGCGGCATGGCTACGTTATAGCAAATTAATTGCGCCGGTTTCAGTATGGTGTAACTGGTTGGCCTGGTCGCCAGTTTTGGCAATTGGTGTGGGTATCGCGGCGGGTTATATCCTCAATGCGTTGTTCCCTGCTGATGCCGCGATTGTGACTTGGCAGCTCACTCTGCTGGACTTAAGCGGTCTTAAAGAGGGCTTAAGTCTGCGTATCGATGCCACGTTTATTCTGGGTGCAGCGATTCTGCTGGTGGTCTTCTTTGCCCAGCATCACGGTATCTCCCGTTTGGCCAAGATCCAGACAGTGATGGCGATTGCGGTATTGATTCCATTGTTGTTAATTGGTGTTGTGCCTATTATCAGCGGTGACATTGTTGCGGCTAATTTCTCGCCTTTTGCTCCTATCGCCTACGGCGCTGACGGCAGCATCATTATGGATGCGAGCAAGTGGTCCTGGGATATTGATGGCTGGACGCTGTTCCTGGGTGGTATGTTCATCGCTGCATGGTCTACTTATGCCTTTGAAACGGCGATCTGTTACACCAGTGAGTTCAAAAACCCCAAGACTGATACCTTTAAGGCGATCTTCTTCGCCGGTCTGCTGTGTATCTTCGCTTACACCGTTATTCCGTTCTCGTTCCAGGGCGTACTGGGTGTAGAAGGTATGCTGGAGGATGGTATTGTTGACGGTACTGGCGTTGCAGCAGCAATGGCAGGCATGGTTGGCGGCGGTGCCTTCATCGGCAATGTTGTTGTGATCATGCTGATCTTTGCGCTGATCCTCGCAGTAATGACCTCCATGGCGGGTTCTTCACGTACTCTGTATCAGGGTTCTGTGGATGGCTGGTTGCCTAAGTATCTGTCACGCGTTAACCACCATGGTGCGCCAACTGCTGGTATGTGGACCGATCTGGGTTTCAACCTGATTCTGTTGTTAATGTCTGATTACCTGTTTGTACTGGCGGTGTCTAACTGCTGTTACATTATCTTTAACTTCCTTAACCTGAATGCAGGCTGGATTCACCGTATGGATAACGGCCACGTACATCGCCCATGGAGAGCGCCGACCGCTATTCTGGCAATCGGTGTCGTACTGTCCTTCGTTAACCTGGTATTTATGGGAGCCGGCGCCAACGTTTGGGGTGCGGGTACCTTGATGACAGGTATCGTGGTGATTGCGATGATTATTCCTGTGTTCTGCTACCGGCATTATATTCAGGACGGCGGTAAGTTCCCTGCCAGAATGCTTTCTGATGTTGAGGTCGATGGTAAAACAGGTGAGAAAAAAGCCGGTATATTGCCATATGTGGTATTAGTTATAGGTGTTGCAGTTGTTGTAACGTCTAACTCCATTTTTGGCTAATAGACACACAAGGAGATTTTTTGTGAAGAAGATATTATGTACGACTGATGAGACTGAGGTATCACGAAAAGCGGAGGTTTTTGCCTGTGATTTAGCCAATGCTTTAGGTGCTGAGCTGCACTTCGTTCACGTTAGCCCGGTGACTCAGGCTGACCTCAATAATCCAGCGCATTTTGACATGCTGATTATTGAGGAAGTTGATGCACGTAATCACCAGGTTCTTGAAAAAGCCACAGCAACTGCCGCTGCAAAAGGTGTCAATAAACCTGTTTTTGTGACGTTGGATGGGCATGATCCAGCCAAGGTTGTGGTGAGTTACGCGGAGCAGGAAAACTGTGATCTGATTGTGACCGGTTCAAATGGACGTAAGGGCATTCCTAGGCTGGTGATTGGTTCAGTTTCAAGCAGCATTATTCACAAGGCGCACTGTCCCGTGACAGTGGTTCGTTAGGTGCTTTGGGGGGGTAGTAAAGCTACCCCTCCGGTAATCTTCTATCGGCGGGAGCACGTCTCCTGTCATTTTAAAGCGCGGCTTCGGTCGCGTTTTTTAATAGCGCGGTACGAGGTGGTTCGCAATTCATGATTGGCCCATGCTAAAGTATTTTTTAAGCTGAGTTTAAGTTTATAAATTTAATTGGGCATGCATTAGCAATAATGTGGGATGAATCAGGAGGCTGAGATGAGGTGCACATTAGTGTTAGGCGTGATGAGTGAGGATCGGACGGGCATTCTCAACGCGTTGTCAGCGGTGATTACCAAGCACGGGGGTGAGTGGACGGAGAGTAAAATGGTCACCATGGCGGGTAAGTTTGCCGGCATTTCAGTGGTCGAACTCCCCTGTCGAGAGCAGGAGGCTTTCACGGCCGATTTAAATGCATTAATCGCTCAGGGCATTAGAGTTTGGGTGGAGCGAATCGAGTTACCAGCGGACCTTGTATGTCAGGAATTTCATTTGGAAATGGTTGGTCAGGATCGACCGGGTATCATTCGTGAAATTACGGGATTATTGGCGCAGCGGGGTATTAATCTGGAGGCTCTCGAGTCGCGTATAGAAAGCGCTTCCATGTCGGGCGAGATGTTATTTATTGGTTCGGCCACCCTACAGGTACCAGAAAATATTGACCTGACAGACCTACAGGATGAATTTGAAGCGCTTGCAAATGAAATGATGGTTGATTTCAAGCTCAGCGAGTGATGGCATTTTAATACTGATTAATGGTTTGGCGCTGCCCTGACCTGCTCCATTGCCTGAATGATACTTTCACGGACCTTCTGGTCATCAATATAGTCTTCGCTTTGCGTGTATTTATCTTCACTGGTTACCTGAATGTAACGAGAAGGCAAACTGTTCATGGCTAAGGCATAGGTGTCCTCAATGCAGGTGTCACAATGGCAAAAGGAGTCATCGTTAGCCAGTACCTCACGCATTGTTTTGACAGCGATAATCTCATTGAAATTAATGATATCACCCACATAGCAGCCATCAATGGTGTAGTTTAAAACTTCACGGCTGAGTAAATGCTTCACGTTTTAGTTCCTTTAAAATTGGTTATTTTTAGCCCCTTCTCCTCTAAAGTTTAGTCTGCTTTTTTGGCGGTTGCTGACTTTATTGGCCCTGATAACCGAAGTGCAGAAGAATGCCGAGAAAAATAACCAACCCTACCCAATGGTTATGTAGAAAAGCCTTAAAACAGAGGGCTCCATCGCGATCTTTTATTAGAAATTGGTGGTAGATAAATAGTGCTGCCGCAAGCCAAAGCCCGGTATAAAACCAGCCACCAAGGGCAAGCTGTTGGCCCGTAATAAAAAGAGCGAGCAAGGTCAGTAGCTGCAGTATTGCCAGGATTAAGCGATCATGTTCGCCAAATAGAATGGCCGTCGATTTTACACCGATTTTCAGGTCATCTTCCCGATCCGTAATGGCGTACATTGTGTCGTAGGTTAGCGTCCATAGCACATTAGCCGTATAGATAAGCCAGGCAATTGCTGGTACTTCGCCGGTTTGCGCAGCAAAGGCCATGGGGATGCTCATGCCAAAGGCCATGCCTAACACCAGTTGTGGCAGATAGGTATAACGTTTCATGAACGGGTAGCTGGTTGCCAGCAGCGCAGCAATGACAGAGAGGCCAATGGTGAGCCAGTTGGTCATCAGCACCAGCAAAAAAGCAATCAGTGTTAGCGTGGCAAACAGTGTCAGTGCTTCGGTGCTGGATACCCGGCCACTGGTGATCGGGCGATCTTTGGTGCGCGCTACATGACGATCAATTTTACGGTCGGCAAAGTCGTTAATTACACAGCCGGCGCTACGCATCAGTATGACGCCAGCGACAAAAATCATCAGGATTTTGGGGTCGGGGAAGCCGTTGGCTGCAATCCAAAGAGCCCAAAGTGTTGGCCACAGTAAGAGATAAATCCCGATGGGTTTTTCCAGGCGCATCAGCAGCGCGTAATCGGATAATTGATTGCTAAGTGTGGTGAGTAATGAAGGCGTTTTTGACACAGAGGGTTAGCCGTTTGCGCAGTTAATCGTCACTGCCAAGTGTAGTTGAATTTGAGCGAGCATGCTGCTCCAGTGCAGGCAGAAATATTTCTGCCACCAGCAATGGTTTTTGATCGAGAAAAAAGAGTGAGCGCCGACCCCAGGCAAAAGCCTCGCTTTGCTCGGAAAAATAGTTTTGCAGCCGCTTATTGCTAAGCGCGGCTATTTCAAAATGGGTTCGTTCCATAGTGGGGTTGCTAAATAGCAGTGCACCGAGTGGTCGAGTGTCGAGTTTTTTTAGACTGCGCAGGCGACCAGTGAGAGTGTGCTGGGGAAAGACGCTACGGGCGTAAACCCAGGGCACGCCTTTGCAAATTAACTCAACTTCCCTGACCAGGGCGAGTTGACGGGGTTCTAATCCGAGACATTGGGCTTCTGAGCGGGTTGGACGCTGCCAGCCCTGGAATAATTTACGGACCTGAAAGTCACCGCCGCTGGCCTGGATGAGGCGTTTGGTCAGGGAGCCCTGATCTAAAAGCCAGCTACGCCAAAGGGGATCGATTTGTACCAACGGATTACGCTGATAATGATGCCAGCGATTGAGGTTAATCGATAAGTCACTGGATAAGGCTTGGCGCAAGATTAACGGTTCCTGAAGGGTGACGGTTGTCGGCCGCCGGGGGTTTGCAGCAGGTGTTAAGATAAGCGCAGATTATAAAGTTCGGCGAATGAAAAGTCTCGTCTGGCCGAGATTAAGCGGCCAGACTGGAGAGCATCATTTCAATTTCATCCTGAGAAGCGAGCAGCTCACCAACCAGTTCGTCGACTTTTTCACGGTCCAGCTCCAGAGCGTCATAGAGCGCGACGGGGATATTTTCCTTTGGCAACCCGCCTATGCCCATGCCCGCTAGTAAACGGGTGCTAAGAAAACACAGGTTGGCATAATTGGCATCGGGACCATCAAAATAAGGATCCTGCTTAAAGCGCAAAGCGTTGTTAATGGGTGACGGCAGATTCCAGGTTTCAGCCAGTTGAGCGCACATTTGTTCACTGGAAATGCCAAGCAAATGACGCTCAATGTGCATTGGGTTGATGTGTGGGTTTGCGTTCATGTATAGGCACAGCGTCGTGAAGTGGGCTGGAAACACGTGATTAAAAATCAGATAACCAAAGTTGTTCATTAAACCGGCTAAATAAGCAAAACCGGCTTGGCCACGTTTGCTGGGCGGGGTGATGCGGTTCAGCTTTTCCATTGTCAGAGCGCAATAAATCGCTTGGCGCCAGAACGAGGAGATAGCACAGGCTCCGTTTTGGGGTACAGGTAAACTTTGCCCCATGGCTAAACCAAGCGCCAGATTTAATACCAGGTCATAGCCAAGTACGCGCACAATTGCATCATGGATAGAGGTTACCTTGCCGGGCGCCGAGTAATAGGGTGACGCGGCCCAACCGACGACCTGTGCGGCGAGGCTGGGGTCAAGCTCAATAATATCGACTAAGTCTTCAATGTCGGCATTTGGGTCGGCGCTGAGATTAAGAATTTTTTGTGCGGTTGCCGATAGAGGCGGTATTTCTAATGTTTCATGCAGGCGCTTTTTAATTTGCAGGGACGTGTAATTTCGAATGGCCGCGTAGATGTCTTCGTCGTCTTGCTTGCGAGAACGCGATGGTAGTGGCAGGTCGTAAATTGAAATGCCTAAATCTGCGGGCTTGCTATCGTCGGTCAGTGCTTGGAAGTCTGCCTGAGTCAGGGCAATGAGGCTGCCCTGCTTGCCTGAACTGATAAAGATGGTTTCAGCTTCTGATAAGGCATTATCCACAAAGGTTTGATAGCCGGTGATGCCTGGAATGGCAGGCAGTTGGTCGAGACCGTTAGCAGCGAGGAGTTTGTCGCGGCCGTCGATGCTGAGAGGCCTTATCAGTGATGGTGTGACATCGGCAAGCGCATCCAGATTTAAAAGACTATTGGAGGGAATAATGGCTTGCAGGCGGGTATCTGCGCTCTCCAGTACGACCATCAGAGCTAATTGTTCGGTTTTGCTGTTGTCAGTGCGAAGGACTGCAAGTTTATCGGAGAAATCCATTTCCACTATGTCATAGGTGGCCTGTTTGGAGTTTAGATCGTTCAAGACGCAGTGGGGTAATGACACTGGAGTTTCCTCTTACAAGTGAGAGCTGTTAGCAGTAGATTAATTGTTGCTAGTAAGTGTAGCAGTTAATATCAGAGCTTCCATGAGAAGTGCTTGCTATCAAACATTGCCATAGCGTTGGTTGCTGCCGAGCCAGCGCTCGATAAGCAGAGGGATGTTTTCTGGGTGTTGTTGTAAAACCTGATGGGCACAGGCTTGGGTTTGTGGCAATAGCTCGGTGCTGAGTTCAAAATCAGCGACTTTAAAGGACATAATGCCGGTTTGTTTGGTGCCTAACACCTCTCCGGGGCCGCGTAGCGCCAGGTCTTTTTCTGCAATCACAAAACCATCACTGGATTGGCGCATAATGTTGATACGCTCGCGACCATGCTGGGATAGTGGCAGGCTATACATTAATACACAGTAGCTTTGTTGTGCGCCACGCCCAACTCGGCCGCGCAGTTGATGTAGCTGTGACAATCCCAGGCGTTCGGGGTTTTCGATAATCATCAGACTGGCGTTGGGGACATCAACACCCACTTCAATGACGGTGGTGGCCACCAGTAAGTCCAGTTCTCCGGCTTTAAATTGTGACATGATGTCGGCTTTTTCTGCGCCCTTGAGGCGGCCATGAATCAAACCGATTTTCAGTTCCGGCAGTTGTTCAGCCAGTTGTTCAGCGGTAACCTCCGCGGCCTGACATTGCAGTGCTTCGGACTCTTCAATGAGGGTGCAAACCCAATAGGCTTGTCGGCCTTTGTTACAGGCTTCTCGAACACGCTGGGTGATCTGTTCGCGCCGTTCGGCGGCAATTGCAATGGTTTCCACCGGGGTGCGACCAGGCGGTAGTTCATCAATAATGGAGCAATCCAGATCAGCATAGGCACTCATTGCCAATGTGCGTGGAATGGGCGTGGCAGTCATAATGAGCTGGTGTGGTACGCCCTGCTCGGCATTGCCTTTATCCAGTAGCGCTAAGCGCTGATGCACGCCAAAACGGTGCTGTTCATCAATGATAATCAGCGCCAGCTGTTTGAAGTTAACGTCCTTTTGAAAGAGCGCATGGGTGCCAATCACAATGCTCGCCTGGCCGCTAGCAATGGCTTCGTTGTGATGGCGACGTTTGGTCGCGCTCTGCTTTCCGGTTAGCCAGGCGACATCAATGTTGAGTGGTGCTAACCAGGCTCTGAAGTTGTTGTAGTGCTGTTCAGCGAGAATTTCTGTTGGCGCCATAATGGCTGCCTGATAACCATTGGCAACCGCAGTTAGCGCAGATAATGCGGCAACTAGCGTTTTACCGGAACCAACATCGCCTTGAATTAACCGCAGCATGGGGTGTTGGTTGGCTAAATCCTGTTGTATTTCGTGAATGACGCGTTGTTGTGCGCCGGTTAGTGCGAAGGGCAGTGTGCTTAGAAACTGATCCTGCAGGCTAGGGTTGGCAGGCAGAGCAGGTGCCCTTTTCTGACGAATTTTTTGGCGTAACTCCAACAGACTGAGCTGGTGGGCAACTAATTCTTCAAGTGCCAGCCGTAACTGTGCAGGGTGACGACGAAGGGTCAGTTGTTGTAAGTCGCGAGTATTAAGCTGGTCGGCGCAGGGTTTATGTAAAAATCTCAAGGTGGCGGTGAGATCCTGAAATTGTGCGGGTAACGCGCTATTTGCAGGTAGCAGTTCGGGTAAGTTGGCTGTTTGTTGAAGTTTATCCAGCGCCTGATTGATAAGCTGTCGTAGCTTGTTCTGAGTGATGCCCTCAGTGGTGGGGTAAACGGGTGTCAGTGAGCCCTGTAATGGTGCTAGTTGGCCGTCCTGCTCTAGCTGGCATTCAGGGTGGTAAAGCTCAAGTCCTGTACTGCCACGACGAACTTCACCAAAGCAGCGGAGTTGGCGGCCCGGTAAGAGTTGTCCACGTAGGGCAGCGGAAAAATAATAGAAGCGCAGGCTGGTAATGCCCGTGTTGTCTTCGATTCGGCATAGCAAGCTGCGACGCCGGCCCGGCACCACATCAGCAGCTAACACCTGGCCTTCAATCAGGACATGGCTGCCCTCGCTTAGAGCCCCAATGGGTGTGATACGGGTACGATCCTGATAACGTGATGGTAAGTGAAAAAGCAGGTCTTGCAGGTTGTGAATGCCCAGCTTAGCTAAGCGTTCAGCGGTACGCTTGCCGGCACCGCTGAGTTGCTCAATCGTGCTTTGATGCAATGGCGTTGTCGCGTTCATTGGTATAAACGGTGCCTGGCACAGTGCATCAATAATGGAGGCCTGGGATTAGTCGCTTAGTTCCATCACGGCATCCATTTCTACCTGTGCGCCTTTAGGCAGCGCAGCAACGCCAATAGCCGCACGCGCAGGGTATGGTTCGCTAAAATGTTGCGCCATAATTTCGTTAACGGTTGGGAAGTGGGACAGGTCTGTCATGAAGATATTCAGTTTTGCGACATCGGCCAGTGAGCCGCCCGCCGCTTCTGCAACGGCCGTCAGGTTATTGAAAACCTGTTGAATTTGTTCGCCAATGTCGTCGGAAACCAGTTCCATGGTTGCTGGCACCAGAGGGATCTGGCCGGACAGATATACGGTGCTGCCGACCTTTACAGCCTGTGAGTAGGTGCCAATAGCTTGAGGTGCATTATCAGTAGAGATGATCGAACGGTTGCTCATGATGGGGTCCTATTTCAGTAGAGGTTTAACTGCGCACACGGGTGACGCGATTAACAATGGGGTTGCCACGCAGGCGGCGCATGGCGCGTGCCAGGTGGAGGCGATCCTTAATATAAATTTCCAAATGAATGAGGCTCAATTTGGCATCTTGATCCTCAATGCTGATTTTTTCGATGCTGGCTTCCGCTTCGGTGACCAGGTTGGCAATGGTGGCAACACTGGAGCGCTGGTTGCTGACTTCAATGCGAAGTACGACGCTAAACTCACCTTCAATATTGTCATCCCAGGAAACCATGACGCACTTTTCCGGGTTTTTGCGAATGTCCTTTATGTTGCGGCACTTTTCGCGGTGGATAACCATCCCTTTGCCAACGCTTAAATGGCCGACAATCGATTCGCCGGGAATAGGGTGGCAGCATTTTGCAAAACTGAGCACCATGCCTTCTGTACCCTGCACGGCAAATCCTGATGGTTTAACGGCGGTGCCACTACCCTGATCATCTGAGCCCTTGATCAAGCGCGCAACACCATAGGCCATACGCTCTCCCATGCCTAACTCACCATAAAGTTGCTCAAAATCATCGCACTGGGTTTCGTTAAGCACGGTCTGGCGTTGTTCTTCGCTGAGCTTGTCCAGTGAGGTATTGATGTCCATCAGGGCTTTGGTCAGCAGACGTTTGCCCAGCTCGACAGCTTCGTGAAGCTTTTGGTGTTTTAAATAGTGGCGAATACTGCCGCGGGCCTTACCGGTGATAACAAAGTTAAGCCAGACCATGTTGGGCTTGGCGCTGGGAGCGGTAATGATTTCCACGGTCTGGCCGCTTTGTAACACGGTATTGAGTGGCGCCAGGCGGCGGTTAACACGTGCTGCTACACAGGTATGCCCGATGCCGGTATGTACAGCATAGGCAAAATCAACGGGGGTGGCGCCAACGGGTAATTCGAGAATTCGCCCCTTTGGCGAGAAGACAAAAATTTCGTGTGGGAACAGTTCAGTCTTGAAGTTTTCGATAAACTCCAGCGAGCTACTGGCGCTTTGCTGCATTTCCAGCAGGTCCTGAACCCATTTGCGGGCGCGGGCGTGGCTGTGTTTGGCTTTATCGTTGCTTTTGTAGAGCCAGTGCGCAGCAATACCGTTGTTAGCCATATATTCCATGTCTTCGGTGCGAATCTGGATTTCAATCGGTACGCCATGCATACCAAACAGGGTGGTATGTAATGACTGATAGCCGTTGGCCTTGGGGATGGCGATATAGTCTTTAAAGCGTCCCTCCACCGGCTTGTAGTAGTTGTGAACAGCGCCTAATACACGGTAGCAGCTGTCGACGTCTTCTGTGATGATACGGAAAGCATAGACGTCCATGATCTCACTGAAGGATTTACGCTGAACACGCATCTTTTGATAGATGCCCGCCAGATGTTTTTCTCGGCCAATTACCCGGCAAGGCAGGCCGGCCTGCTTGAGGTGCTCGGTTAATGCTTCCTGGATTTGTACAACTAACTCTTTGCGATTGCCGCGAGCGCGTTTAATGGCTCGGGTGATGCGAGCAGCCCGCATGGGGTGTAAAGCCTTGAAGCTTAAATCTTCAAGCTCAATGCGGACGTTGTTCATGCCCAGGCGATTGGCAATTGGGGCATACAAATCAAGTGTTTCGCGGGCAATGCGGCGGCGCTTATCTGGACGTAATACACCCAGCGTGCGCATGTTATGCAGGCGATCGGCGAGCTTGATGAGGATAACGCGAATATCCTCGGCCATGGCTAAAGCCATTTTTTGGAAGTTTTCGGCCTGCTTTTCAGCAACGGTTTCAAATTCCAGGTGCGTCAGCTTGCTGACACCATCGACTAACTCGGCAATGGTCTCGTTAAACTCGTTGCTTAGTGACTCTTTGCTGACCCCCGTATCTTCAATGACATCGTGTAGCAGGGCCGCCATCAAGCTGTGTTGATCCATACGCATCTCGGAGAGGATGCGTGCCACAGCCAATGGATGAGTAATATAAGGGTCGCCGCTGCGACGCACCTGGCCATCGTGCGCTTTTTCGGCGTAATAATAGGCGCGCGTGACCTCATCGATCTGTTCCTGATCGAGATAAGCAGTTAGTTGTTCAGCAAAGTCAACAATAGGCGACAAGACGCACTCCGGGCGGATAAACTAAGGGTATAAAATGGTCGTCTCTGCAAATTAACAAAGGCCGTTCTGATTTGCTAGTGCTTGATGATGAATTGTTTGAAAGTGACGTGTATAGCGGTATTTGGGGGAAGATTTCTCAGCAACTAAAACTAAAAAGCGCTACTTGGAGTAGCGCTTTTCTAATATGCTTTTAGCGGCTAGGCTTTAGATATTATCATCTTCAGATGGGCCATCGCTATCAGGCGCAACGGCAGTCACATCCTGATCTTCATCTTCGGAAGCGGTGGCCGCAACAGCTGCCAGCAATTCAGCGTCGATAGAGTCAGTTTCTTCAAATACTTCTGCGATGTCTTCTTGCATGTTACGTGCTGCCAAAGACTCTTCGGTGATCAGGCCGTCAGCAATTTCACGCAGCGCAATTACCGTGGCTTTATCGCTATCTTCTTTTACCAGAGGTTCTTTGCCACCGGTCGCCAGTTGGCGAGCGCGTTTTGTGGCCAGCATGACCAGGTCAAAACGGTTGTCAACGTTGTCCAGACAATCTTCTACGGTAATTCGTGCCATGTTTGTATCTCAGCTAAAAAGTGTTGAATGCTATGCGGCCAGTGAGTTTACAGAATAATCCACTATTATGACAAGAGTTCATTAATTAAATTGCTGGCGCGCAAGTGTTGACGGCTAGCATGCAGGCGTTGGGCCGTGATCACTGCTCTGAGTTCAGACAGGGCGGTATTGAAGTCATCGTTAATGATCAGAAATTCAAACTCGCTGTAATGCGACATTTCATCTTTGGCCTGCGCCATGCGCTTGGCTATCACGTCGGCATCATCCTGGCCCCGGCCGTGCAGGCGCTCCTCTAGTGCCTGGCGGGAAGGCGGTAGTATAAAAATACTAACGCTGTCTGGCAGCAATTTGCGAACTTGCAAAGCGCCCTGCCAGTCGATTTCCAAAATAACATCGGTACCTGCATTAAGTTGTTCTTCAACCCAGACCTGCGAGGTGCCGTAGTAATTACCAAACACATTGGCGGATTCCAAAAACTCACTTCGTTCCAGCATCGCTTCAAAGTCGTCACGACTAACAAAATGGTAATGTACGCCATTTTCTTCACCGGGACGAATAGGTCGGGTGGTGAATGATACTGAGGTGCGAAGGCTGTGACTGTCTTCGCAAAGGGCTTTAACCAAGCTGGTTTTACCGGCGCCGGAGGGGGCTGAAATAATGAAAAGGGTGCCTTTGGCTGACATGGATTTGATCCTGGCTAAGTGGGACTGTTATTCAATATTCTGAATCTGTTCGCGCATTTGTTCAATCAACACCTTAAGCTCGACAGCGGTCTGAGTGACGTCGGTGTCAATGGCTTTAGATGACAGAGTGTTGGCTTCGCGGTTCAGTTCCTGCATGAGGAAATCAAGGCGGCGACCGATGGCATTTTTCTGTTTAAGGGTTCGCGTTACTTCGCTGACATGGGTTTGCAGGCGATCCAGCTCCTCATCGACATCGGCTTTTTGCAGCAGTAGAACCAGTTCCTGCTCCAGACGACCGGGTTCCAGCTCGGCTTTGGCGTCGTCGATGCGTTTCTGTAGCTTTTCTTTTTGTTGCGCCATGATGTTGGGTAAATGACTGCGGATTTCGGCAGTGATTTCATTTATTCGACTCAGGCGTTGTTCAACAATTTGTTGCAGGGCATCGCCCTCCTGCTCACGCATGGCCTGCAGTTGCTCAATGGCTTGCTGGAATAGCTGTAGAGCAAGCGCCTTAACCTGCGCGTAATCAACTTCGGCGGTTTGTAATACCCCCGGCCACTTCAGCACTTCGAGTGGGCTGATGCTGTTGCTTTGACCGAGAGTGCCTTGTACCTGCTGCAAGGCCTGGCCCAGCTGCTCTACTAGTGCGTTGTTGACGCAGAAATTTTGGCTTTGCTCTACATCGGCGCGAAAATTCAGTGAAATTTCCAGCTTGCCGCGCGCAAAATTTTTGCGCAGCTTGTCGCGTAGCGCGGGTTCAAGATCGCGCAAATTTTCGGGTAAGCGAAAGTGAGTTTCCAGATAGCGGTGGTTAACGGAGCGGATTTCCCAAACGATAGCGCCCCATTGGCTGGTTTGTTCCTGGCGCGCGAAGGCGGTCATGCTGGCAGTCATTGACGTCTCTCTGCATTAAATTTTGAGCAGCATTATAGCCCTATAACAGGCTATAATGCTGCTCAATTTTTTTTGAATAATTCTTGGGGAATCCGATGCGACCGAGTGGCAGAACGCCTGACCAGTTACGAGAAGTAAAAATCACCAGAAACTACACTAAGCACGCCGAAGGTTCGGTACTGGTTGAGTTTGGCGATACCAAAGTTATTTGTACGGCTACCGCAGAAACCGGCGTGCCGCATTTTCTGCGTGGCAAAGGCGTAGGTTGGGTGACAGCCGAGTACGGCATGCTGCCGCGCTCAACAGGGTCACGTATGGGGCGTGAGGCAGCGCGAGGTAAGCAGGGTGGCCGAACTGTTGAAATCCAACGCCTGATTGGCCGTTCCTTGCGTGCCGCTATAGATATGAAAAAACTCGGTGAGAATACCATCGTTATTGATTGTGATGTCATTCAGGCTGATGGTGGCACGCGTACGGCCTCAATTACGGGAGCCTGTGTAGCTTTAGTGGATGCAGTGAATAGTCTGCGTAGCAAGGGGGCGATCAAGGCTGACCCGATTAAGCACCGCATTGCGGCGGTTTCTGTCGGTATTTATAACGGTACACCGGTACTGGACCTGGATTATGCGGAGGACTCCAACGCTGAAACAGATCTTAATGTGATTATGACCGACAGTGGCGGTTTTGTTGAGGTGCAGGGCACCGCAGAACAAGAGCCGTTCTCGGCCACAGAGCTGGCTGACATGCTCAAGCTGGCTGAATTGGGTATTGCCAATTTATCTGAGCTGCAACAGCAAGCGCTGGCAGAATAAAAGGAGCTAAAGATGCAGGATTATAAACGTGAGTTTATTGAGTTTGCGCTGGCGCAGAATGTACTGCGTTTTGGCGAGTTTGAACTGAAATCCGGGCGTATCAGCCCCTATTTTTTTAACGCCGGTTTATTTAACTCTGGTGCTGCGCTGGCGCAATTAGGTCGCTTTTACGCCGCTGCCATTGAGCAGTCGCAGGTTGAGTATGATGTTGTATTGGGGCCTGCCTATAAAGGCATTCCTTTGGCGGCTACCACTGTTGTGGCGCTAGCTGATCAATATAACAAAGACGTGCCCTACGCCTTTAACCGTAAGGAAGCTAAAACCCATGGTGAAGGCGGACAATTAGTGGGTGCGGAACTAAATGGCCGGGTATTAATCATTGATGATGTGATTACTGCGGGCACAGCAGTGCGTGAAGTCATGACGTTGATCGAGCAACATGAAGCGAAGCCTGCGGGTGTTGTGATTGCTCTGAATCGTCAGGAAAAGGGTAATGGTGAGCTTTCTGCTATTCAGGAAGTCGAACGTGATTATGGCGTGCCCGTAGTAAGTATTATTACGCTCAACGACTTAATGAGCTATTTGCAGGATCAGGCAAAGGATGCCGGTTTGTTGCAGCGTATTGCTTATTATCGTGAGCGTTATGGGGTTGAATAGTGCAGTGGTGATAGCTGCATATTTGAACGTGGCTGAGGCTGGACTAGACTAAATTACTGAGTTAGTGATACGGAAACAGAAATGTTTAAAGGTGCAGGAACATTATTTGCCGGACTGCTGGTGAGCGCAGCAATGGTATGCGAAACCATTGCTGCGGGCTTCAATTATCGCTATCGGGATGATAACGGTACCATGCATATTGGCTACTCTGTGCCGCCAGAATTTGTCGATAATGGCTACGAAGTGCTTAATGATAACGGTATGGTGGTTGATGTTGTGTTGCCGAAGTCGGTACTTGATGAACGCGCAGCCAAATTACTTAAGGAGGCAGAAGAGCGCCATCAGCTGGAGCTGCAAGCCAGTAAAGATGAGGCGCTGTTGCGCTTTTATAGTGCGCCGGAGGATGTTGAGCGGGTTCGCGAGCGTAAATTGCAGGAGTTACAGAACTTTATTGATATACAGCGCGCCAATATTGCCGCTAACCGCAAACGCTTAACCGCGCTTCAGGGTCAGGCAGCTAGTATGGAGCGCAATGGGCAGCAAGTGTCGGAGAAAATTCTGCAAGCGCTAGAAACTCTCGAAGATAAAATCAGTGACGCTAAGCAGGCGATCGCGCTGAAGGAAGAGGAAAAAGAGCGTACCTGGCTAGCATTTGAGCTGGATATTGAACGCCTCAATGAGCTCTTGGGTGAAGATGGCAAAATTAGTCGTACGGCCTCTCCCTAGCGTTTAGGTTTTGAAGCTATACGGCAAACTTTTCTGTTGTTAAAAGGTGTCCGGATAAAAAAGACCACTGTTCTTGCCAGTGGTTGCTTGGCGGCTCATTGAAACCGCTACGAATATATTGATTAATACGCCCTTCCACGCTTGCTAGCAGCAAGTTAGCAAGCGCCGTGGTTGATTGGCGTGTAACCAGCCCTTCTTCTATTTCGGCCTGGCGCAGTATCTGTTTTAGCTGGGTTTCCAGGCGCTCAAAAAGCTGTGCGGCGCGTTTACGCAAGCGCTCATGTTCTCCCTGTAGCGCCACACCGGTCATGACCAGGCATAGACCTGGATTTCGGTCCGCAAAGGCAATCACCAGTGTCAGTATTTGTTCACAGCGTGCCAGCGCCGTGTTTTGTTCCTGTAAAATGCGAGATACGCGCGAAAACAGCGTGTCCTCTGCAAAGTTGATTAAGGCCTCAAACATTTTCGCCTTGCTGGGAAAATGGCGGTACAGCGCCGCTTCAGAGACACCAACCTGCTTTGCCAGGGCGGCGGTGGTAATGCGTTCGCCTAGGTTATTTTCGAGCATTTGCACCAGTGCTTGCAGAATATCCTGTTGGCGGGACTGCTTATTTTGCGCGCTCATTTTTACGGTTTAGCCCTGTGAGTCCGGCTTGTGGATGAGCGTGCCAATACCTTTATCTGTAAAGATTTCCAGCAGTGTTGAGTGGGCGACACGACCATCAATGATATGGGCGCTGGCAACACCACTGTCAACGGCTTCCAGTGCACAGTTAATCTTTGGCAGCATGCCGCCGTAGATGGTGCCGTCGGCGATGAGTTCGTTGACCCGCTGTGGATCCAGGCCGGTCAGTACGTCACCATTGCTGTCGAGTAAGCCAGCGGTATTGGTGAGTAGGATTAACTTTTCTGCCTGTAGCTTTTCTGCAACTTTACCGGCCACCAGATCGGCATTGATGTTGTACGAGGCGCCATCATCTCCAACGCCAATGGGGGCGATAACGGGAATAAAGTCACTATGAACCAGCATATCGACGACTTCTGTGCTGATGTCCTCAACCTGCCCAACGTGGCCAATATCAATGATTTCCGAGGCATCTACTTCGGGCGTTTTACGTGTAACATGCAGCTTTTTGGCCTGAATAAAATGGCCGTCTTTGCCGGTCAAGCCAACGGCTTTGCCGCCGTTTTGATTAATTAAGCTGACGATTTCCTTATTAACTAAACCGCCCAGAACCATTTCAACCACATCCATGGTTTGGCTGTCGGTGACGCGCATGCCATCCACAAAGTGTGATTCGATATTGAGTTTGTCCAGGTAGTGGCCGATTTGTGGGCCGCCACCATGCACGATTACCGGGTTAATGCCAACGTGCTTCAGCAGCACGATGTCTCGTGCAAAGCTGTTTTTCAGTGTGTCATCGGTCATTGCGTTGCCGCCATATTTAATGACTAACGTTTTGCCGCTAAAGCGCTGGATGTAGGGCAGCGCCTCGGTAAGGACTTCGGGAATCACGCTGAGAGAGTTATCTGTAGACATCGAAAATAGGCCGTTTTGTCGGTGGCTGGGAAGGTGGCATAGCTTGCCAGATAGGGGGGCTGGGGACAAGTCTGTGATGGTTGCGCTATTGCGCGCAGCCATCACCTCAGATCATTAGCTTAAAAAGGGATTGCCAGATCCGGTTTAATTGCCAGCAGCTGGGTTTTGAATAATTCCTGAATATCGGCCAGCGCACCCTCGTCTTCACCGGCGAAGCGCAAGACTAGCATCGGGGTGGTATTGGACGCGCGAACCAGTCCCCAGCCGTTTTCGAAGTCAGCGCGTACACCATCAATGGTGGCCACATCGGCGCCCGGGAATTGCCCCTGTTCCTGTAATTGGCTGACCAGTGTGAATTTGTTTTCATCGGTGACTTCAATGTTGATTTCGGGGGTGCTGGTATCATCGGGAAAGCTGTCGAACAGCGTTTGGGTGTCGCAGGTTTCGCTGCCAATAATTTCCAGCAGGCGTGCAGCGCTGTAGATACCATCGTCAAAACCGAACCAGCGTTCTTTGAAGAAAATATGGCCGCTCATTTCACCGGCCAGCAGTGCGCCTGTTTCCTGCATTTTGGCTTTAATGAGCGAGTGGCCGGTTTTCCACATAATGGGGCGGCCGCCATAGTTGCTGATCAGGCCAGCTAGCCGGCGTGAACATTTGACATCGTAGATAATGTCGGCGCCGGGGTTGCGCGAAGCAATATCCTTGGCGAAGAGCATCATCAGGCGGTCAGGGTAAATAATATTGCCCTGATTGGTGACGACACCCAGGCGATCGCCATCGCCATCAAAGGCTAAGCCAATATCGGCATTGTGCTCCGCTACAGCCTTGATAACATCCTGCAGGTTCTCAGGCTTACCGGGATCGGGGTGGTGGTTGGGGAAGGTGCCGTCAATTTCACAGTACAGTGGGATGACGGTGCAGCCGAGTTGTTCGATCAGCTGCGGCGCAACCGCTGCTGCCACGCCGTTACCGCAATCGAGCACTACCTTAAGCGGTTTGGCGAGCGCAATGTCATTGCTGATATGTTCAACGTAGTGGTCAATGATATCGACATTATCAAGATCACCACTGCCGCTGGTGAAGTCGTTGCTCATGATGCGTTGATAGAGCGCCTGAATACCTGCGTCGGCAAGGGTGACGCCACCAATAACAATTTTGAAGCCATTGTAGTCGGCTGGGTTGTGGCTGCCTGTGATCATGACGCCGGAGCTGGCTTCTATACAATGTGTGGCGAAATAGACCAGCGGTGTGGGTACGGTGCCGAGATTGATCACATCCTGACCGCTATCACGAATACCTTGGATAAGTGCTGCGCTGAGTTCTGGGCTTGATAGCCGGCCATCGGCGCCGACCACAATGCCCTTCTCTCCCTGGACGGTTGCCTGGGAGCCTACGGCTTGACCAATGCGGTAGGCGATATCGGTATCGAGTGTTTTGTCTACGATACCGCGAATGTCGTAGGCTCGAAAAATGCTCGCGGGGATATCACGTTGAGGAAGTGTTAAGCCGGGTTCTGGGGCAGGTTGAGCCTCGCTGGTCGCAGCTGAATTATGGTTAGAGTCGGCGGGTTCATCGGCTAAATCGAGATCTAGCAGGTCGGCTTCGTCGATTTCGCTATGCAGACTGTCTGAAACCTCCATGGCTTGTGATGGCGCTGGCATGGCTTGGTTGTCTTCAGGCGTGGCGGCTTGATCAGATAGTACTTGATCCCTATCGGTGGAGGAAAGGCTTAGGGCCATGCTGCGAAACAGGCTCAAACCGAAAGTCGGAACACTATTGGCATCGTTTTGAATGAGTTTCCGGCAGTAGTTCATCAGCTCAATGGCGTCGCTACGCACGGCGTTTCTTAGTCGCAGATAGGCAAACAAAATGCTGACGATAACGATGATGGCGGCAAAAGCGATTGGCAGCCAGAAATACAGCGGTGATAACTCGTTTGCCTGAGCCAGTTGTGCAGAGGGTTGGAAACTGATTCGCCAGTGGGGGTTGTCGAGGGCAACGTTAAGTACGGGCTGCTCGTTGTTAAAGGCTGCGCCAAACTGAAGGAAACTCTGTGGTGTTTTACCGCCGAAGGCTTGCTCAACTTTCATCGCTCCTTTGCTGGTATCAAATTGCAGCAGTTGCGAGGTAATGGTGTCGAGGCTATAAGTGGCAATAACGGCTCCTTGAGCTTGATTGCCGTTTTGTTGGGGGTCTTTTACCACGGATACTAGGCGAATAACACGTTGTTGGTTAGCGTTATGAGCTTCAGCCGGCACGGAGCTGCCTTTGCTGGCACGGTTAATCATGTCGATTTCAGGGAAGCTGATACCGGTATGGGCTGGCGTGAGTACCTTATCGCCTAAGGGCACAAGGCGGACATCAACAAGGTTGGCGGTATGGTTAAGCAGTTGCTGCTGTTGGGTCGATAAATTGTCTGCTGTGCCTGAAAAGGCTTCGGTCATAGATGTGCTTTGTGCGACGTGATCGAGGTTGCTCTGTAGTTGGGCTAGTGTTTGGTTGACTGAGTGAGCATAGGCTTGGGCGTGGGCTTCAAATACGGTGGTGGCAAGTTGGCGGTTGCTACCATTTATGACGAGCATAAAAAGTAAGGTTGCCGCGATGACAATGCCGGTGGTGGCGCCAATCAGGCTAAACAGAGTGAATTTAAATAAACTCTGATCCGGCTCGATGGCTTTACGGATATCTGAAGGTGCTGTACTGGTTTTTTTTGACATGGTCTTTGGCAAATCCGCCCCTAATTTCGTCGATAGTACTCAAACAGTGTAGCTTTTAGTTAAGATTAAGCGATTAATTCTCAGCTCTGCCTCCAGAGCTACAACCCTCCGGTATGACCGAATCCACCGCTGCCGCGTTCAGTGGCATGAAACTCTTCGACAATTTCAAACGCTGTTTGAATGACCGGCACAATGACCATTTGGGCAATGCGCTCGCCTATCTTGATAGTGTAGTCGGATTGTCCACGATTCCAACATGAAACCATCAGTTGGCCCTGGTAGTCGGAATCAATGAGGCCGACCAGGTTGCCTAACACGATGCCGTGTTTATGGCCCAGTCCGGAACGCGGTAGCAGCATGGCGGCGTAACCGGGATCTTCAAGATAGATGGCCAGCCCCGTTGGGATGAGTTGTGTATCCCCCGGCGTTAAGGTGATGTCTTCGTCAATGCAGGCGCGTAAATCAAGGCCGGCAGAGCCTCCCGTCGCGTAATGCGGTAAATCTATTTCGTTGCCGATACGGGCATCCAGTAGTTTGACCTGTAGTTTGTCCATGGTGGGGCTTACTCTTGTTAGTTATGGCGTTGCTGAGCAATTAACTCAATGATGGTGCGGGCTAATTGTTGTTTTGAGGCCCTGGGTAGCTCGGTTTGCTTGTTGGGGGAGATCACAATAACGGCATTGTCGTCGCTGTTAAAGCCAATGCCCTCGACGGAGACATCATTGGCGATAATCATATCCAGCTTCTTTTTCTCCAGTTTGCCGCGCGCATAGCCGATGACGTTCTGAGTCTCGGCGGCAAAACCCACGGTGAAGGGTTTATTGTCCTGAGCGGCAACGCTGGCAACAATATCAACGGTGGGCTTGAGCTCAATGGACATGGCGTCAGCGTGCTTTTTAATTTTTTGGTCGGCAACCGCGACCGGGGTGTAATCCGCCACCGCTGCCGAGGCAATGAAGATGTCGCAGTGCGATATCTCAGCCATGGTCGCTTCATACATTTCCTGGGCGCTACCCACATTGATACGCTCGACACGCTCTGGTTTGGCTAAATTGACAGGACCACTGATGAGTGTCACGCGTGCGCCTGCCTCAACGGCGGCTTCGGCCAGAGCATAACCCATCTTGCCGGAACTGTGATTGGTGATATAGCGTACAGGGTCAATTGGTTCACGCGTGGGACCGGCGGTAATTACCACCTGCAGACCCGTTAGTGAGTCAGTGCTAAATTGATCGGCAGCGAGTTCGGCTAGCTGCGCAGGTTCCAGCATTCTTCCTGGCCCCACATCGCCGCAGGCCTGCTCGCCGCTGGCGGGCCCAAAGACAGCAACCCGATTATTCTGTAGGTGTTTGATATTGCGCTGGGTATTGCTGTCCTGCCACATGGCTTGATTCATGGCGGGAGCAATAGCGATAGGTGCATTGCTGGCCAGGCACAGCGTGGATAACAGGTCGTCGCCCTGCCCCTGTGCGAGACGGGCAATAAAATCAGCGCTGGCAGGGGCAACAAGAATTAAGTCCGCCCAGCGGGCCAGTTCAATGTGACCCATGCCCGCTTCTGCTTCAGGATCTAATAGCGTGGTGTGTACCGGGTTGCCGGATAATGCTTGCATGGTCAGCGGCGTGATAAACTCTTGTCCGGCAGCAGTCATTACGACATGCACATCGGCGCCGGCGTTTTTTAATTGGCGTATCAGTTCGGCGCTTTTGTAGGCGGCAATGCCACCCGTGACGCCAAGAAGAATGTGTTTGTTGGTTAAACGCTGCATGCTGGGCCTAGAAATAGATGTCATTTGCAGTGCGCTAAGATAACACCCGGCCTGCATTTTTCCTATATCATTGTGGGACTGAAGTGGAACAGGGAGGTTCCTATGAAAATTACCGATTGGCCAGCGGCAGAGCGGCCTCGCGAGAAGCTACTGCAACAGGGCGCACAGGCGCTTTCTGATGCGGAGTTATTAGCCATTTTTTTACGAACGGGTATGCAGGGTGTCAGCGCGGTCGATTTGGCTCGACAATTGCTGACAGCGTTTGGCAGCTTGCGTGCTATTTTGGACGCAGATTTCGAGGGCTTTACCAGTCATGCCGGGTTAGGAATGGCGAAATTTGCCCAGTTACAAGCAGTATTGGAGATGGCGCGCCGCCATCTTGGCGAACAGCTTGAGCGCGAAGATGCCTTTGCTAATCCGACGGCTACGCGGAACTTTTTAAGTGCGCGTCTGCGAGATTGCCATCGGGAAGTGTTTGCCTGTTTGTACCTGGATAGCCAGCACCGCTTGATACGCTACCAGCCGCACTTTTATGGCACCATCGATAGCGCCAGTGTTTATCCGCGAGAGCTGGTAAAGACGGCAATCGAGTATAATGCTGCTGCGGTGATTTTGGCCCATAATCACCCCTCTGGTGTCGCGGAACCCAGCCAGGCTGATCGTCAAATTACTGATCAGGTTCGTAAGGCGATGAGCCTGATTGATGTGCGTGTGCTGGATCATATGGTGGTGGGGGACTCGGAGGTCGTATCCTTTGCCGAGCGTGGCTGGTTGTAGGCGATAGTGGGGAATTCCCCGGAAGTAGTTGAAAAGCGCGGTTAACTCTCTATAATTCGCGCCTTTCTAGGTCGAATACTTGTCAAGGCAGTTGGCTTCTGGTATAAATGCGACCCCTTTTGTGAGGCTGAAAGAAAAACACCTCGCAGATACCCGATTTTTAGAGCAGATTGATTAAGTAGGAATTCATCATGTCCAAGGTTTGTCAGGTTACAGGTAAGCGTCCAGTAACTGGAAATAATGTTTCACACGCGAAGAACAGAACGCGTCGCCGTTTTTTGCCTAACCTGCATACGCATCGTTTCTGGGTTGAGTCTGAAAAACGCTTTGTAAAATTACGTGTATCCACAAAAGGTATGCGTATCATCGATAAAAAAGGCATCGATCAGGTATTGGCTGATATCCGTGCCAACGGCGAAAAAATTTAAGCCGGTTAACGAGCTAGGAGTAATAAAGTCATGCGCGATAAAATTAAATTAGTTTCCTCTGCTGGAACAGGTCATTTTTATACAACGACCAAAAACAAACGCACCATGCCAGACAAGATGGAAATCAAAAAGTACGATCCTGTTGTTCGTAAGCACGTATCGTACAAGGAAGCTAAAATTAAGTAAGCTTTCTGTAGCGTTTAATAAAAAGCCCAGCTTGTCTGGGCTTTTTTGTGCCTGTAGATTTTGTCAAACCACTATTACATAACTGTGTTGAGAAAAAGCTGATGCCTGAATTGCCGGAAGTTGAAACCACCCGTTGTGGGGTCGCGCCACATGTTGTTGGTCAGCGAGTGGTGGATGTGCTGGTGCGCCAGCCCAAGCTACGTTGGCCGGTGCCGGTTGATCTGAGGCAGCTATTGGTTGGGCAAGAGGTTAGTCAGTTATCGCGGCGCGCCAAGTATCTGCTGTTTGAGATGCCAGGTGGCACGATGATGATCCATCTTGGTATGTCCGGTAGCTTGCGAATTGTACCCGCTGGCACTCCCGCTGATTTACATGACCACGCAGATATCCATCTCGAAAATGGTACGATGCTGCGTTACACCGACCCAAGACGGTTTGGTGCAATCCTGTGGTTAGAGGGGGACCCCTTTGCGCATGAGTTACTGAAAAAACTTGGCCCAGAGCCTCTTTCGGGGGCGTTCTCAGGTGAGCATCTTCACCGTTTGGCCGGACAGCGTAAAGTGCCGGTGAAGAGTTTTATTATGGATGGTCATGTGGTGGTGGGTGCGGGTAATATTTATGCAAACGAGGCGCTGTTTCGTGCAGGGATTCACCCGAAGCGTGCGGCAGGCCGTATCTCGTTAGCGCGTTACCAACGCTTGGCTGATGAAATCAAACAAACTTTGAGCGAAGCAATCGCCAGTGGTGGTACAACCCTGAAAGATTTTGTTGGCGGTGACGGTAAACCGGGTTATTTCAAACAGGAGCTAAAGGTTTACGGGCGCGGTGGTTTGCCCTGTGTTGAATGTGGTGAAGTATTAAAAGAGATTCGGTTGGGGCAGCGTAGTACGGTTTTTTGTACAAACTGCCAGCGCTAGCTGGCGCCGTAAACTCGTAAAGCAAGCCACGAATGTTATATCCTTTGAGTACCGACAACATTAAGGGAGTGACGTTATGAAGCGGGTTTATAAAAGTACTGTGCGAACATGTGTGGCGACGTTTATGGCACTAATGCTGCTGACTCCATCCTTCGGGTGGGCTAATAATCCCGAGGATACGCCGTCCGGTGGAGCGATGGTCGCTGATGCCGTGATAGCGCGGCCATTACTGTTAGTGGCAACCGTTTTGGGTACCGGCTTGTATGTGGTGAGTTTGCCCTTCTCGCTGGCGGGCGGTAATGCGGCGGATGCTGGCCAGGCGCTGGTTCTTGAGCCGGCTAAAAATACCTTTGTGCGCTGCCTGGGCTGTCGTAAGGCAGGTTACCAGCGATAGTGGCCTAGTTTATTGCGGTGCTGCTGGCGTGGCACCGCGATGTTTAAAGGTGATCAATGATCGCCCTTGGCGGCCATTAGCAGCTGGTATTTTTCCATTAGCTGCTCTTGCGTTTCAATGTGTGCCGGATCCAGCGGAATGCACTCTACCGGGCATACAATCTGACACTGTGGCTCATCAAAATGGCCGACACACTGGGTGCATAAGTCCGGGTCAATTTCGTAAATGACCTCACCCTGATAAATTGCCTCATTGGGGCATTCAGGTTCACAGACATCACAGTTGATGCACTCATCGGTAATGATTAACGCCATTAGTGTTTACCCAGGTGTTTCTTTAAGGCGTCATTAACAACGGGGTGTACAAATTTGGATACATCGCCGTCCAGTGACGCAATTTCCCTTATTAGTGTGGATGACACAAAGGAGTATTGTTCGGAGGGCGTCAGAAAGACACTTTCAATATCCGGGCTTTGCGCACGGTTCATGTTGGCAAGCTGAAATTCGTATTCGAAATCAGAGACGGCGCGCAGACCGCGAATAATAATATTAGCACCGCGTTTTTCGGCAAATTTAGTTAACAGGCAGGCGAAACCGCATACTTCAACATTTTCCAGGTGCCCTAATACCTTCGAGGCCAGACCGACTCGCACATCCAGATCTAGCATCGGCCCTTTCTTGGTGTTGGCGGCGATAGCCACAATAACATGGTCAAACAGCCTGGCCGCGCGTTCAACTAAATCAGTGTGACCATTAGTAATGGGGTCAAAGGTGCCGGGGTAGATGGCGGTTCTTTTCATGGGTTCAGGCGTCTGCAAATGTTTAGATAATGCCGCGATGGTAGCGAATTCAGTGAGCGGGCACAATTAGTCAGCGGTTTTGGTTTACTTAGCCTCTTTAATACAAAGGTAATAGGCGACCTGCCCAGCTTTTTTCTCGCGGTGAATATGCCAGCTGGACGGTATCTCAAGCTTCAGGCTGGCTTCGGCTTCGATATAAATGTAACTACCCTCTTCTACTATCCCTTTGTCCTCGAGCAGCTGACAACTGGATGCGACTAATTGCTGGTTAAAGGGAGGGTCGAGGAAAATTAGGTCGTAGGGTTGTTCGTTTTGGGCGTTGCTAAGCCAGTTGGACGCATTTGTGGTTAGCACCGTGGCGTTATCGCATGCCAGTAGTTTTAAGTTGCTACGTAGCTGTTCGCTGACTTTTGCGCTGGCGTCGATCAGTGTGGCGTGGCCTGCCCCGCGCGATAATGCCTCCAGGCTCAGAGCCCCGCTACCGCTGAAAAGATCCAGGCAGCGCGCTTCATGGATCACTGGTGCCAGCCAGTTAAACAGCGTTTCGCGTACGCGGTCGCTGGTGGGTCTCAGGCCCTGACTATCGGGAAAGGACACTTTTCGGCCTCGCCACTTGCCACCGATGATGCGTAACGTATTGCTTTGCGAGCTGTTCGTTTTTTTATGCCGGGCAGTGCGGGTTTTTGTTGGGCGTGACATAGGGTGTTTTTAGGGTTGCTCTTGCTTTAGCTCGGATGAATTAGGTGGCGTAGTAGCCGGGCTTTGTTCGGAGTCATCCATTTTTGACAACAGTACAATGGCAACGCAGGTGACAAAGATTAATATAGTTAGAAAGCGGCGGCTAAAACGGTGTTGTTGTGCCATCGTCCTTCTCCTTGGGGGCAAATAAGGATCAAAATTTGCGGAATAGGCGAAGCCTTGAGCAGGCTCTCCCTAATCGGCGATACAAGTGGTAGGATAGCCGATTTCGGGTGATTGCTGATAGGCCTCAAAGGCATAAGAGGGTATAAATTAGCTCGCCCGCTCCCGAATTTAATAAACCCATTTGATGGAAATAGCTTGATGAGTGATACCGCCCTGTTGATCGGTGTAGTGATTTTTGTAGTCCTGTTGTTGGCCTTTGTTGTGGATTGTGCGCGTAAAGTAAAAACGCGTATGCCTGCGGTGAGCAAAACGGAGAATAAGCCTGCGGCGGATAGTCGCCCCGCGCCTAAGCCCATTAGCAAACCGCAGGCCGCTGTAGAGGCTCAGCAGCCTGAAGAGCACGAGTCTGCTGCCGAAGAGGTAGACAGCGATGGTGAACTGGAAATAGTGATTGAGGGGGGCGACGAGCCGGCTAAAACTGCAGAGCCAGAGCCAGAGCCAGAGCCAGAGCCAGAGCCAGAGCCAGAGCCAGAGCCAGAGCCAGAG
>Ga0070726_10000437_pt1 | contig 52529 bp, 43 predicted proteins | sample tdAd471_FD_67275 | JGI IMG/M metagenome (GOLD analysis project Ga0070726, IMG submission 67275) | Marine sediment microbial communities from the Atlantic coast under amendment with organic carbon and nitrate - tdAd47.1 | ecosystem: Environmental > Aquatic > Marine > Coastal > Sediment | place...
AGTTACGAAGTTTGCCGGCAAGTCGACAAAACCACCAAAAACAATCAACAGTGAGCCCTTAAGAACGATGGAACAAGCCGACTCGATCGACAGTGAAATTGAAGCGAGACTGCTCGCTGCCGTGGACAGGATGCCTGCGTTTCCCCGCAGCGTTCAGCAGATTCTCGAGATGAGCAGCAATATCAATTGCCCGCCCAAGGATTTTGTCCAGGTGATCGAGAAAGATCCGGTGATGACCATGAAGGTCCTCAAGGTGATCAACTCGGCCTATTACAGTCTGCCCAATAAAATCAATTCCGTCAGCCAGTCGGTAGTCTACCTGGGTATCAACACGGTAAAGAACCTGGCCCTGGCCATCGCGGCTGTTGGCGTACTGCCCAAACGTAATCCGCGAAACTTCGATATTCATCAGTACCTGGTGCACTCGCTGACCACGGCGGCGCTGGCCCGGCAGCTTTGTGGTCTGGCCAAGGGTGATATCGAACCGGGTGACGCCTACATCGCAGGACTGCTTCACGATTTCGGCAAGGTCGTCCTGGCACAGTTCATGTCCGATGAGTATCAACAGATCATGGAAGCAGTGGATCAGGGGGGTGTTTCCCTGCACCAGGCCGAGCGCAGGGTGTTGGGTACCGATCATGCCGTGGTCGGCGCCATGCTCACCCGCCGCTGGCAGTTTCCCTACGAACTGTCCCAGTGTATTGCCGACCACCATAATGCCCAGGCGGAAGCGACGGTGCTACTGGACTGTGTCCGGGTTGCCAATCAGTTGAGCCGTCGCCACAAGCTTGGCGACGGTCACAATCCGTTCCACCCCGGGGAACAACTGGCGTCGACCCGGTTCGGTACCAATTTCGACGCTGTGATGCATTCATTGGGTGACATCCAGGTCATCGTTGACGAGGCGCAGATGTTTGCCAGCGTCAGCGCTTCCTGAGGACGCCGCCATGAAAGTGCGAATGTGGGGCGTGCGGGGATCAATTCCGTCGCCGGGAAAACATACCCAGGAATTCGGCGGTAATACCACCTGTATCGAGATACGCACCGATGCCGGGCACCTGATCATTATCGACGCCGGTACCGGCATATTCCCCCTGGCCCAATCGCTGCTTGCTGAGCTGCCCATCGAGGCCAGCCTGTTTGTTACCCATACCCACTGGGACCACATACAGGGGCTGCCGTTTTTTACGCCGCTGTTTATTCCTGGCAACCGGCTGCAGATATATGGCGCCCAGGATATTGTCAGTGGCAAGGGTATCGAGCAGGCCATGGACACGCAGATGCAGTACAGTTACTTTCCCATCCGGGAAGCGGAATTGAAAGCGGGGCTGGAATACCGCACGGTGAATACCGGGCGCCCGATAACCGTGGGTGACGCCCGGATAACCGGCACGCTGTTGAACCATCCGGTGATCAATCTGGGCTACCGTGTTGACTGCAACGGCAAGTCGGTTTTCTTCACCGGTGACCACGAACCCTATACCAATATCTACGAGCCCGGTGACGACGCCTACCGGGACTACCAGCGGGTAGTCAACGAGCGTCAGGCCCAGGTTGACGAGGCCATGCGCGGTGTCGACGTGCTCATTGCCGACAGTTCCTACACGCTGGAAGAGTACCAGTCTAAAATCGGTTGGGGTCACGGATCGTTCGATCACAATATCGAGATGGCCGACCGGGTGGGCGCCGGGATGCTGCTGTGCACCCATCATGAACCTACCCGCCGCGACGATCAGCTCAAGCAGGTGTTCGCCGAGGCTCTGGCACGACACCCCCGGTCCGCTGAGTCTGCTGACGTGCAACTGGCCTACGAGGGGCTTGAGCTGCAAATCTGAGTTTTCTGTCTACCTGTTGTTTACCCTGTCACTTTTTCAGCACTCGCGTTAAAGTTGGGGTAGCCAGTCACAACAACAACAGGGAGCAGGCTTATGCTATCGACTTCTATCAGCCCGGTTCGTGGAATTATCGCGATTCTGGGCCTGTCCATTTTACCGGTTGCCACCTTCGCCCAGGATTTCGACGCCGTCCAGATCACCACTGTTCCGGTGCGTGACGGCATCTACATGCTGCAGGGAAGCGGTGGCAATATCGGCGTGTCGGTGGGTGCCGATGGTGCATTCATTGTCGATGACCAGTTCGCGCCACTGACCGACAAGATCGAAGCGGCAATCGCCGAGCTGACCGACCAGCCGGTTAATTTCGTGGTCAACACGCATTTTCACTACGATCACACCGACGGCAATGAAAACCTGGGACGGGCCGGTGCCTATATCGTCGCTCACGACAACGCGCGACGGCGCATGGAAAGTACCCAGGTACTGGCCAATGGCCGGGTTCAGGAAGCCTACGACAGCGTGGGGTTGCCGAAAATCACCTTTTTTGACGTCATGCGCTTCTATTTCAACGGCAACACCGTTGAGCTGGTCAATACCGGGGATGGTCACACCGATGGTGACGCCCAGGTATACTTTCGGGACGCCAACGTCATCCATACCGGTGACATGTTTGTCCGCTACGGGCTGCCGTTTATCGATGGGAACAACGGCGGTACCCTGGATGGCATGATCGAGGCGCTGTGGAAACTGGACGGCCTGATCGATGATGACACCATCATTATCCCCGGCCATGGACAACTGGCCGACCGACAGGACCTGCGTGACTTCCGTAACATGCTGGTGGAAATTCGCGGTAACCTGGTGCGGGCCAAGGTTCAGGGCCTGACAACTTCGCAGATGCTGGCTACCGAGCCGGCGGCGGGCTTCGCCCCGGCCAATGACAGTACGGCCGACTGGCTGTCCCGGGCCTACGCGGAATACCTGTGACCCGGCGCGGACAATCGCCTGTCGACCGGCGACGTTTTCTGCGGGCCACGGCCGGCGGAGCCGCCGGTGCCTGGCTGGGCAGCTGGCCCTGGCGCATCCTGCTGGCGCAACAGGCAGGCTCGACGGTGGCGGAGGACTGGGATGCCGGCCAGGTACGTCACCTGCTGCCCGGCGTCAGCGACAGTCGCATGCTGCTGAAGGCCTCTTTTGCCGGGCCGCTGGCGCGACCGCCGGTGTTGCGCCTGCAGGCCGGTAACTTTTCCCACCGCATCGAGGGCAGACAGAACGATACGGCCGGGGAGTTCTGGCAATTCTACGTGGAGAACCTGGCCCCGGATACCCGGTACCAGCTGTCGCTGCTGAATGCGGGGGGCGAGGCCCTGTGTGACGCCTGGCCGCTGACCACTTTTCCGGCGCCGGACCAGAATGTTGACCGACTGCGCCTGTTGTTCTACACCTGTGCCGGCGGTCCGGAAGGGAGCTATCGTGGTATCGGCGACCGCAGTGGTTACCTGCCCACCGCGATTCGCAACCGGCTGCTGCGTCGTGGCCTGTCCTTTGCGCCGGATGCCGCCATCGCCAATGGCGATCACATCTACTGGGATCTGCATACCTGGCAGGGTGAAGGCGCCGGGGAACTGAGCCCGGCAGGTCGCCAGTCAGATTTCGATTTTGCGGCGCGGGTGACGGGTGGCCATAATGAAAACGCGCTGAAGCTTGCCGCTGGGCCGCAGATAGTGCCCGTCTACGGCACCGATTTTCGCTCCACCCCGGTATTCTTCCTCCAGGACGACCATGATCACTGGGAAAACGATTCCCCGCTGACCTACCCGGTGCCCTGGTTTCAGCTGCAGCTGGCGCGAACCACACAACAGCTTTATTACCCGGAGTTTCTCGCTGATTCCACCAGGCCCGCCGGGTTGCCCTGGTCCAGTCGCGGCCCCGGTGGCGCCCTGTCGGAGAGTTTCGGTACCCTGCGCTACGGAAACCTGGCGGAAGTTCTCCTTTACGATGTCCGCCGCACGCTGCAGGTGGGAGAACTGAATGCCGCGTTTCTCGATCCAGTGGTGGAGAACTGGCTGCATGAGCGCACCGCCTCTCGGGACACCAGGCACCTTGTGCATGCCCCCTCAAATCCGCCAGGGTGGACTGCGGGGAAATGGGGCGAGTGGTATCCGGATACCCTCGATCCCGATAGCGGGGAACTCACCACCGACATTGCCAAGCCTTACTGGCGGCAGGGTTGGCTGGCTCAGCACGATCGCCTCATGCAGTCCCTGGCCGCCATGGAGCATCGCTCGCCGCTGGTGATCAGCGGTGACCTGCACGCCACCGGTGTCGGTGCCATTCATGGGGCCGGCGCCCTTGACTTCAGCCACAACCCCATCACCACTATTCTCAGTGGTCCGGTCAGCACGTCGATCCGAGGTTTTCCCTCGGTGGTGCGCAACGCCCGTCCCATGCCGTCTGCCTACCTGGACTTCGACGAACAGGTCGTGCCATGGGAGCAACACGGGTTCACCGTGGTGGATTTTTACCGGGACCGTATCGTGGCGCGACTGTTCAAATGGGATGTCAACAGCCAGCCGCTGGAGGCCATCGACAGCCTGGAACCCTTTCATGTCGTGGAACTGGGTTGACGGGCGGTATCCGTCATGAAAATTGTGCTGCTATACTCGACGCCGGCAAAAGGAGAATACCTATGCGACTAATAAAAATCTGCTGCCTGATTCTGCTGGTGATCGTCGGGCCATTGACCCTGGCGCAACGACCCAACCGGCAGTTGTTCCCCCTGCAGGCCTACACGCTTACCGAGTACCTTGCCGTAGAGTACCGGGAGGCTTTCGCCATGCCTGACGAGTTCGACGGTGAATCCTACGCCGCGATTGCCGTCAACGGTCGCGGTAACCTGGTGGTTTTCAGTCGTGGCAGTACCCCGTTTCTGGAATTCGACAGTGCCGGCCGGTTTGTCCGCGCTTTCGGCACCGACGGCCTGGTGCGCCGGGCCCATGGTCTGCAGATTGAGGCGGACGGTACCATCTGGGTGACCGACGTGGCCGACCACGTGGTCCTGAAACTGGATGGCAACGGCAACGTGCTGATGACCCTCGGCACCCGGGGCCAGAATGGCCTGTGGGACGAAGCAGCGGGTCAGCACCTGTTCGATCAGCCCAATGACGTGGCCCTGGATTCCAGGGGTAACATCTACGTCGCCCAGGGGCATGGCCGGGGTGAGCCCCGTGTGCTGAAATTCAGTCCCGACGGCCGGTTCCTGGCGCAATGGGGCAGTCGCGGCTACGGTGAAGGGCAGTACACAGCGGCACATGCTATAGAAATCGACGGCAACGACAATCTGTACGTAGCCGATCGTGAAAATATGCGCATTCACCGCTACGACACCGGGGGCGAGTACCTGGGTGAGTGGAATTTTGATGCCATGGTCTGTGCCATTTACCTGCATGACGACGGCTACCTGTACATTACCACCGGGTTCGACGGGCAACTGGCGAAAGTGGCCATGGATGGCCAGGTGCTGGGTGCCATCGGTCGACCGGGTACCGGCAACGGCGAGTTCGGTGAAGCTCATGCGCTCACGCTGGATCGGCAGAACAATGCCTATATTACCGATGTCATCAATCGCCGCATTCAGAAATTTGCCTATCGCCCGGCTTCCCCGGGGCCCTGAAGCCCCGGTTCAGGGCCGGCGATCAGGGATAACCGTGCAGGCAGGCAAGCAGTCAGTCCAGGCGGGTCAGCCCCACCAGGCGATTCAGCAGCTTCTGGAACTCTTCCTGGCTGATGTCGATGTGTTCGATAACCCGACCGTAGAGCATGATGGTGGGAACATTGCGGTCGCGCATCTCCGCCTGGGCTTCCCGCAGGCAATAGAGGATGATCCGCTGTTTGCGGGTCAGTCCATCTCTGGCGTCGGGAATACCGTCTATCAGTTCCTGCCAATCCAAGGGAGGCCTCCCGGCAATTTCCTGTGAAAAAATCCTCAGACAACTATGAAATTAAATCAAAGACTGTCGATACTTAAATAGAGTACCGCTAGGAATGATGTTTTTACAGGTGCCCTTACAAAGAAACGGCTCCTCATTTGCCGCAAAAACAGCGTTCTGGTCAATCCAGGCTAAGCGTCGAGAAAATCGTAGTGAAGTTGCCTGATCCGAAGCCGGCATGTACTGACCAAACTTTTTAAACACACCTATCAAAAAGGGAACATTAAGCCGATGAAGACAGAAGTACAAAGTTTCTGCGATACATTCTCCAAAGAGCTTGATCCTTTTGGCCCGCGGCTTGAACGGGCCATTGGCGCACTTTCCGGGCAGTCTGGGCAGGAAGGCCTGACAGGGCTCAAGGAAACCGTGCTTAACCTGCTGGACGTGCAGCAACGCTTCTCGACCCTGCAGGAAAAGATCGCAAATCAACAGGCTTACCTGCTGATTTTCGGTCCCCTGAAAAGCGGCAAATCCACCCTCATGAATGCCATCGCCGGTGCCTACGTCAGTGAAGTTTCCAGTCTTCCTGCCTACCCGTCGCTGGTTTACGTGAAAAATGGTGAGGAACGACGTTTCAAAGCCACGACCTACGAAGGCAAGACCCGTGATTTTGCTGACAACATGGCGATGAGCTCGGCGGTACAGGAAGATCACACCAGGCTGGTAAACGCTATTCTCGACGTGGAGCGTGCCGGCGACGAGTTCGATCCCAAGCAGCACTATCCCCAGGCCATTCGCCGGCTGGATGTGGAACTGCCGGCCCAGGACCTGGCGGAATCGGGCACCGTGCTGGTGGACACACCGGGACTTTACAGCCGCATGAAGTTCGGCTACGACCAGATGACCCGTGATTTTCGGGATACCGCCGCCTGCGCGATATTCGTGGTCAAGACGGACAACCTGTTTTTCGAGAAAGTATTCGAAGAGTTCGAGGAGCTGCTGGGTTGCTTCAGTCGGATATTCCTGGTGTCCAATATCGATACCTCGAAAAAGGATCTCCAGCCCGACGGCACGCTCAAGGCCAGCCTGGAAAGTTCCAACCCCGAAGCAGTCATCGAGGCTTTCCGTTCATTGTCCATCAGCGCCAGTCTGCAGAAAGCCATCGACGACGGTCGCCTGAATATCTATTCCGTGGACCTGTTGAAGGCGGCGTCCAAGCGTTTGAGCAAAGACACAGTCGAAGCCATCGATGATATCGAGCTGCCGGAGCTCGAATCAGAAGAGCTGTCGGAGACCGGGGAAGAGTCATCGGCGCTGCCGATGAGGCGTAAATCCGGTGAAGACGGATTCGACAACTTTCTGGAAGATCTCACCAGTTATCTCAACAGTAACGACTACTTGCATGACTTTATGGCGGACAGCCTGCGGATGGCCAAGGACCTTACCACCGATGCCGTGCGCCTGGCGGTAAGCGACGCCACCACGGAGTTGCTGGAATCCTGTGAATTGCTGCGCGAGGAGGTCACCAGGCATCACGCGCGTATCGAGGCCCTGGGCAAGCTGGAAAAAATGGACTGGACGGCGAATTTTTCCCAGCTCAAGGAAGAAAAGGATCGCCTGATTGAAGAAATGAACCAGGATTACGGTCGCAAGGGAACGATACTGGAAAATGCCCTGGCGGAATGGATGCAGACCGACGAGCCCTGGCAGGACCTGACCCGGAAACATCTCAACAGCCTGCTGCAACAGGAATCACGCAAGGAGGCTGAAACCATCCTCGAACACCTGCGCACCGCCATCAATAATTCCTACGGCGGCGCCCGGTTCAACATGGCCCAGATGGACGATATCCGGCAGGGTGAATTGCGCATCGAGGAATGCATGCCCGAACTGCTGGAAGGCCTGGGACAGAATGTGGACAGCAGCGTACCCCGTATCAACCTGAGCCGGGATGAAATACCCATGAAGCGGTCACTGATCGACATGATGCTTTTTCGCAAGGGCGACCAGGTACGCCAGCAGTTCTTTGGCGTGGACGGTGACCAGGTTATTCCAGCGGCTAAAAAGCAGAAGCGACTGGCCGGCGCCGGCGAAGAGTATATCCAGGGCCAGCTTCAGGAATTCGCCCGGAACCGACTGCCGGATCTGCAGAAGGATTACGTCGACCAGATCCTGAAACAGTACATCGAGCACTTCTCCAATACCCTGAAGAAGAAAGCGAAGTCACTGACAGCCGAGGTCACCCAGGGAATCGCCGATTGCGAAGAGACCCTGCGGGAACGACAGCAGGCACTGGGCGTCATGGAAGGCATCAAGACTTCCGCCGAAGGCCTCACTACCGCACTGGAAAGCATCCAGGAAGAGTATGGCATCGAACTTGCCACCGAATTTGACGGCACCACGGTGGACAGTGAAGAGGTCAGCCAGGAAGAGCAGGACGCGGACAGCCTGGAAGTGGAAGTCCTGGATGAAAATGACGACGTTCTCGAAACCGATGACGAGGGCTATCTGCAGATCGGTAAGAACGTAGCCAGCGCCGGCAGTTGAGCATCGACTCGGAATGGCCAGGCGGTTGCCTGGTCGTTCCGTGATTCGATTCAACCGCTGCCATCCCCTCGAAGTCCCGGGTTTTCCGCCCGACGCCGAAATCGATGCCTGTCCTCTTTTACACTACCCGATCAGCCCCGCCTGTTTCCCACAGACCAGTACCGGATTCGTTTCGAGCCAGGGCAGGCCACCGCGTCAGTGAGTGCGCTGTCCCCGGTGCCCTTGGAGTGATTGCCGGGGATACGCTAGTATGACACGGCGGTTTTCAACTCTTTCGGCACAGGAACAGACAGGCCGGAAAGCGGATTTCAAAGGCACTCTGGCAGGGAACTGGTCTATGTGCGGATTGGCAGGTTATTGGTGTCGGGAAGGACAACCGGCAGTCGCACCGGCCGCAGATACATTCAAGGGCAGCTCAACGGAGCAGATGGTAGAAAAATTGCGCAGCGTTCGCAGTTAGCCGGGCAATGGCCATGCGGATAAGAAAGATAGAAAAATCTGTTGCTTCAGGTGCACAGACCATCACGGCCCACATAGACAACCTGACCTTCTGGATTCGTTTCCCGGAAGACCTGGATGTCCGGTTAAGTGATGCCTCGCCGTTTGTCATATCGGCCCTGGCGCCGGCCATGATGCGGGGTGAAGATATCGTCGTCGACGATCCTTACACGGTATCGCCCACCCTGCTTGACAACCTCCCGGAAGTCCAGGCCATCTACACCACCTGGAATCCGGTGTTCAAACCCGTCAACGTGCGAGGTTCCCGGGTCGAACCGGCTCCACGGGACGGATCGGTTTGCAGCTTTTTCTCCGGCGGCGTGGACAGTACCTACTCGCTGTTGACGCATCGTGACGAGATCAGTCACCTGGTCGTGATCAACGGCTTTGATTTCGACATGCCCGTCGATGACTGGGTCTATTTTGTCAACAGGAATCGGACGCTGGCAGAAAAATTCGGCAAGCGACTGGTCCCGGTGGAGACCAACCGGCGCAGTTTCAACGCCGCATTCGGCTTGTCTGGATATGTAAACTTCGGTGCCTCGCTGGCCACCATCGGGCAGCTACTGGGCTTCAGTAAGACACTGGTAAGCGGCTCAGCTACCTATGAATCGCTGGTACCTTGTGGCAGTCACCCGCTGGTGGACCCGCTCTACGGTACCGCCTCGTCAACCGTGGTGCATACCGGGCTGGAAGCTGATAGAACGGCAAAACTCAAGCTGATCCAATCAAACCGTGATGCCCTGGAAAATCTCTGGGTGTGCTGGAAATCACCCAGGGTCAATTGTGGCAAGTGTTCCAAATGCCTGAGGACATTCGTGTCAATGCAATTGAACGGGATAAACGATTTCCCGTTCGCCCATCGACCGCGGATTAAGGACATACGCAGAATAACTATCCGCAACCGGGAAATACTGACGTTCTTTGAACACTTTCTCCGGGACGCCAAACAGAAAAATCAGCGGCAGCTGGCCCGGGAGCTGTCCAGACTGCTGTTTTTCACGAAACTGAGGATGCTGTTGAACGACCTTGAACAGACCTATTTCAGAAAGTTCAGGGCATGGCGTCACCGGCGGAAACCCGAAGGTGACGACCTGGTGTCTGTGAACCTGGAACCACGTTATTCCGACGAAAACACCATTCGTCATCACCGGGAACTTCTGCACCGTGGCTATGATCAGGAAGTGACCGGCCAGGGCAGCTATTTCCATGGGGAGAGATAATCAGGGATTCCTTTTCCTGGCACCCTGGCACCCTGGCACCCTGGCGACCGGTTACAACGATGCCGGTCGCCGGTGTTTACGGCTGAATAATGGTTATGACCAGGAATAAAGCATTAACTACTGCTTGAATTTTAACCAGCTCCATGCGATTTTCATACCTGCCCCCGTGCTGTTTACCAACCGGTCTGGTAACCGGGGCCCTGATTGATTTCGCCATGGGCCCGAGCAACCTGCCAAGGAATCCGTTGTCATGCAACCATTCGCCCGCATTCTCAGTAGTGTTTTTCTTTCCCTGATTGCTACACAGGTCATTGGCCAGGCCAATGATCCGGCCAGCGCGCAGCCGGGTGAGCCGGACTGGGATATTGTCCAACAGGAAACCCTGGAGCACTTTCGGGCGCTCCTGCGCTTCGATACCAGTGATCCACCGGGTCGCGAATTACCGGCGGCGGAGTACCTGCGGGACGTGCTGGAAGAAGAGGGGATTCCGGTTTCACTGTATGCCACGGACCCGGAGCGTCCCAACGTGGTGGCGCGACTGGAGGGTTCCGGGGAGGCGGAGCCATTGCTGATCATGGCGCATACCGATGTCGTCAATGTTGATCCGGAAAAGTGGATCTTTCCGCCTTTCAGTGCCACCGTTGACGGTGGCTACGTTTACGGTCGTGGCGCAGTGGACGACAAGGACAACCTGACCGCGGCCCTCATGGTGATGCTGTACCTGAAACGCCTGGAAGTACCGCTGGCCCGGGATGTCATCTTCCTCGCCGAATCCGGGGAGGAGGGCGCCACTGAATACGGCATCGAGTTCATGGTAGAAAACCATTTCGACGAGATCGATGCAGAATTCTGCCTCGCCGAGGGTGGCGGGGTTACCCGGGTCAATGGACAGGTTCAATATGCCTCGGTACAGACCGTGGAAAAAATACCCTACGCCGTGGAACTGGTAGCCACGGGGGTAGCCGGCCACGGCTCGGTACCACTGCAAACCAATTCAGTGACCCGTCTGGCCAGGGCTGTGGCGGCCATTGCCGACTGGCGTACACCAATCCGGCTTAACGAGACAACAGCCGCCTATTTCCGGCGACTGGCCAGTATTTCGTCTCCCGCAGACGCGGAACGGTACCTGGCAGTGCTGGATCCACGGCGGGTCAGTGATGTCGACGGCTATTTTCTTGCCAACGAACCGCGGCATGCCTCGATGCTGCGTTCCTCGCTTTCGCCAAATATTTTCGATGCCGGTTACCGGATCAACGTCATTCCCTCGGAGGCCAGGGCCAGCGTCGATTTTCGCGCTCTACCCGACGAGGATGTACCGGCTTTTCTGGAGCAGATCCGGCGGGTGATCGACGATCCCGCCGTGACCGTGAGTCTCGGTGAGCGCAACACCCGACCGCCGGGTCAGGCACGGCTGGACACCCCGGCGTTTACCGCCATTGAGGACAACGTCGATGAACATTATGGCGTCATCACGCTGCCGACCATGAGCACCGGGGCGACCGACATGGCCTACCTGCGCAATGCCGGTGTGCAGTGCTATGGCATCGGCCCGGCCATTGATCGGGAAGACGGTCCCCTGGGCTTCGGCGCCCACAGTGACCAGGAACGCATTCTGATCGACGAACTTCACCGTTTTGTCCGATTCAACTGGGACGTGGTGCTGGACCTGGCAGCTTCACGGTAACCGTCACAGGTGGACACCGACAGCTACGCATCTTCAGGGAACACCTGGAACCTGTATTCGAGGGCACCGCAGATCCTATGCTGACCCGTCGGGCCCTGGTGCCATTCTTTGTATTGAGCTTCGCCATCGCCTGGGGGATTATTGCCGCCTACCTGCTGGCACCGGATTTCATGGCTGTGTTCGGGCCGTTGACCGGCAATCACCCACTTTTTTTTCTGGCGACTTATGCACCGGCCATTGCCGCTCTCAGTATCGTCATGGCCAGGACGGGTGTTGCCGGACTGCGCAGTTTTCTGGGCAGGCTGCTGCTCTGGCGCTGTTCATGGGGGTGGCTGGTATTCCTGGTAATCGGGTTGCCGCTGGTTTTCTATGCCGGATTTTTTATCAAGGGACAGCAACTGGATGATCCGTTTCCCTTCCCGTCACTTGCCGGCTACCTGGTGGCTGCCCTGCTGATGGCTGTCAAGGGACCGGTGGAAGAACTGGGCTGGCGGGGCCTGGCTTTGCCGCTGCTGCAACGCGGCATGGCGCCATTCTGGGCGGCACTGCTCCTTGGCGCTATCTGGGGGCTCTGGCACCTTCCGGCATTCTGGCTCAGCGGTACGCCGCAAAGCGCCTGGTCGTTCACCCCGTTCTTTGTCGGCGCCGTGGCGATCAGCGTCATCGTGACCGCAATGTTCAATCAGACCGGTGGCAGTATCCTGTTACCGGCATTCTTTCATTTTCAGCTTATCAATCCGCTCTGGCCCGATGCCCAGCCCTACGACACCTACCTGCTGGTGGTTATTGCCGGCCTGGTGGTCTGGAGTGACCGGAAAGCCCAGTTCTCCAATACCGCCGGCCTTACCGACGTGGTGCCGGGGCTGGCTGGCAAACATCGGGAGGATTGATCGCCATGATAGTGCAGGGTAATCCTGTACGACTCCTGTCGTGGTTTTCAGTTGCGATTCTACTGACCGGCTGCGTTTCGCTGTCGGATTCTTCCGGATTTCAGAACGAACTGGATAAAATAGTAGAAGAATACCGGATTCCGGGAATCACGGCTGCCTATGTGGGTCCGGATGGCACCAGTGTCGTGGCGGCCAGTGGCCTGGAAAATGTTAAGTCAGGGGCAGTCATGCAACCTGACTCGAGAATGCTGGCGGCCAGCATCGGTAAAACCATGGTGGCCGCGACAGTGCTGTCTCTCTGGCAGGAGGGAGTCGTTGACCTGGATGCGCCGGCTTCGCATTGGCTGGGCGATCGACAGTGGTTTTCGCGACTGGCCAACCACCAGGAATTCACTATTCGCCAGTTGCTGGGACACCGGTCCGGGCTGCCCGATCATGTCTACAGCCAGAAATTCGGCAATGACCTGGCTGATGAATGGCGTAATCCGGGAAACCCCTTTACGCCGGAACGACTGCTGAGCTATATCTTCGATCAGCCAGCGCTGTTCTCGCCGGGAAATGGTTTTGCCTACTCGGATTCCGGCTATATTCTGCTGGGCTTGATTATCGAGGAAGCCACCGGCCAGGATTACTATCGGTTAATCCAGGACCGGTTCCTCGAGCCGCTGGGACTGACGTTGACGTCACCCTCCAACAGCAGGACACTGCCGGGACTGGTGGCCGGGTACACCACGGAGGACAACCCTTTCGGTATCCCGTCACGATCGCTCACAGCCACGGGCAGACTCACCTGGCATCCCGGCCTGGAATGGACGGGGGGTGGGCTGGTGAGCAACTCCCGGGATCTTGCCCGCTGGGGTCATGCACTATTCAACGGCCAGGCCATGGCCGGCGATTACCTGGTACAGATGCTGGATACCGCTCCGCTGGATTCGCGTGATCGGCGCAGGCGTTATGGCCTGGGTGTGGCCGAATTTGTCGACGGTGGGTTCGGTCCGGAATACGGGCATGCCGGCTGGATACCCGGATACAGCTCCAGTCTGCGGCATTACCCGGATTACAACGTCACAATTGCGTTTCAAATCAACACGGACATTGGCCTCACGGGTGGGGATGCCGACAACATGGGTGCCATTGAAGCACGCCTGGCCGACCTGTTGATGGATTAGGGAACCTCTGTTTAATTCAGAGGTTCCCTGGTATCGCAGTGACATGGCAAGCCAGGTGGGATGAATGACTATGTGGATGTTTTTCAGTGGTGGACTGTTACTGGCGACAGTGATGATACTGCAATTGTGGCGATGGTCAGACCGCCATGCAGACCGGGCCCTTGGCAGCAGGCTTGGCAAATTGCAGCCGGTCAGACCAGGTCGCTTCGACAGCCAGTCGGTGACGGACCTGCCGGATGCGGCGAGACGGTATTTTCAATTCTGTATTCAGCCAGGTGCACCACTTTATACCGTGGCCAGGATCTCCATGGAGGGGAAATTCGCCCTGGGTGACAGGGAGAAACCCGGCTACCTTGACATGACCGCGGAGCAGACCCTCGCTGCGCCCCATGGGTTTATCTGGGGGATGCGCGCGGCAAAGGGCTGGATGCACCTTTCCGGTTCGGACTCTCAGTCCTGGACCCGGTTCTGGCTGGCGGGGATCCTTCCTATAGCCCGCCAGGGTGGCCAGGCTGACCACCGACGCTCTGCATTCGGTCGTTACGTGGCCGAGGCGGCCATCTGGACACCGGCGGCCCTGCTGCCTGCTGACGGAGTCACCTGGGAAGGCATCGACATGCACACGGCGCGGGTCACCGTGACTTACCGGGATTTAAGTCAGCAGGTGGACATTCATGTTGACGACGACGGCCGGCCTGCCTATGTCAGTTTCCAGCGCTGGAGCAATGCCAATCCGGAAAAGCAGTTCAGGTTGCAGCCATTCGGCGCGTACCCGTCTGAATTCAAGGAATTCCAGAGCTTTACCCTGCCCACCCACGTGGAAGCAGGAAACCACTTTGGTACCGAATCCTATTTCCCCTTTTTCATTGTCGACGTAACCAGGCTGGAGTTTCCCCTGGGCAATGCCAACGATCAATCCGCGTAACACCCAGGGAAGCTCTGATAAGGCATTAATCAGAGGTTCCTTAAACGGAGACACCACCAAAAACTGCAACCTGGCTCCCTGGGCATTGCTGGCGCCACAACAGTGCTTTCTGCATGCTGGATTGTGGCCGACGACCCGCTTTAGTGCAGGCTGATTTCGTAGTCGCGTGAAAACCCGCGAATCCTGGTGTCGAAACGCTGGCACGGCAGTTGCTTCCCAATTACTTTTAAGGAACCTCTGACTAATTAATCAGAGGTTCCTTAAGTTGTGGTTCCGCAATCGGGATGCAGGCTGTTCCGGATACCTGACCACGATATTCTGTTTTCCCTATCTGCCTGTCAGCCTGCCAGGCAGGCGAGATCACGCTGATGGCCAGACTACTTCGAGGACTGCGAACTTTCTGTCTTGCAGCCCGCCACCTCAGTTTCAAGAAAGCTGCGGATGAACTGTGTCTCACCGCCAGTGCGGTAAGTCATCAAATCAGTGACCTGGAAGCGGACCTTGGCGTCAGGCTATTCCAGCGCCACACGCGTTCCATTTCGCTGACCGACAAGGGCAGGGAACTTTTCGAGGACATCGAACCTCATCTCATGGCCGTGGAAGAAGCAACCCGGCGGGTCAGGAAAAATGCTGCCCGTGTACCGTTACTGGTACAGATGCCGGAGTTCTTTACCAGTGAACTGCTGATGCCCATCATCAGTAACTTTTCCGACCTTTATCAGGACATCGATCTGCGAATCGAATCGATGGACACAGACGGGCCCATGAATCCCGCGGCAGATATCAATATCGTCCTGTCCCGACACCGGCCCGCCATGTCCAGGGTGGAAAGGCTTTTTCCAATTCGCTACATCCCGGCATGCAGCCGGACATTGTACGAAGATTGGCAAAAGAAGGGGTTCAGCGGTATTGATGCCATTAACGTTGCCACCATCCTGCTGCACAAGGCCCGGCCGCATGCCTGGACGCGATGGGCGCGTCATGCCGGGATAAGCAACATGGAGCCAAAGCAGATTATCTACGTGGACAGCATGTTTGCATTGGCCCGGGCAGCGCAGCAAAGCGCCGGTATTGCCCTCATCCCCATGCCGGTTAGCAAGGCCTGGTTCGATTCAGGCGAACTGGTATCCCTGCATGATTCGGTACTGGTCACGGAGGACTGTTACTGGATGGCATTGAACGACGACAGCCGTAATAAAAACGCGGCGGATACTTTCTGGAAGTGGATTGCGAAAAGATTGCAGCAAAGGATTGGCGACAGGGATGAACTGACTTCAACTGTCGCCTGATGAATCATACTTTGTCGAACACGAAATCGATACTTACTATGTGAATCAAACAGCGAAAGTAATGGAACGCAACAACATTTCTGATCACTTTAGAGGTATCCAGATGAAACACTTAAGCAAAGGAAAAATGGTAACAGCCTGTGTAGGGCTTTGTACCCTGTTTATGGCTGGCGCGGCATCGGCTGAATACCGCGTAACCGCTTTCGGGCAATCCGCGGGATTCAAGGCCATCCTGGCTGGCGACATCGACTCGGCATCCGCAGTTCTCGGCAGGCGCGACCTGTCTGAACTGGATTTTGTCGAGGCCAATAACCTGTGTGTTACCCAGATCCTGTCAAAACACTATGAGGCGGCCGTGGCCACGTGTTCGATAGCCCTGGACGAAGTTGAGTCCGACCTGTCCATTGGCGTGATGACGGAAAGAACTGCCAAGGCGTCGATTATTTCCAACCTGGCAGTGGCGCTGGCGCAGACCGGTGATTTCACGGCTGCCGGTGCGGCACTGGAAAAAGCCCTGTCACTCAATTCCCTGGATCGGAATGCACTGGTCAATTATGACCTGGTCAGCGCCAGGATTCCCGACACGGAACTGGTACAGGGGTTGTGAACCCACCTTTTCAACAGCCTGTTTGTTAGCACCGTCTAAATTTCGTCCGGACTTTCTCCCTTCGATCCGGGCGGTTTAGCCCAGGCGACTGTGGTTTGCCGGGAATTCACCAATGTGTTCATTGGCGAATTTCCGGCTTCTTTTTGCCACTGACCTGTGTGCCGCCTGCTCATGTCGGGTGCGTGAATCCTGTCTACCCGGCACATCAATCATGGGCAGCACCCGTCATAAAATGCCCTGGTACAGCGCGGCTGCGGGACTTATCGCGGCTGCTGGTCCTCGGTCTCGAACGCTTTGATCTGCTGGATAATTTCACCCACCAGTTCGTTGGGAATGGGAAATGTCAGGTGATATTGCGAAATTTTCCAGCCTGCTTCGGTATTGATGACCACACCCGACCCTCGCGCCGTCCCGTAGCTGGCGCTGTCCAGCACTTCGTCAAACCACGCCGTGTCACCGTCCGGCGTAAAATCGATATGCCTGTTCACTGCCCGGTAGATCCAGCCGCTGCGACTGCCGGCATAGGCGCGGAATTCCTCCCGGGTCCAGCGTTCACCGACATCAGTGCCAAGAAAGACGCTGTTTTCACTCATCAGGTCGAAGTAGGTATCCCAGTCCCCGACAGCTGCCGCCTGGTGATAGGCATCCAGCACATTTTCGATAGCTTCCGGCGCGTTTCCCGCTTGCGCCGCCACCTGGGTGTTGCCCATGCACAGAAGCATGGCGCCAAGTACACGTTTCAGTTTATGCCCGGGTCTGCTGCGGGTCATTTGAATCCTCCGATAAATTCTTCAGTGGCGTTGCGCGACCATCGGCCGCGGCAGGCTGGAACATTCTCACTTTGTTGCACGCTCGTTACTGATTTTTCAATCGTTGCTGTCTCCTGGTTACTGGCGGTTTACCCCGCGTTGGCCAGTGGCCCCGGACAGGTGGACGGCCTGGTGCCGCTGTTGAGCCAGACCTGCCGGTCAGTCGATATTGTCGGCAAAGCGGAACGTTGAGGGCGGGTCGGCCTGTATCAGGTGCTCTACAAAATAGTCCCAGCGTTTTTTCATGAAATAACGACTGTTACCGAAGCCGTGCCCGGCGTCCGGTATCAGCAACAGGTCGAAATCCTTCTCGGCGTCGATCAGTGCCTGTACCACCAGCAGGGTGTTGGACGGGTGTACATTGCTGTCCATCAGTCCGTGGGCCAGCAGCAGTTTTCCTTGCAGCCGCTCGGCCAGCAGCTGATTGGCCTGGCTGTCGTAGTTGGTGGATGCCGACGATTCATCTGTGCTGACTGCCACTGGATTGGTTTCCGGGTAGGTTTGCAGCAGGCCCTGCCACTTTTCACCCCAGTCATCCTCGTAGTTGCGGTTATCGTGGTTGCCGGCACTGGAAACGGCCACCTTGTAAAAATCAGGATAGCGGAGGATGCCCGCGGTAGAAGCAAAGCCGCCCCCGGAATGACCCCAGATGCCCACCCGTTGCAGATCCATCCACGGTCTCTGGGCCGCCAGCTGACGGATGGCGGTGATCTGGTCCGGCAGTCCGTTGTCGCCCATGTTGCCGTAGGTGGCATCGTGAAACGACTTGGAGCGACCCGGGGTTCCCATGGCATTTACTTCGACCACGATAAAGCCAAGCTCGGCGAGGGATTGTTTGTCACGCCTGGACGCCTGGAAGGACCAGCTGCCCACGCTGCCGGCCTGGGGACCCGGGTAAAGGTAGTTCAGAATCGGGTAGGACGCCGACTTGTCCAGGTTGGAAGGCTGGTAAATCAACCCGTACAGATCGGTCTGACGATCCCGGGCCTTGACCGTGAAGGGTTCCGGTGGCACCCAGCCGTGTGCTACCAGGGCGTCGATACTGGCAGTCCCCAGATCGGCGACCATGGCGCCGCTGCTATTCCTGACCACTGACCTTGGCGGCTGCACTGGAGTTGACCAGGTATCGAGGAAAAATTCACCGGAGTCTGACCAGTCGATGTCATGATGCCCGACTTCAGGGGTCAGGTTTACCAGTTCGCTGCCATCGAAATTGACGCGGTAAAGATAGTGAAAATAGGGGTTTCCGGGTTCGCGATTGGATCCGGTAAAAAACAGTTGCCGGCGGTCGGAATCAACCTGTTGTACCTGCAGCACGGTCCAGTTGCCGGCAGTTACCTGCTGCTTCACGGTGCCGGTATCAAGATCGTGCAGGGCGAGGTGTCCCCAATTGGTTTTTTCCGAAAACCACAGGAATTCGGAGCGCTCATCCAGCACACGCCAGTTAGCGGAACGGTAGCCGGATTCGTAATAGGTGTCTGCCGTTTCCGTAAAGACATCCCTCACTGTGCCGGTGTCCGGGTCGGCAAGTCGCAGCGTTGCGGACTTGTGGTCCCGGCTTGAAGAGACGAAAGCCAGTCGAGAACCGTCGTCGCTCCATTCGACGTCCAACAGAACGCCGCCGCGCCCGGCAATATGGTCGGTAGTGGTGGAGCGATGTGGGTCCGGTGGCATCTGCAGTTTCACGATTCGCGGTGACTCTTCCAGGTGGATGACTATTCGCTCGATCGTGAAAATAGCCTTGTCGCCGGGCAATGGATATTTCCAGGCGTCAAGTTCCGGGTGTCCCACTTCAGTGGAGTACAGGTACATCTCGCCGACCTGGCGGCCATCATGGCGGAATGTGGCAATCTTGTCGGAGTCCGGCGACCACAGCAGAACCGGTCTGTCCCGGCGGGTCCAGCCGGCGTTGTTGGTAGCGTAACCGTAGTGTTCTTCGCCGTCGAACGTCAGCTGTGTGCGTTCACCGGTATCGGTTTGCCGGATCCACAGGTTGTAATCCTCGATATAGGCAGCCAGGCTACCATCCGGCGACAGGAATTCGTCGCTATCGTTCTCGGCGATTTTCTCCAGGCTGTAGTCAGACAGGGTCAGTCGGTAGCGGGAGCTTTCAAAGGTAAAGCTTACAGTCTGTCGGGGTTCCATCAGTTCGATGGCCGTGAGTTCGAGATCCGCTGCCGGCGGCACTTCCATCCCGGTATCTTCCCGATTGGCCAGGGCAGTCGCAAGACGCTGGAGGTCAAACAGGGGGGCACTGTCGCCAGTCTCCGGATTCACCACGATATAGTCCAGCCCCGTGGGCGTCCGCTTGCGATACACAAGCCGGTCATCGTCCTGCCAGTAGCTGGCCAGGATCACATGATGAACCAGCTCGCTGGTATTGGGCCCCAGCAATTGTTCCGCGCGCTGGTAGTCCTCCAGGTCAACCGACGCAACGATGCCGGGAGAGTCCTGCTCATCCACCGCCGGCAGGCAACCGGAAATTCCGGTGGCTGCTGCCATGGCCAGGATCACTGCTGGCAACAGGGAGACTGTTTTCCTCGAGATAATCAGTATCATGACACCTGCGTCCCATGGTCTGCTGGTAAAGGGTTTCGCTCTGTATACCCGGGGTGGTGAATAGGTTGCCGGGCGATTGCCGCAAGTGTACCGTGGATTCCGTCATGACGGTACGGCCCCGGGGATCTGTACAACCAACGGCGCAGGAATACCGGCATGACACGACGAATTTTTCAGTGACAGGGTAGTGCGTAGCGGGTAATGTACTGCTGAATATTCACACATCGCTTTCAGCTTGGCCCGGTCAGACTGCGTCTGGCGGGAACCCGTCGACCTGAAACGTTGAGTTCAGCCGGGACGTTGAGCGGTGGCAGAGCACTTCCATACTTAATCAGAGGTTCCTTAATCAGAGGTTCCCTAACTGATCAGTGGTTCCATAAACAGCAGTTCCTGAACAAAGAGATATCCAGGTGAATTTCAGACTTTATTACCAGGCCCTGGCGCTGACGGCCCTGATGGCCGCTTTGCTCAACCAGGGCACATTGGCACAGCCGGTTTATGACGAGGCCATGATGACGGTGCCGGAGCGCACCGGCTATGCCCGTACGTCCACCCACCAGGAGGTTCTGGAGACTATTGACAACCTGGTGCAGGGCACGTCCCTGGTTCATCGGGAAACCATGCTGGTTACCCACGACGGGCGGGAAATCCCCCTGCTTGTCGTCGCCGACCCGCCCATAACTTCCCCTGCTGCCGCACGGGCCAGCGGCAAACCGGTAATCTATATTCAGGGGAATATCCACGGCGGCGAGGTGGAGGGCAAGGAGGCAATCCTGATCCTGTTGCGGGACATTCTTCATGGCGACCGGCGTCACCTGCTGGCCAACCAGATTATCGCCCTGGCACCGATTTACAATGCCGATGGCAACGATGCCATGACCGAGAACTCGCGGCCTAACCAGGAACTGAGTCCGGTTATGACCGGCCAGCGTTTCAGCCATGGCTACGACCTGAACCGCGATGGTATGGCGGTGGAGACCCCGGAGACCCGGGGGCTTTACCGCAATGTACTGCAACGCTGGGACCCACAGCTGTTCGTGGACATGCACACCACCAATGGAACCTGGCACGGTTACGCATTGACCTACGCGCCTTCCTACCACAGCGCAGGTGACCCGGCTACAACCGACTACACCATGAACGTGTTGCTGCCGGCAGTTACCCGGGCGGTAAAACAGAAGTACGATCTGGATTTTTTCCTGTTTGGTGACTTTTCCCTGGACACCTGGCCACCGACAGAATTCCGCACCTTCCATCACGCGCCGCGCTACCTGACCAATATGATGGGCCTGAGAAACCGCATGGCCATCCTCAGCGAGACGTTTTCCCACGACCGGTTTTACCAGCGCATTCACTCCGCCAACGTGTTCATCGAGGAAATTCTTGAATTCAGCAATGAAAACGCGGCGACCATCCAGCGTATCAACCGGGAGGCGGACGCCAGAACCGTGACCAGGATCCGGCAGCAGGGTGGGCGGGTCCGCAACGGTGTGGCCTTTGACATGGTGCCCCTGTCCGAGCCGGTGTCGATCCGGTCCTACAACCATATTCCCTATCGTACGGCCAGCGGTGAGATCCAGTACGCCCGCAGCGCCGAGCTGATCACTATCGAGGGCGTCGCCAATTACCAGCAGTTTCGCCCGCTTCGCAGCGCCGTCATGCCCCGGGCCTACCTGATCCCGGCTGAGCTGACGGCGGTAATTGAAAAACTGACACAGCATGGAATCGCCGTGACACGGCTGTCGGCACCGGAGACCCTGGCGGTTGAGGCATTTTCCATCGCCTCAAGGGAGACCCAGTCCTATGTCCAGAACGGGCATCGGAACACCAGGCTTAGTGGTGCCTACCAGCCCATGGAACGTTCGTTCAATGCCGGTGACTACCGGGTCTCCCTCGAGACCCCGCTTGCCAACCTGATTTTTTACCTGCTTGAACCCGAGGCTGACGACGGACTGGCCTACTGGAATTATTTCGATCAGTACCTTGCCGAGCTGGAAGAAAACGGCGAACCGCTGGTCTACCCGGTTTTCAAGGTGATGAATTGAGTGGTCCGACGTCGACTTCCGGGTTCCCGCAGAATCGATCAGCGGTGTCCGCAATTCGAAGAATGGTTGTTGACGGGGCATTAATTCTGGTCTGACCTGCGTTAAACTACGTAACTCCATCGGGCAGTACTGCATTGAGCAGTACTGAGTTTTACTGAACTCTACTGACTCTCCTTGCCGGTATCAATCCAGGACACCACCTTGCGTATTCCAGTTCCAGTCCGCCAGCTGTTTACCCTGCTGGCCTTTGCCGGTCTGTTCGTGGCCCTGACCCTGCCTAACCGGGTTGCCTGGATTACCCGGGAGGCCTTCATTTTCTTTCCCCTGGAATTCATGGTCATCGGCCTGTTACTGCTGGTGCCCGGGCGACTGGGCAATGGCCTGCGCGTTGTGCTGGCGGTCCTCCTCGGCCTCAGTCTGCTGCTGCGCGGCGCCGACCTGGCATCCCACGAAATTTTTGCGCGTCCCTTCGACCTGGTTTTCGACAGTCACCTGCTGGCCGATGGCAGTCGCCTGCTGACTGGCGCCCTGGGCAGCTGGGCCGCCTTGGGTATCGGCCTGGTGCTGGCGCTGGTCAGCGCACTGCTGGGCTGGCTGGCGTTTTTCCTGCTGGGGCGGATTCAGGATGTCCTGCGGAGCAGGGCGAAAGTGGCCGGGATCGGGTTGCTGTCGTTATTGCTGGCCTGGACTGCACTACAGCAGGCCGGCTGGTCCCGAACCGGTCACTTCGCCTGGGATCAACTGGTCATTCACGGCCGGGATACCCTGGAAAGTATTCGTGATATTCGGGAGTTTGCGGAAACCGTCAGCCAGGATGAATGGGTGAACCGGTCCAGCGAGGCGCTGTTTGACCAGCTGCGGGGCAAGGACGTATTCGTGGTATTCGCCGAGTCCTACGGGCGGGTGCTGCTGGACCGGGAGCCGTTCGCAGCCTCGGTGTCCGCCACGCTGCTGCAGGCCCAGCAGATGCTGGAAGCCGAGGGGGTGCAGATGCGCAGCGCCTTCCTGACGTCTCCCACCGTGGGTGGCCTGAGCTGGCTGGCCCATGCTTCGGTGCTGTCCGGTGCCTGGATCGACAGTGAAACCCGCTACGAGAGCCTGGTTCTGAGCGAGCGGGTTACGCTGAATCAGCTGTTCCGGGAGGCGGGCTGGCGAACCGTGGCCGCCATGCCCGCCATCACCCTGGCCTGGCCCGAGGGTCAGTATTATGGGTACGACCAGATTTACGACGCCCACAATTTCGGCTATGCCGGATTGCCCTTCAATTGGGTAACCATGCCGGATCAGTACGTACTGGCTACGCTGCAAAAGCGTGAACGGGATGTCAGCAACCGCCGGCCGATAATGGCCGAGGTTGCCCTGATCTCCTCCCATGCCCCCTGGACTCCGGTGGCGCAGCTGGTACCCTGGGACCAGGTGGGTGACGGGCGGATATTCAACAGCCAGGCGCAGTCGGGACTCACCCCGGAAACAGTCTGGCGGGAAGTGGATTCCATTCGCGACCACTATCGACAGGCCATCGAGTACATGCTGCAGACCCTGGTGTCCTACGTACGTGAATACGGCGATGACAACCTGGTCATCCTGATGATGGGCGATCATCAGCCTGCACCCATGGTCTCCGGTGATGCCTACGGCCGGGATGTCCCGGTTCACCTGATCGCCCGGGATCCCGCCATCATGGAAGCGGTTGCCCACTGGCAGTGGGAACCGGGCCTGTTACCGGGACAGGGGGCCCCGGTGTGGCGGATGGACCAGCTGAGAAACCGGTTCGTGGAGGCATTTTCCCGGAGTCACGGGGCGGCAGAGTAGGGTAATCCGATTGTCGCTGTCGGCTTCTCAGAATACAGCCCTGGCCGGTACGGCAGCCATTGACGAGAAGTACCCCGTTGACGCAGCAGGAGTCAGTCGGTCGGAGGCAGGGCCAGAATATCCCTGTGTCCCACCCGGCAGGTGCCAGATTGCACTTTTTCAAGGCGATAGTCCGTCCAGTCCTTGAGCCCGTCCCCATCGAGAGTTGGCTCCGATGCCACCGCGGTACTGATACCCTGGATGAGAGCGCTGACCAGTCGGCGGTCAGACCCGTCAAGCAACCAGGGACTGTCGGCGGAATGAACGACGAAACCGGCGCCGGTGAAGATTTCCTCCAGGCAATGGCTGGCCTCCGGACCCAGTGCCGGACCCATACCCTTGTCGCGGCGCTGGTCATTGTTAAAGGCCTCCAGCACTGCCTCATCCAGGGGGTGGACAGGTGTCCAGCGGGTGGTGCCGTCGTAATTAAGCGCGGCGTACATGCCGGTCGGCTGGCGCCTGTTGCGGGCCAGGACGCTGGCCAGGTCCCGGGTGAAAGCGGCGGACACCAGGTCGAACAGGGCCGAGGCGGTTACCAGGCAGCTGTCCTGTAACGGCAGCTCTGCTGTTGCGGCGAGGTTCATGACACAGGTCTGCAGCCGGTGTGAGGCACCGTGACGACGCCGGGCCTCGGTGAGCAGGTTTTCATCGAGGTCCACCAGCCGCCAGGCCAATGGCACGGGGGGCCCATCGGCCCTGCTGGCCAGGGCGCGCAGGGTCGACCCCGTGCCGGCACCCAGGTCAACCACCACCCTGGTGGCATCTGCATGGCAAGGGTAGTTGGTCAGCCACTGCCAGGTCCGCTGCAGCAGTTCCGGATCCCGGGCGCGTCCATCTGCGGCTTCCCGCAAGTCAAGCCAGTCAACACTGAATCCCGTCATTGGCCTTGCACCTCTCTGATTTTGCCGGCCACCAGCTTGGCAGCGTCACTCCAGGAAGGCAGGCTGTTCGCTGCGGCGCGGGCACCCTGCCGCAGCCTCAGCCGCAGTTCCCTATCGTTCAGCAGTCGTGCTATGGCCACGGACAGTGCCCTGGCGTCATCCGCTGCCACCAGCAGGCCGGCAGACTCCGGCACCACGTCCGGCACCGCGCCGGCGCGCGCCGCGACAACGGGTAGACCCGCCGCCAGCGCTTCGGCGAATACCATGCCATACCCTTCAAACCGCGACGGTAGAACAAAGACATCGGCATTCCGGTATTCGGCCTGCAGGTCATTCAACGGTCCGGTGAAGCGGATACGTTCGGCCAACTGCAGGCGGTTTACCCGTTCACGAAGGCTCTGTGCCCACTGGGGGTCCAGTGTTTCACTGCCTACAAAGCGTGCCGACCAGGAAAGCGCCTGCAATGGCGCCAGGGCGTCAATCAGGACATCGTGAGCCTTGCGCGGAATCAACGACGCCACGGTCAGCAGGCGAACGGGGTCACCATCGCCGGGGGCCATCGGCACCGGATCGGTACCGGGCAGGGCAACGCAGATCCTGTCCCCGGGTATACTGAATGTCGAAACCAGCAGATCCCGGGTATTGGGGCTGGTAACCAGGATCGCCCGTGCATGGTCCAGGGCTCGATGTTCGGAGACCAGGAAGGCCTGGCGCTGCATGTCGCTGAGTCCCGATTCCAGCGCCAGGGGATGGTGACAAAGAGCGATCAGCCGCAGGCGCCGGGCTTCGGCGGCAGCCAGGTCGTCGAGTACACCGAAGGCGAGACCATCGACGATAACCACCGCGTCATCCGGCAGGGCGGCCATGAGCCGGCTGCTGGACTGGCGCGCCTGCTCGTCGGGAAACGGAAACCCCTCCGGAAGGGAAACCGTGTGTACCTCAAGCCCGAGATTACGCAGTTCGGCGATAAGGCGACGGTCATAGTGGTATCCGCCGGTTGGCGTTTCCAGGTCTCCCGGGAAAACAAAATACACAGTGGTATGATTCACTTGTTGATAGATCCGCTCTGAGGGGTGTGTCGTATAGACAGGGTCATCACGCTGAATCCCGCTGCAATCGGCGTGTCAGAGGCCGGGCTTGCTTACAACACACGCCCAGCATACCATTATTTACAGCACCCCGATTCAAGGCAGGGACTCAATGTCCAAACTTAAAGTAACGCGTGAAGTGAGCACCCGGATACCGACCCCCCACGGTGATTTCCAGCTTTGTTATTACAGTAATACCGCTGACAGCAAGGAACACCTGGCCCTGTTTATGGGTGATCTGAGCAGCGCCGGACCCGTGCTTGCCCGGGTTCACTCCGAGTGTTTTACGGGTGACGTGCTGGGCTCCCGCCGCTGTGATTGTGGTGAACAGCTGGATCGGGCCATGGCACTGGTGGCCAGGGCCGGCACCGGCGTGATCCTGTACTTGCGCCAGGAAGGACGTGGCATCGGTCTCATGGAGAAGCTGCGTGCCTACAACCTGCAGGACAAGGGCTACGATACCGTGGATGCCAACCTGATGCTGGGACATGCTGCCGACGGTCGGGATTATTCCCTCGCCGCGCTGATACTGGAGGACCTGGGCGTGAGCTCAGTGCGCCTGATCACCAATAATCCCGCCAAAATTGACGCGCTGCGCGGTGCCGGCATTGCCGTCGCCGAGCGGGTTTCCGTGGAAATACCGGCGAATACCGACAACGCCGGGTACCTGCTGACCAAGGCCCAGCGCATGAACCATTTATTGCAAATCAAATCTGCCAGCAGTCCGTGACCTCATGGATCTCAATCAACGCATTGAGCAATGGTTTGAGAAAGCACAGCAGGAATTTCACGCGGCTGTTTCGACTCACGGCAGTCGGCGCCCTCATGTCACCCTGAGTTATGCCCAGAGCTGGGATGGCAGCATCACCACCAGTCCCGGCGAAACCCTGGTGCTCAGCAGTGAAACCGGCAAGCAGCTGACGCACCAGCTACGCAGCCTGCACGACGGCATTCTCGTGGGTATCGGTACGGTGCTGGCGGACAACCCGCAGCTGAACGTGCGCGAGTGGAGCGGTAAAGACCCGCAACCCATAGTGATCGACAGCCAGTTACGCATACCCCCCACCAGCAAACTGTGCCGCAACGGTGGTAAGCGCTGCTGGATTGTGACCACGTCCAGTACCGCCGGAGCACCGGCAGACTGTGAACCCATTGTGGTGCCAGGTGACGCGGCCGGGCAGGTGGATTTACCGGCGACGCTGGAAGCACTGTATCGTCGGGGTATTCGCAGCCTGATGGTGGAAGGCGGCGCCGCCATTCTTACGTCCTTCCTGCAGACCAGGCTGGCAGACGCTATTGTTTTAACCGTGGCACCCGTGCTGGTGGGTGGCTACAGTGCCATCGGCCGGCTTTACCTGGAGGAACAGGTCACCGGGTCGAAGCAGCCGGGTAAGGTTGTCTTCCCCCGGATATCCCCGCTACACAGCCAGCAACAGGGCGACGAGCTGATAGTCTGGGGCAGCCTGCATTATGGAGACTGAACCGGTGAGTGAGCAGAACACATCCACCAAGGCCGTACAACTCTGGTTCACGGCACCGTATCAGGTGGAGAATAGGGAAACAGTTCTACCTGCTCCTTCTGCGGATCAGATCCTGGTGCGCAATCGCTATTCCGCGGTAAGTGCCGGCACTGAATTGCTGGTTTACCGGGGACAGTTGCCTGAATCACTTGCGCTTGACAGCGACTTGCCGTCGCTGCAGCAATCGTCGAGCTTCCCTCTCCAGTATGGCTATGCCTGTGTGGGTGAGGTGCAACAGATCGGCAATGCCATTGATCCATCCTGGAAAGGACGTCAGGTGTTTTCTTTTCAGCCTCATGCCAGCCACTATCTTGCCGGTGTGGACGAAGTGATCAGGGTGCCGGACGATGTGTCTGCACGGGATGCCGTGTTCCTGCCCAACATGGAAACGGCGGTCAACCTGGTACACGACGGAGTGCCGCTGTTGGGAGAGCGTGTGGTGGTTCTGGGACAGGGGGTTGTCGGTCTGCTGCTGACGGCTCTGCTGGCGGAACACCCTCTCGCCTCGCTGGTTGTCGTCGAGGGGCAGTCCTGCCGACAGGACATGGCGCGCCGGCTGGGCGCAGATCTGGTCTGCACACCCGGGGAAGCCGGTAACCCGGGGGCATTGTCCAGCGATGTACAGCGGAAACTCACAGATGCCGACCTGGTGTACGAAGTCAGCGGTCGACCGGAGGCATTGAACCTGGCCATAGACCTGGCCGGCTTTGCCAGCCGCATCGTAATCGGCAGCTGGTACGGCAGCAAAAGCGCGCCGGTTGACCTGGGCGGCAAGGCCCACCGGAATCGGCTGCGTATTCTCACCAGCCAGGTCAGCACCCTGGCACCCGGGTTGACCGGTCGCTGGACCAAGCAGCGTCGCTTCGATATTGCCTGGCAGATGATTCGGCGGATCAGGCCGCGGCAGCTGATTACCGAGTCGGTGGCCCTGCAGGAAGCCGGTACCCTGTACCGTCAGCTTGACCAGGAAAAATCCGGGCTGCTGCAACTGCTTTTTCATTACCAAGACTGATTCCCGCAGAGCACTTCACTACTTAGTCAGAGGTACCTTATGTATACCGTAGCCGTAACCAAGGATTTCATTGCCAACCATTTCCTGGTCGGCGGGGACTGGGGTGATGAAAACCACCCCCATGCCCATCATTACGTGCTGGAGGTGCGCATCGAGAGCGAATCTCTCGACCAGCACGGGTACCTGGTAGACATCATTGAAATAGAAGCCGCGCTCAAGGAAGTGGTGGATTATTTTCGCGACAGCATGCTCAATGACAAACCGGAATTTGCCGGACTCAATCCCAGCCTGGAGCATTTCAGTCGAATACTCAGCGAAAAGCTGCTGGCGGGCATCACGCCACCGGGGGACGGCATGCTGACGGTTAAACTGTGGGAAAATGAAAGTTGCTGGGCCGCCTACCGCACGGCTTTTGGCCAGTAACCCCGGCGGCAGGTGTTCTCACCCGCCGGTTGCCATCGGGCCATGCCGGTCAGTCAGCCGTAGATCCCGTCGGGCCGGACTTCCCGGTGGTGGCGGATGCCGGCTCCGCCACGGTGTGGCGCTGCAGGCCCGACAGGCAGGCCAGCCCGACGATGAGGATGACTGCATCACGCAATCGCGACAGGGCAATCAGACCGGCGGCTGCCGACAGAGTCAGGGACAGGAAGCTGAAGGACCAGTACAACGACGCCTCGATAGTGCCGATACCCCCCGGCATGGGCAACAGCATGGCCAGGCGCATCCCCACCATGATCAATACGACCTGTAACGGGGTCGGAGACAGGCCAAGAAAGCCAAGCAGCATCACCAGTTCCACAAACAGGGCCAGCCACACGGCCAGCGACAGCCCCAGCGCCAGCCACAAGCGCAGTCGTTGACCCGACAGCACCTCACGTACCAGGGTGATAAATGCCACCCAGCCATTGTCGTCATCACCGGCTCGGGACCCGCCACGCCAGCGGGCGATGAGCCTGCCCAGGCGGATGGCCAGCCACTCGGGGTGGCGTAACAGCAGTGTGGCAAGGGCGAACAGCCCCACCAGCGCGGCCAGCAGGATGCCGGAAACCTGAAGCCACGCGTTCACGGGCAGGATGGCAGTCCCCAGCAGCATCAGCACGCCGGTCAATAGAACGGCAATATTGATGGCGGTTTCCATGAACCGTTCCAGGCCCAGGACCACCGCGGCCCGGTGCAGGGGCAGGCGGTGAATGCGGTGCAGCCAGTAGAGCTGCAGCGGCTCGCCGCCAAATTGTGGACCTGGCGTTATAAAACTGACGGCGCTGCCTGCCTGGCGCAGGCGAAACAGGGCAGTGGCAGACAGCGTGACCCCTGCTGATGCCGCCAGTACCTGCCAGCGAACCACTGCCAGGTACAATATTGCGCAATTGATCGCCGCCCAGGACCACCATTGCCACCAGTTGAGCCGTGCCAGTCCGGTCAGCATGTCGGCAACCGGCAGTTGCCAGAGCGTCCAGCCGGCCAGCGCCAGGGCCAGCAGCCAAAGTGCCGGGTTGACTGCTTTCAAGTGGTGTTTTTTCATCGCGAAGAATCCCGATCTCGTCCGGCCCTGCCACTGACGTGCAGCCAGTCCCGGATAAAACCGGCCAGTACGGGAACCATGAACAGCACGCCGACGGGGCGGGTCAGCTCAGCCGGCAGCGGCGGCCAGAGCACGGTGGCCACCAGCCCCATCTGGAAACCGGCCAGCAGTCGACGCAGACGGCTGGGCGGCAACGAGTACACCGGCTTTGCCTGCTGTCGGCGCCAGTGAAGGCCCTGTTGAAACAGGTAATAGGCAGCGCTTACCAGCAGGTAGCTGCCGTGCAGTTTGCCAATGAACACCGCCAGCAACGGTGCCACCAGCAATCCCAGGGCATCCAGTGCCATGTCCAGTTCCCGGCCCAGCCGGGTGACTTGCTGCAGGCGACGGGCAATATAGCCGTCAAGGGCATCGCCAAGGGCGGCCAGGGTGTACAGCAGGGCAGGGATATAGGACAGCAGTGGCTTACTGCCCACCCCGGGCGTGGCAAGAAAACCGGCGGTGGCGGCGATCAACAGGCCCCGACCGAGGGTCACCCTGTTGGCCAGCCCCAGCGAGGGGAGCAGGGTTCCCTGGGCGATATCGTGGTTCTGCTGCAGGCGGTGGTGAGCCTGCCACCATACCAGGCTCCAACAGGCCAGGGCGGCCAGTAACCAGCGCAGCGCGAATACCGCGCCTGCGGCGACGGACAGCAGGAAGGTCATGAACAACATCGATCCGACGCCCAGCGCCGCAATTCGTCGCAACTCGCGGCGCAGGTTTGCCACTGGCACTGGCAAAGTCCGGCTGGACGATGAGAAAATAGGTGTTCTCCTCGAAATGTTAGTAGGTCTGGCGCTACCTGCGAAGTATACGTTCTGCTTCTCCATCGAGACCAGTGGCCACCGGTGATGTTGATCCACCGGTGCCGGGGTGGCGTACCCGTCTCGTCGGCATCCACGCAGCGGCTGCAGATTCCCGGCAGACTGTCGCCGAAATGGACGCAAACGAAGAAATGAGAGGTCGCATAAAGAGGTTCCGTAACATGATGCACCAATGCTGGCGACCTGTGCGGGTTATGGCACTGCTGGCGGCCTGTCTGACTCTAGCGTCGGGGGTATTGGCCCAGGACGACGCCGGGACAACTGCCGCCGGGAATCCTGCCCGGACCCCGGTCCTGTCGGACGGGCCTGGCCTGGCTTTTTCCCGCCAGTGGCTTGAATCCAGGGCAGCGGCGCTGGCGAACAGTGCCTATGCCCCCCGGTCCATGGCTGCAGACAATCCTCTTCGCGCCCTGGACTACGATCAATACCGTCGGATCGTTTTCAATCCGGCGGCCGCCATCTGGCGCAGCGAGAGCGTGCCTTTTCAACTGCAACTCTTTCATCCAGGCTGGCTGCACACCGAGCCGGTGGACATTTTCCTGATGGATAACGGACTGGCCCGGCGGTTGCCGTTTGCCACCGGTGTTTTCGATTACCACCCCAGCCTCGATCCCGTTGCTGCCGAAGACGCCGGCGGCTACGCAGGGTTCAGGATTCACTATCCCATCAACACCCCGGCGCGGTACGAGGAGTTCCTGGTGTTTCTGGGTGCCAGCTATTTCCGCGCTGTGGGGAGGAACCAGTTTTACGGGCTGTCGGCCCGGGGTCTTGCCGTTAACACGGTCGGCTCGGGAGGCGAGGAGTTTCCGCGGTTCACCGCATTCTGGATAGAAAAACCCGCCCCGGAAAGCCAACAGATCCGGGTGCACGCCCTGCTGGACAGTCGGTCGGTTACCGGCGCCTACCATTTTCTGGTGAAACCTGGTGATACCACGCGACTGGACGTGGAGGCGACCCTGTTTCCGCGCCAGGAGCTGACCCGCTTCGGTATTGCGCCGCTGACTTCCATGTTTCTGTTCGATTCCACCAACCGTGACCGCTATGACGACTTTCGCCATGCCGTCCACGATTCCGATGGCCTGTTCATCGTGCAGGCCAACGGCGAAAGGGTCTGGCGTCCCCTGGCCAATCCGGTCCAACTCCAGGTTTCGGCTTTTGGCAGCTCCACGCCAGCGGGATTCGGCCTGTTGCAGCGGCATCAGGACTTCGGCGATTTCAACGACGCCGAAGCCCGCTATGACAAACGCACGTCGCTTTGGATCGAACCCCTGGAGGATTGGGGCGCGGGTCACGTGGAACTGGTGGAAATTCCCACCGGTGAGGAAATCAACGACAATATTGTTGCCTACTGGCACCCGGCCGAGGCCCTGCAGGCAGGTAATTCCTACCGGTTCCGGTACCGCATGCACTGGGGGCAGGAGTCACCCGACTTGCAGCGGCAGGGCAGGGTTGTCGATACAGCCACGGGCGCCGTCGATGGCAGCGATGAGCGGGTTTTTGTCATCGATTACAGCGGTGGTGAGCTGATACAGGATGTGACAAGCGACCCTGATGCCATGGCTATCACGGCCACCACCAGTGCAGGTCGGATAACCGATGTCAGCGGCACCCTGGTTGAAGCAACAGGTCACTACCGGGTTTACATCAAGCTGGAACCCGGCGATGCCGAGGTGGCGGAACTGCGGGTGACGCTCAATGCCGGCGGTCGGCCCTGGGGTGAAACCTGGCTTTACCGGTGGACCCGATGACGGAGACTTGCACCGCAACACCGCCAGAACAGCCCCTCGCCATGCCGACCCAGGTATTTTCCCGTCATCCTGGTGCCCGGGTATCCACGCAAGACCCTGTTCCCCTGCTGGCACGGTGGATTACGTTTGGTGGTGCCCTGGTGTTGACCGTGTTTGCCAGCCGCCAGATGGCCCTGGTACTGCCCCTGGACCAGGGCACCGCCGAGGCATGGGGCGCATCATCGCCGTGGATGATAGCTGCACTGTGGCTGCTATTGGGCCTGTTCACCGTGACCTTCGGCTGGGTTGCCCTTACCGCCATGGCAGCGGTGGCCGGCCTGGTTTGCGGCCAGGATCGCCGGCATGCTGTGGTGAATACCCCGCTCCGGGGCAGGACGGTGTTGCTGATGCCGGTTTATCACGAGGACCCGGTCAGTGCCTGCGCGGCACTGGCGGCCATGGCCGATGAACTTGCCGCGATGAAACTGGCGGAGCACTTCGAAATTTTTATCCTGTCGGACAGTTCGGACCCGCGTACCCTTGCCGCGGAAGCGGCCACGGCGGACTGCCTGCGTGAACGGCTCGCCGGCGTCATGCCGGTCTGGTACCGGTATCGTGGTCGGAACACCGCCCGCAAGGCGGGCAATATTCGCGAGTTTGTCAGTCGCTGGGGTAATCGCTATGACTACATGGTGGTCCTGGACGCCGACAGCCTGATTGCCGGAGAGACACTGGCCACGCTGGTCCGGGAAATGGACGCCGATACCGGCACGGGTATACTGCAGACCCTGCCCCGATTACACGGTGGCAAGTCCCTCTATGCCCGACTGCAACAGTTCGCCGCAACGGTATACGGACCGGTTTTCGCCAGGGGTCTCAATGCCTGGCAGGGACACGATGGCAATTACTGGGGACATAACGCCATCATTCGCGTACGTGCCTTCGCCGAGTCTGCCGGTCTGCCATCCATGCCGGGTCCGCGACCCTTTGGCGGCGAAATCCGTTCCCATGATTTTGTCGAAGCCGCGCTGATCCGTCGTGCCGGCTGGGCCGTCAGGATGTTGCCAGGACTGTCCGGATCATGGGAGGAGTGCCCGCCGACCCTGCTGGATGCGGCAGTTCGCGATCGGCGCTGGGCCCAGGGTAATGTCCAGCATCTCGGGGTGATATCCGCCCGCGGTCTGCGTTGGCCCAATCGGGCACACATGCTGATGGGCGTAATGAATTACCTCACCTCGCCGCTGTGGCTGGCCATGGTAACGGTAGGCCTGGCACTCAGTACACAATTGAGCCAAAGCCCGCTGGCTGATGGTACCGGCGCAGACTGGTGGTTGTTTGACAGCCTGGTATTCGATGCCCGGCGCATGATTCAGCTGTTTTTTCTCACCATGGCGTTGCTGCTGCTGCCCAAGCTTGTGGGAATCGCCCGTGGCCTGCTGAATGAGGAACTGCATCGAGGCCCGGGACGCCTGCGCATGTTACTGAGCGCGGTACTGGAATTAGTGTTCTCGGTATTACATGCCCCCATCGTAATGATGCTGCACAGCCGGCACATGTGGGAAATAGTCAGGGGTCAGGATTCCGGCTGGTCAGCGCAGCAACGACGTGGACACGCGGTACCCTGGCGTCAGCTGCTGCATCGTCATGGTGGTCAGATGGCCGCGGGTCTGCTGGCGACGGCAATGCTGACCTGGATGACCTCACCCCTGCTGTACTGGATGTTGCCGATGATCATCGGCCTGGTTCTGGCCATCCCGCTTTCCGCCCTGAGTGGGAGCCTCTCCGCCGGCGGGATGTTACGCCGCTTCAGGCTGCTGACCACGCCCGAGGAACATGAACCGCCGGTTATCCTGCAGCGCAGGCGGCATGCCGAGCAGTCTCTGCGCGGTTCACTGCCTGCCGGTTTTCCCGAAACACAGTCCGGGACTGACGCCTCGCCTGCACCGGACCGGCCACAGGAGTGCTGAACTCATCGACGTGGTCCCCCGACTGACTCCCGCAGACCACTTCCACAATTAATCAGAGGTTCCTAAACAGTCTGTTAATGTGAGGTTCCTTAAATTTCATTCCGGAGTATCTTGTCAGACAAGGCCGGCATCGGCCGGGGACTCCGTCGTTTTCTGCTTTTCCACTTGTTACCGGAGTAATCTCATGAGAGCCTGTTTTAGACTGCTTTTTGCATTGCTGACGGGGTACCTGCTGGTCACCTGCGGCAGTTCCCGGGAATGGCAGGCCAGCGAAGCTGCCCTGGCCGGCAATCCCCTGGCCATGCTGGAGGACGGTCTTGACGCCGTCAGGCAGGGTGAGGCTCTGGTCGACCGTGGTGAAGACAGAATCGCCGACGGCAGGCGCATGGTTGGCGAGGGCAACGAGCTGATCCGGGAAGGCAATGATCTGATCATCGTCAGCCGGCGCGACTACCAGGCGGCATCCCGCACGGCAGGTACGGCATCCACGCCGGAACAGGTGGACAGGGAAGGTGAGCGACTGCGGAACATCAGTCGTCGCTGGGAGGATGGCATTACCGGAATCGAAAGAGGTAATCGACTTGTGGAAACGGGGAACGAACGTATCGGCCGCGGGCAGAGTGAAGTCAGGGAAGGACAGGCTTTGATGGAATCGGGACGCAGCCTGATCAGGAATGCCGAACAGATCGGGAATGAGATTAACGAATAACGAGGACACAGCACGATGTCGGGAAACAACATAACCGTCGGGTATAAGAATACCACCGGCAACTCCGCTGAGGAAACCAGCATTATCAGCCTGGACCTGAAACGGGCCAACCGTCACGGTCTCATTGCCGGTGCCACGGGAACCGGTAAGACGGTAACCCTGCAGGCCCTGTCAGAAAGTTTTTCGGCCCAGGGTGTGCCGGTGTTTCTGTGCGACGTCAAGGGAGATGTGTCAGGAATCAGTCAGCCAGGCAAATCACATCCCAAGGTGAATGAAAGGCTTGAGCGCCTGGGGCTGTCAACGGAGGCATGGCAGGGGTGCCCGACGATGTTCTGGGATGTATACGGCAGGCAGGGCCATCCGATACGGGCAACGATTTCCGATCTCGGTCCGCTGCTGCTGGCCAGGTTGTTGAAGCTCAACGAGACCCAGGAGGGCATTCTCAATATCGCTTTCGCCGTGGCCGATGACCAGGGATTGCTGCTGCTGGACCTGAAGGATCTTCGCGCCATGCTGCATCATGTTGGGGAAAACGCCAGGGATCTGCGTCTGCTTTACGGCAATGTTTCCACGGCATCTGTAGGGGCGATCCAGCGACGCCTGCTGATTCTGGAACGCAGTGGTGCGAAACAGTTTTTCGGTGAGCCGATGCTGGACCTGTCGGACTTCATGCGCAGGGACCCCGAAGGCCGGGGCTATATCAATATCCTGGCCGCCACGAAGTTGTACCAGGAGCCCGCCGTCTATTCCGCGGTGCTGTTGTGGCTGCTGTCGGAGCTGTTCGAAAACCTGCCCGAAATCGGTGACCCGGACAAGCCCGTGCTGGTGCTGTTTTTCGACGAAGCTCACCTGATGTTCCGGGATGCACCCAGGGCGCTGGTGGAAAAAGTCGAGCGGGTGGTTCGGTTGATACGCTCCAAGGGTGTCGGTGTCTATTTTGTGACGCAAAGTCCGGCGGATCTGCCGGACACGGTGTCGGCACAGCTGGGCAATCGCTTTCAGCACGCGCTGCGGGCATTTACTCCCCGGGAACAGAAAGCCGTGCAGGTCGCCGCTCGAACGTTCCGGGCCAACCCGGAGTTCCCGGTAGCCACCGCCATCAGCGAGCTTGGCGTCGGTGAAGCACTGGTTTCGACGTTAAACGCCAAGGGCGCGCCATCGGTGGTGGAGCGGACTTTTATCAAGCCGCCGGTGTCCCGGATCGGGCCGGCAACCCGGGCCGAACGGCAATCGGTCATGCTGGACAGTCCCTGCCAGGGTGTGTACGAGGAAACCATCGACCGTGCGTCGGCCTTTGAGCTGCTGCAGAGCCGGGCCGCGGAAGTGGCGAAAGAGGCGGAAGAACACCCGCCGACCAGGTCGCGAACCCTGTCCAAGCCAAAACCCAAAGCCCGGGGTCGACAACGGCAGGGCCTGGTGGAGGCCTTTGCCAAGAGCATGGTGCGAAGTATCGGCAGTCGCGCGGGTCGTTCACTGGCCCGGGGTATCCTTGGCTCCTTGTTCAAGGGTCGTTGACGCAGCGGAACGTGCAATGATCGGCTGGTCAGGACGGCCTTGTCGGCGAGCCATGCCGGTTACCCGTCGCCGTGGTCGATTGGAACATTGGCAGCGAATTCTGTATACTCGCCACCCCATTCTTAACTCAAGAGATTTTATGAAGGTTGTCAAACTTGCCGAACTGGAAGACTCTGATCGACAGGTAAAAAGCCCGGATGGCTGGACCAGCTACAGGTTCCTGCTGGCTAAAGACGGCATGGGCTTTTCATTTCACGAGACTGTTTTCCCTCCGGGTCTCGAATTCCAGATGTGGTACAAGCATCATGTCGAAGCCGTGTACTGTTACAGCGGCAACGGGACCCTCACCGATCTGGAAACCAACAATACCTACACCATTGAGCCGGGAACGCTTTACGCCCTGGACAAGCATGATCGTCACATTCTCAGGGCCGAGACGGAACTGCGCCTGATCTGCGCGTTCAATCCCCCGGTTACCGGTCGCGAAATTCACGACGAGGATGGCGCTTACGCCCTTCCCGAGTCGGAACAGTCCTGACCGGACGCCCCGCAGATTCACCCTAATTCATACCTGTTTTCCCCCTGGAGGATTTCATGCAGAAGAATCCTGACAAGGGCTATATCGCATTGCTGGGCTGGAGCCTGGGAGCGATAGAAGCCGCTGAAAATTTTGACCGTCGTTATGTCGTGGTAGCCCCGGAATGGGCAGAATCCTATGCCAGGGAGAACGACATACCCTACCTGCCATGGAATTTCGAACGGCTCAACGATCGTTCCCTGGAAATTGCCGAAACCCTGAAGGAAAAGGGCGTCGATATAGCGGTTCCCCTGTTCGAGGAAACCGTGGAGTGGGCTGGTGCCATCAACGCGGTCCTGCAGGACAATCCGCGGCTGCACGGACAGGCCGTGCTGTTCAGGGACAAGTCGCTGATGAAACGCCGCGCCCAGCTGGGCGGTATCCGGGTCGGTATTTTCGAGGAAGCCCATGACCGGGACGACGTCGTGCGCTTTCTCAAGCGCGTCAACCAGACACTGCTCAAGCTGGACGGTGACACCAACGACCCCATACACCTGAAGGCCTTTGACAAGGCCGGTTGCCTGGGGCACCGGGTGATCCGTACCGCCGAGGACGTGGATACTATCTCTGATGAAGAATTTCCGGTGCTGATGGAAAGCCATCTCGATGGCTGGGAATTCGCCGTCGAGGCCTGGGTCCACGACGGTAAAATTGCGTTTCTCAATATTTCCGAGTACGTCACCCTGGGATACTCGGTGTTTGTTCCGGCAACGCCGGAGCTGGAGAAATGGCGACCCCGGGTGACGGAGGAAGTCGAAAAGCTGATCAGGGCATTCGATATCAAGTTCGGACAGATTCACCCGGAGTATTTCGTCACCAACGACGGCACGCTGTATTTTGGTGAAGTCGCTTACCGGCCACCGGGCTTCAAGGCGTTTGAATTGATCGATCGGGCTTATGGTTTCAACGCCTACCAGGCGTCGATGCTGGTGTTCGACCCGAAGACCACGCCGGAGGAGGTGACGGAATTCTTCCCGGAACCGGTGACGGGAGCCCAGGGTTACGCCGGCTGTTTCGGTGTCTATCCCCGTCGGCGCGTGGTCAGCGAACTGAAAATACCCGACGAGACGCAGCAGCATCCCTATTTCGAGTTTCACGAATTGCCGGCGCCCCTGGAAGCCAAGGTCACCAAGCGTTCCGCATTCGGTACCCACTGGGGACTGGCGTTCTTCTTCGGCGATGACGCGGTGACCATGCGTGACCTGTTGAAATCCCAGGAAGACCTGGATTTTTACGTATGAACCGGCGCCATCGTGTGTTAACTTTTTTGATCACTGACCCCACGTTATTCACTGACATTGGCAGGCATGTTGCTCAATTCCGGAACCACCCTGGCCGCTGAATCGTTCCAACGGGCGCTGCTGAAACTGGAACAGGCTCCCCGGTTCGCCCGGCCGGGCTATGCCAACAAGCTGGTTTATGCCGCGCGGAAACTGCTCCTCGAGCCCGGCGGTGCCGAGGCTGTTTTTGCCGAGGCCCATCGATTCGAGGCCGCCGGACTGTTTGACCATTCCGACTGGGCCTGCCCGGAGCGGCTGCAATCAAGGCTGGTGCCGGTCACCATCAAGTCCGGCAACGAAGTCCTGGTGGTGCTGGAACTGTTGAGCGAACTGCGCCTGCTGGCCGGCGTCACCGGGCGTTGCCAGGTGACCGGCCTGAGTGCCGAACAGGCCGGGCATTTTCTTAAAGAAGTGCTGGCACTGTGCCTGGAATATGTCTTTGTCCAATCCACCGAGGAGTCGCGCTCCCAGGCGGCACAGTTCAGGCTGGTGCACGCGGTCATGAGCCTGATTGCCGAGCAGCTGGGCTACGAGGACCTGCTGGGACAGCTGGTGGAGGAAATCTGGCGGCTGTTGCGGCAGCGACCGATCCGCGTGGAGCCTGCCCGGGAAATGATCACCCGCCTTTCAGTCTACTGTTTTAACAGTGGCGGATCCGCTTATCCGCCACCGGGGGCGGAAAGTCTCATCAGCGCGCTTTACGGGCCGGCACCCGCCTGCCGGGAAGATCCCGGCCTGGACGTGTACCGGGACAGGCTGCAGCACATGGATACGCGGCAACTTGCGGACGAGGCCGGCGCCTCGGCACGCTCCATGTGGGATACGGGCCTGGTGTCTTCCTATCATGCCGTGCTGCTGCGTTACCTTGTCGGCAATGAATCCGACCTGGTTACCCAGGCACTGGGATTATCCAGCACCGGCACCGACTGTCTGCTCTGCTACCGTGACCTGGTTTATACCCTCATCGACCGGGCGGTGTATGCCGAAACCTCCCAGGCCGTATTCGGCCTGGCGAGCACGCTGGAACGGGCGGTTCTGCACCAGCCATCGGTGCCGGAATCTCTCTGGCGACAACTTAACCTGCCGCTTTCAGACCAGGCGCGTCAGCGGATAGAAATTGCCTACGGTACGGAGCAACCCGCAGACGTATTCCTCAATGCCGGCGTACTGTCAATTCTCGGTCTGCCGCTGGGCGTGGGCCAGGGCGACAATCCCACCTGCCAGGCCGCACGAGCGCTGTCTTTATGGTCCTATTCCAGTCCCGACTACCTGTTACAGCTGCTGGCCTGGGCGTCGAGGGATGACAATATCCAGATGACATTCCATGACCGCAAGCTTAATTCACGTGAATTGCCGGCCGGCGGTGCCGGTGAAATCGGCGTGGACCTGGACCCGGTGTCACTGATCCTTTCGCCTCACCTTGACCGCGTCTACGGGGAAATGTCCCGGCTGGCAGAGGGACGGGGTGAGGATCCGCATATCCATGTAAATCCGGAATTTCACGGCTGGCGGGTCGGTCGCGGCTTCGCCATCGCCGTGGACATCAACACCGGTAAGCTGAAGGCGTTCGACGCATTCGTCCGCCTGTTTTTCGCCAATTACCACCCGGCATATAACGGCGGACATCCCGTGGTACATCCGGTACTGGTGGGCATCGCCGCCACCGATTCACTGGCGCGATTCATCGGTTGGCATGCCATAACCATTTTGCGGGTCGCCCTTGATGCCTCCGGCGCCACCCGGGTGTATTTCTATAATCCCAACAACGACAAGGGGCAGAACTGGGGCAACGGAATCCAGGTTGCCACCGAGGGACACGGCGAGTTTTACGGTGAATCGTCACTGCCGTTCAACGAGTTTGTATCCCGGCTGTACCTGTTTCACTACGATCCCGTGGAAGTAGGTGACCCCGGTTCCGTTCCTTCGGGGGAGGTGCAGGCAATCACGGAGAAGACCCTGGCCAGCTGGGCCGTGGACCGTTAGCCCGGCCGGGCAGGGAACAGTCAGGCTCGATTCCCGACTGCCCCGGGAAGGGTAGAATTCAGTACCGGGCGAGACTGCCCTCGATGTCGCACGGTCACGGTGTTCTGCTACAATGGCCCACGATGGCAACGGGCGAGGGTCGGTAAATGGGATTCATTACGAGCCAGGCGGCATAGCCCCGTGCTACAACTGCTTTTCGCAGGCCAGTACCTGGTCTTCGCCACTATCCTGGTGGCTATCATCTTCTCCCTGACCCTGCATGAGTTTGGTCATGCCTCCTGCGCCATGCTGCTTGGAGATGACACGGCCCGCAGGATGGGACGCCTGACCCTGAATCCAGTAGCCCATATCGACCCTGTCGGCCTGTTGATGGTTGTGCTGGTGGGTTTCGGTTATGCCCGACCGGTACCCACCAACCCCCGCAAAATCCGCTTTCCCTGGGGAAACGCCGCGGTAGCCGCGGCCGGACCGATGATGAATCTGTTGCTGGCGGTACTGGCGATCAACACGCTGCAAACCCTGTACCTGTACGGCGGGGACGTAGGGGGACAACAGGGTCTGTTTTTGTCTTACATGGCCCAGATAAACCTGTTACTGATGTTGTTCAACCTGATTCCCTTCGGCCCTCTTGATGGCCACTACATCATGTCCTGGGCACTGCCCCGGGATCTGCGTCTGCGCTACGACTATTACAACGACAGGTACGGTGCCCAGCTGTTCCTTGTGCTGATAGTACTAAGCCTGCTGGGCATTCCCATTTTCAATTTTCTGATGCGCTTCAGTCGCTCGCTGATGCCCTACCTGGTCTTCGTGGGATAACACGCAACGTGTTCCGCCCCGGGTTCGGCATGCGGGAATACATCTCCTGGAGTCGGCACTGGCCACGGTCAATTAGTTTTCTGTCCTGGCCGCGACAATTTGTCGCAGCTCTTCGTAACTCCTTGTAATCAGGGAAAAAATTGTTTTTATAGGGCCAGGTGCGACACTTTGCCACATTCCGGTGCCCCGGTATTCAATCTAGACTCCGCAGCAGTTTTCCAGTTACCAGGTCATCAAGGACACGCCATGAATACCAGGAACAAACCGCTGGTCGTCGGACTGGCAATGGCTACGGCCCTGCTGAGTGCCCGCTCGTCCATGTCCGCAGAAGCGGTCGCAGACGGGGTGGTAGACGAAATAGTAGTCTGGGGTTCGGCAAGCGATCGCAACTTTGCCACCGTGAATCCCACCAGCGTGCTCAATCAGGAAGATTTCGCCAGTATCAACATTGCGACCACGGAAGACGTGGTCAAGTATGAACCCAGCCTGGTGATTCGCCGTCGTTTCATCGGCGACTCCAATGGCGTAATGGGCATGCGTGGCTCGAACATGTTCCAGACATCACGGTCCATGGTATTCGCCGACGGTGTACCGCTGCACTATCTGCTCCAGTCCCGCTGGAATGGTGCGCCACGCTGGACCATGGTGTCGGCCAGCGAGATAGCCCGGGTAACCGTGTTGTATGGACCGTTCTCGGCTGAATACAGTGGCAATGCCATGGGTGGAGTGGTGGAGATTGAAACGGCCATTCCCCAGGCACGTGAATTTCATTTCGACAGTTCGTATTTCAGCCAGTCCTTCGATGCCTATGGCTTCGATGATGCCGTGACCGGCTACAAGACCTTCATGTCCTATGGTGACAAGATTGGTAATACCAGCTACTACCTGTCCGTCAATCGGCTGGAAAACGAGTCGCAGCCGCAGACCTTCAGATTTGGCGGATCAGGTTCTGTCGCCAATCCGCTGATGGTCAGCGGTTCCATCGTCGGCAATGATGAACGGGGCAATACCAGGAACTGGTTCATGGATACCGGTGTTGTCGACGCGGTGACCAACAACTACAAGTTCAAGCTGGGCCATGATTTCGGTCAATGGTCCACGCTGCTGAACGTCGCCTACGAAGACCGCAACACGCTCCAGGACAGCGCCAATACCTACCTGCGTGATCTCGATGGCAATCCCGTGTACCGGGGTGACGTCATTGACGACGGTCGCCAGTTTTCGGTGCCGGCAAGTCGCTTTGCCACCAGCGACCTGGAACGACGCAGCCTGTCGCTGGGCTTGCGACTGCGCGGTCAACTCACCGATTCCATCGAACTGGAAGCCAATATCAACCGGTTTGACGTGTTGCGGGACGAGTCGAGGAATTCCGGGTCACACCCCGACGATCCTCTCCATACCCTGGACGGACAGGTAGTCGATTTCGGCGATACCGGCTGGAATACTGCGGAGGTCAAACTGTATTTTGACGATCTCGGTGTGCCCGGACTCGGGCTGGTAACCGGGTTGCGACAGGAAAGTTACGAACTGAATCTCGATGTTTTCAATTCCAGCAACTACGTGGCCGGCAGCAAGGACAGTTTTGCTGCACGCAGCGGCGGTAACACGGAAATCCTGGCAGCCTTTGCCCAGTTCGACTGGCAGTTTGCGGAAAACTGGGATGCCGCGTTCGGTATTCGCTGGGAAGACTTTGAGAGCAGCGACGGCTATTTCGATAACGACGATGCATCGACCCCGGGATTCGACCTGGTCCAGGTACCGTCGCGGTCGGACAGCAAGGTCTCACCGAAATTTTCGCTGGGTTATCAGCCCAATCAGACCTGGTCATACCGGTACTCCGTGGCCAGGGCCTATCGTTTCCCCATCGTCGAGGAACTGTTCAGCCAGTTCGAAGCGTTCAATGCGGTAGCACTGTCGAATCCGGATCTGAATCCCGAAGATGGACTGCACCACAATGTCATGATCCAAAGGGAAATTCCCGATGGCTATATCCGGGTCAACTATTTCCATGAAGAAGTGAAGGATGCCATCGAATCCCAGACAGCGACCCTGGACAGTGGTATTTCCCTCAGGACATTCATTCCGGTGGATGAACTGCGCACCAGTGGGCTGGAGTTTATCGTCAATGCTTCCGACCTGTTTGTTACCAACCTGGATGTTCGTTTCAACACGGTTTATACCGATTCGGAAATCATCAGAAACGACCCGAACCCGGCGCTGGAAGGAAACGTATATCCGCGGATGCCGGAGTGGCGGGTCAACCTGCTGGCCAACTATCGTCTGTCACAGAGCTGGGATATTGGTGCCAACTACCAGTATGCCAGTGACAGTTTTGGTCGAATCGACAATACCGACAGGGAGGACAATGTTTACGGTGCCCAGGACAGCTACAGCCGGATCGGCCTGAAGTCCACCTATCGCTTTGATAGCGGCCTGTCGCTGGGGCTCGGCATCGACAACATCACCGACGAAATTGATTATGTCGCTCACCCCTGGCCGGCCCGGTCCCTCTACCTGAACCTGGCCTATGACCTTTGAAACGGAGCGTAAGTCGTCATGCCTGACCTGACCAATTTGACCTGTCGATCAACTAACCAGAGGTTCCTTAACTTTGCCATTGCCGTGCTGCTGACGGTGGCCGGCAGTGTGCTGAGTTTCAGTGCCGGTGCCCAGACCGAAGGCTGTCAGTCGGCAGCAGGCTATCCGGTATCCGTACACTGTGGCGGGGCGCCAAGTGCTACCTTCGATGACCGTGGCCGGTTGTGGGTGACGTTTGTCCAGGATCAACAGGTTTTCGTCAGTTATTCAGACGACACCGGCAAAACGTTTTCCAGGCCGGTCGCGGTCAACCCGGTTCCGGAAGACGCCGAGTACAATGGCGAGAACCGCCCCAAGATTCTGGTCAGCCAGGATTCGGTGATTTATGTATCCTGGACACTGAAGACCTCACCGAGGTTTACCGGCGAAATACGCTTCAGCAGGTCAACCGATGGCGGTAAGTCATTTTCTGAACCTCGAACGGTGAATGATGACGGGCTTTTTACCGGGCACAGGTTTGAAAGCCTGTTCCAGACCGAGTCCGGCCTGCTTTACCTGGTCTGGATCGACAAGCGGGACCTGGAGGCCAGCGCGCAGAAAGGCGAGGACTACACCGGTGCCGCGGTTTACTATGCCGTTTCCCGCGACCAGGGAAGGTCATTTTCGCAGAACTACCGGGTGGCGAATCACAGCTGTGAATGCTGTCGCATCGCGGTGGCCCCGGGCGAAGCGGACAACGTCGCGATTTTCTGGCGCCACGTATTCGGTGCCGATACCCGGGATCATGCCATCGCAATGCTGACTCCCGGTGGACAGGTCCTGGACATGAACCGCGCCAGCTACGACGACTGGCAGATAAACGCCTGCCCACATCACGGACCCACCATGATCCCTGCGGACGAGTCCGGCAACTATCATCTCGGCTGGTTTACCAATGGCAACGCTCACCAGGGTATTTATTACGGACGCTACTCGTTTACCGCGGGCAGAACAATGAATGTCCGCCGTATCGATGGCAATCCCGGTGCTGGGCATCCTTTCCTGCAGACCTTCAATGGCACCCTTTACCTGGTCTGGAAAGGGTTCGATGGTCAACAGTCCCTGATCAGGCTGATGACGTCCAGCGATGACGGAAAAACCTGGTCCGAGGCGGAAACGCTGGCGACCACGAGCCAGGGAAGTGACTATCCGCTGATCGTCAGCAACAGTAACGGCCTGTTTCTCAGCTGGCTGACGGATGAACACGGTTATATTGTCAGGCGGATTTCCCCTGGCAGTGAGTGACGGAGTGACAATACCAATGACTTTTCTGAATTACCGAATGGCCCGATTCAAGAATGGCAGGCTGATCCCGTTGCGGGCCCGGACACGGCACATACTGTTACTCCTGTTGCTGGCCAGCGTGGCCTTCCTGGCGGTTTCCCCTTCCCGGGCAGATAATTTCCGGGAATTTACCGCGGATTCCTTCGCGCAGATCAAGGCGCAATACCAGGGTCAGGAATTCCTGCTGGGATTATGGTCCGTGGACTGCCCGCCCTGCCTTGCCGAGCTGATGTTCATGGGAGAGCTGATCCAGCTGAATCCCGATCTGCCCTATGTACTGATTTCCACTGATCCCATTGAAGAACGCCAGTCCGCCGTGGAGTTTCTCGAAGACTTCGGTTTGTCCGGGATGGAATCGTGGATGTTCGCGGACAGTTTCGTCGAACGACTCAGGTTCAGTATTGATCCTGGCTGGTATGGCGAACTGCCGCGCAGCTACTACTTCGACGACCGGCACAACAGGCAGTCCCATAGCGGAATCGTGACCCGGGAGCTGTTGGAGTCCTGGTTTCAGCGCGAGCTGACGTTTGAATAGCCTGAGTCCCGCCATTACCTGAATAGCGCCGGAGTTCAGCGCCCTGGAAAAGAATACCTGGCGCCATCCTTCTGCCTGCTGACATTCCCCGCGGCCGGATCATGAATCGGCAGAGTTGTGTCCCGGCCGGCCACCCGGCGACCGTCGATAAAATGACCCAGAATGACGTCCGGCTGATCTATTACTGGTGGTGCAGACTGCTCAGTCGATTTCATCGAGACTTTCTCCCAGGGCGGAAACCAGATCCCGGATCTGGGATTCGGTGCTGACAAACGGCGGCGCCAATTGGATGGTATCGGCGCCCCAGCGCACGTAGTAACCCTTGTCCAGGCAGCGCAGACCCAGCTCGAAGGGGCGTTTCATGGGTTCGCCGGGGAAGTGGGCGATACTGAGGCCGGCGGCCAGACCGTAATTGCGGATGTCGGTAACCAGTTCGTGGTCACGCAGAGCGTGGACCGCTTCTTCCAGTACCGGGGCCAGGCGCCGGACATTGGCCACCAGGTCCTCGCCGGTGAGAATGTCCAGCGCCGCGAGGCCGGCGGCACAGGCCACGGGGTGGGCGGAATACGTATAGCCATGGGGAAATTCCACCATGTAGTCCGGTCCGCCCTGTTCCATGAACGACTGGTATATGTCACTGCGGACGATGACTGCTCCCAGGGGGATGGCGCCGTTGGTGACCTGCTTGGCCAGTCCCATAATGTCGGGCGTCACGCCGAACTCCGCGGCGCCGGTCAGCGAGCCCATGCGGCCCAGTCCGGTGATCACCTCGTCGAAAATAAGCAGGATATCGTGTCGGTCGCAGATTTCCCGAAGTCGATTCAGGTAGCCCCGCGGAGGTGGCAGCACACCGGCGGTACCGGACAGCGGTTCCACGATCACCGCGGCGATGTTGGAGGCGTCGTGCAGCAGGACCAGTTGTTCCACTTCGTCGGCCAGGTGGGCTCCGTGTTCCGGCATTCCCCGGGAATAACGGTTTTCCTCCAGCACGGTATGGGCGATATGATCGGCTTCTATGGTCTGGCCGAACAGCTTGCGATTGAAACCGATACCGCCGACGCCTACACCTCCGTAATTGACACCGTGGTAGCCTTTCTGCCGGCCGATGAAGCGGGTCTTGCCCGGCTGGCCCCGGTTGCGCCAGTAGGCGCGGGAGATCTTGAGGGCGGTGTCCACGGTTTCCGATCCGGAGTCGGTGAAAAACACGTGATCCAGCCCTGCGGGCGTAAGCTCCACCAGCCTGTTGGCCAGCCTGAATGACAGTGGATGACCGTACTGAAAGCCCGGCGAGTAGTCCAGCCTGGCAACCTGGCTGCTGACAGCCTCGACAATTTCCGGGCGGTTGTGCCCGGCGCCGCAGGTCCACAGTCCGGAGAGACCATCGAAAATTTTCCGGCCGTCCATGTCGTAGTAATAAACGCCGTCGGCCCGGTCCATCATCCTGGGGTTGTTTTTGAACTGGCGGTTGCCGGTGAAAGGCATCCAGTGCGCTTCCAGCTCGCTGCGATCCAGGGTTACCGACTTGTCCGGCCGTGCTGCACTTTTCGATATACCTGTGGTTTTCATCTTGGTAATTGCGTTCCTTAATTTGATGCCGATCCTTTCATGTGGCTTTACATGACCACCAGGCATGACCACCAGGCATGACCGCCAGCCCGGGTGGCCCGTCACTTCAATGCCACGCTCACCCCGTCACCCTTGCTGTCCTGTCGTGGCTCAACAATGTCGTCGAGCTCCCGGGTAAAATCGTCTTTCAGCCGGTTGTCCGGCCACAGCCTGGCCACGATGTAACCCACCACCAGAGCCGACAGAAAGGAAGGCGGCATGGTTTCCAGCGACACGAAGTAGGGGCCGACGGTGTCCAGTTCCTGCAAGACAAACTTGCTGACAATGGTCATCAGGAAACCGGTGACCATGGAAGCGATGGCGGCGCGCTCGGTAAAGGCTGGCCAGAACAGCGACAGGATGATCATCGGACAGAAGGTGGCGGCAATTCCCGACCAGCCGAAAATAACGAACCAGAATATGGTGCGATCCGGGGAAAGCACCGAAACCAGCAGGGCCAGGCCCAGCGCCAGGACAGCCATGACCAGGGTAACCCGGCGACAAAGCAGCCTGGCCTGGCGGTTGGTAATGCCTGGATTGACCAGGCGTTCATAAACATCGTGGGTAACGGAGCCCGCCGCCATGACCAGCAGCGATGATACCGTGGACATGATGGCGGACAGCACGGCGGCCACGTAGAGGCCGACAATCCAGGGTGGAAACGTGTATTCCACCAGTTCCGAAAGTACGTTCTGGGCACCGTTGCCCAGGATGGTGTCCGGTGCCACGCCCTGGCTGGTGAAAATATAGCGGCCCAGGACGCCGATGCTGACGGCGGAGAATCCCACCAGCAGGGTGAACAGCACCGCCACCCAACTGCCCCGGTTGATCTGGGCTTCGTCCCGTATGGCGATGTGGCGCGAGAACACCTGCGGCGATCCCAGGAAACCCAGGCCGATCAGTCCCATGCCCGCCACAACCGACAGGTTCATCAGGTTGAAGCCGCCGCTTCCCCAGATATTCACCAGGCCCGGGTCGATTGACTCCAGGCCTGCGTAAATCGATCCGCTGTTGTCCAGGGTCAGAAATGCCACCACCGGCAGGAACACCAGGCAGATCAGCATGACCGCACCCTGGAACATGTCGGTCCAGGCCGCCGCCAGGAAACCGCCGGCGATGCAATAGATCGCCACCACGATGAACCCGGCCACCGCCCCGGTGTGGTAGTCCCACTGCAGGAAGGTTTCGAATGCCGACCCGGTGGCGTCGATCTGGGCGGCGATGTAGATCAGCACGAAAATGGACAGGGCCACCGCGGACACCAGCCGCAGGGTATGGGAGCGGGACCTGAAGCGGGAAACCAGGTAGTCGATGACCGTCATGGATTCGTACCTGTCGGTCAGCCGCTTGAAGCGCGGGGCCATGAGAAACCACGCCACCGCCACTCCCAGTACTTCGCCCACCACGATCCAGTAAGCGCTGAAGCCCACCATGGCGCCCATGCCGGTGACACCCAGCAACAGCCACGCCGATTCCCCGGTGGCCTGGGCCGAAAAGGCCGCCACCCAGAAGCTCAGGGTTTTGCCGCCGATGACAAAATCGTTCATGGAGTGAATGCGTCGCGACGCCAGGTACCCCAGTACCAGCAGGATGACGCAGTACAGGCCGATCATGGCGTATTTTTCGAACATGTGGTGGAGATCTCCGTGACAACGCCGCAGTGTAACTCCCTGGACCATGACAATACAGCCTGGCACCTTGCCTGCTCCGGTGAGCACGGTATAGTTGACTCAGAGGTACAGTGAAGCAATAACACGAGCGGAGGTGGTCACATCGGCGCCTATCACAGCATGGTCCTGCGCCACTGCACCCTGAACGGTGCCTTCGCATCCTTCGAGGAAAACATCAAGGGCAGCTCGCTGACGCGGGCCAGACGCAGCACCGCCGAACCAGCAGTGATTATCCTGCGTCGCTGCTGCATCTGCCGACGTAGGCCAGGGCATTCAGGCCATAGTCGACGAACACAAGGACGTAATTCACCCCATCGGGATGGATCGAGAATGTCGCTTCACCGAAGACGATATCCGTTGCCCTGCAGACGACGTAGCCCTTGTTGGTTTCACAGGTTCCGCTGAAACCCTCCAGGTCTGCGCGACGCCAGCCCTTGTCAGTGTCCACCACCCAGCGTTGTCTGCCGAGTTCGCCTGCCTCGTCGTTGGACGTGGCGATACCGAACTGGTCCAGGGAAACTCCCCGGGTGTCTTCACAGTAAAAGGTTTCCGCACCGACAGCCGAACTGGCCGTAAGCAGAGCGGCCGTCGCTATCGCTGTCAGGGTACGGGCGCCGGGTCGAAGGCGGCCCAGTCGGGCTTTGCTGGATGATGTTGTCATGTAGCGTTATACGAAACCGTCAGGATCTGGATTGGTTCCCTGGGTCCTGGTTGTTGACATCCAGGGGACCGGAAACTGTCAGGAAAATTTACAGTTTAGCAATGGCGACGGGGAGGGCGAAATATAACCTATTGAAATTGCGGAAAATTATAAACTGGCCCGTTAATTGCTGATACTCAGATGCTAGAAAAGTAACCGGGCAATAACTGGCAATATGCTGCAGCCCAATGGCTGTTTCCAGGGTCTGCCCGTCGATTTGTCGTATTGAAAAGGAAATCAACAATGAAAAAGCTACTCGTCTTTGCCGCCTGCGCGCTGGCCACCTCCACGGTCCTGGCCGGTGGTGTGCAGACCTATCAACCAATCCCTCCCTCAGTACCCGAGCCCGGTACCTTTGGCCTGCTGGCCATGGCAACCACTGCCCTGCTGATTACCGCACGTTTCAAGCGTCGCAAGTAGCAGCCTGGTCCGGACCTGGTGGCCACCGACAGGGGAGCGACGTAGATGGAGAATCTGATACTGGCCAGTGAACAGACGATTCACGCCAATCTCTATTTCGGCACCCTGATGGTGGCCATGCTGCTGGAACTGCTCATTCCATTACGAGCCGGTGGCTTTCCGCTGCGCTCCCGCTGGATCGGTAATTTTCTATTGACGGTGGTCAACCTGGCGATAGACCGGCTGGTTATGCCCATTGCCGGACTGGCTCTGGCCTTCCTTGCACTGGAACGAGGCTGGGGACTGTTCAACGCCATCGAAGTACCCCTGCTGGTAAATATCGTCGTCACTATCCTGGTCATGGACCTGGTCAATTACACGCAGCACCGACTGCTGCACGGGGTGCCCTGGCTGTGGAGGGTGCACAAGGTCCATCACAGCGACCCCGATGTCGATATCACGACTACCATAAGATTCCACCCCCTGGAGTCGGTATTTTCCACCGCGGTGAATTTTATCCCGGTAATCGTATTCGGCTTCGCACCGGTGGCTTACTTTATCTACGCCATGCTGCTGGTCATCCTGGGATTCATTTCCCATAGCAATTTCCGCATTCCCGGCAGGCTGGAGCAGGTGGCCGGATTGCTGTTCGTCACGCCCTATCTGCACCGGATCCACCATTCTTCCCACCAGCCCGCCACCGACAGCAATTTTGGTTCCGCTTTTTCGTTCTGGGACAGGATGCTCGGCACCTTCACGCCATCCCGGGCGATGGATCAGCAGACCATGGAACTGGGCCTGTCGGAGTACCGTGATAAAAAGTACCTGCAGGTTCACTGGCTGCTGGCCATGCCGTTCATCAAGGACCCGGCTTCAGCCTCTGCACCGCAACCCCTGGCCGGTGATAGCCGGCGGGCCACCCTGTAGCTGCCGGCACACCCCCGGAATAGCCGACAAAGACAGAGGTGTGTTCACCTTGAGTAAGGGGTCTGCCTGCACAGCGGGCATCGTTCGCAACTAATCTCGTTGACAATTGCTGTCTCTGGCCGGAACCTTCTCCGGGTAAACTGGCACAGTGGGCATTGGCTCCCGGTTGCCACCTGACCGAGGGCCAACGCACTGTTCAATCACTTGGCTCCCTGCCAGGTACATCGGTACTTCGCGACGACACTGTAGCAGCCTCTTGCTGTAATTTTTCAGTCACAGAAATATGCTAGCGTATGTCCCGAAAAATACCCGGGTCGGAGAAGGCCCGTGGCTGTCAGCCGGTAGTGGCAGGCGGTAGTGGCAGGCTGTAGTGGTAGGCAAAGGAGCAACCGATGACAATCCGCGTTGGCATCAACGGGTTCGGCCGCATGGGCAGGCTGGGCCTGCGGGCCGCCTGGGACCGGTCCGATTATCAGCTGGTCCAGGTCAATGACCTGGCAACGGACGCGGCGGGATCCGCCCATCTTCTAAAGTTCGATTCCGTTCACGGAACCTGGCATCGCCAGGTCGATGCGGCGGGTAATCGGCTGCGGGTGGACGACCGGGATATCCGGTATTTCTCCGAGCCGGCTATCGACGGAGTTGACTGGTCGGCCTGCGATATCGTAATCGAGGCCACCGGCCGCCACCATAAAAACCCGGATTCCCTGCAGCGCTACTTCGATCTGGGTGTTAAAAAAGTCGTGGTTGCGGCGCCTACTGAAGGGGCGTTGAACGTCGTCATCGGGGTCAACGATCACCTCTATGACCCGGCGAGGCACAACGTGGTCACGGCGGCATCCTGCACCACCAACTGCCTGGCGCCCCTGGTCAAGGTGATGCATGAACAGGTGGGCATCGAACACGGCTCCATGACCACGATCCACGATGTCACCAACACCCAGGTCATTGTCGACCGGGGACACAAGGACCTGCGTCGTGCCCGGGCCTGCGGCAACTCACTGATTCCCACATCCACCGGGTCGGCTCGCGCTATTACCCGGATATTCCCGGAACTTGAGGGACGGCTGAACGGTCACGCCGTCAGAGTGCCGTTGCTCAATGCCTCGTTGACCGATTTCGTCTTCGAAGCCAGGCGGCGTGTCAGCGAGGAGGAGATCAACGGTTATTTCAAGGCGGCTGCCGAAGGTCCGCTGCAGGACATTCTCGGTTACGAGGAGCGACCGCTGGTTTCCGTGGATTACCTCAACGATCCGCGTTCAGCCATAGTCGACGCCCTGTCCACCATGGTGGTCAACGGCACGCAGGTAAAAATTTATGCCTGGTACGACAACGAATGGGGCTATGCCAACCGGCTGATGGAACTGACCGGCAAGGTCGCCCAGAGTCTCTGATGGTCCCCGGCCTGCGCAACTACCTGGTGGTTACCGGGGGCTACTGGGCTTTCACGGTTACCGATGGGGCGATTCGCATGCTCGTGGTGCTGTATTTCCATGAGCTGGGGTATTC